>FSWK01000544.1_pt1 | contig 9293 bp, 9 predicted proteins | sample 1637951 | NCBI WGS metagenome assembly FSWK01 (sample SAMEA3914789, study PRJEB12502) | metagenome | biome: forest; material: soil | place: Canada | collected 2011-07-03 | depth 0.3 m | reverse complement strand
GGCTGCTGGTCCTGCGCGATGAGGAAGGCCTCAACACGGTCGCCGCGCGCGAGAAGTAAGCGCTGTTTTTCGGGACCCGGGAGCCTTTGCGGGCGCCCGGTTTCTGGAAATCGAAGGGCCGCGCCCCTCCCCCGGGTTGCGGCCCTTCGTCTTTGGTTCAGCCGGAGGGCGCGCCACAGCAGGCTCGGGGCAAAGAAAAAGGGCCCGGCCGAAGCCGAGCCCTCTTGCATTCAACGAACTTCGGGAAGAGCTAGGCCTGCGCCTTGGGCGGCTTGGCTCCATCGGCCTTCTTCTCGCTGGCGGGCTTGTCGGCCTTCGGCTTCTTCGGCTTGTCGGCCGCAGGCGCCTTGGCGGCCTTGGGCTCTGCCTTGGGCGTATCCTCGACCTTGGGCTTGTCGGCCGGCTTCGGGGTGTTGGCGTACCGCTTGTTGAACCGGTCGATGCGGCCCTGGGTGTCCATCAGCTTCTGCTTGCCCGTGTAGAAGGGATGGCAGCTCGAGCAGATGTCCAGGTGCATGTCGCCACTGGTGGAGCGGGTCTCCCAGCTGGCGCCGCAGGCACACTTCACCTGGGCGTTGGGATAGGCAGGATGGAGGCTTTCGCGCATTTTAAGCTTCTCTCTGAAGTGCCCGGCCGTGCTCGCCGCAAAGGAGCGGCGGGGTCTGGACCCGGGAAAAGGGTGGAGGTAAGTAGCCGATCGACCCGCGCAGGTCAACCCGATCTGCGCCCGCGCTTGACTTTGCCTGCCGGCCAGACGAGCTTCCGCCGATTTCGCCCGCAGGGAGAAGAATGAAGCTGTCCATCGTCATCCCGGTCTTCGACGAAGAGCGCCTCATCCTCGACGTGCTCCGGCGCGTGGCCGCGGTCCCGCTCGACAAGGAGCTGGTGGTCGTCAACGACTGCTCCCGCGACGGGACAAAGGCCGTTCTCGACGCGATCGAGAAGGACCCCGCGCGCGTCACCTCGGCGGACCCCACCGGCCGCACCGAGCTGCGCTTCTTCCACCAGCCGCTCAACCGCGGCAAGGGCGCGGCGCTGCACCGCGGCTTCGCCGAGGCGCGCGGCGAGGTGGTGGTCGTGCAGGACGCCGACCTGGAGTACGACCCCGCGGAGCTGCCGTCGCTGATCGCGCCCATCGAGAGCGGCGAGGCCGACGTGGTCTTCGGCAGCCGCTTCCTCGAAGGGCACGGCGGCTTTCCCTTCTGGCACACGCTCGCGAACCGCATGCTCACCTCGGCCTCGAACCTGTTCACCGGCTTCCGGCTGACCGACATGGAGACCTGCTACAAGGTCATGCGCGCCAGCATCGTGAAGGACCTGCCGCTGCGCGAGGAGCGATTCGGCTTCGAGCCGGAGGTGACCGCGCTGCTCGGGCACCGCCACCGCCGGCAGGCGCTGCGACTGGTCGAGCGGCCCATCTCGTATCGCCCGCGCTCGGTCGAGGAGGGCAAGAAGATCCGCCTGAAGGACGCCTTCCGCGCCATCTACTGCATCGCGCGGTACGGCCTGGTGGCGCCGCCGCCGCGCGCCGCCGCGCCGGCCCCGGCACCGAACGCGCCGCGGCCGGGCTGAGGAGATGAGCTTTCGCAGCGCCTGCATCGCGGTCTGCGCGCTCGCGGGCCTGGGGCTCTGCCGCTCGGTCTGGTTCCACGCCGTGGTCGAGGCGCGCGAGCCGCGGGAGCCCCGCAGCGACCTTCGCTACCAGCAGGCCCGCACACTCCTCGCCGGCAGCACGGCCGCCGGATACGTCTCGGACGAGCCAGTCGACACCGCGCCGGGCGAGGTCGCGCACCTGCCGTCCACCAAGCGGTACCAGCAGGCGCTCTATGCGCTGGCGCCTTTGGTGCTGCGCTATGGCGACGATCGCGCGCCGCTCGTGCTGGCGAACCTCGGCGACCCCGCGCGCCTGGACGCCGTGCTGCGCGAGCACCACCTGCAGGAGGTCGCGCTCCTGGGGCCGGGCCTCGCGGTGGCGAAGCCGCTGCCGTGACGCTGGTCCTCGCGCTCGCGGGCGCCGCGGCCATCGGCTGCGCGCTCAGTTCGCTGGCCTTCCGCGACCGCGCCGCGAACGCGCATCGCCTGGTGCTCGGGCTCGGCTTCGGCTTCGCCGTCTCGTCCGCCGTCTGGGCCGCGGTGCTGCTGCTCGGGTTCACCTCGGCGGGCGCGCGCGTCGGAAAGGACCTGGCGCTCCTGCTGATCGGCGTCGCGCTGCTCTGGCGCGCGCGCAGGAAGTCGGCGCCGGAAGGGCCCGCTTCGCGCGAGCACGCATCCTCCGCGGCGGGGACGCTCGCCCCGCGCGAGACCGGCTTCTCCGCGCGCGGCAGCGGCACCCGGCAAGGCGCGCCGCGCTGGCTCCGGGTCGCCTTCGCCTCGGCCAGCGCCGTCGCCGCGGCGCTCTTCGTCGAGCACACCGCGCGCTTCCCCGACGGCGGCTGGGACGCCTGGATGATCTGGAACCTGCGCGCGCGCTTCCTCTACCGCGCCGGCTCCGCCTTCCGTGCAGCCTTCTCTCTGGACCTCGTGTTCTGGGCGCACCAGGACTATCCGTGGCTCGTCCCGGGGCTGGTCGCGCAGGGCTTCTTCGCCACCGGCTCCGAGTCGCCCGCCATCCCGGCGACCATCGCCGCAGGGTTCGCGGCGCTGGCCGTCTCGCTGTTGGTGGTGACGCTGCGCGAATTGCGCGGGACCGCCTGGGGCCTGCTCGGCGGCCTCGTCGTCGTCAGCACTCCCTGCCTGATCGCCTTCACCGCCAACCAGCAGTCCGACGTCCCCTTGGGCGCCGTGCTGCTGCTCGGCACCTCGACGCTGGCCTTCGCCCTCGAGCGCGACGACGCGCGCCTCTTCACACTCGCTGGCGCCGGCGCGTCGCTCGCCGCGTGGACCAAGAACGAGGGCGCGCTCTACGCGCTGGCGCTGGTGGCGGCGCTGCTGCTGCATGGCGAGCGCAGGCGCGTGGGCCGCTTCCTCCTCGGCGCCGCGCCGGTGGCCGCGCTGTTCGCCGGCTTCAAGCTCTTCGTCGCGCACGCGAACGATCTCACCCGCTCGAGCGAGACCGCGCTGCAGCGCCTCACCGACCTGCACCGCTGGGGCGAGCTGGGCCTCGCCTCGCTGCGCCGGCTCTTCTACTTCCAGAACTGGGCGCTGTGGCTGCCCGCCTTCCTGGTGGCGCTGTGGCTCTTGCCGCGGCCGTGGCGGAAGTCGACGCGCGTGCTGCTGACCGCGCTGGGCCTGGCTCTCGCCGCGCTCTACCCCGTCTTCATCCTCCAGCCGCACCCGCTCCTGTGGTTCTTCCGGACCGCGATCGATCGCCTGCTGATCCAGCTGTGGCCGACGGCCGTGCTCGCGGTGCTGCTGTCCCTAGCGCCAGCGAAAGCCACAGCGCGTACATGACCTTGGTGTCGTAGAAGACGTCGTGCGCCTGCGCGATCACCAGCAGCGCCGCGCCCGCGGCCAGCGCGCCCGCGGCGAGCTTCGACCTCGATCGCAGCAGCGCCCGCGCGGCCGCCACCACCACCCAGAGGAAGGCGAGGATTCCCACCGGCCCAAGCTCGGCCAGCAGATCGAGCTCGCTGTTGTGCGCCCAGGTCCGCATCGGGAACGACGGATCGACGCGGTCGTAATAGGCGGGGCAGACGCGCGGATAGTTGGCGAAGCCGATGCCGGCCAGCGGGTGGTCGCGGATGATCTCCTGCGCGCGCTGCCAGATGAAGACGCGGTCGCCGTTGGCGTGCGCATCGAACGAGCTGCGGAAGCGGGCGCGCACGCCGGGCGCCAGCGCCGCCGCCAGCAGGGCGACGGCGAGCAGCGGCAGGAGCAGCCGGCGCGCGCGCGGGGCGAAGGCGACCAGCACCAGCGCCGCCGCCAGCAGCGAGAGCCAGCCCGCGCGATCGAAGGTCAGCAGCACGGCCACGAACCCGAGCGCGGCGGCAGCGGCCACCGGAGCGCGCAGGAGGCGGGGCAGCGCGCCGGTCGACAGCGCGCCGCCGAGGAGCGAGAGCACCACGCAGGCGTTGTGGCCGAAGCTCAGCCGCGAGGTGAAGAAGCCCATCGCGCCGTAGCGCCCCGGCACGCCCGGCGCCTCGACGAACGTCGGCTCCCGGCGCAGGTGCAGCGCGTGCACCAGATCGATGCCGGTGCGGTATTGCACCAGCCCCACGAGCGCGGCGAGCGCGAGGCCCAGCGCCGCGAACGCGAGCAGCCGCGGGACGTCCTCTTCCTCGAGGAGCCGCACGCCCTGGAAGACGATGAAGTAGCCGATGGCCGCGCGCCAGAGCGTGGCGAACGCCAGCGTGGGCGGGCCGAACGGCGAGATCAGGTCGGACAGGACGGCGAGCGCGACGAAGGCGAGCAGCGGCCAGGTCAGCGGCGTGCGCCCGGGCCGCGTGCGCGAGACGAGCAGCCCCAGCGCGGCGACCCCGAGCGCGATCTGCATTCCCGCGATCGAGACCGGGACGAAGAACGCGTGCGCGCAGAGTCCGGCAAGCACCAGCAGCCGCGATGTCTTGCGCAATTCCAAGGCGCGCCGTTGTATCAGATGTCCCCGATGCCGCTCCTCGACCGCCTCATCCTGCGCGAGATCCTCGTGCCGCTCGGCGTGGGGCTGCTGGCGATTCTGCAGCTGCTGGTCATCCTCCAGCTGCTGCAGCTCAACGAGGTGATGTTCGGCAGCGCGGTCTCGCTCAGCGATCTGGGTCGTGTCACGCTCGCGCTCGCGCCGCACTTCCTCGTGGTCGCGGTGCCGCTCGCGTACATGCTGGGCGTGCAGCTGGGCGTCGGCCGGCTCGCGCAGGACCAGGAGCTGCTCGCGATGTCGGCCGCAGGCACGCACCCGCTGCGCATCTTCCGGGTGCCGGTGGCCATCGGCTGCGCGCTGGGCATCGCCGTGGCGGGCCTCGCGCGCTGGGCCGAGCCGTGGGGCCTGCGCCAGCTGAATCGGGTGCTCAACGACGTCATCAAGCGCAACCTTCAGCAGGGGCTGCTGCCGGGCGCGTTCAACGACGGGCTGCCGCGCTTCATGATCTACGTCTCAGCGCTGCAGCACGGCGACTGGCGCGGCGTGCTGATCGAGGACGACGTCGGCGACGGCGCGCCGCTCCTGGCGCTGGCCGAGCAGGGCCACATCGAGGACGCGGGCGGCGAGACGCTCCTCCTGCGGCTCAAGAGCGGCGAGCTGCACCGGTTCGAGCCGCGCGGTGAGACGGTGGCGCGCTTCACCGAGGGGACTTTCCTGGTCGGCGTGCAGGAGCGCGTCTCGAGCAAGAATCGGTTCTCGGCCGTCGAGGGGCAGCTGCCCGCCGAAGAGCTGGAGCGGCGCATCGCCGAGGCCGACCAGAACGGCTGGCGCGAGGACAAGGCGCGGCTGCGGCTGGAGCTGGCGCGGCGCTGGGCGGTGCCGCTCGCGTGCCTCGCCTTCGCCTTCCTCGGGGTGCCGCTCGCGATGGCGGCGCGGGGCGCGCGCGGGTCCGCGTACCTCGTCACGCTGGGCGCGTTCGTCGGCTATTACGCGCTGTCGCGGCTGGGCGTCGCGCTGGCCGAGCAGGGCGCGCCGGTGTGGCTGGCCGCGTTCGTGCCCGACCTCGCGGTGGCGGGGCTGGGCCTCGGCTTCACCAGGCGACTGGTCCGCGAAGGCGTGGGGAAGCCGCGATGAGCGGCGCGCTTCGGTCACGGAGTGCCGCGCTGTTGGCGCTTGCGCTCGGCCTCGCCGGCTGTCGGGCGCGGCCGGCGGTGCCGATCCTGACCTGGCACTCGCTGTCCGCCGCGGGGGACGGATTCGCCGTTTCTCCCTCGCAGTTCGCGGCGGAGCTGGATGCGTTGAAGGATCGCCCGGCCATCTCGCTGCACCGCCTGCTCGAAGGCGCGCCGCCGCCGCGCGCGGTGGTGCTGACCTTCGACGACGGCGCCGAGAGCGCGTTCACCGTGGCGCTCCCCGAGCTGCGCAAGCGCGGCCTGCACGGGACGTTCTTCATCGTCACTGGCCTGGTGGGCGACGACGAGGCGCACCGCCGCACGCAGGACGGCGTGCGCTATCTGATCTGGCCCGAGGTGCTGCAGCTCGCGCGCGAAGGGATGGAGATCGGCTCGCACTCGGTCGATCACGCGCGGCTCCCCGAGCTGCCGCCGGCGCGCCTGCGCGGGGAGCTGGCGCAGTCGAAGCGCGCGCTGGAGGAGCGCCTGCGCGCGCCGGTCGAAGTGTTCGCCTATCCCTTCAACTCGGTCCGTGGCGAAGTGCGCGACGCGGTCCGGGACGCGGGCTATCGCGCGGCGGTGGCCGGCGAGGTGCACGGCAGCGACGACCTGTTCAAGCTCTACCGGGTGAGCGTGCAGCGCGGGACGACCGTCGCGGACCTGCTCGCGTCGCTGTCGCGGTGGGCGCCATGACGACCGCGTGCGTGCTGTTCGAGATCGCGCCGTCGCGCGACGAAGTCGAGCGCGCGCTGCTTCCCTTCGGCGGGCTCGACGCGGAGGTGGTGGCCGCGCCGTGGCCGGATGCGGATGCGAGCCTCGCGCGCGCCGTCGCGCAGCGCTGGCGCTGGGAAGGCGCGCAAGCCGCGGCGCTGCGCCACCGCGCCTTCGTCCAGCTCGAGACCGACGGGGCCGACGCGCTGGCCGACCTCTGGCTGCTGACCGACGCGGCGCGCGCGTTGCTGGCGCTGCCCTCCGCGCTGGCCTGCTTCTTCCCCCTCGGCGAGACGCTGCGAAGCCGCGAGTTCGTGGAGGAGTCGGCAGCGCACCACCGCAAGCACGGGCTGCCCGCCTTCGACCTCTGGACCAACCTGCGCATCTTCAAGCCCGACGCCGCGCCGGGCTGGACCGCGTTCGACCTGGTCGGGCTCGCGCAGCTGGGGCTGGACGACCTGGAGATCTGCTTCGAGGGACCGTACGAGCCGCCCGACCTGTTCCTCTTCAACACCGCGCACTACCTGCTGCGGAACGGCCCGGTGATCAAGCCCGGCCACACCATCGACGGGCCGGGCGGGCGCTGGCGGGCGAGCGCGCACGAGACGCCGCTCTCGCCGCCGCTGCGCCGCACGCTGCGCTTCTTCCAGGAGGGCGCGCGGCCGCCGCCGGCGCTGCTGGGCCGGGCCCCCGCCGGCGCCGAGGTCAAGGCCTCGACGCCGCGATCCAAGAAGACCGACCCCTCCTGAAACTCAGCGGCTCATCGAGTCGAGGAACTCCTTGTTGGTCTTGGTGCCGCGCAGCTTGGAGAGCAGGAACTCCATCGAGTCGATTACATTCAATGGATGAAGCAGCTGCCGCAGGATCCAGACGCGGTTGAGCATCTTGTCGTCCATCAGCAGCTCTTCCTTGCGGGTGCCGGAGCGGTTGATGTCCAGGCAGGGGAAGATGCGCTTCTCCATCAGCTTGCGGTCGAGGACGATCTCGCTGTTTCCGGTGCCCTTGAACTCCTCGAAGATGACCTCGTCCATCCGCGAGCCGGTGTCGACCAGCGCGGTGCCGATGATGGTCAGCGAGCCGCCCTCTTCGACGTTGCGCGCGGCGCCGAAGAAGCGCTTGGGCTTGTGCAGGGCGTTGGAGTCGACGCCGCCCGAGAGGATCTTGCCCGACGACGGCACGGTGGCGTTGTAGGCGCGCGCCAGGCGCGTGATCGAGTCGAGCAGGATGATCACGTCGCGGCCGTTCTCCACCAGCCGCTTGGCCTGCTCGATGACCATCTCGGCCACCTGCACGTGCCGCGTGGCCGGCTCGTCGAAGGTCGAGCTGACCACCTGCCCGCGGACGGTGCGCTGCATGTCGGTGACCTCCTCGGGCCGCTCGTCGATCAGCAGGACGATGAGGAACGCCTCGGGGTGGTTGGCGGCGATGGCGTGCGCGATGTCCTGCAGCAGCACGGTCTTGCCCGCGCGCGGCGGCGCGACGATGAGGCAGCGCTGTCCGAAGCCGATGGGGTTGAGCAGGTTGATGATGCGCGTCGACATCTCGCTCTGCGAGTGCTCGAGCTTGATCTGCCGCGTGGGGTAGAGCGCGGTGACGTTGTCGAAGAGCAGGAGCTGCTTGCCCTCGACCGGCTCCTGGAAGTTGATCTGGTCCACTTTCAGCAGCGCGAAGTAGCGCTCGCTGTCCTTGGGCTGCCGGATCTGTCCCCGAATCATGTCGCCGGTGCGCAGGTTGAACCGGCGGACCTGCGAGGGCGAGACATAGATGTCGTCGGGTCCGGGCGCGAACGAGAAGTCGGCGCTGCGGAGGAAGCCGAAGCCGTCGGGCAGGACTTCGAGCACGCCTTCCGCGGCGATCGGCGTGTCGCTCTTCTGCGCCTGGAGGATGTGGAAGATCAGCTCCTGCTTGCGCAAGGCGCCGGGCGCTTCGATGTTGAGCTCTTTGGCGAGCTTGGCGAGCGCCAGGATCTTCATCTCTTTGAGGTCGGACAGGTTCATCGGCGTCTCGTCGGGGAGCGCGGCGGCCAGAGCGGCGCGCGCGGTGTGCGAAGTCGCAGCGCGCTTTCGGAAGCGGCGCGGCTTGCTGGATTGGGTGGGAGGCGCGGGAATCTAAAGAAGTGCTCCCCGGGTGTCAACGCTTTGGTTAACCTGCGCGGCCGCCATGGACCCTGCCGCCCGCATCGACGAGCTCCGCGCGCTGCTGCGCGAGGCCTCGCACCGCTACTACGTCCTCGACGCGCCGACGCTCAGCGACGCCGAGTACGATCGCGCCTTCCGCGAGCTGGAACAGCTGGAGAAGGACCACCCGGCGCTGCTGGCGCCCGACTCGCCCACGCAGCGGGTCGGCGCGCAGCCCAGCGAGCGGTTCGCGCGGGTGCCGCACACGCGGCAGATGATGTCGCTCGCCAACATCTTCTCCGACGAGGAGCTGGTCGACTTCGACGCGCGCATCCACAAGCTGCTCGGCGAGGAGAAGGTCGACTACGTCTTCGAGCCCAAGCTGGACGGGCTCGCGGTCACGCTCATCTATGAGCGCGGCCGGCTCGCCCGCGGCGCCACCCGCGGCGACGGCCTCGTCGGCGAGGACGTGACCGCCAACCTGCGCACCATCAAGGCGGTGCCGCTCGAGCTGCACGGGTCGCCGCCGGACCTCTTCGAGGCGCGCGGCGAGGTGTTCATCGGCAAGAAGGACTTCGCCCGCTTCAACGCCGAGCGGGAGGCCGCGGGCGAGCCCACCTTCGTCAACCCGCGCAACTCGGCGGCCGGCTCGCTGCGCCAGCTGGACCCGCGCGAGACCGCGAAGCGCCCGCTCAGCATCTTCTTCTATGACGTCGGCGAGACCGGCGGCCGCAAGTTCGACAGCCACCTCGAGAAGCTGGACGCACTGAAGAGCTTCGG
>FSWK01000500.1_pt1 | contig 9336 bp, 4 predicted proteins | sample 1637951 | NCBI WGS metagenome assembly FSWK01 (sample SAMEA3914789, study PRJEB12502) | metagenome | biome: forest; material: soil | place: Canada | collected 2011-07-03 | depth 0.3 m | reverse complement strand
TCTCGGAGCTGGCCCGCGATGCGCTCAAGGCCCTGCAGTCGCGGCCGCAGCTTCTCGGCGGGCGGGACCTGGCGGCGCGGCTGCTGCGGGAGGGCGGGGATTTCTTCGAGGCGGCGGCGACGCTGCGGCCGCCCGAGCGGGGACGGAAAGCTTCGGACCTTAACCTTCAAGGTCCGAAGCAATTTGCGTCCTCTGGCAAAAAAGGTAAAGGCCTTGACCTTCAATCTCCAAAGGATTCCGGCGACGCGCGCTGGCCGCTCGCGCCCGGCGCCCTCGCCCCCGCCGAGGCCGAGCGCCAGGACCTCATCGAGCTGGTCCGCGCGCTCGGCGCGTCGCTCGCAGGCAAGGACGACCCCGACCTCGACCTGCTCGAGCGCCGCTGCCTCTCGCTGGGCGCCGACCTCGCGCTCTTCGGCTCGCGCGCCCACGACGGCCTCATCCAGTGGGCGGAGCAGCGCGCCGGCCACCTCTACCTCCACGCCTCGCCGCTCGAGATCGGCTCGCTGCTGCAGGACCGGCTCTACGACCGCATCGGCCCGGTGGTCTTCACCAGCGCCACCCTCGCCGTCGCCGGCGCGCTCGACTACTTCCAGCGGCGCGTGGGCCTCTCCGACGAGAGCGGCCCGCTCTTCCCCACCGACGTCGCCGTCCTCGAGTCGCCCTTCGACTACGAGCGCAACGCCGCCATCTACCTGCCGCGCGAGATGCCCGACCCGATGGACCCGCAGTTCCCCGAAGCGGTCGCCGACGAGCTGCGCAAGCTGTTGCCCATCACCGGCGGGCGCGCCTTCGCCCTCTTCACCAGCCTGAAGAACATGCGCGCGGTCCACGCGCTGCTGGCGAAGGAGCTTCCGTACCAGGTGCTCCTCCAGGGCGAGGCCCCCAAGGCGACGCTGCTCAAGCGCTTCCGCGAGCAGCCCTCGGTCCTCTTCGCCTCGCAGAGCTTCTGGGAGGGCGTCGATGTCCAGGGCGACGCGCTCAGCCTGGTGGTGATCGACAAGCTCCCCTTCGCCTCGCCGAGCGATCCGCTGGTGGCGGCGCGCATCGAGCAGCAGGGCGACGGCGCGTTCTACGGCTACCAGGTCCCGCAGGCCGCGCTGGCGCTCAAGCAGGGCTTCGGCCGCCTCATCCGCAGCGCGCAGGACCGCGGCGTGGTGGCGCTGCTGGACCGGCGCGTGACCGCCAAGTCCTACGGCCGCGTGTTCGTCCAGAGCCTGCCGCGCTGCCGCGTGCTGCGCACGCCCGAGGACGTCGCCGCCTTCTGGACCGCGCACGAACAGGAGTAGAGTCGCGCGCATGGCGGGAGCCGAGCCAGCGCCAGAGGAGCAGGAGCCGTTCGACATCCCGGACGTGCTGCCGCTGTTGCCGGTGCGCGACGTGGTGGTCTTTCCCGCCATGGTGGTGTCGCTCTTCGTCTCGCGCGAGATCTCGCTCTCCGCCGTCGAGTACGCGCTCGCGCACCAGCGCATGGTGCTGGTCGCGGCGCAGCGCGATCCGCAGGACGACGCGCCGGAGCTGCCCGCGGGCGTCCACGCCATGGGCACGGTGGCGCTGGTCCTGCGCCAGCGGAAGCTGCCCGACGGCCGCGTCAAGGTCCTGGTGCAGGGGCTGGTGAAGGCCACCATCGAGGAGATCGTCGCGCGGGCGCCCTGCACCCAGGCGCGGATCGCCAAGCTCCACGAGCTGCCGAGCCGCTTCGACAGCGAGCAGCGCGCGCTCGAGGCCGAGGCGCTGGTGCGCAACGTCAAGACGCACTTCGAGAAGCTCATCGCCACCGGCAAGGTGATCTCGCCCGAGCAGCTGCTGGTGCTCTCCGGCGTGCAGGATCCGGGGCGCCTCGCCGATCTGGCCGCCGCCAACCTCGGCCTCAAGGTCAGCGAGGCGCAGGAGCTGCTGGAGTCGATGGACCCGGTGCAGCGGCTCAAGCTGGTCCACGACCGGCTCTCGAAGGAAGCGCAGCTGACCGCGATGCAGGCGCGGCTGCAGAGCCAGGCCAAGGAGGAGATCAGCAAGACCCAGCGCGAGTACTACCTGCGCGAGCAGCTGCGCCAGATCCAGCACGAGCTGGGCGAGCGCGACGAGAAGTCGGAGCTGCTGGCCGAGCTGCGCCGCAAGGTCGCGCAGGCGAACCTGCCCGAGGGCGCGGCCGAGGAGGCGGGCAAGGAGCTGCGGCGGCTGGAGGCGATGAGCCTCGACGCCGCCGAGGGCGCGGTGCTGCGCGCCCACCTCGAGTGGCTGTGCGAGCTGCCCTGGGGAAAGCGCACGCCGGACGCCATCGATCTCGCCCGGGCGCGCGCCGTCCTCGAGGAGGACCACCACGGCCTCGAGAAGGTGAAGCAGCGCATCCTCGAAGTGCTGGCCGTGCGCAAGCTCAAGCCCGAGGGAAAGTCGCCGCTGCTCCTGCTGGTCGGCCCGCCGGGCGTGGGCAAGACCTCGCTCGCGCGCAGCGTGGCCCGCGCCATGGGCCGCAGCTACGTGCGCGTCTCGCTGGGCGGCGTGCGCGACGAAGCGGAGATCCGCGGCCACCGCCGCACCTATGTCGGCGCCCTGCCCGGCCGCATCCTGCAGGGCCTGCGGCAGGCCGGCTCGCAGAACCCGGTCTTCGTGCTCGACGAGATCGACAAGCTCGGCAACGACTTCCGCGGCGATCCGTCGGCGGCGCTGCTGGAGGTCCTGGACCCCGAGCAGAACCACTCGTTCCGCGACCACTACCTGAACCTCGACTTCGATCTCTCGCGCGTCTTCTTCATCGCGACGGCCAACACGCTCGACACCATCCCGCCCGCGCTGCGCGACCGCATGGAGGTCATCGCGCTGACCGGCTACTCGGAGGAGGAGAAGATCGCCATCGCGCAGCGGCACCTCTTGCCGCGCGAGCTGTCGGAGCACGGCCTCGCCGCGCCGCAGCTGCAGATCCCCGAGCCGCTGCTGCTGCGCATCGTGCGCTCCTACACGCGCGAGGCGGGCCTGCGCGATCTGTCGCGCGAGCTGCAGGCGCTCTGCCGCAAGATCGCGCTGCGCGTGGCCGAGGGCGAGACGCCGCGCGCCGAGCTGGGCGCGGGCGATCTCTCGCGGATGCTGGGCTCCCCCCGCTTCGAGGCAGAGAAGGACGAGCGCCTCGAGCTGATCGGCTCGTCGACGGGCCTGGCCTGGACTCCGTATGGCGGAGAGATCCTGCGCATCGAGGTGACCGCCATGCGCGGAACGAAGGGCGCGCGCGGGCTCATCCTCACCGGGATGCTGGGCGCGGTGATGCAGGAGAGCGCGCAGGCGGCGCTGTCGTTCGTGCGCACGCACGCGGCGGCGTGGGGCGTGCCGGCCGACTTCTTCGAGCAGCACGATCTCCACCTGCACGTGCCGGCGGGGGCGATCCCGAAGGACGGGCCCTCGGCCGGCGCATCGATGGCGGCAGCGCTTGCTTCGCTGGTGTGCGGGCGGCCGTGCAAGCGGGGGACGGCGATGACCGGCGAAGTTACACTGCGCGGAAGAGTCTTGGCAGTGGGCGGCGTTCGGGAGAAACTGCTGGCCGCGGCGAGAGCCGGGGTCGAGACCGTCTGCGTGCCGGAAGGCAACGCGCGCGATCTTGAGGATCTGCCGAGATCGCTGAAGCGAAAGCTCGAGATCGTGACGGTCACGACGCTCGAGGATCTGTTCGCCCACGTACTCGTGGGTGGTGCGCCAGGGGACGGCGCGAGGGCCCGCGTGGCCGTCGCGACTGCAGGGTGACTTCGAGTGCAGTTCAATACGGCCCAGCGTGAGTTGACTCTCAAGATCGTCTATTACGGCCCCGGCCTCTCGGGCAAGACGACCAACCTGCGCGCGCTCTACCAGCGGATCCAGCCGCAGCTGCGCGGGCACCTGATGACGCTGGACACCGCCGACGACCGCACGCTGTTCTTCGACACGCTGCCGCTGGTGTTTCGCGCCGGCAACCTCAAGGTCAAGCTCAAGCTGTTCACCGTGCCCGGGCAGGTGATGCACAACTCCACCCGGCGCATCGTGCTGCAGGGCGCGGACGCCATCGCCTTCATCGCCGACTCGCAGCCCACCAAGCGGCAGGAGAACTACAAGTACTGGATGAACATGGTGGAGAACCTCAAGATGAACGGGCTCTCCATCGACAACCTGCCCAGCGTGGTCCAGTGGAACAAGAAGGACCTGGGCGACGCGTCGACGGCCGAGGCGATCGAGAAGATGCGCAAGGAGGGGAAGCAGCCGGTCTTCGAGGCCATCGCGGTGCGCGGCGAAGGTGTGGTCGAGACCTTCCTCTCGCTGGTGGCGCTGACCTTCGAGCAGATCGACCGGGTCTACCTGCTGGGAGACAAGCTCGGTTTGGACCGGCACAGCTTCGTCGAGGAGGTTAGAAGGTGCCTGGTGGATCCGCCGCCGGTCGAGCCGAGCGGCGCCCCGCCTGTCCCCCCCGCACCTCTCACCCCGGCCGGAGCCTAGAGTCACCGTGGCAGAAAGCGTCCTCCAGAAACGGCTCGTCCTCGGCGAGCTGCTCGACCTGCCGACGTTCACCGAGGTCTGCAAGACCTTCGTGGATCTCTATCGCATCGGCCTCAAGGTCTTCGACGTGCAGGGGACCAAGCTCGTCGACATGAAGGTCGCGTCCGGCGATTTCTGCGCGTACATGTTCTCCGGCCCCAACGGCCGCCGCCTCTGCACCGAGACGGTGACGCACATCAAGGTCCGCCCGCTCGAGTCCACCGCGCAGGCGGCTCCGCAGATCGCCATGCGCAACTGCTTCAGCGGCCTGCGCTATTTGATGATGCCCATCATCTATGAGGGCGACATGCTCGGCCGCATCATCTTCGGGCCCTTCATGCCGGCCGAGCTGGGCGACCTCGGGCAGGACCTGCGGGCGCTCGAGGGCGAGTTCGATCTGATCAAGGCGCGCGACCTGCTGGACCGCATCCGGCGCGCGCCGGAGAGCACGGTCCGCCGCGTGCTCGAGCACTTCGCCAAGATCGTCGACGTCATCGTCTTCAACTCGCACAAGGCGATGATCAGCTCCACGCTGCACATCGAGAGCGTCACCGAGAGCTATCGCGAGGTGCAGGACAAGAACAAGAAGCTCACCGAGGCGCTCGAGCGGCTCCAGGAGCTGTCGCGCCTCAAGTCCAACTTCCTCGCCACCGTCTCGCACGAGCTGCGCACGCCGCTCACGTCGGTCATCGGCTACAGCGAGATGCTGCTCGCCGGCCTGGCCGGCGAGATGAACGACGAGCAGAAGGACTACCTCAAGACCATCCTCGAGAAGGGCGAGTCGCTGCTGCGGCTGATCAGCTCCATCCTCGATCTGTCGCGCATCGAGGCGCGCGGGGTGCAGCTGTCGCGCAAGCCCGCCAACCTGGAGGAGATCGTCCAGACCGCGATGGAGTCGGTGCTGCCGCAGGCGTTCAAGAAGAACCTGCAGCTCACCTCGGACGTCTCGCCGGCGCTGCAGAAGGTGATCGTCGACGGGGACAAGGTCCGGCAGTGCGTGGTGAACCTGCTCTCCAACTCGGTGAAGTTCACCCCGGCGGGCGGGCAGATCACGGTGCGCGCGGGGCCGGCCGACCGCGGGCCGGACAGCGCGGGGCCGTTCGGGAGCGCCGGCTACTTCCAGATCTCGGTGACCGATGACGGCATCGGCATCCCGCTGGACCTGCAGCCGAAGATCTTCGAGACCTTCTTCCAGGCCGACTCGAGCGCCTCGCGCGAGTACGGCGGCGCGGGCCTGGGGCTCTCCATCGTGAAGAGCTATGTCGACGCGCACGGCGGCGAGGTCACCGTGGCGAGCGAGTTGGGCCGCGGCTCGACGTTCACGCTGGTGCTGCCCATCGAGCCGCCGTCGATGGGCATGGAGACGGCGAGCCTGCCCCCCGGCCACGCGGCCACGCAGCTGAGTTGAGCGGCGGTCGCGCGCCGGCCGGAGCGCGGTTGGCCGGCAGGGACAGAGCGGTGGGCGGGCGGCCATGAGCGAGACCTCCTTCATCGACGCGTGCCCGCGGCCCTTCCGCGCGCCGGGAGCGGCAAAGGCATCATGAGCGAGACTTTGTTGATCGACGCGTTCCTGCGGCCCTTCGACCGCGGGGGCGCGGGCGTGCTGGTGGGCCCCGGCAGCGATTGTGCGGCGGTGCGGCCGTCGCGCGGACACCAGCTGGTGGCGACCACGGACGCGGTGGTGGAGGGCGTGCACTTCGACCGGCGCTGGTTCGCGGCGGAGGACGTGGGGCACAAGGCGCTGGCGGTGAACTTGAGCGATCTGGCCGCCGCGGGCGCGCGGCCGCGCTGGTTCCTGTGCGCGCTCGGCGTGCCCCGCGAGGCGCGCGCGCAGGCGTATGCGGCGCGGATGGCGCGCGGGATGGCCGCGCTCGCCCGCGCGCACGGCTGCGCCATCATCGGCGGCAACGTCTCGGCGGCCTCGCAGTGGTCGGTCACCATCACGGCGCTGGGCGAGGCGCGGCGGCCGCTCGCCCGCGCGGGCGGCCGCCCGGGCGACGCGCTGGTCCTGGCGGGCGGGCTGGGCGACGCGGCTGCGGCCTTGCGGGTGCTGAGCGCTCCCTTCGCCGCGCCGCTGCCCGCACCGCCGCCCGCCCCTGCTGGCGCCGACCCCCTGCGTCCGCGCGATGAGGCTAGCAGCCACCCCCGACACTCCGCGCGAGCCTCCGGCGCCGACCCCCTGCGTGTGCGCGATGAGGCTAGCAGCCACCCCCGACAGTCCGCGCGAGCCCCGGGCGGCGACCCCCTGCGTGTGCGCGATGAGGCTAGCAGGCCGGTCCGACACCAGCTCCGCGGCCTCGCCCGCTCGCTGCTACGCGCGCAGCTGCGGCCCGCTCCGCTGGTCGAGGCCGGCCTCGCTGCGGCGAGCCTCGCCAGCGCCGCCATCGACGTGAGCGACGGCCTGCTGCGCGACCTCGCCCACCTCTGCGAACAGAGCGGGTGCGGGGCCGCGGTCGAGTGCGCGGCGCTGCCCATCGGCCGCCTCGCGGCGCGCGAGGCCGACGCGCTCGAGCTCGCGCTGGCCGGCGGCGAGGACTACGCGCTGCTCTTGTCGGTACGCCCGCGACGCCTGGGCGCGCTGCTGCGCGCGATCCCCGGCGCGGTCCAGATCGGCCGGCTCGTCCCCGCGCGCGAGGGCCTGTCGCTGACCGAGCACGGCGCCCCCCGCCCGCTCCCTGCCCGCCGCGGATTCGACCACCTGGCCTGAGCAGCCTGAACCGCGCCCAGCCCCAACACGCCTGACCATTGCGCCGCTTGACGCCGCCGGCGCCGGCTCCTATTCAACCGCGTCCACAACTCCCCCGCGCGGGGCCCCAGGCGGGGCCTTCGTGCGCGGGCCTGTTTGCGCGAGGCGACGCTGTCCGCAATGAAGCCCGAGATCGCTCCACCCGAGGAGAGAGGCAGCGCCACCGCGCTGGCGGAGCTGCTCGCCTCGACACCCACCGCCGCGCGCAAGGTCCGCGTCGGCGGCCTCTTCGGCGCCGCCCGCGGCTACGCGCTCGCCCAGCTGAGCCGCCGCACGCGCCGGACGCTGATCTGCATCGAGCCCGATGAGGACGCCGCCGAAGCGCTCGAGCGAGACCTGCGCTTCTTCTTTGCTGCAGCGCCCACCCCCGGGAAGGCGCCCGACCGCGGCCCCGACTCCATCGTCCGCCTGCCCGCCGACGAGGTCCTGCCGTACGAGGGCCTCACCCCCGACCGGATGGTCGCGCAGCAGCGCCTCGCGGGGCTGTTCCACCTGCACCTCGGCGACGCGCTCAGCGTGGTCATCCTCAGCGTCCGCGCGCTGGCCCGCCGCGTCCTGCCGCGCCCCGCGCTCGACGCGCGCAGCCTGCAGCTCTCGGTGGAGATGGAGCAGGACCGCGACGAGCTGGCCCTCAAGCTCACCGCCGCGGGCTACGCCAAGGTCCCGCTGGTCGAGGACCCGGGCACCTTCGCGGTGCGCGGCGGCGTCTTCGACGTCTGGTCGCCGCTCGACGCGGCGCCGGCGCGGCTCGAGTTCTTCGGCGACCTGGTCGAGAAGATCCGCTCGTTCGATCCGCAGAGCCAGCGCACCCTGCGCGACCTGGATCAGGTGTCGCTCTGCCCCGCCCGCGAGATCGTGCTCGACGAGCAGGGCCGCAAGGCCGCAGTGGCCACCGTGCGCGCCGCCGCCGACGCGGTCGAGACGCCCACCCGCCAGCTGCGCGAGCTGATCGACGAGCTGCAGACCAAGTCGCAGGACGACGAGCTCTTCGCCGCCGGCCTCGCCGCGCTCTTGCCCGGCTTCTATCCCGGCGGCTTGTGCCCCATTACCGATTACCTGCCCAAAGACGCCATCTGGGTCTTGGACGACCCGCTCGAGCTGGAGCGGCAGTGGGGCGATCTCTGGAGCGCACTGGAGCACTCGTTTGCCGAGTCGCGGAGCAAGGGCGCGCTGGCGCTGCCGCCCGACCAGCACTTCCTCCACGAGCGCGACGTGCGGCCCACGCTGGACCGCGCCAGCGTATTGGAGCTCTCTGGCATTCAAATGCTCGACCTGGCGCGCGGCTCGACGGAGATCGACTTTCCGCTCCAGCCAACAAAGGATCTCCGCGCCGAGATTCAAACGCATCATGGCGAAGACGGCGCGCTGCAGCCGTTGGTCAAGCGGCTGGAGTCGCATCGCGAGCGCGGCATCGCGGCGGTGATCGCCTGCCACAGCTCGGCGCAGGCCGAGCGCACCAAGCGCTTATTGCTCGATCGCAACTTGATGGCTTCCATCCTCGAGGCGCTGCCCGAGGAGCCGTCGACTCTCTATAAGCCTTCGATTCACGCCTTCCTGGTGGTCGGCGAGATCAGCGCCGGGTTCCTCGATACCCACGGCCGCTTCGCCTTATATAGCGACGAGGATATCTTCGGTCCGCGCGCGCGGGTCCGGAAGACGCCGAAGCGACCGAAGACGTTCGGGCAGGACGCCGCCGATTTCAAGGATTTGAAAGAGGGCGATTTAATCGTCCACGTCGATCACGGCATCGCCCGCTATGACGGCCTGACGCGGCTGTCTGTGAGGGGCTTCGCCGCCGACTTCATCCTCCTGCAATTCGCCGGCAAGGATAAGCTCTATTTGCCGGTCGGCCGGCTGCGGCAGATCCAGAAGTACGTCGGCGGCGACCCCGAAAAGGCCAGGCTCGATTCATTGAAGAGCCAGACCTTCCTGAAGCGCAAGGCGCGCGTCAAGGAAGAGCTGCTGAAGATGGCGGCCGAATTGCTGGATATCTATGCCGCGCGCGCCGCGCACCAGGGCTTTGCCTTCGCGCCGCCCGACGCGATGTACCGGACGTTCGAGGCAGACTTCGAGTTCGAGGAGACGCCCGACCAGGCCAAGGC
>FSWK01000171.1_pt1 | contig 9501 bp, 5 predicted proteins | sample 1637951 | NCBI WGS metagenome assembly FSWK01 (sample SAMEA3914789, study PRJEB12502) | metagenome | biome: forest; material: soil | place: Canada | collected 2011-07-03 | depth 0.3 m | reverse complement strand
GCTGGCGTCCTCGGCGTAGCCGGCGATGGTCTCGTTGCGCTGCCAGAAGCTCTGCGGGGCCAGCACCAGCACGCCGGCCGCGGCCACCAGCACCACGATGCCGGCGATGGCCTTGCGGCGCGACATCAAGGCGAAGACCACCACGCTGACCGCGAGGCCCAGCGAGCCGCCGCGCGAGTGGGTGGCGATGATGCCCATCAGGCAGACCACCACGCCGACCGCGCCGACGAGGCGCTTGAACCAGTGCTGGTTCTTGCCGATGGCGAAGAAGAGCAGGATGGGCACCACGCCGACCAGCGCCATGCAGTCGTGGTTGGGGTCCGCGAGCACGCCCAGCCAACGGCCGCGGAAGCCTTCCACCAGCAGCAGGTCGTGGCTGTAGTTCCACCACGTGCCCCAGGCCGGGATGATGGCGGCGGCGCAGTAGAGGAACAGCGACGTCCGGATCCGGCCGGGAGTGTTCGCCGTGTTGAGCACCGAGACAAAGAAGATGAAGTGCTTCGCGACCTCCATCGCGCCGGTGACGGTGGTGGGCCGGTCGATGGCCCACATCGGCGAGAGCACGGCAGTGGCCGCGTAGACCGCCAGCAGAGCGGTGCGCCAGCCCATCCAGAGCGGCTGGTTGGTGAGCACGCGGTGCAGGAAGATCGACACCAGCCCGACCAGCGAGAGCAAGAGCGGCAGGTGCAGCGGCTCCAGCCACGGCTGCCACTGCGCGAGCGCCAGATAGAGCTGCGTAGTGAACAGCGCCACGGCCCAGAAGCCGATCTTGGCGAACGTCGACGCCTGCCAGCGGCGCGCTGAGTCGGTGCTGCCGGAGACCACCAGGTCCTGCGTCGCTGCCATCTGCACTCGAACCTCCATCGCGGCCAGGGCGAGCCAGCCGCGCACCGGCGCAACATAAGCACTGCCCTGCCGGCGAGAAGCCGCCTGCTCCTGCTGGTCGGGAGCACCCTGTTCACCCGTGAGCACCGCTGAGCAGCCGGGCTGCAATGCGCCCTCTTGCCCGAAGAGGCGCGCTGCGGCTCGACGCTTGTTGCTGTCAAGGGGCCAGGCGTCAAAGCGCCTGTACGCCCGTCTCCTTCTCGAGTTGAAAAGCCCCGGCTCGCCCGGAGAGCGGAGAATGTGCGTCGTGCACGGGCTGCGGGCCGATCGGCCGCGGGTACGGCGCGCGGGGCCGCGGGTGCGCCCTGGTAGTCGAACGTCCGATTCGGGCCCCGTCCACCCGAGAGGCGACTTCAAAGGAGCACTCGCCCGCTAAACATTCGTGCAATACGGCGCAAGCCCCCTGAGTTGTGCAACCGAAACGCGAAGCACCCGGCGTTTCGATGAGCAGCCAACCAAGGAGGCATCTTTGAAGTCTTTCGTCCTCGGAATCACAGCAGCAGTGGCAGTCGCAGGCACCGCATCCGCAGCGCAGGTCTGGGTCGCCCCGGCCTCGGTCAAGGTTCGTCCCGCCACGCAGCCGGCCGCCAACGCTCCGGTCGTCGCGACGCTCGCCGCCGCACAGAATGAGTTCGAAGCCTTCCAGGTTGTCGTGAGCGGCCAGGCCGCCGGCGTCTCGATGGCGCTGGAGAACCTGACCGACGGCGCCGGCCACAACATCTCGGGCCGCGAGCTGGTGCTCTACCGCGAGGCCATCATCAATGTGCAGTTCCCCAGCGGCGGCGACGGCGCCGCGGGCACCTGGCCCGACGCTCTCATCCCCAACGTCGACCCCATCGTCGGCGAGAAGCGCAACGCGTTCCCCTTCGACGTCCCCGCCGGCGAGAGCCGCGCAGTGCTGGTCGACATCCACGCTCCGGCCGGCACCCCGGCGGGCACCTACCACGGCAACGTGGTGGTCACCGGCGGCGTCAACGCCAACATCCCGGTCACGCTCACCGTCTGGGACTTCGCGGTGCCGTCGACCTCGACGCTGAAGACCGCCTACGGCATGGCGTGGAATGGCCCCTGCATGGGCCACGGCGACGCGGGCTGCTCGAACTACGCCGCCGAGATGGCGCTGCGCGCCCGCTACGTCCAGGCCGCGCTCGACAACCACATCTCGATCTACGCGCCCTTCTACACCGCGACCGTCGACGCCAACGGCAACGACACCAACTGGGCGGCCTTCGACCAGTACGCCGGCCCGTTCCTGGACGGCACCGCCCCCACCCGCCTGCAGGGCGCGAAGCTGACCGCGGTCCAGGTGAACGGCCCCACCACCACGCCGGTCGTCGGCGCCTGGGCGAAGCACTTCAAGCAGCACGGCTGGCCGCAGCTCTTCAGCTACGTCTGCGATGAGCCGCCGCTGACCTGCCAGTGGTCGGACATCGCCACGCGCACCGCCGCCTCGCACGCCGCCGACGCCTCGGTCCCCACGCTGGTCACCACGACGACGGATGAGGCTGCCGCGCAGGGCGCGACCGGCATCGACCTCTTCGTCCCGGTGGTGAACTTCATGGACGGCAAGGTCGATCACCAGGGCAGCCAGCGCGCGAAGTACGGCGCCACCGCGTGGTGGTACCAGTCGTGTATGTCGTTCGGCTGCTCCAGCGTGGGCGGCGGGCGCAACGGGTCCGGCGAGACCGGCTGGCCCTCCTACGCCATCGACACCGACGGCACCCGCAACCGCGCGCAGGAGTGGATGTCCTTCGCGTACAACATGCAGGGCGAGCTCTACTACGAGACCACGCAGGGCTACTTCAACGGCGACCCGTGGACCAACCAGTGGAACTTCGGCGGCACCGGCGACGGCAACCTCTTCTACCCGGGCACCCCGGCGAAGATCGGCGGCACCACCGAGATCCCGGTCGAGTCGCTGCGCATGAAGGGCATCCGCGACGGCATGGAAGACTACGAGCTGCTGGCGCTGGCGGCGAAGCTCGGCGCCGGGGCGCAGGCGCTGCAGATCGCGCAGGGTCTCTTCCCGCACACATACCTGGCGACCACCAGCGCCGACGCCATCGACGCGGCGCGCGCCGAGCTGGCCGGCCTCATCCTCCACGCGTTGGGCAAGGACGTTGTCGCTACCGGCGGCGGGTCGGGCAGCGGCGCGGGCGGCACCGGCACGGTGGGCACCGGCGGCACGGGCACCGGCACTCCTGCGGGCGGCACCGGCACGCCGGCAACCGGCACGGGAACTGGCACTGGCGCCACGCCGACCACGCCGGCTCCCGTCGTCCCGGTCGCGAAAGCCAGCGCCGGTGGCTGCTCCAGCGGCGGCACCCAGACCGCGTGGCTCGCCCTTCCCCTCCTCGCCCTGATGGCGCTGCGCCGCCGCCGCACGCTGGCGCTGGTGCGCCGCCGCAAGTAAGCCGGGCGCTCAGGCCGCGCGGCGAGCGCCTTGCAACGCCGCGCGGTCCAGCAGCGCCGCCACGCGCTCGCCCACCGCGGGCCAGAGCAGGCCGCGCCGGAGGACCTCCTCGCGCCCCAGCGCTCCCAGCTCGCGAGCCCGCAGCGGATTCTCCAGCAGGGCCAGGAGCGCGTCGGCCAGCGCGCGCTCGTCGCCGGGCGGGACCAGCAAGCCGAGCCGCCCCTCGTCGAGGATCTCCGGCACCGCGCCGGCCCGGGTCCCCACGCACGGGACGCCGCAGGCCATCGCGTCCAGGAAGGCGAGGCCGAACGCCTCGCGCAGCGTCGGCAGCACGAACGCCGTCGCCCGCGCGAAGAGTCCTGGCAGCTCGCTGAATGGAACCAGGCCCAGGCAGGTCGCGCCCTCGGGCAGCGCGAGCGGCTCGGTGGGCCCCGCCAGCAGCAGCCGCGCCCGCGGCCGCCGCGCCCGCAGCAGCTGGAAGGCGCGCAGGAGGACCGGTCCGCCCTTGCCGCGAAAGTCGCCCTTGCCGATGAAGAGCAGCGTCTCGCCGTCGTCCTGCCGGACGACCCGCTCGGGACAGACGTTCGCGCCCGCGCCCACCACGTGCACGCGGTCGGGGTCGACGTCGTAGTCGCGCACGAGGGAGAGCTTCACCAGGCCGGAGAAGGCGGCGATGGCGTGCGCGCCGCGATAGGTGTCGCGCTCGCGCCGCGCCCAGCGGCGGCCGAAGCCTTTGGACGCTGGCAGCCCGGCCTCGGGCACGGCGGGCTGGCGCATCGCGAGCGCGCAGGTGTGATCGAGCAGCAGCACATAGGGCAGCGGCGGCGGATGGCCCGGAGCGAAGAGCGCGCCGTTCTGCAGCACCACCTGCGGCGGCTCGCGCAGCGCGCGGAGCAGCTGGCCCGCGCGCGCCGAGTGAACATCGAAAGCGTAGGCGGTGTTCCAGCGGTGATCGAGGCCCTGGCGACGGTACTGCGCGAAGCTCGCAGCCAGGCTGAGCAGCACGCGCGGCGTCGGCCGCGGCAGCCGCGTGCCGGGGATCCTCAGCGCCAGCGCATCGGAGGCGTCGAGGTGCTCGATGGCGTGGCCCAGCCGCTGCAGGCCGCTGGTGATGTTGGGCGTCACGCCGCTCTGGGCGCCGTAGTTGAGGTACGCGATGCGCAAGGGCCGGCTCATGCCGCGACCGCCGCGGTGGCGCGGCGCGGGATCCACTCGCGCACCGGAGGGAGCCGTCCGGTCGCGCGCAGCGTGCCCAGGTAGGCGCCGGCGAACGACAGCCCGCAGAGCGCGAGCTGCAGGAAGAGCGGACCGTCGGCGGCGCGCAGCACCAGCGCGGCCACCGGCGCCGCGACGGCGGCCGCCAGCGCCTGGAAGCAGAGGTCGCGCGCAGGCAGGATGGCGAGCACCGAGGCGCCGAAGACCCGCGCCGTCTTGAATAGCAGCAACAGGCGGCAGGACTCCTCGGCGCAGATCCAGCCGCCGAGCGCGCCGATGGTCCCGAACGCATGCAGCCCGGCCCAGACCAGCGGGACCGTGAGGCCCAGCTTCAGCGCGGATATCTTGAGCACGAACTTGTTCTCCGCCCGCGCGCGCATCACGCCGTCGAGCGGCAGCGCGGCCATCGGGATGGAGAGGAGCGAGAGGCGGAAGAGCGGCACCGCCTCGAGGTAGCGCGCGGTGAAGAGGAAGAGGATGAGCGAGCGCGCGCAGACGAACAGCACCGCCATGGTGGGGATGAAGACGAACGAGAGCCGCGAGACCGCCTCGCGAAAGAGCTGCAGCGGGGCCGCGTGGTCGCCGCGCGCGTCGTGCTCGGCGATGCCCAGCTGGAGGATCTCGGAGACCGGCGAGTAGAGCATGTCGACGATGGGCAGCTGGAAGCAGCCCACGCTGTAGACCGCGTAGGCGGCGGCGCTCACCGTCGCCGAGACCAGGTACGAGTGGAACTGCTGCTGCGGGATGATCACCAGGAAGGCCGCGCCGAACGGCAGCGCGTAGGCGAGCTGGCGGCGCAGGTCGGGCAATGAAACGGTCAGGCCGTGCTCGCGGACCAGCGCGACCCAGCACGCGACCGCGCGCGCGCAGGTGGCGAGCGTGACGCCCGCGAACGCGCCCGCCACCGAGCGGGTCCAGAGGGCGCCGACGATCAGGCAGACCGTGTAGACCGCCTCGCTGCCGACGCGCACCAGCGCCGACTGCTTGATGCGGCCCTCGCTCATGTAGACGACGTCGAAGCAGGTGCCGGCGAGACGGAAGCCGGTGTACGCGGCGACCCAGCCCATCAGGTGCGCCAGCTCCTCGTTGTGGAACACACGCGCGACCGTGGGCCCCGCCAAGAGCAGCAGCAGCGCGGCGAGCACGCCCACCGCGGTGGTCAGCAGCAGCACCTGCGAGATGAAGTGGCCCTTGCGCGCGGGCTCGCGCGGGACGAAGTAGACGAGGCTCGGGGTGAGGCCGAGCGGCAGGACAAGAAAGAGCGTGTTGGAGATCAGCCACGCCTGCTTGAACGTGCCGTACGAGTCCGGCAGGAGCACCCGGGCCAGCACCATGGGGATGGCGAAGGTCAGCGCCGCCACCATCAGGCGCGCCAGCATCAGCGGGCCCGCCCTGCGCAAGATACTCGTCTGCCGCATCGGGCCCCCGCGCGCGGCATCCGACCAGCCGCGCTCCCTTGAAGGGTGGGGACCGGCTTCGAACCAGACAAGGCAACCCGCGTTAGAGTGCCGTCCATGCAGACCAAAGCACAGCTCCTGAAGCAAGCACGCACGCAGGTCCCCGAGCTCTCGCCCGCCGAGCTGGCGCGCGACCGGACCAGCCCCGTGCTCATCGACGTCCGCGAGAAGCAGGAGACCGACGCGGGCATGCTGCCGGGCGCCCGCCACGTCCCGCGCGGCTTTCTCGAGCTGCGCATCGAAGAAGCCGTGCCCGACCGCGGCGCCGACGTGGTGCTCTATTGCGCCGGAGGCACGCGCTCCCTGCTGGCCGCGCGCACGCTGCAGGACATGGGCTACACGCACGTCCGCAGCCTGGCCGGCGGCTTCGGCGCGTGGAAGGACGGCGGCTTTCCGGTCGAGGTCCCGCCGCGGCTGACCGACGCGCAGCGCAGCCGCTACTCGCGGCACCTGATCATCCCCGAGGTCGGCGAGGCCGGGCAGGCCAAGCTGCTGGCGGCCAAGGTGCTGCTCATCGGCGCGGGCGGGCTGGGCTCTCCTGCGGCGCTGTACCTGGCGGCCGCGGGCGTGGGCCGGCTGGGCCTCATCGACGATGACGTGGTCGACGCGTCGAACCTGCAGCGCCAGATCATCCACTCCAACGACCGCGTCGGCATGCCCAAGACCGAGTCGGCGCGCAAGACCATCGCCGGCCTCAACCCCGACGTGACGGTGGACGAGCACCGGCTGCGGCTCAACCGCGACAACGCGCTGGAGCTGTTCAAGCCCTACGACATCATCGTCGACGGCAGCGACAACTTCGGCACGCGCTATCTGGTCAACGATGCCTGCACCATCCTCGGCAAACGGCAGGTGCACGGGTCGATCTTCCGCTTCGACGGGCAGGCGACCACGTTCGTTCCCGGCGGGCCCTGCTATCGCTGCCTCTTCCCCGAGCCGCCGCCGCCGGAGCTGGCGCCGTCGTGCCAGGAGGCCGGCGTGCTGGGCGCGCTGCCCGGCATCATCGGGGTCATCCAGGCCATCGAGGCGCTCAAGCTCATCCTCGGCGCGGGCGAGCCGCTCTCGGGCCGGCTGCTGCTGTACGACGCGCTGGAGCAGCGCTTCCGCGAGGTCAAGTACGCCAAGGATCCGGCGTGCCCGGCCTGCGGAACCAATCCCATGCGCGAGCTGCTGCCGGAATATACTGAAGCGAGCTGCGCCATCGCGCCGCGGCGCGCGACCGCCTGAGACAACGCTTACTGTCGCTTCAGGCAACCGCGAAGGCGCGAAGATTTTGGGGTCGTGCGCTGAGAGACCGCGCGGGCGTGTGTTGCTGGCGCGGAGGCGTTGGACGCGGCGTCGAGGCCGATCTGTCGGCGCTCTCCAAGCTTTCAATCGCGCCCGACAAGTGCAATCCACTCCACGAAAAACGCCCGCGCTAGCGAACCAGCCGCGTCCGGCGCGCCAACCGCGAAAAACCAACCTTCGCGCCTTCGCGCCTTCGCGGCCGCCTGAAGCGAGAGTCCGGGTTGCTAGTCGGTGATTGCGCGCATCAGGTCGGCGTTGATCGGCGAGGGCGTATCGAAGATGAGATCCTTGCCCGCGCCGAACTTCGGGAACGCCATCACGTCGTCGATTGCGTCCACGCCCGCCAGCAGCGCCAGCGTCCGCTCGAGGTTGAGGGTCATCCCGCCGTGCGGCGGCACGCCGAAGCGGAACGACTCAAGGATGCGGCCCCACTTCCGCTGCACGTCGCCCGAGGAGTAGCCGAGCATCGAGAAGACGCGCTGCTGCAGCTCGTAGTCGTGGTTGCGCAAGCCGCCGGTGCCCAGCTCGACGCCGTTCAGCACCAGCGTGTACGAGCGCGTGCGGACCTTGTTCTTGTCCTTCTCGAGCAGGTCGAGATCGGCCGCGAGCGGCTGCGTGAACGGATGGCGCCGCGCCAGCCACGGCCCGTTGTCTTCGTCCTGCGAGAAGAACGGCACCTCGGTGACCCAGCAGAGCGCGAAGCCGGCGTTGAGCCCGTTGGCCATGCGAGTCACCAGCTCGCGGCGCAGCGAGCCCGCGCCGCGCTGGACCAGCGGCTGCGAGCGCGCGAGCACGAACAGCAGCGCGTCGCCGGTCTGCGCCTTCGACAGCTTGAGGATCTCGGCGGCGCGATCGGCGAAGATCTTGACCGCGGGCCCGCGCACGCCGGTGGCGGCGCCGTTCTTGAGCCACGAGGCGCGGCCCTGCTGGTTGCGGCTGATGGCCGAGCAAAGCTCGTCCAGCTCGCCGTCGCCCAGCCGCTCGACGCCGCCCGGGATGCGGATCATCCGCGCGCCGCCGTCGCCGCCCATGCCGTCGGTCGCCTCGCCGGAGGCGAAGGCGCGGACAGTGGTGGTGACGTCCTCGATCTCCAACGCCGCGCGCAGGTCGGGCTTGTCCACGCCGTACTTGAGCATCGCCTGCGCGTGCGGGATGCGCGGCGGCGCCTTCAGCTCCTGGCCCAGCACGTTCTTGAAGACGGACACCAGCACCGCGTCCATCGCGTCGAGGACGTCCTTCTCCTCGACATACGCCATCTCCATGTCGAGCACGCTGAACTCGGGCTGGCGCTCGGGCGTGGCGCTGTCCTCGTTGCGGAAGCCGCGCGCGATCTGGAAGTACTTCTCGATGCCGCCCGCCATCAGCACCTGCTTGTAGGCCTGCGGCGTGGAGGCGAGCGCGAAGCCCTTGCCCTTGCCCATGGGCACCACGAACTGCCCCGGCGCATCGGGGATGATGGGCCCCAGCACCGGTGTGTCGATCTCGAGGAAGCCCTGCTCGGCAAACGCCTTGCGCGCCTCGAGCATGAACTTCGAGCGCTGCTCGAGGCGGCCTTGCATGGGCAGGCGGCGCAGGTACAGCTGCCGGTAGGCGAACCGGTCCTCCTCGCCCATGGCGTTGACCTTCAGCTCCCGCGGCAGGACCTCGCTGGCGCTGAGCAGCTTGAGCTCTTCGATCATCAGCAGCACTTCGCCGGTGGCCAGGTCCGGATCGCGCTTCTTGCGCAGCAGCACCTTGCCGGTCACCTGCACCACCGACTCGGGCGTGATTGTGGACCAGGTCCGCGCCAGCGCCTCGGCGGGCTTCTCGGGCATCAGGATGGAGGTGGCGCCGGTGCGGTCCCGCACGTCGAGCGCCTTGCCTTCCATCATCGACCCGTCGACGAAGCCGACCAGCGTCACCTTCGAGTTCTTGTCGGACGGACGGAGCTCGCCACACGTATGCGTGCGGTACTGATTCTTGTCGGCCATTGAGACTGTCCCGGGGTCAGAGTCGAGAGTTGAAGCTCTACTGTCGACCATTCACGTTCAACTCTCAACTGCGAACGGCCGCTAGCAGTTGTTGTGATAAAATGGCGGCGGCGGCGGGCCGGCCAGCCAGTCGGAGGCCCATTCTTCGGCCTTGAGCTGGATGGACTGGAAGACCTTGGCGTTCTCCTTGGTGGCGCCGACCTTCAGCGTCAGCGTAGCGCCGGACCACTTCTCGCGGGTGAACGACTGCTGGTCGGTCTCGCCGTGGCGCCAG
>FSWK01000076.1_pt1 | contig 9510 bp, 8 predicted proteins | sample 1637951 | NCBI WGS metagenome assembly FSWK01 (sample SAMEA3914789, study PRJEB12502) | metagenome | biome: forest; material: soil | place: Canada | collected 2011-07-03 | depth 0.3 m | reverse complement strand
GGTTGCAGACGCCGATGGCCAGCGCCCCGCCCGACCCGCCCTCGCCGATGACCACCGAGATGATCGGGACCTCCAGCGCGGCCATCTCCTCGAGGCAGACGGCGATGGCCTCCGACTGCCCGCGCTCCTCGGCGTCGATGCCCGGGTACGCGCCCGGGGTGTCGATGAAGGCGATCACCGGGCGGTCGAAGCGCTCGGCCAGCTTCATCAGCCGCAGCGCCTTGCGGTAGCCCTCGGGCCGCGGCATGCCGAAGCTTCTGAGAATATTCTCTTTGGTGGATCGACCCTTCTGCTGGCCCAGCACCATCACCGGCTCGCCGTCGAGGCGCGCGAAGCCGCCCACCAGCGCGGCGTCGTCGGCGAAGGCGCGGTCGCCGTGCAGCTCGATCCAGTCGGTGAAGATGCGCTGGACGTAGTCGAGCGTGTAGGGCCGGTTGGGGTGGCGCGAGAGCTGGACGACCTGCCAGCGCGAGAGCTCGGCAAAGATCTCCTGCTGCAGCCGGGCGCAGCGCTTCTCCAGCCGGCGGATCTCGCCGTCGAGCGTGTCGCCGGGCGCGAGCGCGGTGCCGGTGGCGGCGGACCGCTTGAGCTCGGCCAGCTTCTGCTCCAGGTCGAGCAGCGGCTTCTCGAACTCCAGTGCGTAGGTGCTCATTCGGCGGCCTCGTACCACTGCGAGGCCTCTTCGCAAAGGTGCATCGCGTCGAGCGGCCAGGGGGCCGGGCGCGACTCCTTGGCGAACCAGGTCCGCTGCCGCTTTCCGTACTGGCGGGTGCGCGCGTCGATGCGCTCCAGCATCGCGGATGGATCAGAGCGCGCAAGCATCGCGGCTGCATCGGCGCCCTCCAAGCCAGCGGCCGGGTCGCCGCCCTCGCGCAGCCACTGGTCGCACTCGCCGTAGCCGATGATCTTCAGCGCCTTCGCGGCGGCCGGCACCCGCGCGATCCGCTCCTGCAGCCAGCGCGTCTCGCGCACGAGCGCGCCGCTGCTCCACAGCTCGCGGGTCCGGGCCGCGATGCGCTCGGCCAGCAGCGCGCGCGGCGGGTCGATGAAGATGCGCTGCGCCTGGTAGCGCCGCTCGGCGAACGCGTGCGCGCGGTGCAACTCGCTCAGGGGCTTGCCGCTGAGCGCGTGGACCTCCAGCGCCCGCTCGACGCGGACCCGGTCGGTGGCGTGGATGCGCGCCCCCGACTCCGGGTCCACCGCGGCCAGCCGCGCGTGCAGCACCTCCGGCCCGCGCTCGGCCAGCTCCGCCCGAAGCGCCGTGCGGAAGCCCGGGTCGGCCGCTGGCGCATCGACGAGCCCGTTCACCAGCGCGCGAATCCAGAGGCCGGTGCCGCCCGCGACGATGGCGCGCTTGCCCCGCGCCGCGATGTCCTTCAGCGCCGCGTCAGCCAGGCGCACGAACGCCGCCGCGTCCAGCTGCTCCTCGGGCTCGGCGACGTCCAGCAGGTGATGCCGCGCCCGCGCCTGCTCGGCAGCGGTCGGCTTGGCGGTCACGCGGTCGAGGCCGCGATAGACCTGCTGGCTGTCGGCGTTGACGATCTCTGCATCGAGCCGCTCGGCCAGCTCGCACGCGAGGCCGGTCTTGCCCGACGCGGTCGGTCCCACGATCACGAGCAGCTTCACCTAGACCTTCTCCACGAGCGTGGCCGCGTCGACGCGCAGACCGTCGCCGCGCCGCTCGAGCGGCCCCAGCCGCACCAGGTCGCCGCGCTCCAGGGTGTCGAAGGCCGCGTTGTCCGCCGACGCGGACTTGTCCAATCGCGCGAGCGGCAGCCGGCCCTCGTCGCTGCAGATGAAGAAGCGGCGCTTGCCCTTCTCGGGCGGCGGCACGCCGACCACGCGCCACACCTGCGCGGGCGGCGGCGGCGCGGCGCGCGCGAGGACCAGCGGCGCGAACGAGAGCAGCTCGTCGGCGCGCAGGCCGGTGGCGTCGGCGAGCTGGCTGATGTGCCGCGGCGGCGTCCAGCGGCGCTCGGCGGTGCACCAGTCTTTCGCGGCCTCGAGCGCTGGACAGGGCCGCTGCGTCAGGCAGGGCGCCAGCGCTTTCCAGGCGCCGCCGGCGAGCAGCGCGTCGCGGAGCGCGAGCAGCGCGCGGCCGGTCTCGCGCAGCGCGGGCTCGATCAGCACCACCGTGCCCTCGAGCGAGTCGATCAGAGCGCGCCGCCGCTCGGCGGGCAGCTCGAGCAGGACGTTCGCGGCGATGACCAGATCGAAGCCGCGCGGCGCCGGCTCGAGCGCGAGGTCGAGCTTCTGCGTGCGCAGGCTCTTGCACAGCGCGCGCGCCTCGCCCAGCGCCGCGTCGCTCTTGTCGACCGCCAGCGCCTGGCCACCGAGCGCGTCGAGCGCCGCGATCGCCGCCGGCCCCGGCCCCGCGCCGAGGTCGAGGATGCGCGGCCGCAAAGGCAGCGGCAGCGTCGCCAGCCGGAGGGCGGCGCGCGTCTTCTCGTATGTCTGCGGCCACCACCAGAGCAGGTAGGCGCCGAGGTGGCTGGCCTCGTCGTAGGTCTCGGGCCGCGCCAGCTCGCGGCCGCCCACCAGGCCCTGGTGCAGCGCCATCACCGCCGCGGCAGCCTTGGGGATCTCGCGGCGGTCGAGCTCGCCCGGCGGCCCGCCGGGCAGCCGCAGCAGGGCGCGCGCGCGCATCAGGAGCAGCGGGAGGTGGCTCGCGAGGTCGTTCACGGGCGTGAGGATAACGCGCCGGCGAAGAAGGGGAGGACGCGCGTCGCGAGCCGGTCGCCGAGGTGGTCCTGGTGGCCGCCGTCGAACTCCTGCAGCTGCACCTGCGCGCCCGCCTCCTGCAGCGAGGCGTAGAGGCGCTGGACGGTCGCGGGGAGGCTGCGGAACTCGTCGGCGCGGCCAAACTCGAGGCCGACCACGCGCAGCCGCGAAGCGTTGGCGAGCAGCAGGGGCGCGGTCCAGCGCTCGCGCGCGGTCAGGTCGACGAAGAGCGGGGGCCGCGAGGGATCGGGCGAGAACGCCGCGGCGGCCGCGACGGCGAGGCCGCCCAGATCCTGCGCGCGCGCCACCTGCTCCGGCGTGCGCAGCGAGGTGCCGGCGCTGGGCGGCAGGTCCCGCGCGAGCTGGTCCTCGAGGCAGCAGGGCGAGAGCGCGTAGACCGCGCTGAAGAGATCGGGCCGCGCGAGGCCGTGCTGCAGCGCCGCGAAGCCGCCCATCGAGTGGCCGGCGAGGCCGCGCGCGAGCGGACCGGGCAGCGTGCGGAAGCGCTGGTCGACCCAGGCGACGAGGTCTTCGTCGAGGAACCGCGCCCACGCGCCGGTGACCGGCGAGTCCACCCAGAAGCTGCCGCCGTAGCGGTTGTGCCCGCTCGGCGCGACCACGATGAAGCCCGGCGCTTCGGCGGCGAGGGAGAAGCCCTGCAGCGATCCGTCGAAGAACGATTCCGGGCCGCTGCCGAAGCCGTGCAGCAGGTAGAGCACCGGATAGCGGCGGCCGCTGGTCGCGTAGCCGCGCGGCAGCCAGACCACCACCTCGACGTCGGCGGGATCGCCGAGCAGGTTGGCGGCGAGGCCGTCGGAGTGGACGCGCGCGTGCACCACCTCGCCCGGCGCGGGCGGCGGTGGCGGAGGCGGACGCGCGCAGGCGAGCGCGAGGAGCGCGGGCAGCACAATGTTCGCTGGATTCCGCCGCCGGACCCGGAAGGCACGGCGCGCGGCCGCCCGCCGCGCCCGGAACAAAGGGCGCGTGTCCGCCGGATTCATGCGAGGCCCGGCGCGCGTGTCTGCCGGAATCAAGCGCCCTCGAGCGCGCGGACGGCGGCGCGGAAGTCGGCCGGGACCTCCGCCTCGCAGGCGATCCGCGCCGAGGTGATCGGGTGCTCGAACGAGAGCCGCGCCGCGTGCAGCGCCTGCCGCGCGATCAGCGGGCGCTCGAAGACCTTCGCGTCGCGCCGGGTCCCGCCGTAGAGCTTGTCGCCCAGCAGCGGAAAGCCCGCGTCGGCGAAGTGCGCGCGGATCTGGTGCGTGCGGCCGGTGAGCAGGTCGATCTCCACCAGCGCGGCGTGCTCGAAGCGCCGCAGCACCGTCCAGCGCGTGACCGCGCGGCGGCCCTCGCGGACCTTGCTGCTGAAGCGCTTGCGGTCGACGGCATGCCGCGCGTAGAGCGTGTCGAACTCTCCCGCGTCGGCCGGCGCGCCGTGCACCAGCGCGAGGTAGCGCTTGTCCACCGCGCGCGCCTTGAACGCCGCCTGCAGCCCGCGCAGTGCCACCTCGCTCTTCGCGACCACGAGGCAGCCGCTGGTGTCCTTGTCGAGCCGGTGGACGATGCCGGGCCGCAGCTCGCCGCCGATGCCGACGAGGTCGCGCACCTGCGAGAGCAGCCCGTGCACGACGGTCCCGCTCGAGATGCCCGCGCCCGGGTGCACCGCGATGCCGGCCGGCTTGTCGATCACCAGCAGATGCGCGTCCTCGTACAGCACCGGCAGCGCGAGGTCCTCGGGCAAGAGCTCGACGGCCACCGGGGCAGGCACCTCCACCGAGAGCAGCGCGCCGGTCCGCGGCCGCGCGCTGGCCTTGGCGGGCGCGCCGTCGAGCAGCACGTGGCCCTGCTCGATGAGAGACTTGAGCCGCGAGCGCGACAGCTCGGGCAGGCGCGCGGCGAGCAGCTGGTCGAGCCGCAGGCCCGCCTCCTCCGCGCTCACCGTCAGCTTCACCAGATCTTCGACTTGATGTGGCCCTTGCGCGCGAGGATCACGTCGACGAGCGCGCGGTCGAAGAAGTTGGTGCGGCCGAGCAGGCCCTTGTCGACGCGGCCCTCGTAGTGCGCGCGGCCCTCCTGGATCTCGTCGGAGAGCACGTCGAAGAAGGTGTCCTGCTCGATGCCCTCCTTGATCTTCGCCTCATTGTAGAGCGAGAGGTCGGAGGCGATGGCGCGAGCGAGGCGGTTGGCGGCTTCAGGCGTGTCGATGGTGGCGGCCATGCGCGCGACTCTACTGGATGCCGGCGCGGGCGTCACGAATCAGTCTTCCAGCTCCGCGTTCCAGTAGGCCATGTCGCTGAGCGTGAGGAACGGCAGCCACTGCTGGTAGAAGGCGCCGGTCTTGGGCGGACCGCGGAAGAACGGCGTCCAGCGCGGCCGGGAGGGCGTGCGCTTGAGCTTCATGTGCGCCTGGTCCGGGGTGCGGCCGCCCTTGCGCAGGTTGCACGGCACGCAGGAGCAGACGACGTTTTCCCAGCTGGTGACGCCGCCGTGGCTGCGCGGCACCACGTGGTCCAGGTTCAGCTCGGCGCGCGAGGGCGTGCGGCCGCAGTACTGGCAGGTGTTGTGATCGCGCGCGTAGATGTTGAGCCGCGAGAAGCGCACGCGGGCGCGCGGCAGGTGGTCGTAGGCCTGGAGCAGGATCACGCGCGGCACCCGCAGGCGCTTGTGCGGCGTGCCGATGGACTCCTCGTGGAGCGCGGCGGTCAGCTCGGCCCAGCTCTCGAAGTCGAAGGTCTGGTACTGCTCGTCCACCGCCTTGGCCGCCCCCCGATACAGGAGGACGAGCGCGCGGCGCACGCTGGTCACGTGGACCGGCTGGTACAGCCGGTTGAGGACGAGCACGCTGGTCGAGAGCACGTTTAGACCTCCCTTCCGTCCTCCGGTAGTGTAGCGCCTTCTGGCCCGTCCGCATCTCGCGCGCTTGCGACAGCGCCCGCCAGCTCGCTCAAATCGGTGACGCAGCGGACGTCCAGTGTCGCTCTTCCCTCTCTCACGATCGCCATCACCGCAGGGTCGCCGGCCCGCAGCGCGGCCAGCAGGAGGGCGGCCGATCCCTCGAGCGCGACCCCCGCCCCAGGCAGGCGGACCAGGGGCAGCGAGCCTCCACCGACCTGCCCTTCGCAGTCGACCACCGCACAGCGCACGCCGCGCTCCTGCAGGTCGAGCGCGAGCTTCGTCGCCCGCTGGTGCAAGACCTCTTGCGATGCATGGATTGCCGCGAGCGCCGGGATCTCCGCCGCCCGTCCCGCGCGGTACACCCGCAGGGTCGCCTCCAGCGCGGCCAGCAGCATCTTGTCCGCCCGCAGCGCGCGCGAGAGCGGGTGCCGCCGGCAGCGCTCCACCAGCTCGCGCGTGCCCAGCACGATGCCGCCCTGCGGACCGCCCAGGAGCTTGTCGCCGCTGACCAGCACCAGGTGCGCGCCGTCTTTCAGCGACTGCGCCGCGGTGGTGTCGCCCAGCGTGGCGTCGAGCGCGCCGCTGCCGAGATCGTGCAGCAGCGGGACGCCGAGCGTCGCCAGCTCGGCCACCGTCGGCTCCTCGGTGAATCCCACCAGCGCGAAGTTCGAGCGGTGCACGCGCAGCACCACCAGCTTTTGCGCGCCGGCCGCGCGCTCCTCGGCGAGCGCCTGCGCGTAATCGGAGAGCCGGGTCCGGTTGGTGGTCCCGACCTCGCGCAGCTTCACCCCGGATTGCAGCAGGATCTCGGGGACGCGGAAGCCGCCGCCGATCTCGACCAGCTCGCCGCGGCTGACGATGGCCGTCCCGCCGCCCGCGATGGCCGCGAGCGCCAGCAGCGTCGCGCCGGCGCAGTTGTTGACCACGTGCGCGGCCTCGGCGCCGAAGAGCTCGCAGAGCAGCGGCTCTGTGTGCGCGCTGCGGTGGCCGCGCTGGCCGGTCTCGAGATCCAGCTCGAGCGAGGAGTAGCCCCGCGCGATCTCGGTGACGGCGCGCAGCGCCTCGGGGTGCAGCGGCGCGCGGCCGAGGTTGGTGTGGAGCACCACGCCGGTGGCGTTGATCACGCGGCGCAGGCGCGGGCGCGCGTCCTGCTCGGCCAGCTTCAGCACCGCCGCGTCGGTGACCGCGCCCTCGGGGCTCCCGGCGCGGAGCCGCGCTCTCGCCTCGGCGATGGCCGCTCGCACCGCAGCCTTGGCCGGCGCGCGGCCCAGCCGATCGGCGAGCGCGCGCACCGCCGGCCGCGCCAGCACTTCGTCGACCGACGGCAGCGATCGCAGGGCGTCCGCCATGGCGCGCAACTTAAGCCCGGCCTTCCGCCGGGGGCAATTCTCTGGAAAAGTGCGCGGCATGCGCAAATTCGCTCTCGCTCTCTTTTTCTGCTGCGCCTGCGGCAGCCAGAAGCACGCGGTCAGCGCCGCGGACCAGGACTTCCACCAGCGCGCCATCGTCATCGACGCGCACACCGACGTGACCGAGGCCATCTATTACGAGGGCTACGACTTCGGCGTCCGCCACCTCGACCACAACCTCGACCTGCCGCGCATGCGCGAGGGCGGGCTCGACGCGCAGTTCTTCTCCATCTTCGTGCACCCCGAATCGGTGGACATCCACCAGTTCTTCTCCGAGTCGATGAAGGAGATCGACTCGGTGGAAGCGATGGTGAAGGCCAACTCGAGCAAGATCGCCATGGCGCGGACGGCCGGGCAGATCACCGCCAACGCGGCCGAGGGCAAGGCCTCCGCGCTGCTCGGCGTCGAGGGCGGGCACCTCCTGCTGCCGGGCAGCGAGGACGAGCAGCTGCAGCACCTGCGCGACTTCGCCGCGCGCGGCGTGCGCTACATGACGCTGTCGTGGTCCAGCTCCAGCCCCATCGGCGGCTCGACGGCCGAGGGCGAGCAGGAGGGCCTCACGCCCTTCGGCAAGCGCGCGGTCGCCGAGATGGAGAAGCTGGGCGTCATCGTCGATCTCTCGCACGGCAGCGACCCGCTCTTCTGGGACGTGATCCGCATCGCGAAGAAGCCGCTGCTCCTGACGCACTCCTCGTCGCGCGAGCTGTCGCACGCGCCGCGCAACGCCAGCGACTCGATGCTGACCGCGGTGGCGCGCAACGGCGGCGCGGTCTGCGTCGACTTCTCGCGGACGTATCTCGACGACAAGTTCCGCAAGGCGACGCAGGGCCTGCTGCAGAAGACCAAGGGCATGCACCCGTCCGAGAAGCAGAAGCTGTACGCGGCGGCGAAGCTGCCAACCGTCCCGCTCTCGGTGCTGGTGGACCACATCGATCACATGGTGCAGGTGGCGGGCGTGGACCACGTCTGCCTGGGCAGCGACTACGACAGCGCGCCGATGTTCCCGGTGGGGCTGGAGGACGTCTCGAAGCTGCCGGCGCTCACGGAGGAGATGCGCAAGCGCGGGCGCTCCAACGAGGACATCGAGAAGATCCTCGGCGGCAACCTCCTCCGCATCCTCGCCGCCAACGAGACTCACTGACCATCACTGGACTCGCGCTTCAGGCGACCGCGAAGGCGCGAAGGTGCGAAGGTTGGTTTGGTTTTTGAAGCCGCTTCCTTCGCGTTTTCGCGCCTTCGCGGTGCAGTATTTTTTTGGCGTTTTTCTTGGCGTTGCGAGCGTTCAGCGGACGGCGAGCTTCTGGACGACGGTGGCCAGGCGGGCGCGGCCCTCGCCGTAGAGGAACTGGTAGGCCGCGTACGAGCGCAGGCAGCGCTTGACGTAGCCGCGGGTCTCGTCGAGCGGGATCTCCTCGACGAACGCGTCCAGCGGCAGCCCGCCGCGCGCCTTCACCCAGCCGCCCACCGCGCCGGGGCCGGCGTTGTACGAGGCGAGCGCCAGCGCCGGGTGCTGGAACTTCGCGAACAGCTCGCCCAGGTACGCGCCGCCCACGCGCAGGCTGGTCTCGGGCTCGAGCAGCTGCAGCGGCTGGAAGCCCTTGATGTTCAGCCGCCGCGCGACGATGCGGCCGGTGGCCGGCATCACCTGCGTCAGGCCGAGCGCGCCGGTGGACGAGAGCGCCTTGGGGTCGAGCGCGCTCTCCTCGCGCACCAGCGCCTGCAGCAGGTCGGGCGAGATGGCCGCGCTCTTCGAGACGCGGACGATCTCGTCGCGGAACGCGAGCGGATAGGCGAGCGAGGCCGCGCGCAGCGCCAGCCCCGACGCCGGCCGGCGCAGCAGCGCCTTGAGGTCGGTCCGCACCAGCGCGTGGGCGTTGCGGAAATCTCCGGCGCGCGCGTAGAGGTCGGCGATCAGCGTCATCGGCTCCTGGCCTGCCTCGCCGGCCGCGCGCGCGGGCGAGCGATCGACCGCGGTGAGCTCGCGCACCGCCTCGGCCTTGAGGCCCAGCCGGATCAGCTCGACCGCGGCCAGCAGATGCGGGTCGCGGCCCAGCGCGCCCGCGTGCAGCGGCAGCGGCCGCGCGCTGGCGAACTGCTGCTCCTCTCGCGCGCTGACGGCGAGCAGCAGCTTCGGATCCAGCTCCTGCAGCCGGCCCCGCGCCAGCAGCCCGTGGTAGGTCAGCGGGCGCTCCTCGACGAGCCAGCGCAGATCGGCGCGCGCGGCCTCCAGCGCGGCCGCGCGGGCTGCGTCGCTCTCGCCCGGCTCCGGCTCGAGCAGCACCCGCGCGCGCCAGTAGCGCGCCCGCTCCTCCTCGGCGCCGTCCGGATCGGGATGCGCCGCGAGCTGATCGAGAAAGACCAGACCCGCGCGCCCGTGCCCCTGGGCGAGGTGCGACCAGAAGAGGCGGAAGATGGCCTCCTCGCGCAGGTCGCTGTCGAGGTGGTGGTCGACCAGGTCCTGCAGCAGCGCGCGCTCGCCCGCGGG
>FSWK01000808.1_pt1 | contig 9513 bp, 9 predicted proteins | sample 1637951 | NCBI WGS metagenome assembly FSWK01 (sample SAMEA3914789, study PRJEB12502) | metagenome | biome: forest; material: soil | place: Canada | collected 2011-07-03 | depth 0.3 m | reverse complement strand
GTCTGAAGGCGGGGGCGGGCATGGGGGACGGCAAGGGCTGGAGCGAAGGCGGGCGGGCCTCGCCTTCGTTCCAGCTTTTCCTGGGCGAGAGTGCGCCGGCCCTGCCGAGGCCGCGGCGGACGCGGCGGCCCGCCGTGCGGGAGAGCGTCATGCTGCTGCGCTTCGAGGATCGCTTCGAGCACGGCCAGGCGACGCTGTCGCCGCTGCACCGGCGCTGGATCTCAATAGAAGCGATTGAAGACGGCGGCGCCCCACGCATTGACCGCCACGCCGGCGAGCGCGGCGGCCCACCAGGTGCGGGTGCGCTCGCGATGGCCGAGCACGAGCAGCAGGAAGAGATACGGCGTGTAGTCGAGCGAGAAGCGGAAGCCGAACTGGAACCAGCCGCTGTTTTGATAGAAGAAGCCCGGCACCGCGACCATGGCGGTGGTGATCCAGAGCGCGCGGTGCAGGCGCGGCTTCTCGCGCGGCCAGAGCAGGTAGAGGAACAGCGGCGTGGTGACGAGCAGGCTCATGCCCTCGCCGTCGAAGCCGAGCTTGAATGGATGAAACGAGATCTGCGGCAGCCGCGTGAAGGCGGAGTGCAGGTTTCGCTCGAGGAAGGCGTAGTGGAAGAGCCCGAACTCCTGGATCTGCTTGTTGACGCGATTCGCGAAGAGATGGGAGTGGCCGAACTCGCTGAAGCTGCCGAAGCGCGCGGTGTTCATCGCCGCCATCGGCAGCGCCACTACGACCACGGCCGCCGCGAACTGCGCGAGACGGCGGTAGCGGTCCTCGCGGCGCCACGCCTCGAAGACGAAGAAGACGAACGAGAACGCGAGCGGCGTGCGGGTGATCGCGGCGCAGCCGACGGCGAGCCCCGCGGCGAGCGGGTGCTTCGCCTCGTGCGCGGCGAGCAGGTAGAGCAGCGTCAGGGTGACGCCGACGGTCTCGGCGGTGAACCACACCTCGCCGCGGATGGCGCAGGTCCAGGCGAGCGTGCCGAAGCCGAAGAGCAGCGCGTGGAGCGCGTGGTCCCACTCGGGCCGGCCCGGATCGACGACGCGCGCGAGCCGGTAGAAGAGCGCGACGTTGAGCGCGCCGAAGACGATGGTGAAGACCACGTCGTTGAAGGCGAGGCCGTAGAGCGCGACCAGCGGCATCATCAGCACGGCGGGGAACGGCGGGAACGACACGTACCAGCGGCCGTTCTCGAAGACCCAGTCGTTCAGGTTGGGCGGCTGCGAAGCCAGCGAGAGCCGGCCGTGGAGGAAGGCGTCGGCCTGGTAGACGAAGTGCGGCGCCAGCGACTGGTGCGCGGCCATGCCGGCGCTCGAGAGGAGATAAGCGACGAGCGCGACGGCGAAGAGGATCAGCTCGACGCGGTTTTTCTGCGCCCAGAGCCGCCACTCCATCGTCAGGCGGCCTTGCCGGAATGAAGCGCCTCGCGCAAGAGCTGGAGCGCGGCGAAGGCGGACTGCATCCGCACCATGCCGCGGTCGCCGCGAAGCTGCAGTCGCTTGCTGCTGGTGCCTTTGGGTCCGCACAGGCCCAGCCAGACGGTGCCGACCGGCTTCTCCTCGGTGCCGCCATCGGGGCCGGCGATGCCGGTGATCGACAGCGTCCAGGTGGCGCCGGACCTCGCGCGCGCGCCTTCGGCCATTGCCCGCGCGACCTCTTCGCTGACGGCGCCGTGCGCATCGAGCAGGGCCTTCGGCACGCCGAGCGCGCTCTGCTTGAGCTCGTTCGAGTAGGTCACGAAGGCTCCCGCGGTCCAGCGCGAGCTGCCGCCCACCTCGGTGAGCAGCTGCGTGAGCAGGCCGCCGGTGCAGCTCTCGGCGCAGGCCACGGTCTCGCCGCGCGCGGCCAGCGCCTCGCCCACCGACTGCGCGAAGGTCACGCCGTCCTGGCCGTAGACCAGGCTGCCCAGCACCGCGCGGCATTCGCTCTCGACGCGGGCGAGGTTCGCCTCCGCCGTAGCCGCGTCCTGCGCCAGCGAGACCAGCGAGAGGTGGTTCTCGGGAAATTTGGTCCGGAAGCCGAAGCGCACCTCGGGATGCGCCTCGCGGATGGGCTGGACCAGCTCGTCGAGGCGGCTCTCGGCCACGCCGTAGCACTGCAGGAACCGCGTGCGCAGCACCGCGTGGCCGGTGGCCGCCACCAGGCGCGGCAGCACCAGCTCTTGCAAAATCCGGTGGTATTCGCGCGGGACGCCGGGGAGGAAGAAGAAGGTGCACCGGTCGATCTTGAGCGCGAAGGCCGGCGCGCTGCCGTCGGGGTTGCCGAGGATCTCGGCGCCGTCCGGCACGTCGGCCTGGCGCTCGTTGTTGACCGGCATCGCGTCGGTGCGGCGGAAGACCTTGGTCCAGCGGTTGCGCAGCGACTCCAGCCACTGCGCATCGCGGCGCAGCGGGACGCCGGCAGCCTGCGCGGCGCAGGCGGCGGTGAGGTCATCGGAGGTCGGGCCAAGCCCGCCCGAGACGATGCAGAAGTCGGCGCGCGGCGAGGTCTCGAGCAGCGCGCGGCGGATGTCCTCGCCGCGGTCGCCGACCACCGTGGTGCGGCGCAGCTGGAGCCCGAGCGGGTAGAGGCGCGACGCGGTCAGCGCGGTGTTGGTGTCCGCGATGGTGCCGCGCATCACCTCGTCGCCGGTGACGATGAACTCGACGACAGGGGGAGTGTTCATGAAAAGCGGTGTGCCACGAGAACGGTCAGCCAGGTGGCCGCGCACGCCCAGACGGCAGCGAAGACGTCGTCCAGCACCACTCCCGCGCCGTTCTTCCAGCGGGGGTCCACGTCGAAGAAGCGGGCCGGCCACGGCTTGAGGATGTCGAAGAGGCGGAACCAGACGAACCCGGCGATGGCCGGGAGCGCCTCGCGCGGGAGGAACGCCATGGTCACCAGATAGCCGGCGACCTCGTCGATGACGATGTGGCCCGAGTCGGGGACGCCGTAGTACTTGCCCGCGCGATCGGCGGCGGCGATGCCGGTCAGCGTGACGGCGGCGGTGGCGAGGAAGTAGGCCCAGAGCGGGACTTGCGGCGCGCGCAGCAGCCACCAGAGCGGGATGGCGGCGAGGGTGCCCGCGGTGCCCGGCGCCTTCGGGAAGTAGCCGGAGCCGAAGAAGCTGGACCAGGTCAGCGCGAGCAGCGGCGCGGGGCCGCGATCGCCCGGCAGGCGGCGCGGCTTGATCAGCACGTGGACCGGAGGCGTCGCGGCGGCGTCGCGCGCGGGCGCGGCAGTCGAGAGCGCGTCGGGCGAGGCCGCAGCGGGCGAGGGCGCAGCGGGGGAGGGTGCGGCCGTCGGCGGCGCGGCGGGGAGCTCGTCGCGGGAGGAGCTCAAGCGTCGGACTCGCCGTCGTCGGCGACGGCGATGGCCGCGGCGGCGCCCTCGGGGACCTCGTCTTCCTCGGCGGGCAGCAGCGGCTCCTCGATCTCCGGGGAGGCCTGCGCCTGCTTCGCGGCGCGGGCGGCGGCGCGGCGGGCGCGGCCGTAGAGCAGCTCCTCGATGATGCCCAGCATGATGTACGAGGTGAAGTAGACCAGCAGCACCAGCGACGGCCGGCCCCGGTACGCGACGAGGACGCCGACGCCGACCACGATCACGAAGACGATGAGAGTCTTGGCGCTGAGGCCTGCCTCTTTAAATGTCCGGTAGCGGATGGTCGAGACCATCAGGAACGAGAGCACAAGGACCAGCGTGGCGATGGGCCAGGTGCCGACCAGATCGGCCACCGGCGCGCGCAGGTATTGCAGCGCGATCACGAGCGAGACCAGCATCCCGGCCGCCAACGGAATCGGCAGGCCGGTGAAGTAGCGGCTGGAGCCCACCGGGTCGCGCTGGGCGGTGACGTTGAAGCGCGCCAGACGGATCGCGCCGCAGGCGGCGTAGATGGAGCAGATGACGATGCCGGCCGTGCCCATCCCGGAGAGCGCCCACTTGTAGACCATGATGGCGGGCGCGACGCCGAAGCTGATCACGTCGGCCAGGCTGTCCAGCTCGACGCCGAAGTCGCTCTGGGTCTGGGTCATGCGCGCGACGCGGCCGTCGAAGGCGTCGAAGAAGCTGCCGAAGAAGATGGCGACCGCGGCGCGATAGAAGTTGTCGCCGGTGGGGTCGCCGGCCGAGAGCGTGATCGAGTAGACGCCGCAGAAGATGCTGCTGACCGTGAACAGGTTGGGCAGCACGAACATCAGCTTGCGCAGGTTGGGGCGCGGACGGCGCTTGCGCAGCGGTGGCGGCGGGAGCCCGTTCATTCGGCGGCGCACGCTAGCACGCAGCCCCATCACCTGCCAGATGACGCGGCGCCAAGGCGGCCGCGATTGCGGCCCGGGCTCACGGCAGGCAGACGACGGAGAGCTCGACAGCGGGCCGCAGTCGGGAGGGCAGCTGGAACACGGCCTGCCGCAGCTCGCGGTGGAGCATCAGGTCCCCGGGCGCGAAGCGCGCGCCGCGCAGCTCGCTGCCTTGCAGAGGGAGATCGTGCGCCAGCGGCGGGAGCCGGGGAAAGCGCAACGTCTGGCGCAGGTGGCAGCGATCGACCTCGCGGATGTCGAGCGCGCCGGCAGCGGTGGCGCGCAGATCGAGCGCGGGGCCGCGGGGGCCGGCGCGAACCTCCCACCGCGCATCGCGATCGAGCCGCAGCGGCGCGGCGACCTCCGGCGGGCGCGTCTCGAACAGGCACGGCGTGGCGCCGTCGAGGCTGGCGTAGCAGCCGCGCAGCCGAAGCCGCGGCGACCGGCGCAGCTCGTCCGACAGCGCGGCCGTCAGCGCCAGCACCCGGCGAGGCCGCGTCAGATCGAGCGCGGCGTCGAGCGAGCCTTCCGCCCAGCCGCGCCGCACGGTGATGGCCTGCAGCAGCTCTTCTCCCGGCGGCGCCCGGCCCGAGTAGCCGGCAAAATACGGAGCGGACCCCATCGCGAGCATCGTCCGCCCGGAGACCTCGGGCAGCACCAGCACGGGGTCATCGCTGTCGCCCAGCGCGCGGGCGAGCGGCGTGGGCGCGCCGAAGAGCGCGGGATCGACCGGGACGCGCAGCGGCAGCGAGGCCGGCGTCAGCTCCAGAAGCGCGAGCCCGAGCAGCAGCGCCGCGCGCCGCCGCGGCAGCGCCTCGAGCGTGCCCAGCACCGCCGGCAGCGAGAAAAGGACCACCAGCACCTGCGCGCGCCCGATGGCGCGGAGGCCGGAGACGCCCGGCAGCAGCGAGAGCACGTCGAAGAGGCCCGCGCCGTAGCCCAGCGAAACCCAGAACGCCAGAGCGCACGCCGCGAGCCACGGCCGCGCCGCGGCCCGCCGCAGCGACAGCAGCATCAGCAGAAGCCACACCAGGCCGAGATAGCCCGCCTGCGCGCCGGCGGACTGGAGCGCCGGGAAGAGCAGCCGCGCGCGATCGGTGGCGAGCAGGCTGCGCAAGCTCGCGCCGTAGGTGATCAGCACCCGGTATCCGCCGAGCCGCTGGCCAAGCTCGAGATACTTGCTCGCGATCGGCCACTGCACCGCGAGCGCCAGCACCACCAGCGCCGCCAGCCGCGAGAGCGCGATCCGCCGGCGCGCGCGCACGGCCAGCACCAGCAGGCACGCGTTGGCGAAGAGCTGGAAGTAGAGGTTCCAGCCACCGATCCAGCCGAACGCGAGCGCGCACAGGAGCAGGCGCGGAGCGGTCGGCCGTGCCTCGAAGGCCGCGAACGCCCGCAGCGCGAGCGGGAGCAGGAAGATGCACAGGTTCTGGTGGTGCGCGTACTCGGTCTGGAGCCACCCGCAGGCGGCGAAGACCAGCCCGCCCCAGAAGCGCAGCGCGCGCACGCCGGCGGTGCGCAGGAAGCTGGCGGCGCAGAAGTGAGCGGCGAGGACCGACGCGACGGCGCCCATGCCCATGGTGAGCGCGCCGTTGCCGCACAGCGCGCGGACCGGCCAGAGCAGCAGCGCCGGGTAGAGCTGGTTCTCCGAGAAGGCGAGCCCGAGCGGCGCATCGCCGAACAGCGGCGCCTGCCAGAACGCGCTGGAGAAGAGCCGCAGCGGGCCCAGCGTGGAGAGCCGCCGCCAGACGAGCTCGAGCGTCCAGAGGTTGAAGAGCGGGTCGTCGCCCCAGCCGAACACCGCGTCGCGCGGCGGCCAGAAGTTGACCAGCGCGAAGCTGGCGGCCAGCGCGGTCGGCAGGACGACCAGCGCCGCCGCTCGGGCGGAAGAGCGCATGCGCGACGGACCCTATCAGGGGCAGACGTGCTCGCGCGCCGCTTCGCCCGCGAAGGTGTTGCCGCCCTCGATGCTGACCGCGCCGCCGCCGCCCGAGCCGCACACGACGTCGATGTCGAAGTGCGGGTTGAGGCCGAAGCGGTTCTGCGCCAGCGAGGCGCGCGAGGTCTCGGCCACCTGCACGCCGGCGCCGTTGCGCGCGAAGAGGTTGCCGCGCGCCACCGCCGTCGAGCCGTTGAGCAGCAGCAGGCCCGCGCGGCCGTTGTCGAGCAGCCCGTTGCCGCTCATCCGCAGGTCGGAGCTGATCATCACCACCCCGCTGCCGGCGTTGCCGCGCAGCGTGTTCTGGTCGACCTGCACCTCGGAGCTGATGGCGAAGATGGCGTCGCCGAGATCCTTCTGGCCGTCGAGCCGCGCGCCGGTGATGGTGTTGCCGCGCGCGCTGACCTCGGACTCGGTGATGTGCACCCCCATCGGGCCGGGCTCCTGGATGCGGTTGTCGACCAGCGAGACCAGCGCGCTGCCGTGGGTGATGGAGATGCCGCCCTCGCTGCCGCCGCGCCAGATGTGGCAGCGCCGCACCGTGCCCCGCGAGCGCACCAGCGCCACCGCCGCGACCACGTGATCGATCAGCTCCGAGTCGATGACGCTCACCTCGGCGCCGCGGAAGCCGATCACGCCATACTCATTTCCCGTGATGACGGCGCCCTGGATCTGCAGCCGCGCCCCGCCCGCGTAGAGCGCCGCGCCGCCCAGGTGCTCGAAGTGGCCCCGCACCACGCGCACGTCGGCGCCGTCGACGGCCTGCACCGCCGAGACCTTCGACCGGGCGACGTCGAGGTCGGTCAGCCCGGCCCGGGTGCCGCGCAGGATGAGCGCGCGCCGGCCCGCGCCGCGCATCACCACCGAGACCGCGTCGAGCGTGCCGCCGGTCAGCTCGATGCCGCGCGCGTCCTCCCCGCGTCCGATGTCCAGCACCTCGGCGCCGCGGAGCGTGAGGTGCGCTCCCTGCCCGACGATGGCGGCCTCGGAGAACTGCCGCACCCCGACGTCGTCCAGCCTCACCCCCGCGCCGGGCGAGAGCAGCAAGCCGACCGAGCCGCGCTCGAGCGCGAGGCCGCGCAGCTCGACGTGATCGGCCCCGCGCACCTCCACCAGCGGCCCCCGCGCGCCTCCGCCCGCGCTGCCGAGGATGCGCGTGCGGCCGGGCCCCTTGCCCAGCAGCACCACCGGCCGCGTGATCAGGAGCTTCTCCTCGTAGATGCCCTCGTCGAGCCGCAGCAGCGCGCCCGCCGGCGCGGCCCGCAGCGCGTCGGCGATGGAGCCGAACGGCCGCTGCTCCGAGCCATCGGCCTGCACCAGCCCCAGGGCGGCGACCGGCAGCCGCGGCGCGCGCACGAAGAGGACTGCTGGGCCCAGCTCGAGGGGCGGCGACACGCGCGCCCTGCAGCCGCACAGCGCCGCGAGCAGCAGGAGGAGCGGGGGCGCGCGCATCCCTGAAGTATGGCCCTGAATGCCCGCGCGGCAACGCTTCCGAGGCGCTCACCGGCGATCCACTAGCGGTTGTGGGTGTAAAAATTCGATCATGCGACAAATGGTGGATCGCGGTTGACAGCGCGGATCCGCTCTGGTAGCGGTCTCGGCGTGTTCCGCGTGTTCCGGGTGAAGCCTGGAGCGGTCCGGCGCGATCGCCGGCCGACGGATCCAAAAGGGGAGCGACAATGACGAAGGCAGACCTGATCCAGAGCGTGGCGAAGCAGGGCGAGGGAATGACCAAGAAGGCCGCCGCCGAGATGGTGGACGCGCTCTTCATGACCGTGGGCAAGGTCATCAAGAAGGAAGGCCGGTTCTCGTACCCCGGCTTCGGCACCTGGACCGTGCGCTCGCGCAAGGCTCGCAAGGGCCGCAATCCGCAGACGGGCGCCGAGATCAAGATCAAGGCGTCGAAGACCGTCGGCTTCAAGCCGGCGAAGGAACTGAAGTCCGGCCTGTAGTCTCAACGCCGCTGCTCAACGCCAGCGCCCCGCGAGCTCCGCTGAGCTCCGGGGCGTTGTCGTTTCCGGCATCGGCCCCGGCCGCCCCTGGCCGGTTTGGTTGCACTCGGCGAGTGCAATTTGTAAGATTCATGGCGAGGAGCACTCGATGCGGAAGCCGGACAAGAAGGGAAAGGCCCCCACCAAGAGCCGCACATTCCGGCTTCGCCTCGAGACGCTCAGCCGGCTCGAGCGCAGGGCACGGGAGGAGCGCCGCTCTCCCAATGAACTGGTTCAACAGCTGCTGGATGCGTCCCTGCCGAGGACCAGCACGGTGGACGAAGTGACCGCGATCGCCATCGCCGCCGGAGCCGAGAGGCGCGGCCCGCTCCCGCGGTTCGACCGCGAGGCTTTGTACGACGAGCCATGAGCACTCTGACGTACGTCGACACCAACGTGCTTGTTTATCTCTCCGACCCGGCGAGCGGGCGGAAGCACCAGCGCGCGCGAGAGGTCCTGTCCGCGGAGGAAGCGACCGGCGGATTCACCATCAGCACCTCGACGCTCTCCGAACTCTACCGGGCGCTGACGCGCAGCAAGGGTCGCCCTGCCCTCCTCTCACCCGCGGACGCCGAACGCACCGTGCGCCGATTCGAGCGCATGAACGTGGCCCTGGTGACAGTGGAGGATCTCAACGAGGCGATGCGCCGGACCCAGGCGCACGGGCGGTCCTATTTTGATGCGCTTCATGACGCCGTCGCCTTGCGCTCGGGGTGCAAGCGGTTCCTGACCGAGGATTTGCCGGGGAGCCGCAAGAATGCCCAAGGCGTGGTGTACGAGAACCCTTTCGCGGGTCTGTAGGCGAGCCTAGCGGCCGGCGCTGAGCGAAGCCGGGGCGGCGGGCGCGCCGGCGGGAGGCTGCAGGTCGGCGACGGTGACCGCGCCCTCCTCGACCAGCGTGGCCGCGGCGTTGAAGGTGAAGCCGCGCGCCTTCAGCTCGATGGAGAGCGGGAGCCCGCGCCAGAAGCAGCGCGACAGCGTGGCGCCGCCGGGCAGCGTCTCGTTGATCACCTTGCAGGGACGCCCCGCGACGCGGTCGGTGTTGGCGCCGGCCGGCGACGGCGAGGTGGCGAAGGCGGCCTTGAGGCCGGCCTCCAGCGTGCGCTTGCGCGGCTCGGCCACCTGGCCCTCGAGGAGGCGCAGCGGCTCGGCGGCGAGGCCATCGATCCAGAGTTCGCCCGACTTCGGGTCGTTGCGGACGCGGGCCCGCAGCCGGGAGCCCTCGGCCCAGACGTCGACCTCGGCCATCCGCGCCTCGTGGTCGGACGCCGCCTCGGCCCGCGCGATCATCGAGACGTGCGCCTTGGCG
>FSWK01000452.1_pt1 | contig 9560 bp, 6 predicted proteins | sample 1637951 | NCBI WGS metagenome assembly FSWK01 (sample SAMEA3914789, study PRJEB12502) | metagenome | biome: forest; material: soil | place: Canada | collected 2011-07-03 | depth 0.3 m | reverse complement strand
TTGACGGTGCGCAGGTCGACGCTGACCGCATAGGCCAGGTCGCGCGGGACCGAGACGTGGCGCAGGTGGAAGCCGTCCTCGTTGGCGCCGGTCACCAGCCCCGACAGCCCCGCGAGCCGCGCGTCGATGAAGATGGAGAGCTTCTTCTCGCCCAGCCCCACGCCGCCCAGCGAGCCGGGCTTCGCGCCCAGCAGCTTCGGGATCTCCTCGGCGTGCGCCGGCCGCAGGACCTGCGCGCCCGACGCGGTCTGCAGCTTGGCCTCGTTGAGCTGGTCGTCGCCGCGCACGATGGCGATGACCGGCTTGTCGTCGGCCATATAGATGAGCGTCTTGAGCTGCTGGTCGGCCTTCACGCCGTAAGGCGGTTTCGATAATGCTTCGATAGTCACCACGCCCGGCGTTGCAAACTTTTGCAAATCCGCGGTGGCGCCTGCCTCGGCGTAGCTGTTGGGCGTCTCCACGCGGGAGGCGGCCTTCTCGGTGTTGGCCGCGTAGCCGCAGGCCTCGCACGAGGCGATCAGGTCCTCGCCCGCGTCGGTGGGCACCATGAACTCGGTGGAGCCCGAGCCGCCCATGGCGCCCGAGTGCGCGTCGACCTGGACGGTCTTGAGCCCGCAGCGCCCGAAGATGCGCGCGTAGGCCTGGCGGTGGCTCTCGAAGGCGACGTCGAGACCGGCCTTGTCCTTGTCGAAAGAGTACGAGTCCTTCATGGTGAACTGCCGCACGCGCAGAAGGCCGCTCTTGGGGCGCGGCTCGTCGCGGAACTTGGTCTGGATCTGGTACCAGGTCTGCGGCAGCTGCCGGTACGAGCGCAGCTCGGCGCGCGCCAGCACGGTGAAGATCTCCTCGTGAGTCATGGCCAGGCACAGGTCCGCGCCCTTGCGGTCCTTGAGCCGGAACATGTTCTCGCCCATCACCGACCAGCGGCCCGACTCCTCCCAGACCTCGCGCGGGTTGAGCGCCGGCAGGTAGAACTCCTGCCCGCCGATGGCGTTCATCTCCTCGCGGACGACGTCGGTGATCTTCAACAGCGATCGCTGCGCGAGCGGCAGCACCGAGTAGATGCCGGCGGCGAGCTGCCGGATGAAGCCGGCGCGCACCAGCAGCTGGTGGGAGGCAACGGTCGCGTCCGCCGGCACCTCCTTGAGGGTCGGGACGAAGCTGCGGGACATGCGCATTTTGGCTATCCCTTGCTCTTGAGTTCGCGGTCGACGGTGTCCTTCAGCTGCTCGTACGGCTGCGCGCCATTGATGAAGATGCCGTTGATGAAGAACGCCGGCGTGCCGTTGACGCCCGCCTCGTTGCCCGCCTTCTGGTCGGCTTCCACCGCGGGCTTCTTCTCGCCGCTGTCCAGGCACTTGTCGAACTTCGCCTGATCGAGCCCCAGCTCCTTCGCGTACGCCTTGAGGTCCTCGACCGCGAGCTTCTCCTGGTTTCCGAACATCTTGTCGTGCAGCCCCCAGAACTTGCCCTGGTCGGCGGCGCACATGCCCGCCTCGGCAGCCTTCTGCGCGAACGGATGGAAGTCGAGCGGGAACTGGCGGAACACCAGCTTCACCTTGCCGTCGTACTCCTTCATCAGCTTCTCGACCACCGGCGCCTCGCGGCCGCAGAAGGGGCACTGGAAGTCGGAGAACTCGACGATGGTCACCTTCGCCGTCTCGGGCCCGCGCACCGGGCCCTTGGCCTCGACCTCGACACGCGGCAGGTCGGGCGCCGCCAGCGCGACGGTGACGTTGTGCTTCTTCTTCAGCTCCTCGAGCATGGTGCTCATGTTGCCGCGCAGCTTCTGCTGCTTGACCGCCTGGGTGAGGCGCGGCTTGAGCGACTCATACGTCTGGTCGGCCGGGATCTGGCTCTTGTGCTCCTCGTAGAACGCCTTCACCTCGGCCTCGCCCGGATCGGGGATGGAGTTGGCGAAGTCCTGCTTGAACCAGTCGTCCAGCGACTTGCCCTTGGCCTTGGCCTCGGTCTCCAGCAGGCGGCGGCTCAGCATCTCGTCGATCAGGCCCTTGCGCGCGTCGTACAGCTCGGTCAGCGCCTTGGACTCGGCCTGACGCAGCTTGGGGCCGGTCTCCTTGTCGCCCTGCACGTCGCCGTAGGTGATCGGCTGGCCGTCCATCTCGGCCACCTTGCTGGAGGGGTCGAGGGAGATCCCGGTGGACGCGCCGCCCTTGCCCGAGGGAGTGCCGGAGCCGGTCTTGCACGCGGCGAGGACGATGGACAAGGCAACGGCGTGCAATGTTCGGCTCTTCATGACAATCTCCAAAGTAGGGACCGGCGCACCCTAATAGGTTGCGCAAGACTCTGCGTCAACCTGATCGGAGCGGACGGACTTTGGCTTTCGGGAACCCGACCGTCGAGGAGATTCGCCCCTTCCTGGCCACCGCCCGGACCGTCGCGGTGGTGGGCCTCTCGCCCGATCCCGACCGGCCCTCGTACAGCGTGGCGCTGTACCTGCAGGGCAACGGCTACCGCATCGTGCCGGTGCGGCCGGGCGGGGGCGAGCTGCTGGGCGAGCGGGTGTTCGCGCGGCTCGCCGACATCCCGTTCCCCGTCGACATCGTCGACCTCTTCCGCGCCTCGCGCTACGTCGGCGGCCACGTCGACGAAGCCATCGCCATCAAGGCCCGCTGCGTCTGGATGCAGGAGGGCGTCATCGACGAGGCGGCGCTGCTGCGCGCGCGGGCGGCGGGGCTGATCGCCGTGATGGATCTCTGCCTGCTGAAGGAGCACCGCAAGGCGGGCCTGTCGAACTCGCGGCCGCCACCGCAGCGGTAGCGGCGTTCAAACGACGGTGAGCGCGCGCGGGGCGGCGGCTTCTTCGCGCAGCAGCGCGCTCGCCGCGTCGATGTCCACCGGCTCCGAGTAGAGGTAGCCCTGCACCAGCTCGCAGCCCAGCCGCTGCAGCGCCTGCGCCTGCGCCTGCGTCTCGACGCCTTCGGCGATCACCTCGACGCCCAGGTTCTTGCCCAGCAGGAGCACGGTCTCGACGATGCGCCGGTTCTTCTCGTCGACGCCCATGGTGCGCACGAACGACGCGTCGATCTTCAGCACGTCGATGGGCATCCGGTGCAAGTAGCTGAGCGAGCTGTAGCCGGTGCCGAAGTCGTCGATGGCGAGCTTGAGGCCCAGCGAGCGCAGCCGCAGCAGGCAGCGCAGCGCCGCCGCTTCGTTCTCGACCAGCACGCTCTCGGTCAGCTCCAGCCGCAGCGTGCGCGGGTCCATCCCGGTGTCCTCGAGCACGGCCGCGATCTGCTCGACCAGGTCGGGCTGCAGGATCTGCCGGCCCGACAGGTTCACGCTGAGTGAAAGCGGCGCGCCCCGCGGGAAGAGCTGCTGCAGCGCGCGCATCTGGCCGCACGCCTCGGCCAGCACCCACTTGCCCACCGCGCCGATGGTGCCGGTCTCCTCGGCCATGGGGATGAACTCGGCGGGCGGGACCAGCCCGCGCCTCGGGTGCTGCCAGCGCACCAGCGCCTCGAAGCCGACGATGGCGGGCGACGGCCTCCCGGTCGAGAGGCGCAGGATGGGCTGGTACTTGACCCGCAGCTCGTTGCGATCGACCGCGCGGCGCAGGTCGTTCTCGAGCTGGAGCGTGGCCACCGCGTGGTCGTGCATGGTGATGTCGAAGACCGTGTGCCGCGAGACCCCCAGCGCCTTGGCCCGGTACATCGCGGTGTCGGCGTCGCGGAGCAGGTCTTCCGGGCGCATCGACGGCGGGCCGCCCAGCGCGATGCCGATGGAGGCGCTGGTGAAGACCTCCTGCCCGTTCACCTCGAATGGCGCCGACAGCTCGCGCTGCACGCGCTCGGCCACGCGCCCTGCCGCGGGGGGATCGTCAACGCCTTCGACCAGCACCGCGAACTCGTCGCCTCCCAGGCGCGCCACGGTGTCGCCCGCGCGCCGGATGCGCTCGAGCCTGCGCGCGATGGAGACCAGCAGCTGGTCTCCGGCGCGGTGACCCATCGAGTCGTTGACGACCTTGAAGCGATCGAGATCGAGGAAGAGGACCGCGAAGTTGTTGGCGTCGCGGCCGCGCGCGCGCTCCAGCGTCTGGCCCAGCCGCTCCATGAAGAGCTGGCGATTGGGCAGCCCGGTGAGGCCGTCGTAGAAGGCCGCGTGCCACAGCTTCTGCTCGGCGCGCAGCCGCTCGGTGACGTCGTTGGCCACCACCAGCCGCGCGGCCTTTCCGCCCCACTCCAGCTCGTGCGAGGTGATCTCGACGTCGATGAGCTCCCCGTTCTTGCGCTTGTGGCGCCGGACGCTGGCGGCGCCGGTGACCACGCGCGAGGCCTGATCGTCGGCCGAGCCGTCGAAGCCGTCGGTCGGACCGATGTCGGCCAGGGTCATGCGCGAGAACTCCTCGCGCGAGTAGCCGTAGCGCGCCACCGCCGACTCGTTGACGGCGAGGAAGCCCAGCGTCTGCTGATCGAAGACCCACATCGGCAGCGGGCTGGCGTCGAAGAGCAGGCGATAGCGCTCCTCGCTGGTGCGCAGCGCCAGCAGCGTGCGCGCGCGGTCGGTGACGTCGCGGTTGGACATCCACACCGCGCGCCGGCCGCGGAACTCGATGGGTCCGGCGGCCACGTCCACCGCGATCTCGCGGCCGTCCTTGCGCAGGTGCTGCGCCTCGAAGTCGCCGCCCTCGCCCCGCGCCGACCGCGCGAGGCGTTCGCGATCCGGGTTGCGCCAGACGCGGTCGAGCGGCAGGCCGATCAGCTCGGCGCGCGAGAAGCCGTAGATCTCCGAGCAGCGCTGGTTGGCGTCGAGGATGATGGCCTCGACGGGGTCGACGATCAGGATGGCGTCGTGGGCGCTCTCGAAGAGCGCGCGGTAGTCGCGCTCGGACCGGCGCAGCTCGTCCTCGGCCGGCTTGCGCTGCAGGATGCTGCCGAGGCCCGCGCAGACGATGCCGAGCGTGTCGAGCAGCGCCTCGCGCGGCTCGTGCGGGTGCTCGGAGAAGAACTCCAGCACCGCGAAGACGCGCTTGCCCACCAAGATGGGGAAGGCGAAGGCGGCGCGCGTGCCCGTCGCGTGCGCGTCGGGTCCTTCGGGCAGCACCGCCCAGGTGGGCTTCCCGTCCCTGACCACGCGCGCGAGCAGGCCCGCCTGGTTGGGGTGGCGGCGCTCCTCGGCGAGTGAGCGGAAGCTGACCAGCTTCTCCGGGTCGACCAGGTGCCAGAAAGTGCGCTGGGCCAGGTCGCCGGCCTCGCTGGTGAATTGAAGGCGGCCCGCCTGCCAGGCCATGCGCTCGCAGACGCGCGAGAGCACGGCGCGGAGCGCGTCCTGGACGGTGGGGGCTTCGTCCGCGGCCTGGGTGATCTCCTGGAGAAGCAGCACCCGCTGCTCGGGAGTCTCGGCGGCGGACGGGGCAACGAGGTCGGACAAGGCGCTCCGGAACGGGCGCCAGGTTTCCGCCGCGCCCAAGCCTCATCTTAGACAAGCCACCGCGCGCCGCATAGCGCGCTGATGGCCCTCGCCTGCTTCAGCCCCTCAAGCGACCTGCGGCTCTTCCATCGAGAGCACGGGGAGCAGCCGCTCCTGCAGCGCGTGCAGCTCGTGCTCGGCGCGCGGCTGCACGACCTCCCACGCGTCGCGCTCGGCCAGCACCCGGCGCACCAGCTGGTGGTTGAGCGCGTGCCCGGACTTCACCGCGTGCAGGTGGCCGATGATGGGCAACCCCAGCAGCGAGAGATCGCCCAGCGCATCGAGGATCTTGTGGCGGACGAACTCGTCCGGAAAGCGCAGGCCCTCCGGGTTGAGGATGTTGAAGTCGTCGACCACCACCGCGTTGTGCAGCGAGCCGCCGCGGGCGAGGCCGGCGCGGTGCAGCCGCTCGACGTCGCGCTTGAAGCCGAACGTCCGGGCGCTGGCGATCTCCCGCTGGAAGGCGCGGTTGGAGAGCTCCAGTTGGTAGGTCTGGTCGGAGATGAGCGGGTGCTGGAAGTCGATGGTGTAGCTGACCGAGAAGGTGCCGCGCGTGGGCGAGAGCCGCGCCTGCTTGTCGCCGTCGGAGACGACCACCGGCTTGCGCACCATGAGGTAGCGGCGGGTGGCGCGCTGCTCGTGAACGGAGGCCTCGTGGACCAGCGACACGAACGGCTCGGCGCTGCCGTCGAGGATGGGGACCTCGGGACCTTCCACCTCGATGCGGGCGTTGTCGATGCCGCAGCCGGCGAGGGCCGCGAGCAGGTGCTCGACCGTGCCGATGCGGACGCGGTCCTTGCCCAGGGAGGTGTTCATCGTCGTGTCGACGACGTGCTCGGAGAGCGCCGCGATCTCGACGCGAGGGGAGGTGTCGGTGCGGATGAAGACGATGCCGCTGTCGGCCGGGGCGGGCGCGATGGTGAGGCGGACCTTCGCCCCGGAGTGCAGCCCGACACCTTCCAGGGTGGCTCGCTGCTTCAGGGTGCGCTGGCGAAACGGGTGGAGATCCATCTTCAGAAATTCCCCTCCGGGACTGTGCTGCGCAGGTTCAACGGCACCGGGCATGGCGGGAAGGTTAAAAGCAACCCGCGTGCCCAAGCGCCTTTGAGGCCGAAAAAGCTAGTGCTTGCGGCTGGATTTGTCTGTTGGTGCCGGCACGGAGACGAGTCAGAGGGGGCTCGGTTTCCTTGAACTGCGACACCCATGTCGCGGTTCGGTGACAAGAGCAGCAAACGGGCGCTTCCTTACCGTTCCTGCAGGGCCCGCGCAAGCGCTTCCCGATACGATGATTCATCGATGGGTTGCCGCTGCAGCTCTGTGCGCCGGCCCACCATCTCGAGGGCGCGCTCGAGGATCTCGGCGAAGCGCCGGCAGTCGTCGCGCAGCCGCTGCATCCGCAGGCTCGCGCTCTCCCCGCGCCGCCCCGACCATCCCTCGAGCAGATCGAGGAACCGGTCGAAGAGCTCGCGGTCCGAGTGGCGGAGCAGCTGGTAGCCGATGTCGCGAAAGTCGGTGGTGAAGCGGCGCAGCGGATCGGCGGCCTCGGGCCCCTCGCCCGGACGCTCCAGCTTCTGCGCGGTCTCGAGACACATCTCGCGGAACAGCCAGAGATCGCGGCGCAGCCGCTCGGACTGCTCGGTGCGCGCCGCCTGGTCCTCGAAGAGCTGGGCGGCGCCGAGCCCCGGATCGAGCGCCGAGGCGATCGCTCCGATGGCCTGCTTGGTGGCCGCGACCAGCTGGTCCCGCTGGTGGTCCAGCTGGGCGCGATCGGTCAGCGGGACGGAGAGGATGGGCGCGACCCGCTCCAGCACCTCGCGGACCGGCGCCGCCGCCGCGCGCCCCGCTGCCGCCGCCTCGCCGACGCCCTCGACCGTGGCGCAGAGCCGGGGCACGTCGTTCTCCAGGTAGCCGATCAGCGCGAGCAGCTCGCTGCGCACCAGAGAGAGAATGATCAGCACGCGGCGCGAGTGCGCCACCGGCGGCGCCGGGACGTAGCGCAGGCTGCGCAGGGTGCGGAAGGCGGCCAGCAGCGCCAGCGCGAAGGCCTTGCGCTGCTTCTCGTCGGCCATCGCCCGCAGCGCCTCGAGCAGGCGCACCGAGCCGACGCGATCGTACTCGGCGCGGAACTCCAGGGCCGACGGCGGGCCGAAGTAGCGCGAGACGAACAGCTCGTGCTGCAGGGCGCGCCCGACGTCGAGGAAGAGCGACTGCGGGGCCGCGTCCAGGCGCAGCAGGTGATCGAGGATGCCCTGGTGGGCCGAGAGCCCCGAGCGCAGCAGGAAGAGGCTCTCCTCCGGCGTGCGCTGCTCGCGCAGCTCCGCGCCCAGCCGCGCGCGGGCGCGGTCGTCGGCGAGGCTGCCCTCGACGAAGCTGCGGAAGAGCAGCGCCTGCTCCTGCTTCTGGACGATCAATTTGCGCGACAGGTGGACGGCGCGGTGGACGGCATCGCGCGCGGCCTTCATCTCCTCGCGATAGTCCCGCTCCTGGGGCGGTGCGGTCTCGCCGAAGAGCGTGCGCAGGTTGAAGAAGCGATCGAGCCCGCGCAGCAGCATCTCGAGCTCGAAGAGGATCTCCTCGCGGCCGCTGACGGCCAGCGTGCGGATCCAGCGCTCGCGCTCGGCGAGGTAGACCGCGCGGACGCGCTGCGAGTCGCGCATCAGCTCGAAGAAGAAATCCTGCGCGAAGCTGCGCCTGTCCACGGGCGGAAGTGTATGGCGCAAGCAGTTGCGCAAGGCGAGTTTACGGCCGGCGGGCGGGAACGCTCTTTACAGCAGCGCGCCCTGCAGACCCGCGGGGACCTTGCGGCCCAGGTGCTGGTAGGCGCGCGGCGTGGCCACGCGGCCGCGCGGGGTCCGGTAGAGGTACCCCTCCATCAATAGATAAGGCTCATAGACATCTTCGAGCGTGTCTGACTGCTCGCCCACCGCGGTGGCGATGGTGTCGAGCCCCACCGGCCCGCCGCCGAACTTGTCCACCAGCGTGCTGAGGATGCGCCGGTCCATCGGGTCGAGGCCGGCGGCGTCGACCTCCAGCCGCTGCAGCGCGCGGTCCGCCACCTGCTGGGTGATGCGGCCGTCGCCCTCCACCTCGGCGAAGTCGCGCAGGCGCCGCAGCAGCCGGTTGGCGATGCGCGGGGTGCCGCGCGCGCGCCGGGCGATCTCGCGCGCGCCGCCGTCGTCCAGCGCGACGCCCAGCTTCCGCGACGAGCGCCGGACGATCTCCTCGAGGTCTTTCGGCGGATAGAAGTCGAGCCGGTTGACGATGCCGAAGCGGTCGCGCAGCGGGCCGGTCAAGAGGCCGGTCCGGGTTGTCGCGCCGATGAGCGTGAACGGCTTCAGCGGCAGCTTGATGGCGCGCGCGCCGGCGCCGTCGCCGATGACGATATCGAAAGTAAAGCTCTCCATCGCGGGATAAAGATTCTCCTCGATGGCCGGATTCATCCGGTGGATTTCGTCGATGAAGAGGACGTCATTCTCGCCGAGATTGGTGAGGATGCCGGCGAGGTCGCCCTTGCGCTCCAGCGCGGGCCCGCTGGTGACGTGGATGAGGCTGCCCAGCTCGGTGGCGATGACGTGCGCGAGCGAGGTCTTGCCCAGCCCGGGCGGTCCGCAGAAGAGCACGTGATCGAGCGGTTCCTTGCGCGCTTTTGCAGCCTTGACGAAGACGGTCAGGTTGTCGATCAGCGCCGTCTGGCCCACCACCTCGGCGAAGTTGCGGGGGCGCAGCGTGCCGTCGAAGTGCGCCTCGTCGCCGAGCCGATCGGGAGATACCGGCCGCTCGTCTACCTCGTCGTCTGCCGCGGGGTGCACGGCGCGGAAGCTACCACAAAGAAAAGCGGTCAGACCGCTGCCTGCTCAACACTTCTTATCAAATTTCTTTCGATCGATTCGCGCCCCTGCTAGAGGGGGCGGTCTCAGAAGTCCGCGACCTCTCGTCGCGCTCCACTACTGGAAGGAATACGAAAATGCGTTTCTCTACTCTGGCTCTGGCCGCCGCGATCGTCGCCGCTGCCTCGTTCTCTGCTTGTAAGTCCACCACCGCGCAGGGCGACACCTCCGCTAGCGGCGCGGCCTCGATGTCGGCCGACGCCGGCACCGGCAGCACCACCCTCTCGGCCGACGGCGGCGCGG
>FSWK01000587.1_pt1 | contig 9570 bp, 8 predicted proteins | sample 1637951 | NCBI WGS metagenome assembly FSWK01 (sample SAMEA3914789, study PRJEB12502) | metagenome | biome: forest; material: soil | place: Canada | collected 2011-07-03 | depth 0.3 m | reverse complement strand
GTCTATCGGATCGCCGAGGCGGCGAATGCCGGCGGGACGCTGCAGCAGCTGCTGGCGTTCATCCACCAGGTCGTCTCGGAGCAGATGCCGGCGCCGAACTTCTATATCGCGCTGCACACCGGCGATTCGCTCGAGTTCCCCTATTATGTCGATGAACGAGGCGATATCCCCGCGGGGCCGGTCAAGCTGGGCCGCGGCCTGACTGAATACGTCCTGCGCACCGGCCAGCCGCTGGCGGTCACCGGCAGGTCGCAGTTCGACGCGCTGGTGAGGGACGGCGAGGTCGAGGAGGTGGGGGCGCCGGCGCTCTGCTGGATCGGCGTCCCGCTGCGCACGCAGGACCGCACCGTGGGCGTGCTGGCGGCGCAGATCTATTCTGGAGACTTTCGCTATGACGCGCGACATGTCGAGTTGCTCCAGTTCGTCTCCAGCCAGGTCGCGCGCGCCATCGAGCGCAAGCAGGGGCTCGATGCGCTGCGCGAGAGCGAGCAGCGGTTCCGCGCGCTGATTGGAAACAACTCGGACGGCATCCTGGTGGTCGCCGTCGATGGCGCAGTGACCTTCGCCAGCGCCTCGGTCGAGCGCATCCTCGGCCCCGGCGCGGCCTCGCCCGGTTCGGACATCTTCGAGCTGGTTCATCCCGAGGACCGGCTGCGCGTGGGACAGGAGTACGCGGTCATGCTGTCGACGCCCGGCGTTCCCGTGACCATCACGGCCCGCCTGCGGCACAGCAACGGCTCCTGGCGCGAGCTGGAGAGCGTGGTGGTCAATCGCCTCGAGGACCCGGCGGTGCGGGGCGTGGCGAGCAACTTCCGCGACGTGACCGACCGCAAGCAGATGGAAGCGCGTCTGATGATGGCCGACCGCATGGTCTCGGTCGGCACGCTCGCGGCGGGCGTGGCGCACGAGATCAACAACCCGCTCGCTTATGTCATGGTCAATCTCGAATATGCGCGCGACCGGGTCGCGGGAGTGGACAGCGACGCCGCCGAGGCGCTGGCCGAGGCCCAGACCGGCGCCGAGCGGGTGCGCGACATCGTGCGCGACTTGAAGACGTTCTCGCGCGGCGACGACCTGAAGCAGGGACCCGTCGACCTGCGGCGCGTGCTCGACGCCAGCGCCAACATGGCCTGGAACGAGGTGCGGCACCGGGCGCGGCTGATCAAGGACTACGCGGCCGGCCTGCCGCCCGTGCTCGGCAATGAATCGCGGCTGGGCCAGGTGTTCCTCAATCTCCTGATCAATGCGGCGCAGGCGATTCCGGAGGGCGCGGCGGAGCGCAACCAGATCCGCCTCTCCGCGCGGTCGCTGGACGACGGCCGCGTGCTGGTCTCGGTGCAGGACTCGGGCACGGGCATCCCGGCCGAGCACGTCTCGCGGCTCTTCGATCCATTCTTCACCACCAAGCCAGTCGGCTTCGGGACCGGGCTGGGACTCTTCATCTGCCAGAACATCGTCAGTGCGCTGGGCGGGGAGATCACCGTCGACAGCGCGCCGGGGCGGGGGACGACGATGCAGGTCGCGCTGCGGGTGGCCGCGCCTGCTCCTGTGGCGGCGGCGGCTTCGCCGGCGCCCGCCGCCGCGCGCGGGCGGCTGCTGGTCATCGACGACGAGCCTTTGATTGGCGCGGCGCTGGTCCGCTCGCTGCCGGAGCACGACATCACCTTCGAGACCTCCGCGCTCGCCGCACTGGCGCGGCTCCGCGCGGGCGAGACGTTCGACCTCATCCTCTGCGACGTGATGATGCCCGACCTCACCGGCGTCGCGTTCCATGCGCAGCTGTCGATGGATCTCCCCGCGCTCGCGCCGCTGGTCGTCTTCATGACCGGCGGGGCGTTCACCCCTTCCGCCCGCGACTTTCTCGACCGCATCCCGAATGCGCGGCTCGAGAAGCCGTTGGACCTGACCGGGCTCCGCGCTCTCTTGTTCGGACGGCTCTCCCCGGCGAGGACGCTTTAGGGACTGACGAAGAGGCGGCCCGGCGCGTCGCTGAGCGGCGGCTGCGCGTGGCACGAGTTGCACGAGCCGCTGGTGACCGCGCCCACCATCGCCATCCGCCGGCTGCCGAACTGCGCCTGGACCTTGAGCGGAAACTGCAGCGTCTCGGCGGTGTAGAAGTTGCCCGCGCCGTTGGTCGACAGGGTCAGGGTGCGGTGGGCCGCGTCGGTGATCAGCACCTGCCCGCCCTCGACGCCCGCGTCGGGCTGGCTGGCGGGGTCGCGAAAGAGCGTGCCCGCGACCGTCCACGCCGGCGCGATGCTTCCCGTGTGGCACAGCATGCAGTCCTGGCCCGGGTCCATCTGCGGGCTGGCGGCGGGGATGCCGCACGCCGAGAGCGCGACCAGCGCCGCGGCGATCCTTGCGACGCGGGTCATGGAGAGGGCGCGAGGCGCAGGTCGAGGTCCAGGTGACAGGCGTCCTCGATGGGAACCAGCAGCAGCGACGGCCGCTCGATCTTGTAGCGGTCCAGGCTGACGTCGAAGGCGGCGGTGACGTGCCACTCCTGCGCGCTGGCCATCTCGACGGTGACGGGGATGGTCTCCGGGTTCTTCTGGCCGTGAAACTCCAGCTCGCCGGGGATGCTCAGGCTGACCGTGGCCGGATAGCTGGCGGGCGCCTGCAGATGGGCGAGGCCCTTGAACGTCACGAACGGGTTGCTCTGCGCCGCGGTGGTCTCCAGCATGTGCTCGTCGCGGTTGCCGTCGCCGGAGCGGAAGCTCGCCACCGCCGCGCGCACCATCAGCTGCACGGTGCCGTCGGGCATCAGCCTGGCCTTGCCCTCGACTTCGTGCGACTCGGCGGAGACCACGTGCAGCTTGTGCTTCACCGTGTAGCGAAGCAGCGAGCCGTCCTTGGCGACCGAGAAGAGCGACGCAGCGGAGACCAGCAGCAGGGCGGCGAGCTTCATCGAGACTCCGATCGAGACTCCGGCGGGCATCATCAGAACACCAGCGCGCCGAGCGCGACAGTCATGAACGCGAAGGTGGCGTAGCCGATCGCGAGGTGCGCGGCTCCCAACGAGCTCTGGTTCGCGTAGCCTTCGCGATTGGCGGTGAGGATGCCGAGCGTGGCCTCGGCCACCATGCCGGCGGTCGCGCCGATCATGCCGTACTTGTGGATGGCGACGCGGTCGAGGCCCTGGCTCTCGCGCGGGATCGGCACCGGCGCCAGGTACGCGAGCAGTCCCGCCGCGGCAAAGGTCCCGAGCGTGGTGGCGGCGAGGACCGCGTGCGGGCTCTCGTAGCGCCCGGTCGAGGGGCCGCCGAAACGGTCCAGGTAGTTGAGCTGGCCGGAGACCATGGTGCCGGCCATGGTGCCCACCAGCGCGAAGCCGACCGCCTGGTGCAGCGTGAGCAGGGCGCGCCGGGCGCCGATCTGCTGCTCCAGCTCCGGGTCGATCTTTGCGGCGGCGGGCGCGCCGAGCAGATCGAAGCCCAGGTCGGGCGGTGCGGCCGGGGCTGGCTTCGCGCTCTCCGGCGCGGGCGCGCTCGCCGCTCCGGCGTCGGGTCTGGCCGGCGGCGTCTCGGCTCGCGCGGCGAAGGGCAGCAGCGCGAGCGCCAGCAGGACTGCGCTGCGCCTCATTGCGGCAAGCCGCAGGAGAGCCACTTCAGCAGCCGGCTCTTGTCGTCGGCCGACAGCGCGTGGTCCTGCGGCATGTTCCCGCTCGAGATGCGCGAGGAGCACGCGCTCGCGTCCGCCTTGACGCTGCTGTAGCTGCCGGCCCAGTTGTGGCAATAGACGCAGTTGTTGCTGAACGCGGTCGCGGCGTAGTTGCCCCAGGTGTCCGCCGTGCACGCGCCGGCGATGGTCCAGGCGACGGTGGCCGAGTGGCTCAGCGCTCCGCTCGTCGCCGTGACGTGCAGCGAGTACGTCCCGCTCGCGGCGCTGCCCGGCGTCAGCGAGAGCGAGACATTGCCGCTGCCGCCTCCGACGCTGCTCGACGACAGGCTGGCCGTCGCGCCCGCCGGCGCTCCCGCGACCGAGAGCGAGACGGTCGCGCTGAAGCCGTTCTGTCCCGCCACGCCGATCGACGTCGAGCCGGCGCCGGTCACCGAGGAGGGACTCGCCGAGACGGAGAAGTCCGGCGACGGGCCGGCGCCCGGGATGGTCCACGCGACGCTGGTCGACCGCGTGTGTCCGCCGCTGCTGCCAGAGACCAGGAGCGTATAGCTGCCGGCCGCGGCGCTGCCCGGCGCGAGCGAGAGCGTGGCGCTGCTGCCCGCCGCGATGCTGGTCGCCGACAGCGCGGCCGACGCCCCCGCGGGCGCGCCGCTCAGCGCCAGCGAGATGGACGAGGCGAATCCGCCCGAGCCCGACGCGGCGATGACCGCGCTGCCGGTGCCGGTCACGTTGCCCGGACTCGCGGCCAGCGAGAAGTCGGGACCCGACGGCGACCCCTGCGCGATCTGCACGTCGTCGAAGAGCGTGTAAGTCGGATCGCCCGCGTTGTTGTCGTCGTGGTTGCCGAAGATCAGCGTCGCCGGCTGCCCGGCGAAGGCGGAGAGATCGGCCGAGCCCTGCACCCAGGTGTTGGTGTTGGTGCAGGTCGGGGCGAGCACGGTCGCGAGCACCTGGCCGTTCGCGCCCATCACCGCGGCGCTCGCGTAGTCGTACTGGACCAGGTCGGGACAGACCACCTTGAACCAGAAGGAGAGCTTCGGATTGCCGGCCGGCAGCACCACGCGCTGCGAGATGGCGCTGCTGGTCGACGGGCTCCTGCTGCCGACCATGGCCGAGTGACTGCCGGTGTGCGAGTCGGTGGAGACGCTGGTCTGGCCGGTGGCGGTCCAGCCCGCGAGCGTGCCGCTCTCGAAGTCGCCGTTGGTCACGGCGGGGCCGGCATCGGGAACTCCGGCATCCGGGACTCCGGCGTCGGGCGCGCCGTTGCCGGCGTCCGGTGCCCCGTTGCCCGCGTCCGGCGCGCCGCTGCCCGCGTCGGGCGCGCCGGGGATGCACACGCGCGAAACGGAGTCGCAGCTCAAGCCCGCGCCGCAGCCGGTGGTCGCGCAGCCGGCGACGCAATGGCTGTACAGGCAGGCGTCGGTCCCGCTGCATTCGCTGGTGCTGGCGCAGGTCGCCGGCACGCGCTGGCAGGCGCCCTGCACGCAGAAGAAGCCCTGCGAGCACTGGCTGTCCGCCGCGCAGCCGGGCACGGGCTGGGCGCCGTCCTCGACCGCGCCGGAGCAGGCCGACAGCAGCGCGACCGCGGCGATCGCAGCAAGGCATGGGTGGATTCGGGCCGTCATCGACGGGCAGGCTAGAGCAGGCGCGCCCTGGACGCCGTCGGTCGAGCGGTTGATGCGACCTGTCGCGGCGCGCCGCGCAGTCAGGCTGGAGCCGCGGCGCAGCTCACCGTCCGCGCCGCTTCCCGGGCTCCGATCGGGTTGGCGCGGAGGGCGCGGGCCGCCCGAGCCGGCGGAATCCAGGATGCACACCGGGCGTGAGCCCCTGCTGCTCCGCGATGCGGCGCAACATCGTCGCCAGCACCTCACGCTCATCGGGGCTGAGCGCGGTGCAGACGTCCTCCTCGTGGGCGCGGGCGATCCGGCCGATCGCCTCGAGGGTTTCGTGTCCCGTGCGCGTCAGGTGCAGCGCATAGGAGCGCCGATCGTCCGGGCTGTCGCGCCGCTCCACCATCCCGCGCCCTTCGAGCTCATCCACCAGGATGACCAGGCGGCTGGGGAAGATGCCGAGGATCTTCCCCAGGCCTTGCTGGCTGAGGGCTGAGCCCGCGTGAAGAGCGCGCAGGATCCCGGCATGCGGTGGGGACAGGGCGAGGGGGGCAAGCCGCTCGGCGAACCTCGCCGCGGCCTGCGAGCCGACTTGCGCGAGCAGGAACGCGGCCGAGCGCGCTCCGCGAGGTGGACGACCTGGATCCTGGGGACGCATCACCGGATCGTATCCGGTTGACACGCTTTCGTCGCGGCATTATTCACGACATGAACGATTTGGAGGCCTGCATGACCTCGACGCCCGACGCAGACAAGCACAGCGGCGAGATCGTTCACCGGGGCCCTTCGCTGCTCGCCCTGGGCGCGGTGTTCACGGCGCTCTTCATGGCGAGCCTGATCGCCACTGCTGCCCTGGCAGGCGGCGCGCATTTCCCCTCGCCCTTCCAGCCGGAGCTGCTCTCGGCCAGCTACTTCGCCGGGCACGCCTGGGCCGTGCGCGCGGGCGCGTTCCTGCAATTCGGCGCCGCGGTGCCGCTCGGAATCTTCACGGCGACCGCGGCGAGCCGGCTGCGGTTCCTGCGCGTCGAGGCCGCGGGAGCCTTCATCGGCCTCTTCGGCGGCGTAGCCGCGTCGCTGATGCTGGCGCTCTCCGCGCTCACGCAGTGGACCCTTTCGCAGGCCGGCGTCACCGAATCGGCCAGCCTGGTGCACGCGCTCCACCTGCTCGCGTTCGCCACCGGCGGTCCGGGCTACGTGGTGCCGGCCGGCCTGCTGGTCGCCGGGGTGTCGGTCTCGGGCGGCCTCACCCGTCTCTTGCCGCGATGGCTCCTGTGGTTCGGCCTGGTCGTGGCGGGGCTGTCCGAGCTCTCGGCCCTGTCGCTGGTGCTGCCGGCCGCGCTGTACCTGCTCCCGCTCGCGCGGTTCTCCGGGTTCGCCTGGATGATCTGCGCCGGCGCCACGCTTCCCAGGGCCCGTGCGGTGGCAGCGCCCCGGATGGATGGAGACAACGGATGAGTCAACAAGCGATCTCCGCTCCTCTGCTCCCGGGCAAGATAGCGATCGTCCTTGGCGCGAGCCGCGGCATCGGGGCCGCGGCGGCGCTGGCTCTCGCCCGGGCCGGCGCGACCGTGGTCCTCGCGGCGCGCGACGCGCTGGCCCTCGAGGGCGTCGCCGGGAGCATTCGCGCGATGAACGCGCAGGCGCTGGTGGTGCCGACCGACCTGCGCGAGGTCGAACAGGTCGAGCGTCTCGTCGCGACGACGGTGGCCAGGTTCGGGCGGCTCGACCTCGCGTTCAACAACGCCGGCTCGGGACACCGTCCGGCGCCGCTGGCGGATCTCACGGTGCAAGACTTCGATGAGGCGATCAGCCTCAACCTGCGCGGGACGCTGGTGGCGATGAAGTTCGAGATCGCCGCCATGCTCGCCTCCGGGGGTGGAGCGATCGTCAACATGTCTTCAACCGCCGGCCTCTCCGGGGTGCGCGGCATGAGCGCGTACTCCGCGACGAAGCACGCCATCATCGGCGCGACCAGGTCCGCGGCGCTCGACTACGCGGCGCTCAATCTCCGCATCAACGCCGTCGCGCCGGGCCCGATCGCCACCGACCGGATCGCGTCGCTGCCGGAGGAGCGGCGCGCCCCGATCGTGCGCGCGGTCCCGATGGGGCGCCTCGGCCTCGCGGAGGAAGTTGCTGCCGCGGTGGTCTGGCTCTGCTCCGACGCCGCGGCGTTCATCACCGGCGCCGTCGTGCCCATCGACGGAGGCCGGCTCGCGGGCGGGGCGTAAGCGCCCGAATCGCTCCTCGTCGCCGGGAGGCCGCGCGCGGGCGCCGGCCTCGCTCTATCGCCAGGCTCGTCGATACGTTCCGGGCGTCACGCCTTTGACTCGCCGGAAGGTCGCCGTGAAGGAGCTCTGCGAGGCGAAGCCGCAGCTCCCCGCGATCTCCGCGAGGGGCACGCGCGGATCTTCCAGCAGCCCGCAGGCGCGCTCGACCCGGCGAGAGACGATGTACCGATAAGGCGAGACGCCCATGCTCTGCTTGAAGGCGCGGGCAAAGTGCGCGTGGTTCAGGCCGACCAGCGCCGCCATCCCGCGGAGCGAAAGGTCTTCGGCGAGCCGGTCGTGCATGTAGTCGATGACGCGTCGAAGCCGATGCCGCGGCAACCCTCCCGCAGCGACCGCACCGCCGGCCGGGCCGGTCCGCTGGCGGCGCACCAGGTGCGCCACCAGCGCGGTCGCGAGGGACTCGCGGTAGATCTCCCCTCCGGGAAGGCCCTCTTCAAAGTCGCGACGCATCGAGTGCAGGACCGCGGCAATGAACGGATCGGGATCGGCGTGCTCCTGCGGAAACCTGAAGCCGCCCGCCTCGCGCTCGCCCATCACGGCGGGTATCAGCTCCGGGTCAATCTGCAGGCCGAGGCTGGCGATGGGATCCAGCCAGCGGGCCTGCATGGGCGAGCCGGCGGGAATGAAGAGAAGGCTCTGCGCGCCCAGGGTCCTGGCGCGTAGAGGAAGCCCGGAGAAGCGGTTCTCGAATCTTGTGGGCGGGCCGAGGTGGAGCCAGACGAGGTGCCGGCTGCAGGTATTCTCCGGCGCCTCCGAAGGCGGCGATTCGCCCTGCTCGAGGCAGACGCCCGCCAGGGCCGAATCGCTGGAGAAGCTCGAACGCCAGGGAATGACTTCCTGAACGGACTGGCGCCTTCCATCCTTCAGCGTGACGACCTCGAGCATTCGACCTGCACGATGTCACATCGCGACACACGATGTCGCATCGCGCGCGTTTCAATACATGAAGGTCGCTTTCGCGATAAGCCCTTTGCCATCCCATCTTCGGTTCTCGCTAAACGCGGGAGCCTCCGCTACAGTCGAAGGACAAGTGAGGTCTTCACCTGAGAGTCATCGCGCGGCCGCTCGGGTAACCTTGTTGCGAAGAAATGGGAAAGGACCCGCCGGAATGGGACTTAAAGCAGGTCTGCAGCTCCTGGCTCTCGCCGCTGCGCTTGCCGTTCCCGCGCGCGCCGTCGCCGCCGACCTTCCGCTCCCCGGCGACCTGCCCGATTTGCAAATCCACGGCTTCGTCAGCCAGGGATACCTGCTCACCAGCGCGAACAATTACCTGGCCAACACCTCGCACGGCAGCTTCGAGTTCTCCGAGGTCGGCCTCAACCTCACCCTTCCGGCCACCGATCGCCTGCGCGTGGGGCTGCAGCTGTTCAGCCGGCAGCTGGGATCGATCGGCGACTATCGCGCGGTCTTCGATTGGTATTATCTCGACTATCACTGGCGCGACTGGCTGGGCCTCCGCGCGGGAAGGGTCAAGTTGCCCTTTGGCCTCTACAACGACACCAGCGACATCGACGCCGGGCGCACGGCCGTGCTGCTGCCCCAGTCGATCTATCCCGCCCAGAACCGGGACTTCCTGCTCGCGCAGACCGGCGTGGAGGCCTACGGTTATGGCGACCTGGGCCGCTGGGGAGGCCTCGACTACCGCGTGTACGCGGGCACCATCTTCCTCGACGTGAAGCAACAGCCGGGCAGCCCGATTGCCGTCGCCTCCGTCGACGTCCCCTATCTGGCCGGCGGGCGCGTGCTCTGGGCCGCGCCGCTGGAAGGGCTGCGCCTGGGCGGCAGCTTGCAGTTCCTGCGCCTCGACACGCAGCTCCTGACGCCGTATACGCCCGCTCCCGTTCTCCTCAAGATTCCCGCGACTCTCTATGTCGCTTCGGCGGAATACACGGCGCGCGACCTCGTCCTCGCCGCGGAGTACAGCCGCTGGCTGGTGAGGACGGAGAGCGGCAATCCAGCCCTCTTTCCGGAGACCTCGACCTCCAGTGAGCGCGCCTACGTGCTCGCTTCGTATCGCATCAATCCGCTGCTGCAGCTCGGCGCCTATGAGT
>FSWK01000511.1_pt1 | contig 9652 bp, 7 predicted proteins | sample 1637951 | NCBI WGS metagenome assembly FSWK01 (sample SAMEA3914789, study PRJEB12502) | metagenome | biome: forest; material: soil | place: Canada | collected 2011-07-03 | depth 0.3 m | reverse complement strand
CTGCTGCTCCTCTTCCTGGCGGCCTGCGCGGGCGCGCCGCCGCGGCCCCAGCCCCAGCCAGGCATGCCGGCGGCCGAGGCGGTCGGCGCGGCCGGCAAGCAGCCAGCCGCGGCGCAGCCGGTCCCCGCGGAGCCGGAAGCCAAGCCGCCGCCGCTCAGCGACGACGATCGCAAGGCGCTCTCCGACGAGGCGGCCAAGGCGCTGGCGGCCGGCGACGACGAGCGCGCCGAGCCCGCGCTGGTGCGCATCCTCGCCACGCATCCGGACGACGCCGACGCCTCGGAGAACCTGACCCGCCTGCGGCTCAAGAGCGGCCGCGTGCAGCTGGCCGCGCAGGATCTCTCCTCTCGCATCGCCCGCGCGCCCGACAGCCTGGCGCTGCGAGTGCAGCACGCGCGGGTGCTGGTGCTGCAGGGCGCGCTCGACGAGGCGCTGGACCAGGCCAAGAAGGCGCTCAAGACCGACGAGCGCAACGTGCCGGCGCTGCTGGTGCTGGCCGACGTCTGGTATCGGCAGCGCAAGCTGGAGCTCGCGCGCGACGTGCTCGACAACGCGGCCGCCATCGACCCGAAGAGCGCCGAGGTTGCGAACGCGCAGGGCTTCGTCCACCTCGCGCTCGAGCAGAAGCCGCTCGCGCTGGAGGACTTCAAGCGCGCCGGCGCGCTGGGTCCGCGGCTGGCCGAGGCGCACAACAACCTGGGCGCGCTGTACAACGAAGCCTCCGACTTCGAGGCGGCCACGAACGAGCTGGTGCTGGCGGCGCAGATCGAGCCCGGCCGCGCGGCCATCTGGCTCAACCTGGGCAACGCGCACCGCGGCGCGAAGCGCTATGACGAGGCCGAGGGCGCTTATCGGAAAGCGCTGGAGCTCGAGCCGCAGAAGCGCGACGCGCTGTTCAACCTGGGGCTGCTCTACCTGGACGCGGACCTGAAGGCGAAGCCGCCGGTGGAGCGGCTGACGCAGGCGGTGGCGTTCTTCCAGCAGTTCCAGAAGGCGGGCGGGGCCGACCCGCGGCTCGCGCGCTACCAGGAGGAGGCGGCCAAGGACATCCGCAAGGAGCGGGACAAGCTCGCGCGCGAGGAGCGCGACAAGCTCAAGAAGCAGGAGGCGGCGCGCAAGGCGGAAGAGGCGCTGCGCAAGCGCGAATCGGGCAAGCTGGGCCACGTGGACGAGGACGACCCCGCGGCGAAGCCTGTCTCTGGTAAGCTGCAGGACGGCGATGACAAGTAACTGCACAGCGCTGTTGCTTCTGCTGGCCGCGCCCGCCTTCGCGCAGGACGCGGCCAAGGCTCGCGCTCCGGTCAAGGCCGCGGCCGCGCCCGCTCCCGCGAAGCGCGTGCTCAAGCTCGACGAGGTCACGGTCGAAGGCCGCATCCAGAAGCCGCAGGCGTTCTTCATCCTGCAGCGCTCGAGCCTGGACCTGGCCGAGCTGGAGAAGAAGGAGTCGTTCCTTCCGCGCATCCAGAAGAGCTGCGAGAAGGACCCGTTCTAAAATGGCTGCGAAGGCGCTGATCTCTGCGAAGGCGCTGACGGCTGCGAACGCGCGGATGCCTGCGAAGGCGCTGCACGTCGGGGTCATCCACGGCGGCAAGTTCATCGACGACCGCTGGTTCGAGGCCGGCTCGGGCGACATCACCGTCGGCGAGGGCGAGAAGAACAGCTTCGCGGTCCCCTTCTCGGCGCTGCCGCGGTCGCACGCGCTCTTCCACCGCCGCGGCGGCGCCTGCTCGCTGAGCTTCACCGGCGACATGCAGGTCAAGGTGGAGGTGGCCGGCCGCGAGCTCGATCTCAAGCGGGCGCTGCGCAACGGCCCGCTCTTCGAGCTGCCGCTCACCGACGACACCCGCGGCCGCGTCTCGATGGGCGAGGTCACCTTCGTCTTCAACTTCGCCACTCCGCCCAAGGTCCCGCCGAAGCCCGAGCTCCCGAAGGAGGCCCGCGGCACGCTCTGGAACGTCACCGACCACACCTTCGCCACCGTGCTGCTGATCAGCCTGCTGCTGCACGGCGCGGCGGTGGGCGCCATCTCGCGCCGCGACCTGCCGCCCGAGGAGGCGGCGATGGAGGAGATCCCCGACCGCTTCGCGCGGCTGCTCATCCCCGACAAGCCGCCCGAGGTCGAACAGCCGCCCGAGGAGCAGAAGGCGGCCCTGGACAAGCCCGCCGAGGAGGAGAAGCCGGCGGCGGCCAAAGAAGACAAGGCGCCCGCGAAGGATTCGGCCGAGCACAAGGCCGCGGTGCAGAAGGCGGTCGCGCAGAAGGGGCTGATCAAGATCCTGGGCTCGGTGGGCGCGGGCGGCAGCGGCGGCGCGCTCGCCAACGTGCTGGCGTCGGGCGGCGGCTTCTCGGACGACATCGGCGCGGCGCTGGCGGGCGCGGGCGGCGTGGCGCTCGCCACCGAGGGCGGCGGCGGTCCGGTGCGCAAGGGCGAGGGCGCGGCGCAGGCCACCGGCATCGGCGGCATCGCGACCTCGGGCGGCGGCGGCGTGAAGATGCGCGAGAAGGCCGACGTGGCCGTGCGCGGGTCGGTCTCGCAGGAGGGCGACGCGGAGGTGGACTCGCCCAGCGTGGACAAGGCCGCGCTCTCGCGCTTCATCAACCTGCGCAAGGGCAGCATCCAGGGCTGCTACGAAGCGCAGCTCAAGCGCAGCCCGTCGCTGCACGGCAAGCTGGTGCTGCGCTTCACCATCGGCACCCGCGGGCAGATCGTCGAGGTCTCCATCGACTCCGACACGCTGGGCTCCGACGAGCTCGCGAGCTGCATCACCCGGCTGGTCAAGGCGTGGCGGATGCCGTTCTCGCCCGACGCCGACACCACCGTGACGTTCCCGTTCCTCTTCCATCCCGGTTAAAAACAACATCGTGTCGGCTTTCCTCCTCATCGCACTCCTCGCCGCCGGGGCCGAGCCGCGCCTCAAGCCCTCGGCGGCCCCGCGCGAGGAGGAGCACCTGACGCCCGCCGCGCGGCAGGACCGCGCGCACGCCGCGCTCGAGAAGATGCGCGCGCTGGTCGGGCAGGTGGCGAAGATCGTCCAGCAGGCGAAGAGCGAGAAGGACCTGGTCAAGCTCAACTGCGCGGGCGAGCGGCTGTCGCAGGTGCAGGGGCTGCTGCACGTCGCCGAGCAGGCGGAGACCGAGCTGCGCGCGCAGGTCTCGCGCAAGGAGGAGGACGCGCAGGACCACGCGCTGGCCCGCGTGAGCATCGCCGGCCGCAAGATCGCGCAGCTCTCGCAGGACGCGCAGCAGTGCATCGGCCAGCTGGCCTTCTACAACGACGAGAAGACCCTCCTCGATGTGGACGAGCCGAAGGATCTGCCGTCCGATCCGACGAACCCCGCGCCGCCGCTCGCGCTGGTGTCGCGGCCTCCGCCGGCGAGCGGCTTCTGAAAGCATGGCTCCCGCTCCTGCTGGCCGCGGCCCCGCTCGCCGCGGCGGCCGACGGCAACGGCATCGCAGTCGGGGACCGGGCGCGGCTGCACGCGAGCTTCGAGACCGAGGAGCGCTACGACTCGCTCGCCGCCCTGGGCGGCATCGGCAACACCAACTCCGTCGCGCTCGACCCCGCCGACCTGATCACGCACCTGCGGCCCGGCCTGCGCCTCGACGCGCCCGGCGCCGACACCACCTTCACCGGCTCGGCGCGCCTCGACTACGAGTTCTTCGCCGGCATCGCGGCGGCCACGCGCTCGCTGTCCTTCTTGGGCGCGTTCGCCGACGCCGACCTGCAGCTCGGCCGCGGCGGACCGGTCGGCTTCGCCATCGGCGAGCACTTCTCGCGCAGCGACCGCACCAGCAACCCCGCGCTGGGCCTGGGCAGCATCACCGACGCCAACGCGCTCGACGGCAAGCTCACCTTCCGCCCCGGCGGCGGCGCGCTGGAGTTCGGGCTGGGCTATCTCTTCGGCCTCGAATCGTACGAGCTGCACGACGTCGGCAACGTGGCCTGTCCCGCCGGCGACCTCTCCTGCGACGGCAGCCGGTACAGCTCGTTCGGCTCGCACACGCAGCGGGTGGCGGCCGACGTGCGCTGGCGCTTCTTCCCCAAGACCGCGCTGCTGCTCGAGGGCACCTGGGCGAAGCGCACCTACGAGAGCGGCGCGCTCAACATCAACACCTCGCCGCTGACCGCGACCCTCTCGCTGGTGGGCCTCGTCAGCGAGAAGGTCCGCGTGGTGCTCAAGGGCGGCTACGAGAATACGTTTACGGCGAGCGGCGAGAACTACTCCGGGCCGGTCGGCCAGGTGGAGCTGGGCTGGGAGCCGCGCGAGACCACCCGCTTCGCGCTGGGCGCGCTCCGCACCGCCGAGCCGGTGAGCGACACCTACGGCTGGTACGACGACCTGCGCGGCTACGCCTCCTTGTCGCTGCTGCTGGGTGGCCGCGTGCTGCTGACCGCGGGCGTGACCGGAGATCGGCTGGGCTTCGCCAATCGCGGCCGGGTGGACTTCCAGCTGGGCGGCAACGCGCTGCTGGAGTACGAGGTCAACCGGCTGCTGCGGCTGGGGCTCGGCTGCGTGCTCACGCTGCGCGACTCGAACAGCGGCGGTCCCTTCAGCTACCAGCGCGCCGAGGTGTTCGGCCGCGTCACGCTGACTTACTGAGCGGGAGTGATGCGATGAAGAACGCGCGCCTCTGCTGCCTGTTGCTCCTCGCCGGGTGCCGGTTCTTCCGCGGCAGCAACGAGGGCCCGTCCATCGACCCCGCCTCGCCGGCGGTCACGCGGATGCCGGCCGCGCCCGCCAGCGCGCTGGGCGCGGGCGACGTCTTCGAGGTGCGCGTCTTCCAGGAGCCCGACCTGACCTCCGCGCATCGCGTGTCGGCGGACGGCTCGATCGACTTTCCCCTCTGCGGCCGCGTCCACGTGGCGGGCCTCACTGCCGCCGCCGTGGCCGACGCCATCACAGGCTGCCTCTCGCCGCGCTACCTCAAGCACCCGCAGGTCTCGGTCTTCATCCGCGAGTTCAACTCGAAGAAGATCTTCGTCTTCGGCGAGGTCCAGCGGCCCGGCACGTTCGCCTACGACGACGGCATGTCGGTGGTTCAGGCGGTCACGCTCGCGGGCGGCTTCACCCGGCTGGCGGCGCGCAACTCCTGCAGCGTCACGCGGGTGATCGACGGCGCGGAGAAGCGCATCAAGGTGCCGGTCGAGGACGTGGGCGCGGGCCGCGCGCCCAACTTCGTGCTGCAGCCGGGCGACATCCTCTTCGTCCCCGAGAGCGTCTTCTGATCGGCTGCCGGACCGCCGCTCCTACGGGTTGATGGGCTTCTCCCCCGGGGCCGGCGCGGCCGACGCGGGCGGCGCCGGCTCGCTGGGCACGCCGGTGCACTTCTCCAGCTTGCGGCGCAGCTCGATCACGGTGTTCCAGGCGCGGTTGCGGTCGATGTTGGCCTCGATCACCGCGTTCCGGTAGTGGACCGCTTCGAGGCCCATCACCAGGACTCCGACGAACAGCGCGATCTCGAACACCAGCCGCTTCATCTGCATCCGCGCCTCCCAGTGAAGGCGGACCCATACAGCATTGCCGGAGGCCAGCCTAAAAATCTGCCGCGGCTAGAGGCAGAGCGCGTCGTAGTCGACCACGATGGTCGCGCCCGGCGCCGGGACGGTGACGAAGACCACGCTGTTGCTCGGCTGATCGTAGGTGTAGTTGGTGCCGCTCACCTGCACCGCGCCGTTGAGCGTGACCACCACCGTCGCGGGGTCGGCCTGGCGCGTGAGCGGGAACTGCTTGCGGCCCGAGAACGCCCCCAGCGCCAGCTGATCGGCGATGGCGCCCCAGTCCGCGGTGCAGAGACTCCAGACCTTGCCGCCGGTGCCGTTCGCGACCTCGAGGTACCGCTGGCCGCCGGGCTCGCTGCTGCCCGACACGCACTGGTTGGGCTGGCCCTGGTCGTCGAAGGCGCCGATGGCGTTGAAGCTGACCAGGCCGGCGTTGAACTGGCCTTTTAGATTCTTGAAGTAATCGATGAAGAAGCCGGTGCTGGCGTTGCTCTCGTCGTCGTCGTCCTGCACGTCGATGATCACCAGGCGCGCGTCGTCGCGGAGGAAGCCCTGTGAGCCCTGCGGCGCCGGCTTCTGGTTGTAGGGCGCGCGCAGCACGTCCCAGGCGAGCTCGAGGCCCGCCTCGCGCTGCGCGGTGCCCCCGGTGCCGACGAGGACGTTTTTCGAGAACTGGCCGATGGCGTCGGGCGTGGCGTTGCTCACGTAGCCCGGCGGAACGGGCTGTCCGTAGAGACCGCCGACATAGATGGTGGTGTTGTAGGAGGCGCTCGACGAAGCCTGATCGACGACGTCGTTGGTCGAGACGCCGATGCGGAAGTCGGCGTTGTATTTGAGGGCCGCGGTGATGAACTTGCCGGCCTGGTCCGAGAGCTTCTGCTGGTAGAAGCCGAACGAGCCCGAGTCGTCGATGACGAAGAGCATGTCCACCTTGGGCACCGCCGCCTGGTTGAAGGTGTCCTTCTGGTGCTTGTCGGTGGTGCCGGTGCCGGTCAGGCTGACGGTGACGTAGGGGTTGTTCGAGGTGGTGTTGGCCGCGTCGGTCTGGATCTTGAGAGTGGCCGTCTCCTTCGCCGCCTGCGTCGGCTTGTAGGTCACTTGGATGGCCACCTTGGCGCCGGGCTTCATCACGAACGGCGTGGGCGGGGCCTGCACGTAGAACGGCGCGGTGGTCGGGTCGAGCGTGATGCCGTTGATGTTGAACGACGTGCTGTTGCCCGTGTTGTAGAGCGTGACCGTCTGCTGCTTGGCGCGGCAGCCCAGCGTCACCAGCCCGAAGTCCACGTCGGACGGAATCACCTCCAGGTTCGAAATGTCGCCCTGGCCGCTCAGGCCCGCCGCGACGCAGCCGTTGCTCTGGTCGGCGCTGGGGGTCCAGGTGCACTCGGTCGCGAACGTGTCCGAGGTGTCGACGAAGATAAAAGTCGTCGGGATGAAGGCGATCTGGGTGGTGCTCTGGGGCGCGAACTGCACCAGCACCTGCGCCGACTGGCCCGGGGCGAGCGAGGCGGGCGGCGCGTTGACGAAGTGGTACTCGCCGCAGGTGTCCTTGCTCTGGCACTGGCCCGGCACCGGGATGATGGGCGGGAGGGGGAAGCTCGAGTTGTTGAGCAGCCGGGTGTTCGACAGCGAGCACGCCGCCGAGCCGACGTTGCGGAAGACCAGCGGCAGGGTCTTGGTGCGCCCGACCACGACGTTGCCGAACTGGAGCACGCGCGCGCTGAAGCCGGGGGCCAGGTTCACCGAGGCCGGCGTGATCTGCAGCTTGCACGCCGGCGTCGCCACCGCCGCGCCCTGCAGCGCGACGGTGACCTGGGGATGCAGCGGGTCGTCGGAGTCGAACTCGAGGGTGCCGCTGTCGGAGACGTTGGCGTCGCTCACCGGCGGCGCGTACTTCACCGTGGTGGTGAAGGCGTCGCCGGGCCGCAGCTGGATGGTCACCGCCGGCGGCGAGACCACGCTGAAGTACGCGATGCCGGTGGGCACCACCACGTGCGCGAGGTTGCAGGTGACCGGCCCGCGGTTGGCGACCGAGACGTCGCGCAGCGCGCTGCTGCCGCGCAGCACCTGGCCAAAGTCGACGCTGGTCACGCTGGCGCTGAGCGCGCAGGCGGGCGCGATGATGGCGGTGCCGTGCAGCTGGACGTACTCGTCGGGCTGGCCGTCGTTGGGGACCAGCAGCGAGCCGGTGAAGTCGCCCGAATCCAGCGGGTGCCAGCTGACGGTGAGCGAGACCTTTTGTCCCGGCGCGAGCGACTGAGGCGCCGGCAGCGCGCCCAAGCTGAACGACGCCGCCGACAGCACGTCGAGCTTGATCTGCTGCAGCTGGACCGCGACGGTGCCGCAGGAGGTGAGCGTGACCGTCTTGTCCAGCTGCTGGCCGACGTGGGCCTGGCCGAACTCCACCGGCGTGGGGTCGGCGCAGAGGGCGGGGCCGGCCGCGATGCCGCGCAGCGGGACCTTGACCACCGGGCGCAGCGGGTCGGCCGAGTCGATCTCCAGCAGCGCGTTGCGCGGGCCGCCGGTGACCGGCGAGAAGCGCACGGTCAGGTCCGCGCTGGTGCCGGCCTCCAGAGCCACCGGGCCCTCCTGGCCGCGGGTGAACTCGCCGGTGCCGGTGGGATCCTTGACGGCGATTCCCTCGAGCCGGGTCTTGCCGGTGTTCTTGAGCCGCAGCTTCTTGGCCAGCGTCTGGCCGCGGGCCACCAGCGCGAAGTCGAGCGTGGGCGGATCGCCGGCAGTCGAGTCGCAGGTGCCGTCGGTGCCGTCGTCGTTGACGGTGCAGACGGCGAGGTGCGCGGGCAGGCCCAGCGAGATGGGGACGGCGACCTGCGCGTGGTCGGGGTCGTCGCTTGCGAAGTTGAGCTGGGCGTTGCCGGTGCCGCCGTCGGCCGGCGCGTAGCGGACCACCACGCGGGCGCAGTCGCCGGGGATGATGGTCATGCGCGTGGTGCCGTCGCGCGCGGCGCCGACGCAGTCGTGGTCCAGCGTGGAGGTCAGCGTGTACTCGACCACGGCGCTGCCGCCGGTCTGGGCGACCCACGGGTCGCGGGCCAGGTGCAGGTCCTGGTCGCCCGCGTTGTGCACCTGCACGATGGCGACCGCGGTGCGGCCGACCGGCAGCGGCTGGAAGACCAGCGCGGCGGGGCTGACGTCGATCTGCGGGAGCTTCGAGCGGATCTGCGGCTTGCCGCACTTGCAGGCAGGGCCGAGGGCGAGCGACAGCAGGGCGGACACGAGCATGAAGCCGCGGGCGCGAACCATGGACATCCTCTTTGGCGCCGGGCTTGTTCACCGCCTGCCGGCGCCTGCGAAAACGTACGACCTTGCTCCGATGTCAGGCGCGCGCGCATCGGTCAAATGGAGTACGTTGCGCGGCCGTCATGGACGACCGACTGCGCGACCTCTTCCTGCCGTCTCTCGCCACCGCGCCCGCGGCGCAGGCCAACGAGGCCATCGGCCGCGTCCGCCGCGAGCAGGGCGGCGGCGACCCTGCCGACCCCGACGCGCCGCTCGCGCGCTCGTACGAGCTCGTCCTCTCCAGCTGGGACGCGCTGGTGGACGAGGCGTTGCCGCGGCTCGTCTATCACCTCGAGTCCATCGGAGCGCGCCTCCCTCATTGCGGTGGCGTGGTGGTGGCCGCCTTCGACGGCGACACGCTGCGGTTCGTGCTGGCGAAGGACCTGATCGAGCGCGTCTCGAAGGCGCTGGGCCTGAGTCCGCTCGATCTGGCCGAGCGGCACGGCACCGGCGAGTCGCGCACCGCGCAGCCGGGACCGCCGCTGCTGCTGCCCGGACCCGGCTCTGCGAAGCAGTGAATTCGTCAACGCTCTTACGTCGCCCGGGCTTGATCCGGCCCCGAGCGGGCCTGCAGTTTCAGTCAGCAGGAGGTCTCATGCGGAAGGTCACAGCGCTCGCCATCGGCTCGGTCGCTCTCGCCGCGGGCGCGGACCCGGCGGCCCCGCGCGAGCCCTTCGCCAAGGCGCACGTCTCGATGATCGTGCGGGCCGAGGCCGCGTCCGACCACGAGGCGCGGATGGCCGAGGTCGATGTCTGGGCCGAGGGCTCGCGGCTGCGCGCCCGCGTCCGCAATGACCCGAAGTCGGGCGAGTTCTGGATCGACGGCCTCGCCGCCGAGGCGCTGCACATCGT
>FSWK01000430.1_pt1 | contig 9738 bp, 8 predicted proteins | sample 1637951 | NCBI WGS metagenome assembly FSWK01 (sample SAMEA3914789, study PRJEB12502) | metagenome | biome: forest; material: soil | place: Canada | collected 2011-07-03 | depth 0.3 m | reverse complement strand
GCGCGGCGACGGCAGGCTCGACCACGACCGGGTCCAGCGCCACCACCGAGGGGAGCTGGTCGTCGATGGCGGTGGGCTCGTCGTCGTCCCCGGCCTCGCCGAAGAGCGGCGGCTGCTGGAGCTCCCTGGCGCGGCGCGCGGCAAACTCCCGCTCGGCCTTGATGAGCTCCTCGCCGTCCATCTTCATGGTCGGCAGCTCCTGCTCGCCGGTGTGCGGGCGCGGCGGCGGAGGCGGCGCCGGCACCAGCGTGTCGGCGTCGATGGGCACGCGCCACTGCTGGGTGGGCTCGGTCTCCGGAGTGGTCGGCAGCGCAGCCGCGGCCGCCAGGATGGCCGGGCCCGGGAAGGGGTCCAGCGGCGTGTCCGCGTGCATGTCCACCTTGACCGAGGGCTCGATCAGCGCGACCTTCCGGCGCACCGGCTCCGACGGAGTCACCTCGACCTGGTGGTCCTCGACGCCCAGCCAGGAGCGCAGGCGGGCCTGCTCCTTCTCGAAGTCGGCGCGGAACTCCTCGCGGATCCACTCGGCGAGCTGCCGCGCGCCGTACATGATGTCGCCGACCAGCGTGAACCGCATCAGCTCGTCGTGGAGCTCGCTGGCGGTCTGGTAGCGGTCCGCCGGCTCGACGGTGAGCGCCTTCATCATCACGCGCTCGAGCGCCTCGGGGATCTGCCGGTTGAGCGAGCGCGGGTCGGGCACCTGCGCGTTGCGGACCTTCTCGAGGATGGCGAAGTCGCTCTCGCCGGTGAAGAGCTTCTCGCCGCAGAGCATCTCCCAGAGCAGCACGCCGGCGGCGAAGATGTCGGAGCGGCCGTCGATGGACTGCCCGCGCACCTGCTCCGGGGACATGTACGCGAACTTGCCCTTGAGGATGCCGGCCTGGGTCTTCTGCAGCCGGCTCTCGGCCTTGGCGATGCCGAAGTCGATGAGCTTGACCTCGCCCTCGAAGCTGACCAGGACATTTTGCGGCGAGACGTCGCGGTGGACGATGTGCAGCGGCGCGCCGCGCGCGTCGCGCTTGCGGTGCGCGTAGTCCAGCGCCTCGCAGATGCGCGCCGCGATCAGCGCCGCCTGCGGGATGGGCATGGCCTGCTTGCGCTTGCGGAACCGCTCCAGCAGCTGGCGCACGTCGCGGCCGGAGATGTACTCCATGGCGATGTAGAGGTTCTCGTCGTGCTTGCCCAGCTCGAGCACCTGCACGATGTTGGCGTGCGAGAGCTGCACCGCGATGCGCGCCTCGTCGACGAACATCGAGATGAACTCTTCGTCCTCGCCCATGGTGGGCAGGATCTTCTTGATGGCCAGCAGGCGCTCGAAGCCCTCGACGCCGAAGGCCTTGGCGACGAACACCTCGGCCATGCCGCCGACGGCGATGCGCTCGAGCAGCAGGTACTTCCCGAACTTGGTGGGCTGTCGCGTCACGGCTGCTTGAACTCGGGAGAGGACGAAGGGGGAGTGCCCGGAGTCAAGGGCCGCATCAGCGTAGCGTCAGAAGAGGCGTCGGGGCAAGATGACTCTTGGAGGATGCCGCTCATGTTCGTCTGCCACGCCTGCCGGAAAGAGCTTGACCTCGGGCTGTCCGCCACGGCAGGCCGCCGCGACGAGTGCCCCCACTGCCGCGCCGCGCTCCACGCCTGCCTGAACTGCCACGCCTACGACGAGACCATGCGCTACGGGTGCCGCGAGCTCCAGGCCGAGCCGCCGTCCGACAAGGAGCGCGCCAACGCCTGCGAGCTGTTCGTCTTCAAGAAGGGCGAGCGCGGGGCGCGCGAGGACGACCCGCGCGCCAAGGCGCTGGCGGCGCTCGACGGGCTGTTCAAGAAGAATTAAGCGACGCCCTTGGCGATCCACTCGAGATACGCGGCGTGGCCCTGCTCGACCGGGAGCGCCAGCACCTCGGGGACCTCGTACGGATGCAGCTCGAGGATGCGCGCCTTGAGCCGCTCGAAGTGCTGCTGGCGCGTCTTCATCAGCACCAGCACCTCGTTCTCGTCCTGCAGCTCGCCCTGCCACTGGTAGATCGACCGCACCGCCGGCAGGATGTTGGCGCACGCCGCGAGGCGCTCCTGCACCACGGTCCGGGCGAGCTCGACCGCCGCGTCGGAGTTGGGCAGCGTGGTGAAGACAAACAGGACGTCGGTCACCGGGCAGGCTTACCGCGCCCCGAGGGGAAATCAACCTTTCCGCAGCTTCGAGATGGCGCTGGCCACCGCGCTCGGCCCTTTGAGCCCCTTGGTCGCCATCCAGCCCATCACCTTGCCGCCGCCCTGCGCCAGCACGCCCAGGTAGCCGCGCATGGTGAGCTTCATCAGCCCGCTGTGCAGCTTGACCGTGACCTTGTTCTCCGGCTCCTTCGCGAGGATGGCCTGGAAGAAGGCGATGCCGAGATCGCCCACTTCCGCGTTGGGCTTCTCGGCGATGGTCCTGACCGCGCCGGGCGCCATGGTCAGGTCGAAGTCGGGATCGGAGGCCTTGCCGCTGAGGAACTTCGGCTTGCCGTCCGTCATGACGAAGTGGAAGTCGCCCGGCACGTCGGTGAAGCGCACGCCGACCTCGGCCGCCTTCTTCAGCGACGAGGACGCCTTGCGGGCCGTCTCGCTGGTCTCGAAGAAGCGGCGGAGGATGGCGTCGGACGTTTCCGGAACGGTCGGACGGCTGGCGCTGGTCTGCTCGGTCATCATGGGCGCCAAGCTATGTCCGCTGCAGGGTGGCTGCAACCGGACTACACTGCGGGCCGTGACCGGACGTGAAGTAGCGAGCATCCTCCGCGAGATCTCCCAGCTGCTGCAGCTCAAGGGCGAGAACGCCTTCAAGGTCCGCGCCTACGATCAGGGCGCGGACACGTTCGAGGCGCTCCCTCCCGACCCGGCCGCGCCCGGCGGCCTCCACGAGCGCGTGCGCCAGCGGACGCTGGGCGATCTGCCCTTTGTCGGCAAGGCCATCGAGCAGAAGGTGACCGAGCTGGTCGAGACCGGCCGCCTCGAATATCTCGAGAAGCTGCGCCTCGAGTTCCCGCCCGGCGCGCTCGAGCTCACGCGCATCCCGGGCCTCGGGCCGCGCAAGGCGTCGGCGCTGATCAAGGAGCTGGACGTCGCCTCGCTGGACGACCTGGAGAAGGCGGCGCGCGAGGGGCGCATCAAGGGCCTCAAGGGGTTCGGGCCGAAGAGCGAGCAGCAGATCCTCGAGGGCATCGCGCAGGTGCGCGCGCAGTCGGGGAAGAAGCCGCTCTGGGACACGCGGCCGCAGGCGGAGAAGCTGCTCGACCGCGTCCGCGCGGTGCCGGGCGTCGAGCGCGCCGAGATCGCCGGCAGCGTGCGGCGCTACGCCGAGACCAACTCCGACGTGGACATCGTCGCTTGCGGCGCGCCGGTCGAGCCCATCATGGAAGCGTTCTCGACCGCGCCGGGCGTGGTCCAGATCCTCGCGCGCGGCGGCACCAAGTGCTCGGTCAAGCTCGCGGACGGACTGCAGGCCGACCTGCGCGTGGTGACCGCGGCGCAGTTCCCCACCGCGCTGCACCACTTCACCGGCAGCAAGCAGCACCACGTCAAGCTGCGCGGGCTCGCGCGCGATCGCGGGCTGACCATCTCCGAGTACGGGCTCGCGCGCATCGAAGGCGGCGAGGTGCTGCCGGTCGCCTCGGAGGCCGAGCTGTACCGGCACCTGGGCCTCGCGCTGGTCCCGCCCGAGCTGCGCGAGGACCTGGGCGAGCTGGAGCTGGCCGCGCGCGACGCGCTCCCCGAGCTGGTTCGGCAGGAGGACATCCGCGGCTACGTCCACTGCCACTCGACCTGGAGCGACGGCAACGCGTCGATTGAGGAGATGGTCCGCGCCGCCAAGGCGCTGGGCGCGCAGTTCATCACCATCAGCGATCACACCCAGGCGGCGCACTACGCGGGCGGGCTCGATCCCGAGCGGCTCAAGCGCCAGTGGGACGAGATCTCCGAGGTCGAGGCGCGCGTGGGCGGCATCCGGGTGCTGCGCGGCAGCGAGGTCGACGTGCTCGAAGACGGGACGCTCGATCTGCCGGACTCCGTGCTCGAGCAGCTCGACGTCGTCATCTGCTCGGTGCACCAGCGCTTCAAGCTGGACGAGGCGGCGCAGACGGCGCGCATCGCCCGCGCGCTCAAGCACCCGCTCTGCCGCATCTGGGGGCACCCCACCGGCCGCAAGGTCTCCGAGCGTCCCGAGATGGCGGCGCGCTGGGAGGAGCTGCTCGCGCTCGCCGCCGAGCGCGGCGTCACCGTCGAGGCCAACGGCTCGCCGCACCGGCTCGACTTCGGCGCGGACCTGCTGCGGCTCGCGCGCAAGCACGGCTGCAAGGTCTCGTGCTCGGTGGACGCGCACTCGACGCGCGAGCTGGAGAACCTGCACTACGCGGTGGGCACCGCGCGCCGCGGCTGGACCGAGCGGGCCCGCGTGGTCAACGCGCGCCCGCCCGACGAGTTCCTCGCGATGCTCCGCAGCTAAAGCGGGAACTGCGCCGCTTCGATCAGCTCGCGCACGCGGTGCAGGAAGGTGTTGCCGGTGACGCCGTCGATGACGCGGTGATCGTACGAGAGCGTCAGGTACATCATCTGGCGCACGATGATGTGGTCCTCGCCGTCGATCTCGCGCACCACCGGCCGCTTGACGATCTCGCCCATCCGCAGGATGCCGACCTGCGGCTGGTTGATGATGGCGGCGCCGAAGAGGTTGCCCTTGAGGCCCGGGTTGCTGACGGTGAACGAGCCGCCCGAGAGCTCATCGGCCGTGACTTTCATCGTCCGCGCGCGCGCGGCCAGATCGTCGAGCGCCCGCGCCAGCCCGAGCACGCTCTTCTCCGAGGCCTTGCGGATGACCGGCACCAGCAGGCCCTTGTCGGTCTCCACCGCGACGCCCAGGTTGATGTCGCGCCGCAGGATCAGGCTCTCGTCCTGCACCACCGCGTTCATGCGCGGGAACTCGGACAGCGCCTGGATGGTGGCGCGGCAGACGGCGACCAGGAAGCTGGGCGCCTTGCCCTGCGTCTCCTTGGCCTTCTTCCACTCGCCGCGGAGCCGCGCGAGCGGCGTCATGTCCACCTCGGCGGTGCAGGGGACGTGCGGGCTGGTCACCTTGGAGTAGACCATGTGCTCGGCGATGAGCCGGCGGCGCTGGTCGAACGGCACCGCCTGGTCGCCGTCCTTGAGCGTGTAGCGCGGCGGCTTGTAGGCGCGCAGCGAGAGCGAGATGGGGCCCGCGCTCGACTGGACCGGCGGCGGCAGCGAGTACGACGGCTGCGGCGGGGCGCTCTGCTGCGCGGGCGGCGGCGCGCTCGGCGGCGGCATCGACGGCGCGCGCTGGCCCGGGAAGGTGGTCAATGGCGGCTGCAGCTCGGACTGGGTCGCGCTGGTGGCGCCCGCGTCGATGGCGCCCAGCACGTCGGCCTTGACGATGCGGCCGCCCGAGCCCGAGCCCTGCACCTGCGCCAGATCGACGCCGTGCTCCTCGGCGACCTTGCGGCCCACCGGGCTCGCGCGCAGCGGCGCGCCGTTGCCGTCGGTGGCGGAACCTTGCGGCCTCGCGGGGGGAGGCGCGCTCGGCGCCGGAGCAGCGCTCGGCGCCGGCTTTGAAGCCGCGGCCGAGTCATCGAGCTGCGCGAGCGGCTGGCCCACCGCGACCACCGCGCCTTCGACCGCCAGCTGCGCGACCAGCACGCCCGCCGAGGGCGACGGCACCTCGGTGTTGGCCTTGTCGGTGGAGACCTCGACCAGCGGCTCGTCGCGCTCGACCCGCTGGCCGGGCTTCGCGATCCAGCGCACCACCGTTCCCTCGACCACGGACTCGCCGAGCTGCGGCATCACCACTGTCGTTGCGGGCATAAGTGCGCTGCGAGATAGCGCCCGAAGCGCAGCATGTCAAACGACTGGAAGCGAGCCGCCGCTCACCATTCCGTTTCCCGATAATCCTTGAAGAACCGGCCAAAGACATGCCCGCCGGTCTTGAGCCCCGAGAAGAGCGGATCGAGCACGCGCGCGGCGCCGTCCACGCTGTCGAGCGGCGGGAAGAACTCGTGCACGCGCTGCTTGCGCGAGACGTGGATGAGCGGGTCCTCGTCGGTGACCCAGCCGGTGTCGACGCTGTTCATGAAGATGTGGTCCTCGGCGTATTCGGCCGCCGAGGTCCGCGTCATCATGTTGAGCGCCGCCTTGGCCATGTTGGTGTGCGGGTGCTTGTCGGTCTTCTTGCGGCGCGAGAACGACGCCTCCATCGCCGAGACGTTGACGATGTGCTTGTCGCGGCCCGGCGTTCCGGCCATCAGCGGGCGCAGCCGCGCGTTGAAGAGAAAGGGCGCGATGGTGTTGACGAGGTGCACCTCGACCAGTTCGGGCAGGCTCACGTCGGCGGCCTTCATGCGCCAGCTGTTGGCGTCGCGCAGATCGACCTGCTGGCGATCGCCGTCGAGGAGGCCCTCGGGAAAATGCGCGCCGGAGGCCGTGTCGTCCGGCAGGAGCTGCGCCTGCGAGAGCTCGGCCGCGCCCAGCACGCCCAGCGCCGAGAGCTGCGACCGCAGCGCGAGCTGGCCGTCCCCGGGCGCGACCGCGCGCGCGAACGCGTGGTGCGCGGCCACGGTGCTCGCGAGCGCCTCGGGCAGCGCCGCTGGCGGGACGCGCTCGCGCTCGAGCAGGTGCGCGTAGAACCCCGCCGGCCGCCGCACGGTCTGCGCGGCGTTGTTGATCAGCACGTCGAGGCGCGGCAGGGTCCGGCACAGGTGCGCGCAGAGCAGCTCGACGCTGGGCGCGTGGCGCAGGTCGATGCCGAAGATCTGCAGGCGCGGCGAGAACGCGGCGTGATCGGGCTCCCTCGCGAACCGCTCGGCGCAGTCGTTCACGAAGCGCGTGGTGACGACGACTTGAGCCCCCGCGCGCAGCAGGATGAGCGCGGCCTGGTAGCCGATCTTGACCCGCGCGCCCGTGACCAGCGCGACCTTGCCCTCGAGCGGGACCGCCTGCTGCCGCTTCTCGTAGTTGAGCGCGGCGCACGGCGGGCAGAGCGCGTCGTAGAAGAAGTGCAGCTCGGTGAACTTCGCCTTGCAGATGTAGCAGGCCCGAGGGCGCTTGAGCGGCGCGGGGCGCTCGGCCGGCTCGAAGACCTCGCGCACAGGCAGGAGCTGCTTCTGCGGCGTGACGAACGACCGCGTGGCGCGGAGGCCGGTCGCGGCCGACAGCGCGGCGTCGTGCGCGCGCTCCGACGTCCGGTCGAGCAGGCGGAACCGCTTCTGGAGCCGGCGGCGGTCGTTGCGGGACGGGTTCGCGAGGCGGCTGCTGGCCTCGAGGAGCCGCGTCCGCTCGGCCGCGGGCAGCTCCGCGAGCAGGGCGCGATCGGCCGCGAGCCGCTCGAGCAGCTCCACGGCGCTCTTCACCAGCGACAACAGCTGGTCCGTCTCGTCGCTCGCCACGCGCCCTTCGTACCCTTAAGGTCCCGCGGCGGCAAAGCGGCAAGTTGCGGCGCGCGGGAATTCTCTGGCGCCCCGCGGCGGGCCTCGCGATAGTGCCGCCCGTGAGCTTTCGAGAGCGCGTGCAGCATGCAGGCGAGGCGCTGTCGAAGCAGCCGCACCTCAACTGCGTCCGCGACGGCGTGGTGGGCTCGCTGCCGCTCATCCTGCTCGGCAGCCTCTTCCTGCTGCTCGGCCAGCCACCCTTCCCTGCGCTCGCGCGCGTGCTGCCGCCGGCGGCGCTGATGCTTGCCGCCGCGCGCGCCCTCACCGGCGTGGTCTCGCTCTTCGCCTGCGCCGCCACCGCGCTCTCGCTCGCGCGTCGCCGCGACGCCGACCCCGCCGCCGGCGTCACCGTCTCGCTCGCCGTCTTCCTGCTGGGCCAGCACCAGGCGCCGCTCGCCGCCGGCGGCCAGGGCCTCCCGCTCGCGGGCCTCGGCGCGGGCGGGCTCTTCTTCGCCTTCCTCTCCGCCATCTTCTGCGTCGAGACCATCGCCTTCTTCAAGCGGCGCGGCTGGGGCATCCGCTTAAGCGGCGGCGCGCCCGACGTGATCGTCCGCAGCTTCGCCGCGCTGCTGCCCACCGCGGCCTGCGTCATCGCCATCTGGCTCGTCGTCTACGTGCTCGACGTCGATCTCGCGCAGGGCATCGCCAACGCGTTCCGCCCGCTGGTGCGCGGCTCCGACGCCCTGCCGGCGCTGCTGCTCATCGTGCTGATCGACAGCAGCCTCTACCTGGTCGGCGTCCATCCATTCAGTGTCTTGTCGGCGGCGAAGCCCCTCTGGCTCGCCGCGCTCGCCGAGAACATGCAGGCCGTGCTCGCGGGCCAGCCGCCCCCGCACCTCGCGACGCAGGAGTTCTTCATCTGGTTCACCTGGCAGGGCGGCTCGGGCACCACGCTGGCGCTCGCGCTGCTGCTGCTGGGCGCGCGCTCGCAGCAGCTCAAGCTGGTCGGCCGCGCGGGCTTTGTCCCTGCCCTCTTCAACATCAATGAGCCGCTGCTCTTCGGCACGCCGGTGGTGATGAACGGCAAGCTCGCGGTGCCGTTCATCGCGACGCCGGTGGTGCTGGTGACGATGTCCTGGGCCGCGATGGGGCTGGGCTTGGTGCGCCCGCCGTACATCGAAGTCGTCTGGACTTTACCGGCGCCGGTCGGGGCTTATCTCAGCACCGGCGGCGACGCGCGCGCGCTGGCGCTGCAGGCCGCCAATCTGCTGGTCGCACTGGCCATCTGGTGGCCATTTGTCCGCCGCTACGACCGCGCGCTGCTCGCGCGTGAAGCAAGCCAGACCGCGCCACGCTGAAGCGGAGAACAGAATGGACGCATCGCCGATCCAGGGACTCTCCGATGCCCGCGCCTGGTGGGCAGCGCGGCGCAAGCCGTACAACGTCGCGCTCGTCCTCGCGGGAATTGGCGCGTTCGCGTGCTACGCCGCCACCGTCGAACACTTCTCCTGCAACGGACCCGGCTGCGGCGAGGGCCCGGAAATCACGCTCTTCACGATCGCGTTCCAGGGCGCCGGATACCTACTCGCCATGGCCGTCGCCAATCTCCTGTACGGCCTTGGCGCGCTCTCCGAGAAGCTCTACCGGCCGAAGGACCGCCAAGCCTGGCGCCGCAGATGGTTCGCGATCGGGCTCTGCTTTTCCGTTGCGCTTCCATTCCTGGTGCCGGTGCTGGCCTGGCTGCACTTCGCCAGCCGGCACCGGGCGCCGGGATGAGGAAGCTCAGTGGTGCTTCTTGCCGTCGTCGGGCGGCGACATCGTCTGCAGCGGCGCGCGATAGGTCAAAAGATCACTCGCGTACTCGACCGCGGGGCCCTTGAGCAGCGCTTGCTTGTCGAAGACCGCGAGTGGCCGGCTCAGCACCGCGGGGGCGTGCGTGCCGGTGTCCATGCGAATGGCGTCCTTGGGGCAGGCCTCGACGCAGAAGCCGCAGACGATGCAGCGCAGCTCGTCGATCTCGAAGCGGATCGGATACTTCTCGATCGCCTGATCTTCGTATTCAGCTGCTTCGATATAGATGCACTGCGCGGGACACGCGGTCGCGCACATATAGCAAGCCACGCAGCGCGGGCGGCCGTCCATCCGCGGCACCAGGCGGTGCATCCCGCGATATCCCGGCGGATACTCCTTGCGCTCCTCGGGATAATTGATGGTGGAGACCAGGTTCACGCCCGGCCCCTTGCGGGCCATCACGTCCGGGTTCGGGTCGCGAAAGCCGAACAGGTTGCGCCAGAAGTGCTTGGCAATGACCGCCATCCCCCTGATAGCCTCGCGC
>FSWK01000448.1_pt1 | contig 9787 bp, 8 predicted proteins | sample 1637951 | NCBI WGS metagenome assembly FSWK01 (sample SAMEA3914789, study PRJEB12502) | metagenome | biome: forest; material: soil | place: Canada | collected 2011-07-03 | depth 0.3 m | reverse complement strand
GCCTCCGCCGGCACGGAGCCCAGGAAGCTCGCCAGCCGCTTGTCGCTGTACCCGCCGCGCACCGGGTCCACCTTCTGCGCCGTCCCGGTCTTGCCGGCCACGCGATAATCGCTCAGCGCCGCCTTCGTCCCGGTGCCGCCCTTGTGCACCACCTCCTCGAGCATTGCCGTCACCGCGCGCGCCGTCTCCGGCCGCAGCACCCGCCGCACCTCGGAGCGCTTGTTCTCCACCAGCACCGTGCCGTCGGGCGCGACGATCTTCTCCACCAGGTACGGCCGCAGCAGCACGCCGCCGTTGGCGATCGCCGCCATCGCCGCCACGGTCTGCATCCCGGTCGCGCTCATCCCCTGTCCGAACGCCGTGGTGTCCACCGCGATCTCCGGCATCTTCGCGGGGTCGCGCAGCGAGCCGCGCCCCTCGCCCGGCAGCCCCACTCCGGTCTTCTCGCCGAAGCCGAACGCCCGCAGCCCCGCGATCAGCCGGTCCTTCCCCAGCCGCTCGCCGATCTTCGCCGCGCAGATGTTCGACGACTCGCGCAGCACCGCCGCCGGCGTCGCCCAGTCGACCGGGTGCGTATCGTGCAGCGTGTGCCGCAGGTGCTTCCAGGCGCCGTGCTCGCAGTAGATCTGCTCGTCCTGCCTGAGCACTCCTTCCTCCAGCGCGCGCGAGACGAGGAAGCTCTTGATGGTGCTCCCCGGCTCCAGCTGATCCTGCACCGCGCGGTTGCGCCAGACGCCGGGGTCGCGCCCCGGCTTGTTGGCGTCGAAGAGCGGGTTCGACGCCAGCGCCAGCACCGCGCCGCTGTTGACGTCGAGCACGATCGCCCAGCCCGCCGCCGCGTGCGCCGCCGTCACCGCGCGGGCCAGCTCCCGCTCGGTCACCACTTGAATGGCACTATCCAGCGTCAGCGTCACCGTCGCGCCGGTCAGCTCGGAGACATCGGGCGCGCCGTGCTCCAGCACCATCGCCCCGCGCGCGTCGCGGGTGGCCGGCACGCTCACGCCCTTGCCGTGCAGGTATCCCTCCAGCTCGCGCTCCAGGCCCTCCTGCCCCGCGTCCTCGCCGACGAAGCCCAGCACGTGCCCCGCCAGCTCGCGCTGCGGATAGAAGCGCTTGGGCTCCTTCACCAGCTCGACGCCGTCGAGCGCGAGCGTCCGCACCCGCTCGGACGTCGGCTCGTCCACGCGCCGCTTGATCCAGACGAAGCGCTTCTGCGGATCATCGAGCCGCGCCAGGACCTTCTTGCGATCGGTGCGCAGCGCCTTCGCCAGCAGCTCGGCGGCCGCCTCGCGCGCGTGGGCGTTCTCGAAAGCGGAGGGATCGGCGAAGATCGAGTCCGCGTCCTGCGTGATGGCGAGCGGATCTCCGCGCCGGTCGGCGATCAGCCCGCGCCGCGGCTGCCACTCCAGCTCCCGCTTGGTCTGATCGCGCTGGAGCCGCGACAGCCGCGAGCGATCGAAGAGCTGCACCTTCGCCGCGCGGCCGAGCACCGTGGCAAAGAGCACCAGCAGGAGCGCGCCCACGAGCAGCGCCCGCAGCCGCATCCACCGGCCCGCGTCGTCTCCGCGCTTCTTCATGATCGCGGCGCCTCACTCACGCGCGGAGACCATCGAGGTCCCCGCACGCAGCGCTCCGCCCACCAGCACGACCACACGGTCCACCGTCGGCGGACCCATCCCCAGCCGCGTCCGCGCCAGCTCCTCGATGCGCTGCGGGCTCTTGAGCTGCGCCGCGTGGAACTGCAGCCGCTCGTGCTCACGCGAGAGCCTGCGGTGCTCGTCCGACAGCTGCGAGAGCTGGTAGCCCTCCTGCGTGACCCGGGTCCGGACCCAGGCGTGGAAGAGCGCCGCGAGCGCGATGAGCGCGCAGGCGAGCGTCCCGGCCGCGAAGGTCGCGAGGCCGCGGCGATCGACGGCGCGGCGGATGATCGTGCTCGGGGTCGCGGCCGGGTTCATGAGAGCCTCTCGACTGCGCGGAGCCTGGCGCTGCGGGCGCGCGGGTTCGCCAGAAGCTCCTCGTCGCCGGCCTTGACCGCGCCCTTGGTCAGCACTTTCCAGGCGGCGCTGCGGCCACAGGCGCAGATGGGCAAAAGCGGCGGGCAGATGCAGCCGGTCGCGAGCTTGGCGAACGACTGCTTGACCATGCGGTCTTCCAGCGAGTGGAAGCTGATCGCCGCCGCCCGCCCGCCGCGCGCCACCAGCCGCGGCAGCGAGGAGAGCCAGTCGGCGAGCGCGCCCAGCTCGTCGTTCACGGCGATGCGCAGGCCCTGGAAAGTTCGCGTGGCCGGATGGATGTTCTTGGGCCACGCCTTTCGCGGAATCGACCGCGAGACGATCTCCGCCAGCTGCGCGGTGTCGTGCAGCGCGCCGCCGGTGAAGGCCGCGTGGATGGCGCGCGCGATCGGCCCGGCGAACTGCTCCTCGCCGAGCGTGTGCAGGATGCTCGAGAGCGCCCTGGCGTCCCACTCGCCCAGCCGCTCGCTCAGCGGCTTGCCGCGGGTGGGATCCATCCGCATGTCGAGCGGCCCGGCCTGGCGAAAGGTGAAGCCGCGCCCCGGCTCGTCGAGCTGCGGGCTGGAGACGCCCAGGTCCACCAGCGCGCCGTCCACCTCGCCGATGCCGAGCCCGTCGAGCACGGCGCGCGCATCGCGGAAGTTGGCATGTGCCAGAATCAAGTCGCGGCCCGCGAGGCGCGCCTGCGCGGCGGCCAGCGCGAGCGGATCCTGATCGAGCCCCACCACGCGCGCGCCCGCGTCCAGCAGCGCTTCGGCGTGACCACCGCCGCCGAGCGTGCCGTCGAGGACGAGCTTGCCGGGCGCCGCCGCGAGCAACTCCACTGCCTCGCGGCGCAGCACGGTGTGGTGGACGAAGGCCATGCGTTTACAGTCCCCGGCGCTGCGCGCGCGCGGAGGCCACGGCGACCGCCGCGCCGGTGGCCTCTTCGACCGAGCGGAACAGCTGCAGGTCCGCGCCCGCCGCGGCCTTGAGGATGTTGACCACGTACGGATTGCGCACCGCGATGACCAGCTCGCCGCCGCGCGCCACCAGCTCCTTGCGCCGCGCCACCAGCTCGCCGACGCCGCTGTACTCGAGGTGCGTCACCTCGCGCAGGTCGAGCACGATCCGGCCCGCGTCCGCCGCGGCCCGGCCGATGGTGTAGTCGATGGCCCAGAGCGCCTCGAGGTCGAGGTCGCCGCGCACCGCGACGGTCGCCACGTTGTCCTCCCAGCGCACGCCGGCAGGGCGCGGACCGGGCGCGGGCTTGAGCGCCAGCACCGCCGCGTGCGGCTCACGGTGACTGCTCTTGGGAGACTTGTCGGCCATCTGGATTTCCCCTTCTCTTCTCTAAAAGCGACGAACGGAGGAGCTGCTAAATCATCAGCGAGGCGAGCTTCTGCACGACCTGCGCCTTGGTCTCGGGCTTCTGCGCGACGCGGTTCATCTCGGCCCAGCGCTTCGGCGACCAGATCTCGATGCGCGCCACCACGCCGGCCCAGGTGACTTCCTCGACCAGCCCCGCGTACTCGCGTAGCGTGGGCGGAATGAGCACGCGGCCAAGCTTGTCCACCGGAACCTCCTGCGCGGGCGCGATGAACGTCCGCGTCAGGTGCATGGTGGTCTCGTCGAACATGGGCAGCTTCGCGACGGCGGCGGTGAGCGCGTCCCAGCCGGCCGGCGTGAAAGCAACCAGGCAGTCGCTGAGGATGTGCGTGGTGACGATGAGCTTGTCGCTACCCTGCGCGGAGAGGAGCTCGCGAAAGCGCGCGGGGAGGCTGGTGCGGCCCTTGGCGTCGATCGAATGCTGATGGACGCCCGTGAACGACACCGCGATCCCCCGGATGGTCTGGCGATCCACTTCTTGCCACTTCGATCCACCGAGAGCGCAGAGTGAAGCACGCCTCCGGTGCTGTCAAGCAAGCGCGCGGCTGAACGGAAGCGCAGGTCCAGCCCTAGGGGCGGAACGCTTTTGGGCTACTCCGGGTGGGGGTCCAAGAGCTCGCGCGGGTAGGTGAAGCTGCGCAAGAACGGCGCGAGGGAAATCAGGCTCCGCGCAGGATCGCTTCGATGGCCGCGCGCGCGATCGGGTGATAGCCGTCCCGCCGCTCCTCGTAGATCTCCCGGGCCAGCGGCAAGCCGCGCTTCGCCAGCTCTCCGAAGAGGGGCCGCAGGAACTTCATCCGGCCCGTCTCCGCCAGCACCCGCCGCGCCGCCGGCACCGCGTCCGGCGCGCCCGCGCGCAGCTGCGCGAGGACAAACGTCTGGCGCAGCTCCAGGCTCTGGCGCGAGGACAGCTCGAAGCGCCGATCGAGCGCGGCGCATTGCGCGGGCGTCAGGACCGGCAGCGCCTGGAGATAGACCAAGAGCTCGGTCGGCGGCAGCGCGCCGCGCGGCTCCTCTGCGGCAGCCGCGAGCCGTTGCAGCTCGCGCAACCTCGGCGACTGCGGGCGCGGCGCATCGGCCGGCAGGCCGGGCTGATCGATCCAGTCGAGCACGCGCGCCTGCGCGGCGAGGCCCGGCAGCTCGGCTTCCAGCAGGTCGAGGAAGTCCTGCGTGGCGATGCTCTGGAAGCGGAACTTCGAGAGGTAGCGCGCGAGGAAGGAGTCCCAGCGCGCGCGGCCCGCGGTCTCCTCGAGCTTGCGCAGCAGGAGATAGCCCTTCTCGTAGGGCACGGTGGAGAACGCGTCGTCGGGGTCGACGCCGGCCAGATCATTGCGCAGCTTCGTGAGCTGGGGCCGCTGGGTGAAGCGCCGCAGCGCCACGTCCAGGTCGTGCCGGCCGATGGCGGCGTGCAGCTCGGAGCTGCCCCGGCCCTCGAGGGCCTCGAGGATGCGCCGCTCGGCGTAGACGGTGAAGCCTTCGTTCAGCCAGAAGTCGTTCGCCGAGGCGTTGGTGACCAGGTTGCCGGTCCACGCGTGCGCCAGCTCGTGGGCGAGGACGTTCACGAGCGACCGGTCGCCCGCGAGCAGCGAGGGCGTGACGAAGGTCAGCCGCGGGTTCTCCATGCCGCCATAGGGGAACGAGGGCGGCATCACCAGCACGTCGAAGCGGTCCCAGTCGTAAGGGCCGAACAGCTCCTCCGCGGCGATGAGGATCTCCTCGATGCGCTCGAACTCCCACGCGGCGGCGTCGGCCACGCTGCGCTCGGCCCAGACGGCCGACCGCACCGACAGCTGGCGCGGCGTCAGGTCGCCCACCGCGAACGCCAGCAGGTAGGGAGGGATCGCCTGCGGCATCTCGAAGGCATCGACGGCTTCGCCCGGCCCCGCCGGCTCGCGGCCCAGCGACGCCGCCGCCATCAGCGTGCGCAGCTGCTCGGGGACGGTGAAGCGCGCCCGCGCCGTGATGCGCACGCGGGGCGTGTCCTGCAGCGGCGCGAGCGAGCGCGCGTGGATGGGCTGGCACTGGCTGAAGAGGAAGGGATGCACCCCGCCCGCCGTCTGCGCAGGCGAGAGCCACTGCAGCGCCGTCGCCTCGGGCGAGGTGGAGTAGCGCACGCGGATGCCCCTGGTGCCCGGGGGCAGCTCGACCCGCAGCCGCGCGCCGAGCACGGCCTCGGGCTTTTGCAATTCATATCGAATCGGCGTTTCGATAAGATCGGTTACCGAATCGATCCGCAGCCCGCGCGTGTCCAGGTCGAGCGGCCCCGCGCCCGGCGCGCGGAAATGCAGCGCGCACTCCCCGCTCAGCGTGCGGGCGGCGAAGTCCACCCGGAGCGCAAGCTCGATGCGCTCCGTCTGCGCCTGCTCACTGTCGGCATAGCTGTGCGGGTCGAGTCGCGCCATCGCTCTACTAGGTCGCGGTGCGCCTCCGAATCAACCGCAAACCGGCGCGGTTCAGGAACTACGCCGGGCGGCGGCGCGCGTCGGCGAGCCAGTGGATCAGGCGGATGACCTCGCCGCAGTCGGCGACCTGGAACTTTGCCGCGGTGCCGGTGCGCGGCGGCGGTCCGACGTGCACCGTGATGCCGCCGCGGCGATTCATCATGGCGAAGGCCTCTTCGTCCGATTCGCCGGCGCCGACGTAGACCGGGAGCGCGTCGCGCAGGCCCGCGAGCAGGCCCAGCGCCGACCGGCCGATGCCCGAGCCTTGCGGCAGCGCCTCCAGGGTGCCGTCGCCGCGGCGCAGCTGCAGGCCTTCGCCGGCCACCAGCGTGCCGAACGCCTCGGCCGCGGCGACCTGATCCGGCGGCTGCGCGCTGCGCAGGTTGAGCACGAGGCCCCAGGTCCGATCCTCGAGGAGGATTCCCGGCTGCGAGAGCGCCGGCATCCGCGAGCAGGCGCGGCGCAGCTTCTGGATCGCGGTCTCGGCGTGCTCGAGATCCGGCTCGGTGACGAGCCGCAGCCCGAAGGCGTGGACGTCCGCGCCGTGCACGCCGACGTAGGCGAGGCGCTGCAGCCGGAGCCGCTTCTGCAGCAGCTCGGCCTTGCGGCTGGAGAGGACGGCAGCGCGCGTGTCGGGCGCGGCGCAGAGCCGGATCAGCGCCGCGCGAGCGGCAGGGTTGGTGCGCGAGTGACCGTTGGACGCGCGCTGCGCCAGCGCAGCGTCGAAAGAGAAGAATGCATAAACGGACCGGGCGCCTGCGACGCGCTCCCGCAGGCTATCGGCTTCGGCCCACAGCGCCCGCACTGCTCCCGCCCTGCCCAGCTCAGAATTCCCCATGCGCCCCCCTCACCATTCCCCGTGGGCAACATGCGCACCGGGCGGACAGGAAGGGAGTGCCGCCCGTTACCAGGCGAGCGGGTAGCCCGTTGACTCCAGAACAGCCGGGACGATCTGCTCGCGCACCTCGGCGCTGTTGACCGGGGTGTACTTGTGCAGCCGCGCAAGCTGCTCCAGCTCGGCGTCGAGCTGGTCCGCAGGGACGCTGGCGCAGAGCGCGGTGCGCGCGCGGTCGAAGGCGCGCTCGCGGCTCTCCATGCAGAAGAAGCGGCAGAGCGCGTCGCGCAGCTCCGGCCTGGACTCGGCGGCGCCATTCAGCGTGCGTCCGAGGATGCTGTCCATCGCGTAGATCTCGATGGCGACATCGGCGAGCGCCGCGAGGATCTCCTGGCGCTGCTCCAGCTCCGGCCCCAGCATGGCCGCCCACTTGGCGGCGAAGACGAACTGGCGCTTCGCCAGCTCCGCGCCGCGCCGCTCGGCCGCGAGCCGGCCCACCGGCGCAAACAAGTGCCGCGGGTCCGACAGCTCTTCGTCCAGCTGGGCCACCGCCTCCATCAGCGGCATCTCGCCCTTCATCGCGCGCTTGAAGACCATCCCCGGGATGAGCAGCCGGTTGATCTCGTTGGTGCCCTCGAAGATGCGGTTGACTCGATTGTCGCGGTACGCGCGCTCGATGGCGTAGTCCTCGACGAAGCCGTTGCCGCCGTGGACCTGCAGCATCTCGTCGATGGTCTGGAACATCCACTCCGAGCCGGCGACCTTCATGATCGACGCCTCAATGGCGAACTCCTCGATCGACGCCATCACGTGATCCGCGCGCGTGTTTCCACCGATGGCGTCGTCGATGGCGCCCGAGGCGCGATAGGTCATCGACTCGATGGCGTAGGTCTGCGCGGCCGAGCGCGCGAACTTCTCGCGGACCAGGCCGAACTCGCTGATGGCCTTGCCGAACTGCTTGCGCTGCAGCGCGTACTCGGCGCCGGTGCGCAGCGCCCACTTCATCCCGCCGATGGCGAACGCGCCCAGCTTGAGCCGCCCGACGTTGAGGATGTTGAAGGCGATCTTGTGGCCCTTGCCGATCTCGCCGAGGACGTTGCCGACCGGGACCTTGCAGTCCTCGAAGATGAGCGGCGTGGTGCTGCTGCCGCGGATGCCGAGCTTGTGCTCCTCGCGGCCCTGCGAAAAGCCGGGCGTGTCGCGCTCGACGATCAGCGCGGTGAACTTCGTCCCGTCGATCTTGAGGAAGACGATGTAGAGGTCGGCGAAGCCGCCGTTGGTGATCCACATCTTGCTGCCGTTGACGATGTAGTGCTGGCCGTCCTCCGAGAGCTTCGCGACGGTGCGCGCGCCCAGCGCGTCCGAGCCGCTCCCCGCCTCGCTCAGCGCATACGCCGCCACGCGCTTGCCGGCGGCGAGGTCGGGCAGGTACCGGCTCTTCTGCTCCGGCGTTCCGAAGAAGACGATGGGCAGCGAGCCGATGCCGGTGTGCGCGCCGAACGTCGTCGCCCACGAGCCGTTGGCCGCCTGCGATTCGGCGACCAGCATGGAGGTGACCTTGTCGAGCTCGAGGCCGCCGTGCTCGGCGGCGATGTCCACGCCGAGCAGGCCCAGCTCGCCCGCCTTGCCGATCAGCTCGCGCAGGAACGCGTTGTCCTTCTTCTCGACGCGCTCGATGAAGGGCAGGAGCTCGGTCTTCACGAACTCGTCGCCGGTCCGATAGAATTGCTTCTGTTCGTCGCTGAACTGCTCCGGCGTCATGAACGGCCGGGCGCCGACGGGCTCGAAGAGGAATGAGCCGCCGCGCGGCGGGGGCTGCCGGGTCTCAGCCACGGGAGCGAGCTCCTGGACCTGCTCTGCCATCGGTCTCTCCATCGAATGACGCGCTGCGTTCGCCCGACTCTAGGTGGGGTTGACGCCCTGCGCAAGAGACTTATGCAGCAAGCGATTGTGCGGCAAGCCGGGCGGGCGGGTTACCGCTGCGCAAGCTTGTGTAATTTTGCACGCAGGTGACCGTCCACCGCCGCCATCACGATGCGATCGCTGCCCGCGGGTGCGGCGACCTCGGCGGCGGGCAGAGGCCTCGAGGCGCGCGATCGGGCGGCGAGGGACCCCAGGCAGAGCGCGATTGCGGAGACCATGGCGAGAGTCAGTTTCATTGAAATCCCCTTGCAGGAAAGGATTCCGTCAACCTCGCATTGCCGCGCGTTCCGTCAACTTTAATGCTCGCCTTGTTGCAGACCGCCCTGCGCTCGTGTAGCGAAGGTTCTGAATGGTCACTAAATCGGCGCAAGAGGTCTCGATCGGAGACGGCAGCCTGCACGTCGGCGATCGGGTAGTGTATCCGAACCAGGGCATCTGCCGCATTACCGGAGTGGAGACCAAGCAGATCGCCGGCAAGGACTGGGAGGTGGTCACGCTCTCGCGCGAGGAGGACGGCGCCACCGTGATGGTGCCGCGCGCGAAGGTGATGGGCATCGGCCTGCGCAAGGTGGCCGACGTCGCGGCCATCGAGGAGGTGTTCGATCACCTCGCGGCCGACGGCGAGCAGGCCCAGCTCGACTGGAAGGTCCGGCACCGCGAGAACGCGGACCGCATGCACGGCGGCGGGCTCTTCGGAACCGTCGAAGTGCTGAAGGGGCTGCACGCGCTGTCGCGCATCCGGCCGCTGCCGCAGAAGGAGCGCGAGCTGTACGACAACGCGCGGCACCTGCTGGTGGGCGAGATCGCCGCGGCCACCAGCATTCCGCTGCACGTCGCGGAGGACAACCTCGACTACGCGCTCTGGCCTCCGCAAGGGATGAAGCGCAAGGGCCGGACGCTGACGCCGGCCACGCTGGGCCCGCCGCCGGCGGGCGCCATCAAGATCGCGCGCGCCGACGATGACGACGCCGCGGACGATCTCGGCTTCGAGGACGAGGAGACCGAGGCGGCGCCCGCTGCCAAGGTCGCTGGCGCGGAAGGCGACTCGGACACCGACGACACCGAGGACGCGCCTCCGCCGCCCGCCGCGAAGAGGCCGGGCGCCGCCTCCCGGACCGCGCCGAAAGCGGCCGCGCCCGCAGCAGCGGCGCTCGCGCCGGCACCCTCTGAGTCGGCGAAGTCGAAGCCTGCCCCAGCGACCAAAGCTC
>FSWK01000699.1_pt1 | contig 9794 bp, 9 predicted proteins | sample 1637951 | NCBI WGS metagenome assembly FSWK01 (sample SAMEA3914789, study PRJEB12502) | metagenome | biome: forest; material: soil | place: Canada | collected 2011-07-03 | depth 0.3 m | reverse complement strand
GCTTCCGGTGCCAGGCGCCAGCGTCACTTCGATGATCGGCTTGGGCCTCGCAGCGCTGGGACGGCCCGGCTACATGACGCTCGGGCACGCGGAGGATCTGGGCGCGACGGACCCGGCTTCGATGGAGCGCCGCTGCCACGAGGTCCTCGACGCGGCGTATGCGGGCGGCGTGCGCGACTTCGATGCGGCGCGCTCCTATGGCCGCTCGGAGGAGTTTCTCGCCTCGTGGATCCGCGCGCGCGGGCCGCGTCCCGGCATCAGCGTCAGCAGCAAGTGGGGCTACACCTATACGGCCGGCTGGAAGACGCAGGCCGCGCAGCACGAGGTGAAGGACCACTCGGCCGCCGCCTTCCGCCGCCAGCTCGCCGAGAGCCGCGCGCTGCTGGGCCAGCACTTGCGCATCTACCAGATCCATTCGGTGACGCCCGACAGCCCCGCGCTCGACGACGCGGAGCTCATCAAAGCGCTGTTCGCGCTGCGCGACGAAGGCGTGGTGGTCGGGCTCTCGGTGTCGGGGCCGCTGCAGGCGCAGCTGATCGAGCGCGCGCTCGATCTGCAACTCTTTGGTTGCGTGCAGGCCACCTGGAACCTGCTCGAGCCGTCCTGCGGGGCCGTGCTCGCGCGCGCGCACGTCGCGGGGCTGCGCGTGATGGTGAAGGAGCCGCTCGCCAATGGCCGCCTCGCCCGCGCCGCGCCGGCCGCGCTGGTCCGTCAAGCGCAGCGGCTGTCGAGCACGCCCGACGCGGTGGCGCTCGCGGCCGCGCTGCTGCAGCCGTGGGCCGCTGTCGTGCTCAGCGGCGCCGTGACCGCCTGGCAGCTGGCGCAGAACCTGGCGGCGCGCGACCTCGCGCTGGACGCGGCCGCGCTGCGGGAGCTCGCGACGCTGCAGCAGCAGCCGGCGGCGTACTGGCAGTGGCGCTCGACGTTCGAGTGGAGCTGAGGGCGAAACGACCAGCCGGCCCTCTTCGCGCTCAGAGAAGAGCAGTCCGGCTCTACTTAGCTACTTCCGCCAGAGCCGATTGAATCGGGCCAGCATCTCGTCGAGATGAAATCCCGGCGCGCCCTCTCGCAGGACTCCCGACAGATCTCGCGCGAGCCCGGCCTCAACCCCACGCCGCCGGTCCTGATCGAGCCCGAATGACTTGCCCTGCTGCGCCAGGGGCGCCGCGCGCAGTTCGGCCAGCTTCGCGTCGACGAGCTTGATGAACGCCGGCGAAGACAAATCGACGCTCGCCGCGTGGAGCTGATCGAGATCGTAGAAGTCGCGCACGGCCTCGCGCGTGAAAGCGGCGCGGACCTTCTCGGCACGGGCCTCGGCCGCGTCGAGCGCGAAGCACATCGCTCCGCTCGCATCTCCCGCGAGGGGGTCCGAGAGGATCGATCTCCTTGAGCGCATCGCGGACGCGGTGCATGCGCCGAACGTTCGCGAGCCTGCCCGTGGCGCACGCTCCGGGAGCTTGGGAAGTGTCACGCTCACGCGTCATTCTCGACGACGAGCCAGCGCTGGTTGAACGCTCCCTGCCGTGGATAGCCGGGCCGTAAAGACAGCATGGACTTCGTCATCCGGACGCGTTTGCGGAGAGGAGCGAGCAGCCGGGCGGAAGCGCCTGCGCGCTCAAGGAGCAGGCCGAGCCGCTGGCAGGTGCTCGTTCGCGAGCCGCGCGCGGCATAGTCGACGAGCTTCGGCGCAGCCAAGCGCGACAGCGTCTCTTGAACGTGGCGCAGCGCCTCAGTTCCTGTGCCCGCCAGCGTTGGGTGGTCGAGCAGATCGAGCAGTGCCCGCTCCGGGTCGCTCACATGCACCGTGACGCTCTCGATCATTGCCTCGACGATGCCGTATCCAAGGCGCTCCGAACTCAAGCGGTGGAAGACCAGGCGCGTGCCACCGAGGCGCCGGCTGACGAGCCTGCGCGCGACGAACGCGTCGAGTGTTGACGTGTACTGCTGCTCGGTCAGCCGGTGAAACGTGAGGGCCCAGAGGCCACCCAGGTAGTACCGCTCGCCTTGAAGGAGCGCCGCGGCCATCACGGCCGCGGACGAAGCGGTCGGCCTGTTCATGGTCCGCAGCGGTCGGAGCAGAAACTTCCCAGCCCCGACTCGCTCGAGTGCCTTCTTGTGGACCAGCCGCCACGCGACGTCCGACGCAGCGTCGGCTCCGACGGCTCGGCGGATGTCGTCTAACGAGACGAGCAGTCGCCGCTCGCGCTCCCATTCCGCCAGAAGAGCCACCTCCCGGCGCGAGAAGGCTGGGTTGTAGCTGCGTGCAGTGTTTTTCGCAGACTTCGCGGTTTTCACTGCCTGAGTCTACAAGGGTTCCCTGCGGCGCGCGATGGCGTCCCCGGATTACCGGTGCTCGTCGTCGTGGATGGCTTCGATCACCTGCTCCATCTCAACCGGCTTGACGAGATGTCGATCGATGCCGACCTCCAGCGTGCGCTTCTTGTCGGTGTCCTGGCCGTAGCCGGTGAGCGCGACGATGCGGACCTTGGCGAAGCGCGGGTCGGCGCGCAGCCGGCGCGCGACCTCGAAACCGTCCATCCCCGGCAGCCCGATGTCGAGCAGCACCACGTCGGGGTTGAACTCGGCCGCGGTCACCAGCGCCGAGAGGCCGTCGTGCTCCTCGCGGACCTCGTGGCCGGAGTAGCGCAGCGCGTGCGAGAGCATCTCGGCGGCGTCGGCGTTGTCGTCGACCACCAGCACGCGCCGCGGCGACCTGGGAGAGCCCGGTTTGCGCGCCGGCGACGCCGGCTTCAGCCCGGGCTCGGCCAGCGCCGGCAGCCGGATGGTGAACTCGCTGCCGCGGCCCGGCCCCTCGCTGCGGGCCTCCACCCGGCCGCCGTGCAGCGCCACCAGGCTGCGCACCAGCGTGAGCCCCACGCCCAGGCCGCCCTGCGAGCGGTCGGGCGGCTGATCTCCCTGCACGAACAGCTCGAAGATTCCGGGCAGCCGATCGGCGGCGATGCCGCGCCCGTCGTCCTTGACGGTGATGAGGATCTCCGCGCCGTCGCGCCGCGCGTAGACGTCGATGTTGCCGTTCTCCTCGCTGTACTTGGCGGCGTTGTTGAGCAGGTTGCCGATCACCTGCGCCAGCCGCACCGGATCGCCGGCGATGAGCAGGCCGAGCCCCGGCACCGTCACGGTGAGCTTCTGCTTCTTCGCCTGGATGAGCGGCGCCGAGACCTCCACCGCGCGGGCCACCGCCGTCGAGACTTCCAGCGGCTCGCGGCGCAGGTCGATCTTGCCCATGGTGGCGCGCGAGACGTCGAGCAGGTCGTCGACCAGGCGGGTCAGGTGCCGGACCTGCCGCTCGATGATCGAGCGCTCGTGCTCCGAGCCCTCCGAGCTGGATCGCAGGCGCATCAGGTGCAGCGCGGTGAGGATGGGCGCGAGCGGGTTGCGCAGCTCGTGGCCCAGCATGGCGAGGAACTCGTCCTTGTTGCGGTCGGTCTCCTGCAGCCGCCTCGCCAGCGCCTCGGTGCGGCGCCGCGCCAGCACCGTCTCGGTGACCTCGACGACGTGGACCATCACGCCGGTCACCGCGCCCGCCAGCCCGTGCGTCGGCTGCGCGGCGAAGTTGAACAGCCGGCCCTCGAGGCCAAAGAGCCCCGGGTATTCGTTGCCCAGGAACGGCTCGTTGTCGGCGTACACCTTGTCGAGGATGCTCCAGGTCTCGACGCCGGGGACCTCCGCCGGCCCGCGCCGCCCCACCAGCCCCTGCTTGCCGACCAGCTCCTCGAAGCGCGCGTTGGCCAGCTCGAAGATGTGGCCCGGCCCCTGGAGGATGGCGATGGCCGCGGGCGCCTGCATGAAGAGCCGGTGCAGGTGCTCGCGCTGCGCCTCGGCGTCGGCCAGCGCGGCGGTCTCGCGCTTCTGGAGCTCGTCGCGCTCGCGGGTCCGCAGCGCGGCCTCCTGCGCCAGCCCCTTCTCGCGCGTGTACTGCTCGATGAAGACGCGGACCTTGGCCAGCAGCAGGCCCGGGTCCAGCGGCTTGACCAGGTAATCGAGCGCGCCGTGCGCATAGCCCTTGATGATGTTCGATTCCTCGCGGTGGACCGCGGTGACGAAGATGATGGGCTGGTAGCGAGTGCGCTCGCGCGAGCGGATCAGCGCCGCGGTCTCGAAGCCGTCGAGGTCCGGCATCTGCACATCGAGAAGGATGAGCGCGCAGTCGTCCTGGAGCAGGTACTTGAGCGCCTCGCGCCCCGAGGAGGCCTTGATCAACCGCAGCTGCAGCGGCTCGAGGATGGCCTCGAGCGCGAGCAAGTTGGCGGGGCGGTCGTCGACGAGAAGAACGGCTGGATCCACGGGTGTCTTTATATACACGTCGCGGGTCGCGCATGCGTGCGAGTCGTGCTGCCGTTCAGCAGGCAACCGGGCGCGGCATTTACGTATGCTCGGCCCGATCGTTGGTGCTTAACTTCTCCCGGTGCACGGCTCGTCGCCTCACTGGCCTGTGGAGTTGGTGCTTGTCCGCCACGGCGAGAGCGCGGGAAATGTCGCGCGGGACGAGGCCGAGGTTCGCGGCCTCGACCGCATCCACCTCGAGGCGACGCGCGACACCGATGTGCCCTTGTCGAAGCTCGGCGAGCGGCAGGCCGAGGCGCTGGGCCGCTGGCTCGGCGAGCAGCCTCCCGAGCGGCGGCCCACCGCGGTGCTCACGTCGCCGTACGTTCGAGCCATCCGGACCGCCGAGATCGCGCTGCAGGCGGGCCGGCTCTCCGCGGGCCCCCTGCGCATCGACGAGCGCCTGCGCGAGCGGGAGTTCGGCGTGCTCGACCGGCTCACCCGCCGCGGCATCGAGCGCGAGTTTCCCGACCAGGTCCGGCTGCGCAGCGCGCTGGGGAAGTTCTATCACCGGCCCCCCGGCGGCGAGAGCTGGTGCGACGTGATCCTGCGGCTGCGCAGCGTGATGGAGACGGTCAGCCGCGAGCTGCGCGGCGAGCGCGTGCTGCTCGTCTGCCACTCGGTGGTGGTGCTCTGCTTCCGCTATCTGCTGGAGCAGCTCACCGAGGAGCAGATCCTCGCGGTGGACCGCGCCGTCGACGTCGCGAACTGCTCGGTGACCTCCTACGCGCTGGAGGGAGAGCGGCTCGCGCTGCGCCGGTTCAACTTCGTCGCGCCGCTGCGGGAGCACGGCGCGGAGGTCACCACGGAGCCCGATGTCGCGCTCGCGCCCAAGTGAGCGGCGCGCGCGCGCTGCCCGGTCCGCGGCGGAATCGCGCGCGGTCGCCGGGACGCGCTCGGAGCGGATCAGCGAAGCGTTCCTGCGCCGCTGGCCGCTGCCGCCGCCGGACCAGCGCGGCAGCAAGGAGCAGCGCGGCGCGGTGCTGATCGTCGGGGGCGCGCCCGAGATGCCGGGCGCGGTGATCCTGGCCGCCACCGCGGCGCTGCGGGCCGGCGCGGGCAAGCTGCAGATCGCCACGGTCCGCCGCGTCGCGCAGCTGGTCGCGGCGCAGGTGCCCGAGGCGCTGGTGGTCAGCCTGCCCGAGACCGCGCGCGGCGGCATCGCGCTCTCGTCCGCGGACGCGCTGGCCGCCCGCGCCGAGTGCGCGCAGGCGGTGCTGGTCGGTCCCGGCATGGTGGACCCGCGCGCCAGCGGGCGGCTGGTGCTGGCGCTGCTGCGGCGCTTGACGAAGCCTGCGCTGGTGCTCGACGCCGAAGCGCTCGAGTGCGCCTGCGTGGACCCGGCCGCGCTGCTGGCCGCCCGCGTCCCGGTGGCGGTGACGCCGCACTCGCGCGAGATGGCGCACATGCTGTCGCTCGATCCTCTCGAGGTCGAGCGCGACCCGGCTGCGATCGCCGCCCGCGCCGCGCTGTCTCTCGGCGCCGTGGTCGCGCTGAAAGGGGCGGAGACCTATATCGCCGCGCCCGGCGGCCGCCTGCTCTGCAACCGCGACGCCGGCAACGCGGGCCTCGGCACTTCGGGCTCGGGCGATACGCTCTCGGGGATCATCGCCGGGCTCGCCGCGCGCGGCGCGGACCTGCTGCAGGCCGCGGCCTGGGGAGTGTTCCTGCACGGCCGCGCGGGAGACGTGCTGGCGCGCCGGGTCGGGCCGATTGGATATCTCGCGCGCGAGCTGCTGGCGGAGATCCCGCGCGAGATGGCGCGGCTGTCGCGCGGGCGGTGACCTGCCTCGACGACCGCGCGGCGGTGCGCGCAGCGACGGGGATACGCGTCGATGCCCTTGCGACACTCACGAGTCACTTTGATGCCGATGAATGCCATTCCAGCGATTTGCAGGCCGTGATCGCCTCATCCCAGCCATTCACATGCTCGGTCTGCATCGTCAGGTCGATTGAGAGCGGCCTGCCGCGATGACTGAGCCAGTCGATCCGTTCCGAAGCCGCCCCACTCCGTGAAAGGGCCGGGCCGGCGCTTCTGACAACGATCCACGACAGCGAATAGACGCGCTTCAGATTTACGTCCTTCGGCCCGCCGCCAGCCACCCACGCGGAGCAGTCGAGTCTGCGCCGGTCGCCCCCGGCGCGGTCGCGAGGTGTCGAACAGAGCTGAATGGATCGGCTCGCAGCGTTCGCGAGCGATCGCGCGTCTCGTGGGCAGAGCTCCTTCAGCGCATCTTTCGCGAAGACGTCCTTTCCTGTCGTTGCGGAGGCCGGCGCGTCGTACTCGCCTACGCGACGCAATCGCAAGCAGCGAAAGCGATCTCGACGAGGGCATTGAGCTTGTCCTGCGGCACCGAGAGCAGCTTGGCCAATTCGAGCCGCGCCGCCCGGGCCCCCGCGTCGGGCGTCGCCGCTTTGGCCTCCTCCGCGCGTGCCGGCGTCATTGGCATCCTTCGCGAGCTGCCAGAGCGCCTCCGCGTCGTCCACGCGCTGTGCCTCGCGCGCGAACTACAATAGATCATGGCCAGCTTTTCCTTGGACAGGGCCTGCGCGCTTGGTCCTCCCAGAACCGGGGCTGGATGCTATCGCGCTCGATCAGCTCTGCGCGCTGCTTTCTGGCGGTCGATGTCAAAGCGCCCCCCGGAGCGCAGCGAGGCGGGACTTCAGCTCGGATAGCTCGGGCGGAGTGGCATGGGCGGGGGGCGTACGCCACTGTGGGGCGCGCGTAAAGAGGGACCGCGCGGCCCGCAGCGGACTGGGTTACTTGCAGCAGGCGATTGGCTCAACAAAGCTGCAGGTAGTTTGGGAAGGGTGGGCCACCCCAGCCCCCAAGTACCAAACCGGGCCGTAGTATGTGGAGGAGGATGAGTCGGTCCAACCAACGCAATCATTTATGGATACGCTCGAAGGAGAAAAGTACGAGTAGGTTCCTGCCGCGTACCACACGTAGCTATCGCTCGCAGGCAGGAGGCCTAGCTGCGCGCTGCGGACCATCTCCGACGCGTCGCACATGTGCGCGGTGGCGGCGTTGCCGCAAGCAGCGACCTGTTGGCAGTAGAGCTTGCCGGCGTGATAGCCCTTCGCGGTTCCACCCGTCGGGTCCGAGAAGTTTCCCGCGGTCGCGCCGGAAGAGCCGCAATAGACGCCATTCACGCTGATCGATTGGTTCCCGGCGGTGACGATCGGCAGGCCTTGAGGCCCGGTCGCACCGGTGGCTCCCGTCGCTCCAGTCGCACCCGTGGCTCCAGTCGCGCCAGTGGCTCCGATCCCACCGGTGGCTCCGGCCACGCCCGCGATCCCTGGGGCACCGGAGGGTCCTGTGGGCCCCGTGGGACCCGCGACTCCTGCGGGTCCGGTTGCTCCGGTCGCTCCCGCTGCTCCGACCGCGCCTGAAGGGCCAGTGGGCCCGGTCGGGCCGGTGGGGCCTCTCGCGCCGTCGGGGCCAGAGGTTCCCGCACTGCCGGCGCAACCAACCGCGAGGACGACGAGGAGAATGGATAACGAACGCATAAGTGTGAGCTCCTTTAAAGATCGCAACATGCACGATGTGGTTTGGGAACTCAAGAGTTGTGTAACTCTTGAGCGGTGCGCGCTAACGCGCTCATGTGCCTTCGACCCCCTCGCGCCACGCGCATGGCCCTTCCGAGATCTGGAAGCGCGCGGGCGCGCGGGTCGCGATCGCCGCGGCTCGCAAGGCGCTCGCGTCACGGCTGCGCCTGTTGCGGGAGGAGCGCGGGCTCACGCAAGAGGCCGCCGCGGAGCTCGCGGGGCTGCACGCGAAGCACCTCCAGCGCATCGAGCGCGGCTCGGCCAATGCGACGATCGCGACGTTGGCTGCCCTCTGCCTCGCTTACGGCGTGGGGTTGGACGCGCTGTTCAGTCGCGAGCCTCCGCGGTTGCCGTTTCGCAAGCTCCCGGAGAGCGACGCGGCTCCCTACGTCAACTGCGTTCCGCTCTATTCATTGAAGGCGGCGGCTGGCCTCTTCGGCCCGGCCCAGGAGATCGAGCCCGAGGGCCAACCGCAGTCGTGGGTCGCGCCCTCGAGCAAGGTTCCCCCGGCCAAGAACCTGTTCGTCGCGCAGGTCTTCGGCGAGTCGATGAACCGGCGCATTCCCAATGGAGCTTATTGCCTCTTCCGCGCGCCGGTCCGCCGCATCCAGCCCGGCGAGGTCGTCCTCGTCCAGCACCGGGGCGTCCGCGACCCGGACCACGGCGGGCGCTACACGGTGAAGGTGTACCGTCCCCGCGGCGGGAAGGTGGTCCTCGAGCCGGACAGCTCGCTCCCGGGCTACAAGCCGATCGAGCTGCCCGCCCTGGAGGAGCTCACCGCCATCGCGGCCCTCGTCGAGGTGCTTCCCGGGGACGAATCGTAGCGGGCACACGATTGACCTCGTCAGCGCTGCTCAAAAGAGCCTGTCGGCCCCCTCTCCTGCTGGTTCTGCCAGAGCACGGTCTGAAGCACGCGGTCTCGCCGGTCTGAGCTTCAGAGGAAGCGCCGTCAGAGCGCCCACCCCGCCGTCACTGACCAGGATGGCCAGCGCGGTGAGCGCCGCGGACCAGCCCCAGCGAGAGGGCGAAAGTGCAGCGGGCCGCCAGCACGGCGGGAAGCACCGATGACGGCGGCTCCGGAGCGGAGGATGAACAGGAGCAGGTCCAGGCCGCCAGCACGTCGGGCGCGGCGAAGACGGACAGCGTCGACTCAAGAGTGCAAGCGGCGCCGGCACGCGCGCGCCGGACACGTGAATGGCCAGCGCCCAGGGACACAAGCCGAACGGCAGGAGCTCGCGATAGCGGGCAAAGATCGAGGAGACAGCTGGGGTCAAATCCAGCTCGCGCTCGGCCGCGAGGTGGCGCGCGAGCACTCTATCAGTGTGCGGATCGACCGAGTCTGCGTGTCCGCCAGCGGCGCCGCGCAGAGCGGCAAGGTCGAACCCGCTTACCTCGATAACACGTATGTTATACTTCTGGGAGCTCAAGCTGGACCAGCACCGGCTCATGTACGTGATGGTCGCGGGGCCGGAGAGAAGTGACGGAGGCAGACGTGGCGAGCCGGCATCGGAACAAGCACATCGGTAGCTCCCTCGACGACTGGCTCAAAGAAGAGTCCGCGAACGATCCATCGTTCGCTGCCGGGTTGGACGAGCGGTTCGACAAGTACCGTCTGGCACAGCAACTGAAGGCGATGCGCGAGAAGGCGGGCCTCTCTCAGAAGCAGTTGGCGGAACGAGTGCACACGAAGCAGCCCAGCATCGCTCGCCTGGAGATGGCTCGTACGCTGCCGAGGCTGGACCTCCTGCAACGCGTCGCCCGCGCTCTGGGCGCGGAGATGGTGGTCAGCTTCCGGCGGGTGCAGCCTGGACGGATTGGTCGCTCCGCTGGCGTTGGTGCGGCCCGCCGCTGAAAGCGTCTTGCCGTCAGCCGGCAACCTTCTGCTCAAAGCTGAGTGAGGG
>FSWK01000069.1_pt1 | contig 9794 bp, 9 predicted proteins | sample 1637951 | NCBI WGS metagenome assembly FSWK01 (sample SAMEA3914789, study PRJEB12502) | metagenome | biome: forest; material: soil | place: Canada | collected 2011-07-03 | depth 0.3 m | reverse complement strand
GCGCGAGCTGAACGGCTTGATCAGGAAATCGTCGGCGGCGAGCTCGAGCAGCAGCACCCGGTCGGTCTCGTCGCTGCTGCCGCTGATCATGATGATCGGAATCGGCGAGCTCTGGCGCATCTGGCGGGCCAGCGTGAGGCCGTCCTCGGCCTTGAGCCGCAGGTCGAGCAGCATCAGCGCATAGCTGCGGTTGGCCATCGCGCGGCGGGCGTCGTCGCCGCACCCGGCGCCGTCGGCCTCGAAGCCGGCACGCCGCAACACGTCCTGCAGCAGCGCCACCATGTCGGGCTCGTCGTCGACCACCAGCACGTGCGGCCGGTTCGTCTCCATAGTTTCCACGGACTTGTCTCCAGTGTCCTCGGGTCGCTGCCACGCAGACGCCCGGCCCTCTTCCAGGGGCACCTGAAGAGTTGAACATGGCACATCCAGGCCCATGTTTCAACTATTTCAAATGCGACTCGCGCCGCGGCAACAACCAGGGTTCATCCGGAGACGCGAGACCGTTCAGGCGGCCTCGCCGCGCGGCCGTCCCCGCGCCATGCTCTCGCGCACGCGGGTGACGGCCTCGGTCGGGCGCAGCGCCCTGGGCGCCAGCTTGAACCGCGCCGCCCGCGCTTCCATCCCCCTGAAAGCGGAGATCGCCGCCGCGATCCGGGGACTATCGCCCGAACCCGGACGTTTCGTCGAAGATCGCCTCAGCGCACGGCCACGCGCCAGAGCGAGGTGCGCGCCGCGGCCGCGTCGGGCCAGCCGTCGCAGGATGCCGCGCCCAGTTCGGGCGCGCACAACGCGACCCGCAACGCGCCGGCCTCCCACACCCGCACGTTGGCGAGTGCCGCGTCGGCCGGCTCGCACGCCATGCGCCGGAAGTCCCACGGCGCGTCGGCGCCCGTCGCCTTGAACCAGGCCTCGCGCGCGACCCAGGCGCGCAGCAGCGCGGGCTCGCGCTCGCGTTCGGACAGCGCCGTCCATCGTGCCAACTCGTCGCCCGCCATCACCAGCGCGGCCCGGCGCGCGGGGTCGCCGTTCTTCGGCCGCTCGCACTCGATGTCGACCCCGATCGCGTCGTCTTGCATCCCGCCGACGGCCACGGCGACCCAGCCCAGGCGATGGGCGATGCTGACCGGTGGCGCGCGTCCCGCCGCGCCGTCCATGCGACGGGCCGACGGCGCGACGCCGGCCTCCGCCGAGACCTGCCACTGTTCGGCGGCCACGCCCGTCGCCCGCGCCAACGCCGCTCGCACGAGGCGGCGGCTGGCCACGAAGGCGCGCTGCCTGGCCGGCGCCAGCGTGTCCCAGCGCCGCTGCTCGCCCGGACTCAGCCACGCGGGGGCCGTGGCGTGGGCGGCGTCGACGTCCGTGACGCGCGCGATCAAGACCCGTGCCATGGCCTCAACCCACCATGCCGCCGTTGACCGAGATCACCTGGCGCGTGATGTAGGCGGCCTCCGGCCGCAGCAGGAACGCGACCAGCGCCGCCACCTCCTCGGGCCGGCCCAGGCGGCGCAGCGGGATCGCGGGCAGCGCCTGCTCCAGCAGTTCGGGCGACACCATCTCCGTGGCTATCAGCCCGGGCGCGACGCAGTTGACGGTGATCGCGCGCTTGCCGAGCTCGATCGCGAGCGACTTGCTCGCCGCGATCACGCCGGCCTTGGCGGCCGCGTAGTTGGTCTGGCCGCGATGGCCCATCAGCGCCGAGACCGACGCCAGCGTCACGATGCGTCCCGGCAACCGGCGTCGCACCATCGGCATCACCACCGGATTGAGCACGTTGTAGAACGCATCGAGGTTGGTGTGGACGACCGCGTCCCACTCCTCGCCGCTCATCGCGGGAAACGCGTTGTCGCGCGCGATGCCGGCGTTGCAGACGACGCCGTAGTACGCGCCGTGGCGTTCGATGTCCGCGTTCAGCGCGGCGGCGGCGGCGGCGCGGTCGGCGACGTCGAAGGCCAGCACGCGTGCGCGCACGCCGTACTCCGCGCACGCGTCGGCCGCCGACTGCGCCTGCTCGACGCCGACGCGGCAATGCACGACGACGTCGTAGCCGTCGCGCGCCACCGCGAGCGCGATCGCGCGGCCGATCCCGCGGCTCGCGCCGGTGACGAGCACGCTCGGGCGTGGGCCGCCTTCGGCGGCGGAGGTCGTGGTCATGTCATCGGCCCTTCACTGGCGAGGGAGGTTCATAGACGCCGATGCGACCCGCCGCGAGCTCGCGGTCCGCGTGCGAGATCGTGCAGTCGAACAGGCGCAGGCCGTTGTCGCCGGCCATCGCGCAGGCGGCTCGGACGGCCAGCGTCGCGCCGGGGGCGAACACCGGCACGTGGGCGTCGTAGCGCCGCGCGCTGACGAGGTAGCCCACCCGCGGCCCGCCGCTGCCCTCGCGAGCGCGCGCGCCCGACCACGCCGCGGCGGCCTGCGCCATGAGCTCGACCCCGATCCACGCCGGCATGCCGCCCGGGCCGCAGAACAGGCCGTCGGGCCGCACGATCGCCGTGCACAAGAGGCCGTCGGCGTCGCAGTGCTCGACGCGGTCGATCAGCCGCATGCGGCCGCGGTGCGGCAGCCAACCGTCCAGGGCGTGCGAGTCGTTCATGGCGCGGACAGCACCAGCGCGGCGTTGCTGCCGCCGAACGCGAACGAGTTGCTGAGCACGTGGCGCGGTGCCCGCCCCAGCGTCGTTCCGGGCGCGACGGGCGCCAGGCGCGGCAGCGCCGGATCGACGGCGCCATCCCACCAATGCACGGGCAATCGCCCGCGCGGGTTGTCGACCAGCGTATGCCACGCGATCACCGCCTCGATCGCGCCGGCCGCGCCGAGCGCATGCCCGGTGAGCGGCTTCGTCGAGCTGACCGGCACGTCGCCGCCCAGCACGTCGGCAACCGCGCGACTCTCCATCGCGTCGTTCTGGTCGGTGGCGGTGCCGTGCAGGTTCACATAGTCGATGGCGTCGGGTGCGAGGCCGGCGCGCGCCAGCGCGCGGCGCATCGCCTGCGCGGCGCCGCGGCCTTGCGGCTCGGGCGCCGACATGTGGTGCGCATCGGCGGTCTCGCCCCAGCCGGACAGGCGCACGGGGCCGTCGTCGCGCCCCATCAGGAACAGCGCCGCGCCCTCGCCGATGTTGATGCCCGCGCGATGGATGGACAGCGGATTGCAGCGCTCGGCCGAGATCGCCTCCAGCGCCGAGAAGCCCGCCAGCGTGAAGCCCGACAGCGCATCGGCGCCGCCCGCGATGACCGCGTCCACGACGCCCGATCGCAGCAGCCTGGCGCCCGCGGCCAGTGCCTTGGACGACGACGAGCACGCCGTCGAGATCGCGTACGCCGGGCCGCGCACGCCCAGTTGCCGCGCCAGGCACTGCGCGCCGTTGCCCATTTCCTGCAACGCGTAGTCGTAGCCTGCCGGCCAGGGCGCGCCGTCCAGGCGCACCTTCAACGCGGCCAGCCCCTCGTCGAGGCCGGCGGTGCTGACGCCGACGATCACCGCCACGCGCTCCGGCCCGAAGCGCCCGATGGCCGCATCGGCGGCCCGGCGCAGCGGCGCCAGCGCGGCCAGCAGCAGCGCGTTGTTGCGCGAGCGCTGCGCGGCAGGCAGCGCGGCCAGCGAAGGCAGCGGCGCGTCGACGCAGCCCAGGGCCAGCACGCGGCCCGGCGTGTGGCGGTCGGTCGGCGCGACGCCGGACGGGCGGTCCGCGAACAGCGCCGCGCGGATGCCCTCAGGGGTATCGCCCAGCGCGCAGACGCAGGACTGCGCCTGCAGCCAGATCGCGGTCATCGGGCGACCCTTCGCCTGGCGGCCGCGGTGCGAGCGTCTGCGGGTGGCCGGGCGGCGCTCATGACGCCGGGCCCGAAGCCGCCCGCGACACGATCGTGAGCTGGTAGTGGTCGCGCCGCTGGTCGAGCTCGATCACGTCGGCACCGACCCGGCGCACGACCGTCACCGGCACGCCCTCGTCGCTGAGCGTGCGGGTGTCGCCGTCGTCCGCGGCGCGCCAGCCCGGCGGCAGCGCGGCCTGGACGGCGGCCAGCGGCCACAGCGACAGCTGCAGGTCGTCGAGGATGCGCGCGCTCGACACCGACGCCGGCCACCACGGCGCGCGCGATTCGGTGAGCGCGTGGCCGTCCCACTCGATGCGCGCCGCGACCTGCCCCATCGCGACGATGGCCAGCTGCACATGCGTCGCGTCGGCCTCGAGCAGCACGTCCATCTCGCGCTCGTGCCCGGCCGCGCGGATCGAGAGGTGTTGCCGCAGGTCCAGCGAGCGGCCCAGCGCCGCGGGCGCGAGCCGCAACGGCGGCATGCTGCCGTCGCGCGGCCCCGGCGTCGCGCAAGCGGCCAGCGCCAGCCCCGCCGCCAGCGCGGCGACCGCGGCGCGCGGCGTGGTCAGGAGCACAAGGCCTCCAGCACGCCCAGGCGCCGCCTGGGCTGCGCCACGTACGGGTTGTTCAGGTCCCACGCGTAGCCGGCCAGGATGGAGGCGATCATGCGGCGGATGTCGGGCGTGTGGCGGTCATGGAAGATGATCTTCTGGAAGCCGCCCGCGTACCACGCGTCGACGAACGCGCGGAAGGTGTCGACGCCGGCCTTCAGCGGCGCCGCGTAGTCGGCCTGCCAGTCGACGGCCTCGCCGGCGAACTCGCGGTCGATGCAGCGCGTGGCGAGCGACGCCGACTTGAGCGCGATCGTGATCCCGCTCGAGAACACCGGATCGAGGAACTCGCCCGCGTTGCCCAGCAAGGCGTAGCCCTTGCCCCACAGCGATCTCACGTTCGCCGACCACCCGACAAGGGACCGCGCGGGCGTGTCCCACGCCGCGTCCTTCAGCAAGGCCGACAGGCCGGGCTCCTCGGCGACGATCGCGCGCAGCCGCTCGATGTCGCTGCCGGCGTGGCGCGCCAGGAATTCCGGGTCGGCGACCACGCCCAGCGAGCAGCGGCCGTTCGAGAACGGGATCGTCCAGAACCAGACGTCCGGGCGCTGCGGATGCACGGTCACGCGGATCTTGGCGCGATCGAACGGGCCGCCCGCGGCGAAGCCGTCGGCCACGTGCGTGACCAGCGCGCCGCGCACCGGGAAGTTCGACGGCGTCTCCAGGTCCAACAGTCGCGCCAGCGTGCGGCCGAAGCCGCTGGCGTCGAGCAGGAAGCGGGCCTCGACGTCGTAGGCGTTGCCGTCGGCGTCGCGCACCGACACGCGCGGCCGAACGCCCGCGACGTCGACCGCCGTCACCGCGTGCCGGTAGCGGACGTCCGCGCCCTGGCGCGCGGCGGCGTCGGCCAGCAGCTTGTCGAAGCCGGCGCGCTCGACCTGGTACGTGGTGGCCCAGCCCGGCGAGAACTTGTCGCGGAAGTCGAAGGCGGTGTATCGATCGCCCCAGGCGAACGCCGCGCCGTTCTTGTGCTGGAAGCCGGCCTCGACGACGTCGCGCAGCAGGCCCGCGGCCTCGAGGTACTCCATGCTTTGCGGCAGCAGGCTCTCGCCGATCGAGAAGCGCGGGAACTGCTCGCGCTCGAGCACCACGACCCGGCGGCCCTGGCGGCGCAGGAATGCCGCCGCCACGGCGCCCGCGGGGCCGGCTCCGATGACGACGACGTCCGTCTGCTGTGCGTTCATGGCATGCATTCTGGCGGATGACGCGCGCTCATGTCGCAACGGCGGCCGCGGCGTCCGGACGCCGTCGACGGTAGCAAGGCGCCACGAGCCCGACGATCAGGATCCCGAACAGCAGCGTCAGCCCGAACGAGCGCAGCGCCGGCGTGCTCGACAACGCGAGCAGGCCGAACGACAGCCAGGTGCTGGCCGCGCCGAGCACCACGGCCAGCCAGGCGAACCCCGCGTCGGCATCCTCGCGTTCGAGCAGGAAGATGCCGTAGTCGATGCCGATGCCCAGCAGCAGCGCGAGCGCCAGCACGTTGAACAGCTGCAGCGGCTGGCCGAACAGCGCGAGCAACGCCAGCGTTCCCAGCGTCGCGATCGCCGTCGGCATCCAGGCGCGCCACGCGCGGCGTCCGTAGCGCAGCGCCAGCGCGAGCAGCACCGCGACATGGCCGGCGACCAGCAGCAGGCCCATCGTGCGGCGGTAGCGCCCGAGCAGCGCGGACACCGACTGCACCTGGTCGACCCAGCGCACGCCGGGCAGCCCGTCGGCGCTGCGGGCGAGCGCCGGCAGCGCCGACGCGTCCTGCAGGCCGCGCAGCATCACGACGCTCGCCACGCTGGCGGATACGTCATCGGCGTGGCGCGGCACGTCGCCCAGCCACAGCGCGCGTCCCGCGAACGAGACCGGCGACGCGAGCCAGCGCTCCAGCGTCAACGGCGCCGCGACGAAGCTCGCGCGCCGTTGCGACTCGCCGAGCGCCCGGTCGACGCCCGCGATCACGCCCGTCTCGACGCGCGCGGTCAGCGCCGCGTCGCTCGCCTGGCGCGCGCGCGACGGCACCCAGTCGGACAGCGCGCTGTAGCCCGCCAGCCCGCCGGCGGCGACGCGGGCGTCGAGCCGTGCCTTCAAGGCCTCCTCGCGCCGCAGCACCTCGTCGGCGTCGGCGCCGCGGACGACGAAGAACTGCGCCGGGCTCGCGAGCCCCAGCAGGCGGCCGACGTCGCGCTGCGCGTCGACCAGCACGGGCGGCGAGCCCTGCAGCTGGCGCAGGTCGTCGTTCACGTGCAGGCGCGCGATGCCGGCGGCGCAGGCCAGCGCGAACGCCGCGTGCAGCAGCCAGGCCGAGCGCGACGCGGCGAAGCGCGGATAGCGCGCGAAGCCGTCGACGATCCAGTTCGAGAACCGCGTGGGTTGCACGCGGCCGCGGTCGATCCACGGGAACCAGCACACGGCCGTCAGGAAGGTGCCCGTGATGCCCACCACCGAGAAGAGCGCCATCTGGCGCAACCCCGGAAACGGCGGCAGGCCCAGCGCGACATAGCCGAGCACGCTGGTGAGCAGCGCCAGCGCGAGGCCGGGCAGCAACGTCGACATGAGGCGTTGCGGCGGCACGTCGGGCGCGCCCTGGCGGCTCGCGAACCAGTACAGGCCGTAGTCCTCGGCACAGCCGACCAGGCTGGCGCCGAACACGGTGGTCAGCAGGTACGCCTGGCCGAACACCCACGCCGTGGCCGACAGCGCCATCGCCACGCCCACCAGCAGCGAGCCGGCCATCAGCAGGCGCGGCCGCAGCGAACGGAACGCGAGGTACACCAGCACCAGCACGCCCGCGATCGAGCCCCAGCCGATCGTGTTGGTCTCCAGGTGCGCGCGCGCGGCGGCGTATTCGGCGTGCAGCGGCACGCCGCCCGCGATCACGCGTACGCCCGGCACCGCGGCGCGCGCGGCCGCCTGAGCGGCGGCGAGCGCGTCGGAGATCGGCGCGTCGCCGCTGAACGAGAACGCCGGTTGCGTCGACTCGCGCAGCACGACCACCCACTCCAGGCCGTCGGCGGAGAGCCCCAGCCGGCCGTCGCGCGGGCGCGCCCGCGTCTCGCCCGCGCGCGCCGACCACCACTGCGGCCACAGCCCCAGCGGGTCGGCGTTCCAGGCCGACAGGCCGGCGCCGCCTCCCGGTTGCGCGAGCGCGCCGAGCGCGGCCTGCAGCAGCGCGGGCGGCGCGGCGTGGTCGAGTTGCGTGCGCTGGGCCGGCGTCAGCAGGCGGTCGCGATACGGCGCGTAGAAGGCGAGCAGGTCGCTCATCGCCGCGGCGCCGCCCAGCGCGCTGTCCTTGAGCGGCGGCTTGGCCGCGGCCAGGGCGTGCTGCCACGCGTCGGCGGCCCGGGTGGCCGTGGGCCAATCCGGCGCGCCGATCATCACGACGACCTGGCGCGAAACCTGAGCGGCCAGCTGGCGCGTCGCGCGGCTGACCTCGGGCGCCTGCTCGTCCTGCGGCAGCAGGGCCATCACGTCGGTGTCGAAGTGGCCGTTCTTCCAGAAATGCCATTGGTGCGCCGCGACAACGGCGACGATCGCGAGCCACGCCCAGGCAGCGACCTGCCAGCGCCGACGCTGCGCGGCGAGGCTCACTGAAGGCGCGCCGCGTCGGCGGGCGACAGCGCGTCCGACGGCGCCTGGTGCGAGAAACGGATCTGCGTGGCGCCTCCGCCGGCGTCGTCGATGCGCACGCTCTGCACGAAGCGGTCGCCGTCGAGCGTCGCCTTGGCCAGGAAGCGCGCGACCTGGCGGTCGCGCGGGGTCAGCGTCAGCGTCCAGCCGGTCGCGCCCACGGCCTGGCCCGCGATGTCGAACCGGTCGGCCAGCGTGTCGAGGTCGGCCGACAGCAGCGAGAACACGAGTTCGTTGACCTGGCGCAGCCCGGGCTCGGCCGCGGCGTCCATGACGTTGGCGGACGTGCCGTCGGCGGCGCGCGTGAACAGCCGCGTGCGCGTGACCACCAGCGTGGACTCGAACGGCTGCTGCGTGTGCCACCACACGCCCTGCCCGCGCGCGACCAGGAACTCGCCGTGCGACACCAGCGCGTTGCGAAAGCCCTTGATCGTCTTGGTCTGCTCGAACTCGCCGCGCAGCACCGGCGCGATCGCCAGGCGCTGGCGCACGCCGGCCGCGTCCAGCGCGGATGCCGCCTGCGCGGGCGACGCGCCGAGGGCGGCGCACGCGATCAGCAGCGAACCGGCAAGGCGCTTCAAGCCGAGACTCCCAGCCGTTGCCTGAGCACCGGCGGACTGACGTACTGCATCTCGCCCGTGGCGATGTCGACGGCCACCTGCACCGAGCTCGCGGCGTTGACGCGCGCGCCGGTCTTCGCGTCGCGGATCAGGTAGGCGATCTTCAGGCGGTTCTCCCATTCGACGATCGTCGCCCGCACGACCAGCGCCTGGCCGAACGTCGCCGGCCGCACGTACTTCAGGCGCAGGTCGATCACGGGCCAGCCGTAGCCGGACTCGCGCATGCGGGCATAGCCGTAGTCGAAGCGATCGAGCAGCGCGCAGCGCGCCAGCTCCAGGTACTTCACGTAGTGGCCGTGCCACACGATGTCCATCGAGTCGATGTCGAAGAACGGGGGCACGACCTCGATCTCGTGCGACAGGTCCGGTGGCTCGCTCATTCGAGGCTCCAGGCGCGCGCGCGGATCGCTTCCAGCAGCGCGACGAGGTCGACGTCCAGCGCGCGGTCTTCTTCGACGAAAGCGACGCGCGCGTCGAGATCGGCGGCGAACGCGCGCAGCGGCGCGCTCAGCGCCGTGCCGTCGCGCGCGACGCGCAGCGCGAGTCCCTGGCGCGCGGCGACCAGCAGCGCGGCGCACACCTGTTCGGTCAGCTCGAGCACGCGCAGGCAGTCGCGCGCGGCGATCGTGCCCATGCTCACCTTGTCCTGGTTGTGGCACTCGGTCGAGCGCGAGAAGACGCTGGCGGGCATCGTCTGCTTCAGCGCCTCGGCCGTCCAGGCGGACACGCTGATCTGCAGCGCCTTCAAGCCGTGGTTGATCGCGGCCCGCGGTCCGGTGGCGCCCGACAGGTTGGCCGGCAGGCCGTGGTTGTAGCGGGTGTCGACCAGCAAAGCGAGCTGGCGATCGAGCAGGTCGGCGATGTTGGCGACCGCGTTCTTCAGCCCGTCCATCGCGAACGCGATGTGGCCGCCGTAGAAGTGCCCGCCGTGCAGCACCTGCTCGCGCTCCGCGTCGATGATCGGGTTGTCGTTCGCGCTGTTGAGCTCGTTCTCGATCTGCGTGCGAAAGAACGGCAGTGCGTCCTCCAGCACGCCGATGACGTGCGGCGCGCAGCGCAGCGAATAGCGATCCTGCAGGCGCTGCTCGTTGCGCGCTGCGGGCCGGGCCGAATCGACGGCCAGGTCGGCG
>FSWK01000213.1_pt1 | contig 9810 bp, 10 predicted proteins | sample 1637951 | NCBI WGS metagenome assembly FSWK01 (sample SAMEA3914789, study PRJEB12502) | metagenome | biome: forest; material: soil | place: Canada | collected 2011-07-03 | depth 0.3 m | reverse complement strand
CTCGTCGCCGGGACGCAGCTGCGCGGCTCGTTCAGCGAGCGGCTGCTGGGCATCAAGGACGAGGTCAAGCGCGCCGAGGGCCGCGTGGTGGTCTTCATCGACGAGCTGCACATGCTCATCGGCGCGGGCTCGGCGGGCGAGGGCCCGCAGGACGCGGCCAACGAGCTCAAGGCGGCGCTGGCGCGCGGCGAGTTCCCCTGCGTCGGCGCGACGACCCATGACGAGTTCCGCAAGCACATCCAGGGCGACCCCGCGCTGGAGCGGCGCTTCGTGCCGGTGCTGGTGCGCGAGCCGTCGCCGCGCGAGACCCAGCGCATCCTCGAGGGCGCGGCCCGTCGCTATGAAGAGCACCACCGCGTCGCGTTCTCGTCCGAGGCGCTGGAGGCCGCGGCCACCCTGACCGCGCGCTACGTGCGCGATCGCTGCCTGCCCGACAAGGCGTTCGCGGCCATCGATCTCGCCGGCTCGCGGGCGCGCCGCGAGGGCCGCGCCGAGGTCTCGCGCGACGACGTCGCCCGCGCGGTGGCGCGCATGGCCGGACTGCCCGAGGAGCGGCTGCTCGCGCCCGACGGCGAGCGCTACCTCAGCCTGGAGCGGCGCCTCGCCGCGCGCGTGGTGGGCCACGAGGCGAACATCGGCGTGATCACGCGGGCCATCCGGCGCAACTACGCCGGCTTCAGCGCGCAGCGTCCGCTGGCGTCGTTCCTGCTGGTCGGGCCCTCGGGCGTGGGCAAGACCGAGACGGCGCGGGCGCTGGCGCTGGAGCTCGACGCCGAGCTGGTGCGGCTCGATCTCTCCGAGTACGCCGAGGCGCACTCGGTGGCGCGGCTGGTGGGCGCCCCGCCCGGCTACGTCGGCTATGGCGAGGGCGGCCAGCTCACCGAGGCCGTGCGCCGCAAGCCCGCGAGCGTGGTGCTGCTGGACGAGGTCGAGAAGGCGCATCCCTCGGTATTGCAACTCTTGTTGCAAATCCTCGACGAAGGCGCGCTCACCGACGGCCGCGGGCGGCGCATCGACTTCAGCGGTACCATCCTGGTGCTGACCAGCAACCTGGGCGCGGCGGCGTTCGGCTCTGGCGCGGGCCGTGCGGTGGGCTTCGTGAACGACGACCCGTCGCTGGCCAAGACGCTGCCGCCGGCGCCGGTCGAGCACCCGCAGGCCGCGCGCGCGCTGGAGCAGGCGCGCGCAGGCTTCGCGCCCGAGCTGTGGGCGCGGTTGGACGAGCGGCTGGTGTTCGCGCCGCTGGCTCGCGAGGAGGTCGCGCGCATCGCGCAGCTCCTCCTCGCCGATTCGTCGCGCCGCCTCTGGGACGAGCGCCGCATCGCCTTCCGCACCGGCCCAGGCCTGGTCGAGCACCTGATCGACGCGGGCGGCTTCCAGCCGTCGCTGGGCGCGCGGCCCATGCGGCAGACCATCCAGCGGCTGGTGGAGTCGCCGCTGGCCGACGAGATCCTCGCCGGCCGGGTCCGCGCCGGCGAGAAGCTGCTCGCGCGCGCGGCGGCCCGCGGCGGCGTCGAGTTCATCCGCGACGGCGTCGAGCTCGTCCCGGACGGCGTCGGGCTCGTCCCGGACGGCGTCGGGCTCGTCCGCGACGGCGCATGATCGCGGCCATCCTCGGCGGCGGCGCCGTCGGGCAGGCGCTGTCGCGCGCCCTGCCCCGCGCGGGATGTCGGGTGGGCCTGCGCTGGAACCGCTCGCCGCTCGCGCCCGGCTCGCGTTGGACCACGGCGCTGCCCGCGCTCGCGAGGTTCGATCTGGTCCTGCTCGCGGTCAAGGACGCCGCGGTCGAGCCGCTCTGCCGGACGCTGCCGGTCGGCCGCGGGCAACTCATCGTCCACCTCTCGGGCGCGCTGACGCTCTCGGCGCTGGAGGCCGCGCGCGCGCAGGGAGCGGCGGTGGGGTCGCTGCATCCGCTGCGCGCCATCGTGCGCGGCGATCGCGCTCCCTTTCGCGGCGCCGCTGCGGGCATCGCGGGCTCGACCCCCGCGGCGCGCAAGAAGCTGGCGGAGCTGGCGCGCGCGCTCGGCCTGGCGCCGCTCGCGACCAGAGACCAGGCGCGGCCGCTCTATCACGCGGCAGCCGCGCTGGCCGCGGGCGGGGCAGTCGCGCTCTTCGCCGAAGCCGTCGGCGCCTTCCGCACCGCGACCGGAGCGGGCGAGGCCGAGGCGCGGGCCGCGCTGCTGCCGCTCGCGCTGGGCGCGCTCGAGAAGCTGCGCGCGCTGCCGCCGGAGCGCGCGCTCACCGGGCCCATCGCGCGCGGCGACGCGGACACGGTGCGCGCTCACCGCGCCGCGCTGCCCGCAGACCTGCTGCCACTCTACGACGAGCTGGCCCGCGCCGCGCTCCGCCTGTCGCGCAAGGGCCATCGCGCGCCGCCGCCGATGCTCGACGAGATCGACGCCGCGCTGCGACCCGCGGCCAGGTGATCGGCCAGCGCGGGAGGTTCGGGACCCGGAGGCAACGCGAGCGCGCGGGACGGGAGAGAGGGCCGCACCGCTGTGGCCGCGGTCGTACGATTCGTACGAAGCCCGCCGCAGCCCCCTCCGTCCCTCCGCCTACGCGGTCGCGGACCGGCGGCGCGCCTGGAGCGCCAACGCGCGAAAGTTACGTGTCCCGTTGCGCGACTAGAACGCGCCCGGCGGCAGCGCTCCCGGCACCGGGCCCAGCGAGCCGATCATCTCCTCGACGTCCTCCGACACCGAGGGCGGCGCGCCCAGCGGCCACGAGGCGATCACCAGCGCCAGGTGGTCGCCGGCCTTCACCACCGCGACCCTGCCGCGCGCCTCGTCCGCCACCGTGAACGAGAAGGCATAGGCCTCGCCGCCGCGCGCCAGCACGCGCTCGACCTCCTCGACGTGCACGCGCTGCTCCTCGGTCAGGTGCTCGGCGAGCAGGCTGGTGAGCGCCTTGACGTTGGTCAAGCCGTCGGCGTTCTGGACGATCAGCTGGGCGCCGCTGTCCTCGGAGAGCGCGAGCAGCGGGAGCATCCCGCCGTCGGGCCCGCGCACGCCGCCCTGGAAGCTCCAGCGCTCGCCGTCGGGCCGCTCCAGCGCGAAGGCGCCCTGCTTGTCCTGCCAGATCCGGGGCGCGCTCAGCCGCTGCGAGGCCCGCGGCGCCCTCCCCATGGGCCGCTCGATGCGCGCCTCCACGGAGGTGGCGACTAGCAGGGCGGCGGCGACGCAGGGACGGAGGGCTCGCATCCTCACACGTTCTCCATCGAGCCCGCGGTCCGCAATCTCGCCGGAGGCAATCTGCAAGCAGGCGAGCCGGTGAGGCTCGCGTCAGCCAGATGGCGAGCGGGTCAGGCGCAGCACCTCAGGCGTGCTGCGGCTGCCCGGCCTGCCGCCGGAGCAGCTCGTTCTCGAAGGCGAGCCCCGCCTGCGCGGCGGCCAGCTCGAGGATGTCGATCTCCTCGATGGCGCGGTTGGAGAGGCCGTTGTCGGCGTACACCACCGCGATCACGCGCGACCCGCCGAGCACGGGGAAGATCGCGCACTGGGCCGAGCGCGGCCGGCCCACCAGCCGGGTGAAGCTGTCGGGAAAGCGCGCGTCGTCGAAGAGGGAGGACCGCACCTGGCCGTCGGCGAGGCTGTCCACCAGCGCGTTCTGCTCGGTGAGCGGGAGCTTGAGGCCGCGGGTGAGCTGCGCGAGCGGCTGGCCGCTGGCGCTGTTCCCGAACGCGCCCAGGGCGGTCAGGCCGTCGCGGCGCACCAGGAACAGCACCGCGCGCTCGACCGACTCGCTGATGATGTTCATCAGGCTCAGCGAGATAGTGGTGGAGATGAGCCCCGAGCGCAGGTCGCCGACGATGCGGCGCAGCTTGGCGAAGTTGGCGTTGACCTTCTCGGCGCGGACGCCGCCGGTGAGCAGGTCGCGCCGGTTGGCGGCCATCGAGCGGAAGCAGGCGACGATGATGCCGATGTCGCCGGGCACGGCCGCCAGGGCGCCGGCCTGGTACACCTGCGCGAGCGGCACGCCGGCGTCGATGATCGCGAGGATGCTGGCGCGGGGCCGCGCGCGGCGCAGGCCGTTGATGGCGTCCAGCGCCACGCCGCCGCCGCGCAGATCGATCAGCACGATGGGCGGCTGCTCGCCCGGCGGCGGCGTGCCGGCCTCGCGCAGCGTGAGCCGCACCACGGTGGCCTCGGCGGCGGGAATGGCCTGCAGCAGCTTGTCGGCGAGCTGCCGGTCGGACGAGACGACCTGCAGGCGCATCCGCTCGCCGACCGGATCGGTCGCGGTGGCGGGCGCGGGCCGCGGCCTGGGGACCGGTGCGAGCGCGTCGGGCGGAGGCGGCGGCGGGACCATCGGCGGGAGCGCGACCTTCGGCACGCCCATCGCCGGCGTGGGTGTCCTCTCCAGCTGCGCGTCGCGGTTGCGCTCGTCGAAGATGCGCAGCGCGTCCAGCAGCACCATCTGCGTGTCGAGGTTGAGGTGGCCGATGACGTCGCCGGGAAAGACCGCGATGTCGTCGATGGGCTTGAGGTCGTCGAGGGCGAAGTGGAACGTCCCCTGCGTCCAGGCCACCAGGTCGTGGACGGTCCGCTCGATCTGCTGCTGCACCGCCCGGTACATGCTCTCGGGCGCCAGCGCCCGGGTCGCCACCAGGATCTGCCCGAGCGAGCGGCGCGGCTGCTCCTTGCCCTGCTGCTCCAGCGCCGCGTCCAGCGTGGCCTGGTCGATGACGTTCTCGCCCACCAGCAGCTCGCCGAGCCGCTTCGCGCCCGGGCCCCAGGCGTTGACGATGCGGCCCTGGTGGAAGCCGATCTCGGCGCGAACCTCGCCCTGCGTGAGCGTGAGCGTGCCCGTCCGGCCACCGAGGTGGATGAACTGCATCGCGTCCGCGACGGAGACGTCCTCGAGGTTGCCGGAGAGGCTCATCGAGGCTACTGACGCCTGACGAGCTTGACCAGGCTCTCCAGCGTCTTCAGCTTGCGGTCGGTGTTGGAGTAGACGCGCGCCGCGAACAGCGCCGACGCCGCGTGGGCCGCGAGCAGGTCCAGCAGGTCGCGATCGTCGGGGCGCAGCACCGACTTGTGATCGAAGAGCTTGAGGATGACGAGCGCGCCGACCGTGGTGCCCTGGACGGTCAGCGGCACCGCGGCCAGGACCTCGGAGCCGTCGATGGGTCCCATGCGCAGCACCCCGTCGGACAGGGTCGCGTCCACCGCGGCGTCGCCGCCGGCATAGGTGTTGTTGGCGTAGAGCCCGCTCGCGTCGGCCTCCATGCCCTGCTGCAGCGCGATCTCGCACTCGGTGGAGTCGGTCTTCCAGAAGAGCAGCGCGAAGCGCTCGGCGCCCAGCAGGTTGATGGCGATCTCCGCGATGGTGGCCTGCACCTCGGCGGGGTCGAGCGTGGCGTGCAGCTGGTAGGTGGCGACGTAGAGGTTCATCAGCCGGCCCACCTGCTGCTCGTACTCGGCCAGCTTGTTCGACAGCTCGGTGCGGTCGGACTCGACGTCGGCGAGACGCGCCGCCAGGTCCTCGCGCGCCGGCCCCGCGGGGACCGGCATGTCCTTGAGCTCGCGCGCCAGCTCGGCGGCGCGGTCCAGCGTGGCGCGCAGCTCCTCCAGCGCCACACCGGCGCGGGGAGGGAGCGCGTCGCCCGGGTGTCGCCCGTCGGTCACGCGCCGGGGCTCGCGGTGAGCCGGGTGATCACGCTCAGCAGCTCTTCATTGCGAAACGGCTTGCGGACGTAGGCGGCGGCGCCGGCGGCGAGCCCGCGCTGGGTGTCGTCCTCGGTGCCTTCGGTGGTGATGATGACCACCGGAATGCGCTGGTGGTCGGCGTGGCTCTTGACCGCGGTCAGGAACTCCAGGCCGTTCATCCGCGGCATGTTCATGTCGAGCAGGATCAGGTCGACGTCCTGGTGCTCGTTGAGGCGGTCCAGCGCCTCGCGCCCGTCGTACGCGTGGACCAGCGGATATTGCCGGAGCATCATCTCGAACATGCGATGAAGCAGCTTTGAATCATCGACGATGAGCACTTTTTTCGGTTTCATGGCGCCTGGCGATGGTGCGCGCAACAATGGGCAACGTCAAGGAAACCGGCGTTGATTACACAAGCGGTTTGAGCCGGCTTCACTCACGGCAATGAATCGAGAGCAGCGGTGAGCTCGGAGAGCGTGTGCTGGTCTCCCTTTGCCCGCGCCAGCGCCTGCCCGCGGGAGAGCGACGCGCGCGCGTCGGCGATGCGCTCCAGCGTCTGCAGCAGCATGCCCTGCTGTAAATATGCAGCGAGATAATCCGGCTTGCGCCGGAGCAGCTCGTCCAGCTCGGCGGAGGCGGCCGCCGCGTCGCCCTTGCCCTTCAGCTCCAGCGCCAGCGCGTACCGCGGGAACGCCTCGTCGGGCTGGGCCTCGATGAACTTCCGCAGCTGCGCGATGCGATCCATGCGCGGACTCTACACGTCGACCGCGGTACCGTCGTCACAGATGCGCAGGTCGAGGCCGAGGGCCGCGGCCTCGCGCTCGATCGCGCTGCCGGCCGCGCGCGCCTCGGCCGAGAGGTGGGCGAGCAGGACGCGGCGCACGCCCAGCGCAGGGAGGAGCGTGCGCAGCTCCGCCCAGGAGAGGTGGCGGCGCTCAGCTTCGTCCGCAGGGGCGCGCAGCTCGAGGTCGGTGCACTCGGCGCAGAGCAGCGCGGCGCCCTGCGCCAGCTCGGACAGCCCGCCGTGCGCGCCGGTGTCGCCGGTGAAGGCGACCGGCCCGATGCGCAGCGAGAGCGCGACGTGCGGCGGACGCATGTGCTGCGCGCGAAACACGCGCACCGTGCGGCCCGCCAGCACCGCCTCGGTCCCGGGCAGGAGCTCGCGATAGTCGATGGAGAAGCCGAGGGACCGCGCGGCGGTGTCGGCGTAGCAGGCCGCCCAGAGTGCCTGCAGCCGATCGCGCGTACCGGGCGGGCCGGTGACCAGCAGCGGCCGCGAGCGCCGCGCGCGGTGCTGCGCGTCCAGCACCAGGAACGGCCAGCCGGCGATGTGGTCGCCGTGGAGATGGGTGAAGTGGACGGCGTCCAGCTCCTGCGCGGGGTCGCGGCCCAGCCGCCGCAGGCCCGCGAGCGCGGTCGCGCCGAAGTCCACCATCGCGGCGCCGTGCTCGTCGTCGATCAGCCAGCAGGTGTGGCCGCGGCCCGCGCCGTGAAAGGCGTCCGCGCTGCCGACGCAGGTCACCTTCATTTGAGCTGATCCAGGAACGGCTGCAGCCGCGCCTTGACGTCGCCCTGGCGCAGGTGGATCTCGCGCCGCAGCCGCTCCAGCGAGGCCATCCCGCCGCGCAGCGAGAAGTCGGACTGCAGGGCCTCGCCGCCGCGCGACCAGCGCAGCCGCAGCATCGGCAGCTCCTTGCCGGCCAGCGGCGCGTGGCCGCGGACCAGCGCGACCTCGGTCACCCAGCCCAGCGGAATCGACAGCAGCGCGCCCTGCTCCTCGCGCTGCAGGAACAGCGCCTCCTCGGTGCAGAAGAGATCGCCCACGCACTCGTCGCGCCACGCGGGCGCGAGCAGCGGCGCGCCGTCGGCGAAGCGGGTGCCGTGGTAGAGGGCGCGCGGCGCATCGACCAGGCGCTCGCGGTCTTCCGGCAGCTTCGGCAGCGCAGCCGCGAAGACCCGCCGGTGCCGCGCCCGCAGCCGCCGCGCTTTCCAGAGCACGAAAACGAGCGCGCCCGCGATCAGTGCGATCGCGGGCGCGCCGAAGACCCAGAGCGACAAGGGCTACTCTTTCTTTTCTGCCGCCGCTTCGTCGCCGCTGCCGCCGCCGGCGACGTCGTCGAGCTCCTTGAGCTTCTCCTCGACGGCGTTCTTGGCCTTGTCGAAGTTCTTGTTGCAGGCCTGCATGACCTCCGGGGCGGACTTGGCGGCGATGCCGCGATCGACCGCGGCGCAGACGCCCTTGTTGCCCTGCAGGAACGCCTGCTCCACCTGGGTGGCATAGGCGTTGGTGGCCTGGCCCATCTTCTTCCAGTCGGCGATGAAGGTCGCGGTCACCTGCGAGCGCTGCTCGATCAGCTCCTGCGCCTCGGCCACCTTGGCCTTCAGCTCGGGATCGGCGATCTGCTCGGCAGAGCCGGTGAGCGCCGCGGTCGAGCTCGAGGACTGAGCGGCGAACTGGCTGATGGAGGTGGCGACGCGATCGTCGGTCTTGGCGAGCTCCTTGTAGCCGGAGACCACCCGCTTGGCGTCGTCGCCCTTGGGCGGGTTCGAGCAGCTGGGCTTGCCGAGCGCGTTCAGGCCCTTCGCCACGTCGGCGACCTTGTCCACGGCGGCCGAGCAGGGCTTGGACTTCTGCCCTTCGCGCGCGGCGGCCACGAACGAGCTCAGCGTGGCGAGGTCGCGCTTGTGCTGCGCCTTCTTCTTCATGGTCATGCCGATGGCGATGCCGGCGACCGCCAGCAGCACCACGCCGCCGATGATGGCGCCGAGGAGCTTGGGCGAGAGGCCCGCGTCGGGGCGCTTGCGGCCGCCGACCACGTCCACGCGGATCGACGTCTGGCCGAGGCGGATGACGTCGCCGTCGAAGAGCTCGCACTCCTCCACGCGCTCGCCGTTCAGCCAGATGCCGTTGGCCGAGCCCATGTCCTTGACCTTGATCTCGCCGTTGATCTTGCTGACTTCGCAGTGGCGCCCGGACATGGAGCTGTCCTTCACCGGGATGTCGCACTGGTCCGAGCGGCCGATGGTCATCACCAGCTGGCGCATCGGGTAGGCCTTCTCGACCCCGTTCGGCCCCTTGACGATGAAGTTGGCCGACACCCCGTCGAGCAGCGCGGGGTTGATCATCTCTGTCTTCGGAGGTCCTTCTTCACCCATGGCTCTTCTCGTCGTCTTCCGTCGGTATCAACGGATCGTTGTTGTTGATTTGGGGCTTCGGGAGCGCAGCGCCCGAGGCAGCGTAGAGGCGAGCGCCACTTCGGTCAAGGATTCGGCGCGGGCCGATCCGCGAAATCGTCAGCGGCCCGCGGGCCGCCCCGCCTCGCGATCGGTCCACCATTTCCGCCAGGCGGAGGCCTCGCCCTGGACGGTCTCGCCGGTGCAGCGCGCGAGCGCCGCGGCGGAGTCGCGCCGGACGTCGGCGGGCTTGTCCTCGGAGGTGCCCTCAAGCAGCGCCGGGACGATGCAATCGAACTTGTGCGCGGCGCAGTCGGCGGCGCAGGCGGTGGCCAGCACCCGCGCGAGCGGCGCGCGCAGATCGGGGTCGATGCTGGTGGTCATCATCGAGAGGGCCGTGGGCACCGCCGCCCTCCCCAGCCCCTGCAGCTTGCCGACGACGACATTCAGCTGCTCATCCTGCGACGGCTCGCGGCGCTGGTGCGAGGCCGCCACCAGCTGCTGGAGCCGGTCGGTCAGCTCCTCCGCCTGGCGGCCCGGCTCCACGCGGCTCTCGGCCTGCTGCAGCTGGCGTGCGCAGTCGTCTACCGAGACGCCTGCGCGAAGCTGCTTGTCGGCCGCGAGCTGCTGGCAGGTCTTGCGCTGCTCGGCCAAGGGATCGGCAGCCCCCGCGTTCTTGCACGCGGAGGCGAGGACCAGAATGACGAAGAGGGTGGGCCGTCTCATGGCCCGCCCTCCTACCACGACTCGGCGTCCCGGTCTTACGGCTTCGCGGGCGCGGCGTCCTTCGCTGGGACCGCGGCGGTTGCAGCGGGGGCCGTCGCCGCGGGAGCAGCGGCCGCCTTCGGGGCCGCCACCGTCGACTTGAGCGTGGGCAGCTCCGCGGTCAGCAGCGCGTCGCCCGGCTCCTTCGCCCCCTCGTCATTGAGAGCCAGCGCCAGGCTCTTGCCCTGGTCCACAGCCGGCAGGTCCTTCATCATCGCGAACG
>FSWK01000142.1_pt1 | contig 9907 bp, 10 predicted proteins | sample 1637951 | NCBI WGS metagenome assembly FSWK01 (sample SAMEA3914789, study PRJEB12502) | metagenome | biome: forest; material: soil | place: Canada | collected 2011-07-03 | depth 0.3 m | reverse complement strand
TCCCGCGGCCCAGCACCTGATCGGACAGGTCGTGCCGGTTGGTGGCGAGCCAGAAGGCGATGCCGGCGAGGCCCAGCGCCACCTGCACGACGACATAAGGGTCGGCGAAGCGGCCGGTGATGAAGAACCACGAGAAGAGCGCGCTGAAGAGGGCGACGGCGCCGAACAAACCTGCGGCCTGGCCTTTTTGCTTGTTGGTCATTTCATTAACTCCAGCGATGCGCTTCGACCGCGCGGTGCGTGGCGAACAGGCCGAGCGTGATGAGGCTGAGGAAATAGACGACGTCCTTCAACTCGATGGTTCCACGGCTGAAGCTGTCGAGATGGCTGACGGTCGCCAGATAGGTCACCAGATCGCGAGTCCAGCCTTCGGCCTCCTGCGCCGACCAGCCGATGATCCAGGTCATCAAGAGCAGAACGAAAGTGATTAATGCGGCCACCACCTGCGAATCGGTGCAGGCGCTGATGAACAAGCCCAATGCCATGAAGGCGGCGCCCATCAGGAACAGGCCAGTGTAGCCGAGCAGCACCGAGCGCCACTCGACGCCGTTCTGGTCTTTCGCGACGATCTGCACCAGCACCGGATACGTGATGGTCAATGCGAGAGTGCAAAAGAGGATGACCAGCGCGGCGAGATACTTGCCCCAGACGATGGAGCCCGAGGTGATCGGCGTGGTGTAGAGCAATTCGATGGTCTTCTGCCGCTTCTCCTCGGCGATCAGCCGCATGGTGAGGAACGGAACGATGAAGATCAGGATCACGCCCAGGTTGCCAAAGAGGTTGCGGAAGATGGCGTCCTGGAAGTTGAGCCGATTGGCCATCTCCGGCGAGTTGAAGCGCATGTATTGCAGCGACGCGAGCTCATACGCGCCCAACAGCCTGAGGAAGAAATAAGAGCCGATGACGACGAAGAGCATGAACATCACGTACGCGATCGGCGTCGCGAAATAGATGTTCAGCTCCTTCTTGGCGATGGCGAGTGCGTTGCCCATTTGAATGGTCTCTCTCTAAGCTGAAGTGAGCTTGAGGAAGATCTCCTCGAGCGAAGGGGCGGGGGCGGGCTGGCCGTCGGCAGTGACCGCGCCGGCGTGGGCGCGGTGCAGGCCCTCGAGCGTGTCATTCGCCACGATGCGGCCAGAGGCGATGATCAGGACCTTCTGGCAGGTGGCCTGCACCTCGGGAAGGATATGAGTGGACAGGATGATGGTGTGTTTGCCGGCGAGGCCCTTGATGAGGTCGCGCACCTCGCGCTGCTGCGCGGGGTCCAGGCCGGAGGTCGGCTCGTCGAGGATCAGCACCTCGGGGTCGCCCAGCAGCGCCTGCGCGATGCCCACGCGCTGCCGCTGGCCTTTCGACAGGTTGCCAATCACGCGCTCGATATAAGCGGTGCAGTTGGTCTGCGCGGCCACCCGCTCCACGTCGCGCGCGCGCGCCGGGCCGGAGAGTCCCTTGATCTCGGCGACGAAGCGCAGGTACGCGCGCACCGTCATGTCCGGATAGAGCGGCGGCGTCTCGGGCAGGTAGCCGATGCGCCGCTTGACCTCCATCGGCTGCTCGAAGACGTCGAAGCCGGCCACCTTCGCCGTGCCGCTCGTCGGCGGCATCACGCCGGTGAGCATGCGCATGGTGGTGGTCTTGCCGGCGCCGTTGGGCCCGAGGAAGCCGAGGATCTCGCCCTTCTCGACCGTGAAGCTGATGTCCTGGACTGCCTTGAGCTCGCGATAGCTCTTCACCAGATGCGAAACTTCAATCATCGTTGAAAACCCCCTGCTGGTCCGCCGTCATCAACAGCGCAGCTGTCGCATGCTTCCCGAAAACGCGCGCAAAATAGTGCAGCGCTTGGGGCTGTCAAGGGTGCAGGGCTGGTACAGCGACCGCCGGGGAACCGCCAAGGTTCCCTCCAGCGGTGCTACTGCGCGCGGGCGCGGTCGCCGCGGTACTGCTCGGGCACGGCGAAGAGCGGCGACGAGATCAGATAGTCGGCCGAGCTGCGGTTGCAGGCGATGGGCACGTCGTGCAGGACGGCCAGCCGCAGCAGCGCCTTGACGTCCACGTCGTGCGGCTGCGTGGTCAGCGGGTCCCAGAAGAAGAAGACCACGTCGATGCGGCCCTCGGCGATGAGCGACCCCAGCTGCGCGTCGCCGCCCAGCGGACCCGAGAGCAGGAAGTTGATCTTCGCGGCGGGCAGCGACCCTGCGACGGTGCGGCCGGTGGTGCGGGTGGCGTAGAGTGCGCAGCGCTGGAGCGTGTCGCGGTTGAAGGCGGCCCACTGGGCCATCTCCTCCTTGCGGCCGTCGTGGGCGACCAGCGCAACGACCGGCCGCTGGTGTCCGGCATCGAGTCCCCTCGTGATGGTTCCATTCATCGCCGCGAGGGTAACGGCCGACGCGGCGTTGTCGACGCTGGTTTCGAGAACCTTCGATGACGTTCGCGCGGCGCGCGCGCTACAGTGCGCGGCCCATGGGCGTCATCGTTCAGAAATATGGCGGCTCTTCCGTCGCCGACGCCGGGAAGATCCAGCGCGTGGCCGAGCGCGTGGCGGCCACCCGCGCGCAGGGCCACCGCGTGGTGGTGGTCGTCAGCGCCATGGGCGACACCACCGACGAGCTGCTGGCGCTCGCCCGGCAGGTCTCGAAGGATCCGCACCGCCGCGAGCTGGACATGCTGCTGACCGCCGGCGAGCGCATCTCGATGGCGCTCCTGGGCATGGCGCTGCAGGCGCGCGACGTCCCGGCGGTGAGCTTCACCGGCTCGCAGAGCGGCATCATCACCGACGGCGCGCACACCAACGCGCGCATCCTGGAAGTGCGGCCGGTGCGCATCTTCGAGGAGCTGGAGAAGGGCCGCGTGGTCATCGTCGCCGGCTACCAGGGCGTCTCGCGCGAGAAGGAGATCACCACGCTGGGCCGCGGCGGCAGCGACACCACCGCGGTGGCGCTGGCGGCCGCGCTGGACGCGGAGGTCTGCGAGATCTGCTCCGACGTGGACGGAGTCTATTCGGCCGATCCGCGCGTGGTGCCGGCGCACCGGAAGTTGTCGGAGCTGTCGCACGAGGAGATGCAGGAGCTGGCGCAGGGCGGGGCGCGGGTGCTCAACGCGCAGGCGGTCGAGTTCGCGCGCGACCGCGGCATCACCATCCACGCGCGCTCGACCTTTGGCGCCGGGACGGGCACGAAGATCCAGCGATCGGCGCGGCGCGAGCTGCGGGTGGCGGGCGTGGCGCAGGACTCCGAGATCCTGCTGCTGACCGGCGCGCGCGACGCGGCGCTGCCGGTGCTCGACCGGCATGGCGCGTTCCCGCGCGAGCTGTGGGCCGACGGCGCGGCGCTGCGGGCGCTGGTGCCGCTCGAGAACGTGCACGGCCTGCCCGCGCTGCTGCAGGAGCTGCGCGCGCTGCCCGGCGTCGAGGTGGAAGAGGGCCTCGCGCAGGTGTCGGTGGTGGGGGCGGGGCTGGGCGCGTCGCGCGAGCCGCTCGCGCGCGCACTGCAGGCGATTGGCGTTGCGCCGCGGGGCGTGCTGGTCTCGCCGCTGCGGATTGCGCTGCTGGTTCCGCGGGACAGCGCCGGGGCTTGCGTCCGCGCGCTGCACAAAGAATTCATCGAGGGGTGACGAAAAGCATGGCGACCAAGAAGACGGCGACGACGGCGAAGGCTGTGGCTCCCAAGGACAAGCTCTACGAGAAGCTGACGAAGGCGCTCGGCGGCTCGCGCGAGGAGATCGAGCTGCGCGCGCTGAGCGAGCTCGCCGACCGGCTTCCGGAAAAGGCCGCCGCTGCGAAGGCCGAGCCGAAGCCCGTGCCTGTGCCTGTGGAGAAGCCGCGCGCGGGCGGTCTGCCCAAGCGGCTCTACCTCTTGCTCGACGGCCGCGGCCTCGACGGGCGCGGGCTGCCGGTGGAGGTCATCGACCTGCCCGCGACCATCGGCAGCAGCAAGCGCTGCAGCGTCTGGGTCAACTCGCCGAACATCGAGACCAAGCACCTGCAGATCAGCCAGGACGGCAGCGACTGGGTGATCGAGGATCTCAACAGCGCCGGCGGGACGTTCGTCGACGGCCAGCGCATCTCGCGGCGCACCATCCGCCACGGAGAGGAGTACAGCCTGGCGGGCTACCTCCGCATGCGCACCGAACTTCGGTGAAGACCGCGCTCGAGCTCGGGCGCTTTCACATCGTCGCCATCGCCGCGCTGGCGGCGGTGGTCTTCGGCTTCCTCTTCGACGGCCACCTCGGCATCCTCGCGGGCGCGCTGGTCGGGCTCGACTGGTTCCTGCTCAACCTCTGGAACCGCATCGCGGACGTGCCGGAGGATCGCCGCAACGGCATCCCCGGCACCGACTTCGCCGCGTCGCACTGCCTCGCGCTCAACCGGCTCGCCTTCGCCGCGCTGCTGCTGACGCTGCCGGTGCTGCCGCCGCTGATCCCGCTGCGGCTCGCCTTCCACCTGGGCGGCTGGGCGTACAGCTTCGGCCCGCGGCTGAAGAGGATATTCCTGTTGAAGAATATCTTCTCGGGGCTGCTCTTCATCGCCAGCGTCATCGGCTACCCGCTGCTGCTGGCTCCGGTGCGGCCGCCGCTCGCCGAGGTGCTCAGCCTCGCCGCCTTCTTCCTCCCGCTCGAGATCACCTACGAGCTGATCTACGACCTGCGCGACGTGGCGGGCGACGCCGCCGAGGGCATCGTCACCGTGCCGGTCGCGTGGGGCGCTCGCCGCACGCGCGGGTTCATCTGGTTGCTGCTCGCGCTCTCGACGGCCGCGCTGGGGCTGGGCTCGGTGGCGGGCGCGCTGCGCTGGCGGGAGCTGGTGATGGTCGCCGCGCCGCTGCAGCAGGCGCTGGTGCTGCTCTTCTGGATCCCGCGCGAGATCTCCAAGCCCGCGGCGGTGCGCTTGACCTATCTGGGCGCCGCGCAGCTGGCGAGTTACGTGGCGTGGATCGCGCTGCGGCTGCCGCTGGAGCGGCCGTGGTGACGTTCGTCGAGGCCGGCTCGGTGGCGGTGCTGCTGCTCTTCTTCGCGCTGACGCAGCGGCGCGCGCTGTGGCCGGCGCTGGGGATCGGGCTCGGCGCCGTGCTCGGAGAGGAGATCTGCATCCGCGCCTACGGCGCGTACCAATACTCGCCGGCGTGGTCGCTGTTCCTCGATCGCGTGCCGCTCGCTGTCGCGCTGATCTGGCCCGCGGTGGTGCTCTCGGCGCGCGCGGTGGTGCGGACGCTGTGGCCCGCGGGAGGGGCCCTGGCCGTCGGCGCGCTGGTCTGCTTCGACGCCGCGCTGATCGAGCCCATCGCCACCCACGCGGGCCTCTGGAGCTGGAACCTGCCGGGCTTCTTCGCGGTGCCGCTCATCGGCATCGTCGGCTGGGGCTGCTACGGCGCGGCGGCCTCGCTTGTGCTCGACCGCGTCGCGGCGCGCGGCGGGCCCGCTCGCGCGCCGGTTGCCAGCAATTCCGCTGTTGCCGCGCCCGCCGCCGCGCTGCCCGCAGTTGCCGCGCCCGCGGTGATGCTGCTCGCGCCGCTGCTCGCGCACGCCGGCATCCTCGCGGCCTGGTGGGGAGCGCTGCGCTGGTGGCAGTTTCCGATTCCTCCGCGCGCGGCCATCGCGGGCGCGCTCGCGCTCAGCGCCGTCGCGTCGCTGCTCCTCTTCCGCTCGCCGCGCCGGCTGCCGTGGCGCGAGGCGATCCCGCGCGCCTGCGCCGCCGCGCTCTTCGGCGCGCTCCTGCTGCTGCGCCCCGATGCGCTGCTCGCCGCCTACTCCGCCGCGTTCGCCGTCTTCTGGCTGCTCGCGCTCGACTACCGGCGGGAGCCGCAGCCTGGACACCGCACGGATTCTCCTGCCCGCGGGCCCGCGGACCGGCGAGCCGAAATCCGTATGGTGTCCCCGGATTAATTCAGCGCGAGCTCGGACTGGTCGGCGGCGGCGATGACGCGGAGGCCCTCGCCGCGCGCCTCGTCGGCCACGCGCTCGCCGTCGACCGAGGGGCTGAAGTGCGTGAGCACCAGCAGCGCAGCCCCGGCCTGGGCGGCCACCCGCGCGGCCTCGACGCCTGTGGAGTGGCCGCGCTGGTGCGCAAGCTCGGCGCGCGCGTGCTCATAGGTGGCCTCGTGCACCAGCGCGTCGGCGCCGCGGGCGAGCGCCACCGCGCCAGCGCACGGAATCGTATCCAGCGCATAGGCGACGACGAGCCCGCGCTTGACCGGCCCGAGCAGCCCCGCGGCGTCGATGCGGCGGCCGTCCGGCAGCGTGACCGCGCGGCCCGCCTTGAGCTCGCCCAGGAGCGGCCCGCTGGGAACGCCGGCCCGCAGCGCGCCCGCGACATCCAGCGACCCGGCGCGGTCGGGCAGCGCGATCCGGTAGCCGTAGGTCTCGATGCGGTGGACCAGCGCGCCGCTGGTCACCTGGAAGAGCGAGCCCGGGACCTCGACCGCGCCGCCGGCGCTGCGCTGCTCGATGACGTTCACCGGCATGGCGCCGGTCCCCAGCGAGCCGGCGCGCTCGAGCGTGCGCAGCAGCGCGGCCAGCCCCGGCGGCCCCGCCACCACCAGCGGCCGCGTGCGTCCCTCGAGCCCCAGTGTTCCCAGCAGGCCGGGCAGGCCGTTGAAGTGGTCGCCGTGCAGGTGCGTGATCAGCACCGCGTCCAGCCGCGACAAGGACAGCCCCGCGCGCTGGGCCGACAGTTGCGCGCCCTCGCCGCAGTCGCACAGCACCCAGCCGCCCTCGGCCGCGATCGCCAGCGCCGAGGCGCCGCGCGTGAGCGTGGGCCGGCCCGCGCTGGTGCCGAGAGGGATGAGCCGCAGCCGCATGGGCGCGCGACAATACCGGAAGCCGCGCTCCTCTAGCCGATCTTCTCCAGCACGATGGTGTGGCGGCCCCTGAGCGCCGCGCGGCCGCCGGCGAGGTCGGCCTCGCCGGAGTCGAGCAGCAGGCGCCACTGCCCCGCAGGCAGCGTGGCCGAGACGGCGCCTTCCGCGAACGAGGCCACCAGCAGCAGCTCGTGGCCATTGGCGAAGCGCCGCAGCAGCAGCGTCTTGTCCTCCACTGTCGCCTCGGCCGCGTCGTGCGAGTCGCTCTGCAGCGCGGGGTGCTCGCGGCGCAGCTTCAAGAGCGAGCGGTGCCAGTCCAGCGCCGCCTTGCCCGCCGGCGAGTCGCGGTGCCCCCAGTCGATGCGGCCCCGCGCGAACGTCTCCTCGGCCTGCGGGTCCGGCACCTCGCCCGCCCAGGCAAAGCTCTTGAACTCCTCGCGGCGGCCGTTGCGCACGGCCTCCACCAGCCCGGGGTCGCCGTGGCTGACGAAGTACTGGAACGGCTCGGGCGCGGCCCACTCCTCGCCCTGGAAATAGAGCGGCAGCGCGGGCTGCAGCGCCAGCACCGCCGCCGCCACGCGCAGCCCTCCTGTGTCGGTGAGCTTGACCAGCCGCTCGCCGCGCGCGCGGTTGCCGATCTGATCATGATTCTGCGCGCACACCACGAAGCGCCGCCCGGGCAGGTGCCGCGCGGGCGTGCCGTGCGGCTTTGCTGTCGTGGGCTTGAATTGACCGCTGTAATGCCATCCTTCATTGATTGCCGAGGCGAGCCATTGAACGGGGTTGTCCGCGAAGTCTCGATAATACCCCTGCCGCTCGCCGGTGAGCGCCACGTGCAGCGCATGGTGGAAGTCGTCCGCCCAGGCGGAATCGAGTCCATCTGATTCAATCAACTTGATCTCATTCAGATCCGATTCAGCGATGACGTGAATGGCGCGCCCGGTCTCGCTGGCCTCGCGGTGCACCGCCTCGGCGAGCTCCTGCAGCACGTGCTTCGGCGAGTCGTCGAGGATGCTGTGGACCGCGTCCAGCCGCAGCCCGTCGAAGCCGCCGCCCGCCGAGGCCACCCAGCGCAGCGCGCTCTCGATGAAGTGACGCCGCACCGGCGCGGACTCGAAGTCGAGGCCGTCGCCCCACGGCGTCTTGTGGCGCGAGGTGAAATAAGGACCGAACTCGGCCAGATAGTTCCCCTCGGGGCCCAGATGGTTATAGACGACGTCGAGAAAGGCGCGCAGCCCCGCGCCGTGCGCCGCATCGACCAGGCGCGACAGGCCGGCTGGCCCGCCATAAGCCACATGCGCTGAAAAGGGATTGATTCCGTCATATCCCCAGTTGCGCGCGCCCGGAAACGCGGCAACTGGCATGATCTCGAGTGCGGTAAAGCCAGCTTCCGCAAGCAAAGCGCAGCGAGCCGCGGCCGCGTCGGCGGTGCCCTCGGGCGTAAAGGTGCCGAGGTGGATCTCGGTGAAGACCAGCCGCTCGAGCGGCGTGGCGGGGGCCTTCGACCGCGGCGGCTCCAGCGCGACGACCTGGCTGGGCCCGTGCACGCCGTCGGGCTGCAGCAGCGAGGCGGGGTCGGGCCGCTCGCGGCCGTCGGGAAACCGGTAGAGGTAGCGCGCGCCGGCCCGCACGCCGTCCACGCTGCCGGTGAAGTAGGCGCCTTCGTCGCGGGACAGCGGCAGCGTGGGCCCGTCGATGATGCGCACCGCGAGCGAGGCGGCGCGCGGCGCCCAGACTCGAAAAGAGGTGCTGTGTCCCGCGGGGATCGATCCGAGCCAGGGCGTCCAGGGCATGCGCGGAAGCTAGGCCGCGCGCGCCGCGGACGCCATGCGCGGCGCCGCCGACTGTTCAGCGCGAGGGCTGCGGCTCGAACTTCCACGGATAGGCGATGCGCAGCTTGCCGCCCGCGGCCGGCTTCTCGAACTCCCACTTGCGGACCACGGTGACCACGCAGAGGACCAGGTCGTGATCGGGGATGCCGTCGGCGGTGGCGCCGATGACGCGGCCGGTGGGGCCGATGTCGAAGCGCGCGACCAGCTTGCCCTGCAGCCTGGGCCTTTCTTGAAGGCGCTTCGCGTAGCAGTCCTGGATGTCCGCCGAGTTGTTGCGGATGTAATCGCCGATGGCGCGCTTCTCCTCGCCGGCGGGGGCGGGCGGCGGCGCCTCGGGCTCGTCGGCCTCCTCGATGACCATGCTGGCCGCCTTGGGGCGCGCGGCCGCGTCGCCGCCGGCGCCCTGGGCGGACTTCGCAGGCGCGTTGTCCGCGCGCGCGGCGGCGACGGCGATGAGCGAGACGATGAAAGTGAGGTTGCGGAGGGTCATTGATTCAATCAAAAGAGAGCGCGCGCTCGAAGTCGCTGGGGTTCGAGGCCGCGCTCTTGGCGACATCCAGCGTGATCTGGCCGCCCTTGTACAGCTCGGCGAGGTGCTGGTCGAAGCTCTGTGTTCCGTAGACGTCGCGGTTCTTGGCCAGGTAATCGGCCATCTCGTGCGTGCGGTCGGGGTTGATGATGAACTCTTTAATCGATTCCGTGGAGACCATGATCTCGGCGGCCTTCAGCGCGATCTCGATGGTCTCGGCATCGCGCATCTCGCCGACCAGGATGACGTCCGGGTCCTGCCGCAGCGCCGCCCGCAGCGCCTGCGAGAAGCCGCCGGTGTCGGGCCCGATCTCGCGCTGGGTCACGCGAGAGAGCTTGTCCTCATGCAGGAACTCGATGGGATCTTCGATGGTCAGGATATGCGCGCGCGTGGTCTCGTTGATGTGCCGCACGATGGCCGCGAGCGTGGACGACTTGCCCGAGCCGGTGACGCCGGTGACCAGGATCAGCCCGCGCTCGTACTCGGACATGGCGGTGACCACGGGGGGCAGTCCCAGCGACTCGACGGTCGGGACATTGAAGGGAATGGAGCGCAGCACCAGCGCGAAGTTGCCCTTCTGCCGGAAGATGTTGCAGCGGAACCGGCCCAGCTCCTCGACGGCATAGCTGGTGTCCCAGTCGCGCAGGTCGTTGAGATCGCCCTTGTAGCGCGCGCCGGCCAGGATGAACTGCGCGATGCCCTGCGTGTCCTCCGGAATCAGCGCCGGGACTTTGATGGGCAATAAAGACCCATTG
>FSWK01000662.1_pt1 | contig 9982 bp, 4 predicted proteins | sample 1637951 | NCBI WGS metagenome assembly FSWK01 (sample SAMEA3914789, study PRJEB12502) | metagenome | biome: forest; material: soil | place: Canada | collected 2011-07-03 | depth 0.3 m | reverse complement strand
TGCGGCTCGGAGGGGGTGCCGAACGCGTGCATCCTGACCTTGTACTCCTTCACATCCGACGACGCATTGACCTTGACGTCGGAAGAGGCCTGGAAGTCGAACGACGGCCGGATGCGCTGGCGGTCGGTGAAGCTCAGCACGCCCTGCTCGATCTGGAACTCGTTGCCGCGGAACTGCGCGGTGCCGTGCACGCTGTTGACCGACCCGAGCAGGCCCAGCGCGCGCGAGTTGCCGGTGACCTTGAGGTCGCCCTTGAGGTCGGTGCGGGCCAGGTTGTTCTCCACCCGCACGCCGCGCGAGAGGTGGACGTCGAGGTCGAAGTGGACCAGCACCGCGCTCCTGGTCAGCACGCGGGGCGCGGGCGGGCGGCGCGAGAAGTCCAGCAGCGACTTCTCGATGTCGAGGTCCTCCGTGTACTTCATCCGCGAGACGATCAAGCTGCCGCCCAGCACCGGCTCCAGCGGCGGACCGAAGAGCGTGAGGTCGCCGTCGAGCGTGGCGCCGAGGCTGTCGTTGAGCTTGACGTTCACGTCGCTGACGTGGGCCGACATGTCGATGCGCGTCGGGCTCAGGTGGCTCATCTCGATGCCGCCGGAGAGCCGGGCCTCGCCGTTGTTGAGCTTGCCGGACATCTCGTCGATGACCAGCGCGTCCTGCGAGAAGGAGATGCTGCCGTTGAGCGCGCGCGCCGACACCGGCAGCCCGCGCAGCTGCACCGCTGCGTCCTCGATGCGCAGGTTGCCCAGCACCGTGGGCGCCTTCGCGGTCCCGCCCACCGCCGCCTGGACCAGCCAGATCCCCGAGGCGTGCTCGACGTCGGGCACCAGCCCCTGCATGAGGCGGCCGTCGACGCTGGCGTTGAGCCGCAGGTCCAGCTTGCCGGCGCGATCGCGGCTGCCCGACAGCTGCGCGGTGGTGTACGGCGCGCGTAGGGCGAGGCGCTGGATGTCCAGGCCCCCGGGCCCGAAGGTCAGCTCGCCGATGCCGTCGTTCTCGAAGGCGAGATCGTTGCGGACGATCTTGAGCTCCTTGAGCTGCACGGTCGCGGCGCTGTCGCGCCACTTGAGCAGCGAGCCCGCGAGCTGCACGTCGGCCGCGGCCGAGCCGCTCTGGATCTCCGAGCCGGGCGCGAAGACGTCGAGATAGGTCACCAGGTCGGGGACCCGCAGCGAGACGGTCGAGGTGTACGGGAACGCGCCCAGCAGCGAGCCCCTGCCGTCGAGCGTGTGCGTGCCGATGGTGCCGTGCCAGGTCATCGCCTTGCCGTCGACCTTCATCCAGAGGTCGCCGTCGCCGAGCACCGCCTTGCCCGCCTTGCCGCCTTCGAACTTGACCGCGGTGTCGATGAGCGGGTGATCGGCCACGCCGCCGATGTGGACCGTGGCCTGCAGCGGTCCGGTCAGCCGCGCGGGCGCGCCGGCGTCGAGATCGGCCAGCGTGAACCGCTCGGTGTGGCCGTCCAGGTCCAGCTTCCAGTCGGGCCCGAAGCGCCCGCCCAGCAGGACCTTCGCGTCGCCGTGCTCCAGCACCAGCTCCTCGATCTGCAGCCGAGGCTCCATCCCGTGCAGCGTCATCCGCGCGCGGCCGGTCTTGAAGGTCTCCTGCCACAGCGACAGGTCGGCCAGCTCGAGCCGCGCGGTGGCGTCCGGGTTGGTGACCGGGCCGTGCGCGTCGATCACCCCGCTGACGCGGCCGTCGACGTCCTCGCGATCGTTGACGCTGGCGAGCGTTGGCACCAGCCCGACCGCGAGGTCGATGAGGTCGTGGAGGTACGCGTCGGGCAGCTCGAGGTGCGCGTCGACCAGGTTGCGCGGATCGTCCAGGTCCAGCGCCACGCGGCCGGTGTAGCTGCTGCGATCCTTGTGGCCGCGGATCTGGTCGAGCAGGAGCTTCATGCTCGCGGTGCGGAAGTCCACCTGGGTGGCGACGGTGCCGAGCGACAGGTCGAGCAGGTGGAAGTCCTGCACCGACGCCTGCCCCTCGATGTGGAGGTCGCGGTACGGCCCGGTCACGCGGGCGGCGAAGGCGGAGGCGCCGCGCGCGGGCAGCGGGCCGATGTGGCCGCGGAAGTCGTCGAGGTCGAGCGCCTCGGTGTGGCCGAGCAGCAGCATCCCCTTCGGCAGGTCGGTGTAGAAAGTTCCCTCGAGCTGCACGTGCGAGCGGCCGCCGGGGCCGAGGTCCAGCGCGGTCTTGCGCAGCACCACCTTGTCCGCCGAGATGGCGATGGCCGTGCCCAGGTGCGCGCGCGGGATCTCGAAGAGCCGGACCGCCTGCGCGCGGTGCTCGTAGGGCCGGTCGAGCACCGCGAAGTCGGAGGTGTCCAGCCCCACCTCGCCGCCGAGCAGCAGCGGCGAGAGCGTTCCCTTGAGCTGCGCCTTCCCCGAAGCGCGCAGCACCACCAGGCTGTGCGGGATGCCCAGCTTGCGCAGCACTTCGGAGAGCTCGACGTCGCGCAGGACCAGCTCGGCGCTGATCGGGAGCGTGGCCGCCCCGAGGGAGAGCTCGAGGTTGCCCGACACCGAGCCCTTGCCGATGGGGACCTCCAGCTGATCGAGGTGCACGCCGGCCGGGCTCAGGTTGAAGCGCGTGCGCAGGTCGCCGGGGAGGTAGCCCTCGAGCGCGAGGCCCCTGATCTTCAGATCTCCCTTCACGCGCGGCTTGCCCTGCACCACGGTGACGCTGGCGTCGGCGGAGAGCGCGCCCTTCACTCCCGTGAGCACGCCCGGCAGCAGGCGGGCCGCGGCCACGGTGAGGTCGTCGATGCGGACGTTGGTGGTGGCCTCGATGCGCGGATCGCACAGGCCCTCAAGCTTGCCGCTGATGAAGGCCGACGCCTCCGCGCCGATCAGGTCGGCCTTGTCCAGCTCGACCGAGCCCGCGCCGTGCAGGTCCACCCTGCCGACGGTGCGGCTGCTGATGAGGCCGAAGCTGCGGCCCGGAAGGTCGATGTCGCCGCCGCGGGTGGCGAGCGCGACCCGCAGCAGCTCGCCGTTTCCCTTGATGGCGACGCTGGCGTGCGGCACGGCCACGCGCACGCCGTTGCCGCGGATCTCCACGCTGGCCTTGCGGACCTTCACCCGGCCCAGCTCGAAGCGATCGAGCACTTCCGGGAGGCACTGCCCGCCGTTCATGGGCGGCGACGTGCCCGCCTGATCCAGCAGCAGGTGCAGCTCGGGGTGGTCGATCTCCAGCCGCTCCAGGCGCACCCGCTGCAGGAGCGGCCGGACCACCACGTGCACGAACACGCGCGCGACCTTGAGGTCCAGCCGGCCACCGGGGTCGCCGACCTGCAGGCCCTCGATCGTCAGCTTGCCGCCCGCGGGATCGACCGAGCAGCGCGCCACGCGCACCTTCGCCGCGGTGGCCTCTTCAATCGTCGCGACCGCATAGGCGCACAGGTTGTTGGCGACGAAGTCGGTGCGCAGGAACGCGATCGCGCCGCCGGACACCAGGACGGCGGCGAGAGCGGTCGCGGTGAGGAGTCGGCTCAGCATCGGTCGTCAGGAGCAGGTACCGCTTGGGAACGGCGGAGCGTCCCTCTGGCGCTCAGGACGGCTTTGCCAGCCCCGCGAGGTAGCGATCGATCTCCCCGAGATCGACGGGCTTCGCCTTCTCCACACCAACAGCGGGCGGCGCCGGAGTATTCGACAGCGCGGCCGGCGCTCTCTTCACCGCCGGCTGCTCGAGGGGCGCCGCGCCGCCGTCGAGGCCCAGGTCCAGCGCCACGCGCTCGATCATCGGCTCGTCGATCATCGGGGCGCGGGCCACGTAGCCCTCGAAGAGCGCGTTGTCGCAGAGCGTGTTGATCACGCGCGGGGTGCCGCCGGAGAAGCGGTGCACGGCCTTGACCGCCTCGGGCGTGAACGGCATGCGCGAGGCGCCGGCGAGCCGCAGGCGATGCTTGATGTACGCCTCGGTGCTCTCGGAGTTGAGGTGGTCGAGCCGGTACTTGATGGCCACGCGCTGCGCGAGCGGCGGGTCGAGCTTGAGGTTGCTCTCGATCTCGGGCAGGCCGAAGAAGATGAGCGAGAGCAGCTTGCGCTCGGGCACCTCCAGGTTCAGCAGGCCGCGGAACTCCTCCATCAGCTCGCGCGTGGCGAGCATCTGCGCCTCGTCGATGAGCACCACGGCCTTCTTGCCGGACTCGTAGATCTTGACGAGCCGCTGGTACAGCTGGCCCAGCAGCGTGAGCTTGTCCTCGCTGGGCGCGTCGACGCCCAGCTGCAGCGCGATGCGCTTGAGCAGCCACGACGCGGTCACGCCCGAGTGGATGATCACCAGCAGCGCGGCCTCGTACTCGGCCTCCGGCAGCGAGTCGAGCAGGCGGCGGGCGAGCGTGGTCTTGCCCGCGCCGATGTCGCCGACCAGGATGCCGAGGCCCTTCATCTGCGCGCACAGGTGCGTGAGGCGGACCAGCGCCTGCGAGTGCTGCGGCGAGTTGAAGTAGAAGCGCGAGACGGGCGCGTTGGAGAAGGGCTCCTGCGCGAGCTCGTAGTAGTCGAGGTAGTTCATGCTGCGCTCGCCGGGGATCTGGGCGCGTGATCGAGGCCGTTCATCAGACGAATCCGATCTTGCGGTTCTTGCGCGCGGAGGCTTCGGCCGCGTCCGACTTGTCGGGCTCGCTGCTCGAGGGCGGCGCGCCGGGCGGCGGCGGAGCAGCGGGTGCGGCGGGCCGCGACCCGACCGCCGGGCGCGAGGCGGCGGACGGCGGCGGAGGCTGGGCGGGTGCGAGCGGCCGGGAGGTCGCGGGCGCAGGCGGGAGCGACGCCTGCGCGCCGGACGGCGGAGGAGGCCGGGATCCCGGGGGCGGCGGGCGCGAGCCGGGAGGCGGCGGGCGCGACCCGGCGGGCGGCGGCCGCGAGCCAGGCGGCGGCAGCCTCGACGGCGTGCCCCCCAGCCTGGTGATGCGCGCCTGCACGTCGCGGAAGCGCGGGTCCTCGCGGTCGACCGCGGCGTACTGCGCCAGCGCCTCGGACGGCTGCCCCTGCGCCTCCAGCGCGGCGGCGAGGTCGAAGCTGATCGAGCGGCGCGCTTCGGGCGTGAGGTTCGGCAGCGCGAGGCCGGCGCGGAAGTGCTTGAGCGCCTGCTCCACCCGGCCGCGATCGAGCTCGCAGGTGCCCAGCATGGTGCGGCAGTCCGATGCGCGCAGTCCGCCGCCGTACCGCAGCGCCAGATCGAACTCGGCGACCGCCTCATCGAGGAGGCCCATCTCCTTGTAGGCGATGCCCAGGTCGTAGTGCGTCTGCACGTCTTCCGGCCGGACCATCTCCTGCACCTTGGCGCGGAACTCGCCCAGCACCTCGTGCGCCGGCACCTGGAAGGGATCGAGCACGTCGGCGTCGAGCGGAGTGTCGTCCTCGACGGCGCCCACCGCCTCGGCCGCCAGCTCGGCTGCCAGCTCGGCCGCGAGGTCGTCGTGCTCGCCGCGCGCAGGCTGCTCGTCGGGCAAATCGACCGTGGTGACGTCATCGTCGTCGAACCGGACGGCGGCCACGGGCGCGGGGCGCGGGGCGGCGCCCAGCTCGCGCAGGCGGCGCGTCGCACCAGCGTGGTCCGGCGAGCCCATGGTGATGGCTTCGAGGATGGCGCGCGCGTCTTCCACCAGGCCCGCCTGGAGGTAGAAGTCGACCTCGGCGATGTCGCTTGCGAACTCGTCGGCGGCGGGGGGCTCGCTGGGCGCTGCGGCCGCAGCCGGCCGCGCGTCCACCACCGTGGTCTCCACGGCCGAGTCGTCGTCCTCCTCGATGATCTCGTCGACCTCGGCTGCCTCGACCTCGGCCAGCTCGTCGCCGCTCAGCGCCGCCGCCGGGTCGGCTGCGTGCGTCGCGGCGGGCTGCGGCGCCAACTCCACCTCGAGGGGCGCGGGCTCGGAGGCGATGGGCTCGACCTCGATCGGGCCCTCGTCCACCACCGTGGCGTCGTCGTCGTCGCCGAGCGCGAAGGGATCGCGCTCGGGCGCCGCCAGCGCGGGATTCCGCGGGTCGTGCTGCCGCAGCTCGGCGCGCGCCGTCTCGACGCGCGGATCGCCCCGGTTCGCGTAGAGCCGCACCAGCGTGGCCAGCGAAGCGATGGCGTCCGTGGTCCGACCGCTGGCCAGCGCGACCACCTTGGCCTTCTCGTGGGCGTCGGTGTTGTCGGGCTCGGCCGCGAAGATCCGGCGCAGGTGCTCGAGCGCCTTCTCGTGGAGGCCATACTTGACGTAGACCTCGGTCTCCTTGAGCAGCTTGGCGACCGACGCGCTGCCGGCGGGCGCGGCCACGGGGGCTGCGGGCGGCATCGGCCGGGGAATGCGCGCCGTGTCGGGCGGAGGCTGGCCGGCGGTGCCTTGCGGGGCGGCACCGACCGGACCGGTCGCGGGCCGCGCGACGGGTCCCGTGGCGGGGCGCGCGATCGGGTCCGTGAGGGCCGGTCGCGCACCGACGATGGGTCCGGTGGGCGGTCGCCCGGCAGGAATCACGGGGCCGGTCGCGGGGCGCGAGGGCACGACCGGCCCGGTCGCCGGGCGCGAGGACGGCGCCACGGGACCGGTGGCAGGCCGGGCGACCGGACCGGTCGCGGGTCGCCGCAGAGGTCCGGTGCCGGGCCGCGCCGCAGGCTCCTGCTCCAGCGCGCGCAGCGAAGTCTTCAGCTCGGCGTCGTCGGGTTGCAGCTCGAGCGCCTGCCCGTACACGCGCCGCGCCTCGTCGGTGCGGCCCGCGTCGGCGTGCACGCGCGCCAGCTCCTTCATCACCGAGACCGTCTTCGAGACCTGGCCCAGCTCCTGGAACGCGCGGCCCAGCATCTGCAGCGTCCCCAGGTCGCGCGGGTTCGCCTTGAAGCAGATCTGCAGCTTGGCCAGCGCCCGCTTCGCGTCGCCGCGGCTCAGGTAATTTTCCGCCAGCTCCTTGGCCAGCGTGACGTCGGCCTGGTCCAGGTGGCTGATGCGCTCGGCGACGCGGAGGTAGTCGTCCTGGCGCCCGTTGCGCTGCAGGTACTGGGCGGCCCGGCGCAGCTCGGCCACGGCCTCGACCAGCTGCTCCTGCCGCGCGTACTGCTCGCCCAGCCGGATGCGCGCCGCGACGTTGTCGGGGTCGAGATCGACCAGCTTCCGGAGCGTGTCCAGCGAGGCCTTGGCGTCGCCGATCTTCTCGTAGTACGCGGCGACCGTCTGCCACTCCTTGGTGGCGTCGCCGACCAGCCCCAGCTGCTGGTACAGCTCGGCGAGGCGGACGTTGACCTCGACCCGATCGATGACCTTGAGGACCTGTTTGTAGAGCGCGACCGCCTTCAGGTAGAAGCCCTGCGCGGCGTAGGTGCGGGCGACTTTCTCGAAGCAGTCGGCCGCCTCCGCCTTGCGGTTCATCTTCTGGTACAGCTCGGCCAGCTTCTGCAGCACGCGCACGTCGTCCGGATCGACGTCGAGGACGCGCTGGTACTCCTTCACGGCTTTGTCGAACTGGCCCTTGGAGATCAGCTTCGTCGCCGACTCGATGGCCTTGTTTTTGTCCATCGAGTGGGAGCGCTCACCGGGAAGGGATTACAGGGTCGGGTCAGACTCCACCGTAACGGGCATTCTACCGTCTGGTCAAGGGAATGGCCGTCTATCCACCAGCAGCAGGCCAGCTGCCCCGCGGCCGGTGGCCGGCACGCAGTTCTGCTGGTCTGGCAGCCCTGCGCCGGACCCCTGCCGGAATCAGGCGAGCGTGGGGTTCTCGGCGAGCAGGCGCTCCACCAGCCGCGTGTCGTAGCGCCCCTGGACGAAGGCGTCGTAGGTCAGCAGCTTCTTGTGGAAGGGGATGTTCGTCTTGATGCCCTCCACGATGTACTCCTGCAGCGCGCGCCGCATCCGCATGATGGCCGCCGGCCGCGAGTCGGCCTGCACGATGAGCTTCGCCACCATCGAGTCGTAGTACGGCAGCACGCGGTACTGCTCGTACGCGAGCGAGTCGACGCGCACGCCGAGGCCCCCGGGCTGGTGGTAGGCGGTGATGAGGCCCGGCGACGGCGCGAAGGTGATGGGGTCCTCCGCGTTGATGCGGCACTCGATGGAGTGGCCCTTGAGCTGGATGCTCTTCTGCGTGCGGCCCAGCTCCTCGCCCGAGGCGAGCCGGATCTGCTCCTTGAGCAGGTCGATGCCGGTCACCGTCTCGGTCACCGGGTGCTCGACCTGGATGCGGGTGTTCATCTCCATGAAGTAGAAATCGGACCGCTCGTCGAGCAGGAACTCGATGGTGCCGACGTTGTTGTACTTGATCTTCTTCATCGCCTCGACGGCGACGCGGCCCATGCGCTCGCGCAGCTTGTCGTTGAGCGCCGGGCTCGGCGACTCCTCCAGCATCTTCTGGTGGCGGCGCTGCACCGAGCACTCGCGCTCGCCGAGGTGGATGACGTTGCCGTGCTCGTCGGCGACGATCTGGATCTCGATGTGCCGCGGCCGCTCGACGTAGCGCTCGACGTACATGTCGCCGTTGCCGAACGCCGCGAGGGCTTCGGCGCTGGCGGTCCGGTAGGCGTTGCCCAGCTGCTCCTTCTCGTGGACGATCTTCATCCCGCGCCCGCCGCCGCCCGAGGCCGCCTTGAGGATGACCGGGAAGCCGATCCTCTCGGCCAGCCGGATCAGCTCGCGCTCCTCGCGCACCACGCCCTCGCTGCCCGGGAGCTGCGGCAGGCCCGCGTCCTTCATCGCCTCCTTGGCGCGGATCTTGTTGCCCATCATCCGGATCATCTCCGGACGCGGCCCGATCCAGCCCAGGCCGGAGTGCTGGACCATCTCGGCGAACTCGGCGTTCTCGGAGAGGAACCCGTACCCCGGGTGGATGGCGTCGGCGCCGCTCACCTCGGCGGCGCTGAGGATGGCGGGGATGTTGAGGTAGCTCTCCTTCGAGGGCGGCGGGCCGATGCAGAGCGACTGATCGGCGAACTTCACGTGCAGCGAGTTCACGTCCGCGGTGGAGTGGACGGCGACGGTCTCGATGCCCAGCTCGCGCGCGGCGCGGATGATCCGCAGCGCGATCTCGCCGCGGTTGGCGATGAGGATGCGGTGAAACACCGGCTACACCGGCTCGAAGCGGAAGATCGGCTCGCCGTACTCGACCGCGCTGCCATTCGGGATCAGCATCTCCACCAGGCGGCCGGGCTGCTCGGCCTCGATCTCGTTCATCAGCTTCATCGCCTCGACGATGCAGAGCACCTGGCCCTTCTTGACCACCGAGCCGAGCTCGACGAAGGACGGCGTGTCGGGCGACGGCGAGCGATAGAACGTCCCGACGAACGGCGAGTTGACGGTGAAGGTCTTCTTGTCGCCCTCGGGAGCCTTCGGCGGCGGCGCGTGCAGCGCGGACGGCGCCGGCGCCGCCGGGTGGGCCGGCGCGGGCGCTGCCTGCATCACCACCGGCGCGGCCTGGGGCGCGGCGGCCGGCACCGGCGGATGGCCGAGCCGCAGCGTGAGGTGCTCCTGCCCGTCGGCCCAGTCCAGCCGGGTCACGTCCGTGCCCTGCAGGGCCGCGAGGATCGCTTTCAGCTTCTCGACGTCCATGTCGCTCCGGTCGCCGGCCAGCGCGGCCGAGCGGTTGGGGTCAAGGGCTGCTTCAGCCGACGCGGGTCAGGTACGCGCCGCTGCGGGTGTCGATCTTCAGAACGTCGCCCTCGTTGATGAAGAGAGGGACGTTCAGCGTGAAGCCGGTCTCGAGCGTGGCGGGCTTCAGCGCGCCCGAGACGGTGTCGCCGCGCACGCCGGGGTCGCACTTGGTCACGCGCAGCTCCACCGCGTTGGCCATGCTCACCGAGATGGCGCGGCCGTTCCAGAAGAGCACGTGCGCGTTCATGTTCTCCTTGAGGAAGTTCTTCGCTTCCCCGAGGCCGCTCACCTCGACGTGCGTCTGCTCGTAGTTCTTGACGTCCATGAAGACGAAGTGGTCGCCCTCTTTGTAGAGGTACTGCATCTCCTTCTCGTCGATGTCCGGGCGGCCGACCTTGTCGCCGGAGCGGAAGGTCGGCTCCAGGG
>FSWK01000561.1_pt1 | contig 10023 bp, 9 predicted proteins | sample 1637951 | NCBI WGS metagenome assembly FSWK01 (sample SAMEA3914789, study PRJEB12502) | metagenome | biome: forest; material: soil | place: Canada | collected 2011-07-03 | depth 0.3 m | reverse complement strand
TCGCACAGCTCGGCCGCGTGCGCCCGCAGGTATTCCTGCAAGGAAGCGCGATATTGCGGGCGGCAATTCGCATCTCCCAGCGAATTGACATGCATGGCAAAGGGAATGCCCAGCAACTTCAACCATCGATTGAGCAGCTCAATCTGCTCGGCGTCGATGCGCGGCCCCTGCGAGCCCAGCGCCTCGAGTCCAATCTGGGTGAATTGACGATACCGCCCGCGCTGCTGGCGCTCGTGGCGGAACATCGGGCCCATATACCACCACTTGCTGTCGGGCTCCTGCTGCGAGACCGCGTGCTCGACATAGGCGCGCACCAGCGACGCCGTGCCTTCCGGACGCATCGACACCTGGGTGCCGTCGCGATCTTCGAAGGTATACATCTCCTTCGCCACGATATCGGTGACCTCGCCGATGCCGCGCGTGAAGAGCGCGGTCCGCTCGAGGATGGGCGTGCGCGCCTCGCGATATCCATATAAGGGAAAGACGTCCCGCGCCGCCTGCTCAATCAAGTGCAGGTGGCCAATGCGAATCCAGGGGTCGTCCTTCTTCAGATAGGTATCGGTCGGGAGGACGTCGCGAGTCCCCTTGACCGCCGGTATCTTCGGAGCTGCCATAACGCGATTACTCCAGCGGCTCGCCCAGCTTGATGGGGCGGCCGACAATCAGATCCTTCGAAGGCTTCATTCCAGGAGCGAAGAGCAGGACCACGGTGCTGCCCATCTCGAAGATGGCCAGCTCGCCGCCCTTCTCGACCGGAATGGGCTGCTCGTACATCTTCCGCTGCGGGACGCGCGTGCGCTTTGCGTTGGTGACCACGTCGTCATAGACGGCGCGGATGCGGCCCACGCAGGTGGCGCCCACCGCCACCACCGCGCTGGCCCCGCGCGCAGTGGAAACAAACGTGGTCAGTCGCTCATTGACACAAAAGAGCTTCTCGACATTGCGCACGCCGACGGCATTCACCGGCCAGAGCTGTCCAGGGACATTCACATATCCCGTGATCGAGCCGCCCAGCGGGGTGTGGATGCGGTGATAATTATAAGGCGCGAGATAGATGGTGATGAAGGCGCCGCCCGCGAACTGCCGCGCGTCCTCCTCGGCCTGCGGGCCGCCGATCAGCTCGGCCAGCGTGTAGTGCTTGCCCTTGGCCTGCAGCAGCTTGCCGTCGGTGATGTCGCCGACCTCGCCCACCGTGCCGTCCACCGGCGAGACCGGCAGCAGCGCGCCGGGCGCGATGGGACGCGCGCCGGGCTTGAGGCGCCGGGTGAAGAACTCGGTGAAGGTCGGGTATTCATCGAAGGCCTGCTCGGCCTCGCTGGTCTCGACGCCGTACCTGCGGGCGAAGGTCCGGATGGCGGCGCGCATGACCGGCCGGGGCGCCCGGATGCGGCAGGCGGCGCCGACCGCGCGGCTCAAGGTGTTCTTTGGGAGCAGGCGCAGCAGCGTATAGGAGAGCTCGGCCATCGAGCCGGCTTGTCTAGCAGGGCGCGGCGCGCGATGCCACCTGCTTCAGGGGCCGGCGTCCGGCGGCGCCGCCGGTTCGGGAGCGGGTGCGGGAGCGGTCGGATTGGCGGGCGCGGCGACCGGTGGAGCAGGCGCACGGGCCTGCTGCTGTGCCGGCTGCTGCTGCGCCTGCGGCACGGGCGGCGGCTCGGGAGGCCGCGGCGGCGGGGGCGGAGCCTGCGCGCCGTCGATCCGGCGGTAGACCTTGCCGTCCACCACCAGCACCGCCTGGTTGACGAAGCCTGGCAGGAGCTCCGCGCACTGCGGCGTGCTCGCGAGGCGATAGATGGTGCCGGCCTTGTTGGTCCCCCGCTCGGTGAAGGGCTCGTTCGCCACCAGGCAGCCGCCGGCGTTGCGGTTGAGATCGGCGATGGCCGCGCCGGGCCCGAACGAGTCGGTCGCCGGCCCGGCGTCGGGAGCCGAGGCCGCCAGAACCTTGTCCGGGTTGATGTTGGGCATGACCAGCGGGGCGGCGGCGGCGGCGGAGAGGCGATCGCGATCGTGCTTCTGGCCGGCATAGACGGCGCGACCGTGCTCGATGCCGTCGAGCATGGACTGGGCAGCGCCGCGATCGGCCGAGTCCGGATCGACCTGCTTCAGCAGCGCGACCACGTCCTCCATCTTCGGGTCGCCGTAGGCATCGTCCAGCTCGGCGCCGTAGAGCTTCTGGTAGAGCCCGCGCGCCCTCTCGTAGTTCGGGTCGGACTTGCCAGGGGCGCGCCGGCAACCGGCCAGGGCCACCGCCAGCAGCACGAGAGCGAAGCGCCTGTGGATCACGGTGCGGCCTCCGGTCGAGCGCAACTTGACGGAGGCTAGCACGCCGCCTGACCGATGGCAGTTTTCGACCGCAGGCGCGAAACCTGCGCCCACCATGCGCCTCTTCAAGTTTGCCCTTCCGTGTCTGTTCGTCGCCGGTCTCGCGCTCTTCTTCGCGCGGGCGTGGGCCGACCGCGCCGACCAGGCGTCGCACGCGCTGCAGCTGGAGCATGCGCGCCGCCAGTTCGTCGAGCGCGCCGCGGTGGTCCGCGCCTCGCCGGACAGCGAGCACTACCGCGGCGAGATGCGCGCGCTCCTGCGCGACTGGTTCGCGGGGCAGATGGAGCTGGGCAACCGCTACCCCGCGCTGCGCGGCCAGCCGGGCGCGTTCGTGCCCCCGGCGCCCAGGGCGCACGGAGCCGACCTGCGCGAGTGGCAGGAGCTTGCCGACGGACAGATCGGCGCCTGGCGCGAGGGCCGCGTGGACCTGGTCGAGAGCGCGGCGTCGGCGGGCCTGCGGCTCGACCTCCTGCGGGTGAAGAAGGGCGCGCAGCGGCTGGCGGTGGACGTGGCCGTCTGGGGGGCGCCGCAGGAGTCCGAGACGGAGGAGGCGGCGCCGGGGCAGAAGATCTCGCGCGTGACCGTGCCGCTGGTCTTCCGCGGCCTCGCCATGCGGTTCTTCGACGCCGGCGGGAAGATGATGGCGCGCATGGAGGCCTCGGGCGAGCCGGCGCTGCGGCTCGACGTCCCCGAGCGGCTGGCCGTGGACGCGCCGCCCGGCGTGGTGCTGGCGCGCTACGAGCCGGGCCTGTTGCCGCCGGGCGTGGCCGAGGTGGAGTGGACGTTGACCGCGCAGATCCGCGCGGCGTCGGGCGAGCCGCGCACCGCGCAGGCCGTCTGGCGCGTCAAGGCCGACCCGGCGTGGGCTGGCGCTGAGTGGACCGGAGACGACAAGGTGGTCGCCGAGAGCCCGGCTGAGACGCCGACGCGGGCGCCGGCTGTGGCCAGGGGCGCTGCATCGGCTGGCGGCCACGACGCCTCGACGGCCGTCTGGCCCGCGCGCGAGTAATCAGAAGGACAGCGTCAGCTCGGAGGGGCCGGCCAGCAGCGCGAACGAGCGCCGCTCGGTGTGCATGTCCCAGAGCAGCAGGCCGCCGCCGGCCGCGCCCAGCGCCGCCGCGGCGATGTAGAAGCCGCGCGCGCGGTTGACGTCCAGGTCCACCTTGCCGTAGGCGCCCAGGTCGCTCTGGCCGAGCTGGTTCTGCTGCTCGCGCCGGTTCAGGTCGGACGCGGTGGCGTACGCGCGCGCGTGATAGGTGACGCCGACGATCGCGGCGACGAGCCCCAGACCCAGCCCCGCGTAGGCGGCGGGCCGCACCCAGCCTGCGCGGGGAGCAGGTTGAAACACCGCCGACGGCAGCACCGCCGCCAGCGGGACAGGTGCCGCCGGCCGCTGCGCATCGATGTGCACGCTCGACAGCTTGCCGAAGGCCACCTCGACGAAGGTGCTCTGATCGCGCGCGCCCGCGATGCGGACGGTGTGCTTGCCGGGCGAGAGCGCATCGACGGGCGCCGGCAGCGGCGCCTTTCCGACCGGCCGGCCGTCGACGAAGATCTCGGCGCCCGCGCCGCCCGCGACCTCGATGCGCAGCGAGCCCGCGTAGCGCGCGGGCGCCAGCAGCTCCACGGCCGCCGCGCGCAGCGTCTCGATCAGGCCGTCGCGCGAGCCGGTGAGCGGATGAGTGGCCCGCCGAAGCTCCTTCGCGGACTCGGCGTCGACGAGCTTGAGATCGATCAGGAACGCGTCGCCCAGCTGGCTGGCCGTGCCGAGGATGAGCGCCCCCGCGCCGGCCTTGCGAGCGGCAGCCGCCGCGCAGGCGATGCGCGCCTGGCAGTCGGGCTCGGCGGCGAGCTGCGCCGCGAGGGCACCCTCGGGAACCAGCGTGGCCTCGGGCAGCGCGGAGAGCTCGTTGCGCAGCGTCTCCTGCAGGGCGCCCTGCACGTCGGCCGGAACGCCCAGCGCACGCAGCGGCAGCAGCGCCACCGAGGGCTTGCCTGGCTGCACGGCCGGCGGGTGAGCGGCAGCGAGGAGGAGTGCGAGCAGGCAGATCATCGCGCGGAATCTTCTCAGTCCGGCGGGGCACTGCGCAATCGATTAGAGTCGCCGCCGTCATGTGCCGCCTCTTCGGCTCCCGATCGCGCGTTCCCGACGGTGTCGCGCACGAGCTGCTGCACGGCTCGAACGCCCTGCGGGTCCAGAGCCACAAGCACCCGGACGGCTGGGGCCTGGGCTGGTACGAGGGGGCCACGCCGCGCGTGGTGCGCAGCCTCGCGCCGGCCCACGGAGACAGCGAGTTCGAGAAGCTGTCGTCGTTCGTCAGCGCACCCACCGTCATCGCGCACGTGCGGCAGGCGAGCATCGGCCGCGTCGCCACGGTGAACACGCACCCGTTCCGGCGCGGGCCGTGGCTCTTCGCGCACAACGGGACGCTGCCCGCCTGGGACAAGGCGCGCGAGCCGCTCGAAGCGCTGCTGGACCCGTCGCTCCGCGCCGAGCTGAACGGCGAGACGGACAGCGAGCGCTGCTTCTACCTGTTCCTCTCGCGGCTGCGGCGGCGCTGCGACTTGGAGGCGGCGACCGTCGCGCACGCCGCGGCGGCGCTGTCGCAGACGGTGGCCGAGGTCCGCGCGCTGGTCGACCCGCTCGCCGACAAGCCATCGTCGACCACCTTCCTGCTCACCGACGGCCGGCTGATGCTGGCGTGCCGGCGCGGGCGCACGCTGCACATCTCGTCGCCCGACCCGGACGCGGAGGGCCGGGTCGACTACGTCGCGCTCGCCAGCGAGGATCCCACCGGCGACGCGCCGCCCTCGGGCCGCTTTCCCTGGCGCCTGCTGCCGGAGGAGTCGCTGATCACCATCGACGAGGAGATGCGGCTGCGGGTGGGGCCGCTGTTCGCCGACGCCTGAGCGTCGCGGTTCCGGGCTGCGCGCACCGGCTCGGCCGGCCCGGGAGCCGTTACCGTTCCAGGTGCAAGTCGCCGAGCAATTGCAGGGCGCGCGCTCCGGTGGCGGTCAGCCGCGCCTTGCGGGCGCGCGGTCCGGTGACCTCCAGCGCGATCTCGAGCCGCTCCGCCGGGAGCAAAGGCCCCGCGCGCCCGGGCCACTCGCACAGCGTCGCGGCCGGCTCGGCGAGGAGGTCCTCGAAGCCCAGCGCGAACAGCTCGGCCGGGCCGCCCGACAGCCGGTACAGGTCCAGGTGCTGCAGCAGCACGCGCCCGCCGCGATAGAGGTGCACCAGCGCGAAGGTCGGCGAGGTCGCGGTCTCGGCGCCCGCGCCTTCCGCCACCCCGCGCACCAGCTGGGTCTTGCCGGCGCCCAGCCCGCCTTCGAGCGCGACGAAGTCGCCCGGCAGCAGCAGCGCGCCCAGCTTGCGGCCCAGGCGCAGCGTCGCCTGCGGCGACTTGAGCTGGAGCTCAATGAGGCTCATTGGAGGTTCAATACCCCTCATTCCACCCGCACTTCGCCCTCACTTGGCATCACTTCGCCCCGGCCGGGCGGCGCGAGGAGGACCGCGGCTCTGGGCTGCTCGCTTGCGCGGCGGCCCGGGGCTGCTCGCGTGCGCGGCGCAGGATGCGGCGGGCCGGGGCCGCTTGCGTCAGCGGCGCCATCGACGGAAGACCCGCGGCAGGCCGGTCCGGATGAGGTCGCCGGCGATGAGGCCCGTCTCGCCGAAGCGCCGCGCCGCCAGATCGCCCGCGAACGCGTGGAGGAAGACCGCCAGCTGCGCGCGCTCGAAGGTGCCGCCCTCGCCGCCCCGCCGCGCCAGCACCGCCGCGCTGATGCCGGTGAGCACGTCGCCCGCCCCCGCGGTCGCCATGCCCGGATTTCCCGCGGCGCAGATGGCCGTCCGGCCCTCCGGATTCGCCACCACCGAGCGCGCCCCCTTGAGCACCACGCAGGCCGAGAAGCGCTGCGCGGCGCGGGCCGCCGAGTCCAGGCGATCGGCCTCGATGCGCTCGACCTCCTCGCCCGTGAGCCGCGCGAACTCGCCCGGGTGCGGGGTCAGGAGCGGCTGCACCGGCGCGCGCGAGAGCCAGCCGGCGATGCGCTCCCGGTGCTCGGCCAGCGCGTTCAACGCGTCGGCGTCGATCACCGACGCGCAGCCGCCGTCGAGCGCGGAGAGAAGCTCGCCGATCAGCGGCCCCGTCTCCGGCCCGCGGGGAATGCCCGGCCCGATGGCGAGCGCGGTCTTGCCGCGGACCGCCTCGCGCAGCGCGGGAAGATCGGCGAGGCCCAGCGGCCCCTCGCCCGGCAGCGGCACGCCCATCGCCTCGGGCACGCCCGGCAGCGCGCTGCCCAGCACCTCCGGCCGCGCCGCGAGCGTGACCAGCCCCGCCCCCGCCCGCAGCGCCGCCTCGATCACCAGCGCCGCCGCCCCGCTTTTCCCCGGCGATCCGGCGACCACCAGCACGTGGCCGAAGTCGTTCTTGTGCGCGGTGGGGGGCCGCGGCGAGAGCAGCGCACGCGCGAGCGATTCGTCGACCAGCTCGCAATCGGAAGGCTCCTCCAGCGCGCGCGGGATGCCGATGTCCGCCACCACGATGCGGCCCGCCGACTGCGCGCCCGGGTAGAGGTAGAGGCCGCGCTTGGGGAGGTGGAAGGTCACCGTGACGTCCGCGCGCGCGAGGTGCATGGGGTAGACCGCGCCCGAGTCGCTGTCGACGCCGCTCGGCACGTCGACCGCGACGATGCGCGCTCCTCGCGCCGCCGCGTCGTTCATCAGCGCGATGGCCTCCGCCTCCGCGCCCGCGGGCGGCCGCGACAGACCGCTGCCGAAGACCGCGTCGATCAGCACGCTGCCCGCGAGGTGCTCGGCCAGGTGCGCGGCGGAGAGCTCGACGTTCTTGCCGCCGCCCGCGACCCACGCCTGCGCGGCCGCGTGCGCGTCTCCCTTGAGATCCGCGAGCGGCCGCGTCGCCACGCAGAGCGTCTCGACCGTGGCCGAGAGCAGGCGCGCGGCCACGTAGCCGTCGCCGCCGTTGTTGCCCGGGCCGCAGAAGACGAAGACGCGCCGCGGGGAGAACGAGAGCGCCTCGCGCGCCACCGCGGCGCCGGCGCTCTCCATCAGCACCCGCGTGGGCAGGCCCGCGTCGCCGGCGCGCCGGTCGAGCTCGCGCTGCGCCGCCGCCGTCAGCAGCTTCATGCGCCGCTCATCCGATCAGGTCCTTCATGTCGCGGACGGCGCGCTCGAGGCCGGTGAGCACCGCGCGGCAGACGATGGCGTAGCCGATGTTCAGCTCGGTGATCTCGTCGACGCGCGCGATGGGCTGCACGTTCCAGTAGTCGAGTCCGTGGCCGGCCGCCACGCGCAGGCCCAGCTTGGTGGCGGCCTTGGCGGCCTCGACCACCCGGGCGAGCTCGCGGGCGCGGTCGCGCTCGGTGCGCGCCTCGCAGTAGCGGCCGGTGTGGAGCTCGACCGCCTGCGCGTCCACGCGGTGCGACGCCTTGATCTGCTCGAGGTCCGGGTCGACGAAGAGCGAGACCTCGACGCCGGCATCGCGCAGCGCGCGCGTGACGTGCTTGATCTCGTCGCGGTGGGCGCCGACGTCGAGGCCGCCCTCGGTGGTGAGCTCCTCGCGGCGCTCGGGCACCAGCGTGACCGTGTCGGGCCGGGTCTGCAGCGCCAGCTCGAGCATGGCCTGCACCGCGGCCATCTCCAGGTTCAGCGTGCCGTTCACCGTCTGCCGCAGGAGCGACAGGTCGCGATCGTTCACGTGGCGCCGGTCTTCGCGGACGTGCAGCGTGATCTGGTCGGCGCCTCCCAGCTCCGCGAGCGACGCGGCGATGACGGGGTCCGGATAGCGGCCGCGACGCGCCTGGCGGAGCGTGGCGACGTGGTCGATGTTCACGCCGAGCCTCATGCCGCGAACCATATCTGAACGACGCGCGCCGCGCCGCAAACGGAGCGGCGCTGGTCCGGCGATGCCGCAGGCGCGTCCATTTGACCGACGGTTGGCTGGAGGATGGGATGACGCGACGCGCTTCCCCAGAGTGATTCTCGAGACGGGCAGTTCACTCGCCGAGAAGTTTCTTTCACTCGCAGCGAACACCAGTGGAGGCCGTGATGACGCAGGCAAAGACCTGGTTGACGATGACTTGCATTTCGCTGGCGGCAGCGTGCGGGGGCGCGATCCCCGACGAGGGAAGCGCGGACAGCGCCGCCGCCGACGCCAGCGCGTCGCAGGACGATCTCGCCAGCTGCCGCTCCATCCAGTGGTGGAACGGCGGCTACTCCATCACCTCGAACCGGAAAGAATCGTACGGCTGGTGGGACACCGATCTGGCGGTGCGGTCCTCCACGCCGGTCCAGCTGCGGCACGCCTCCAAGCTGATCGCCTCGGGCGTGTACGGCTGGGGCTGGATGCCGACCTTCATCGACCAGGTCACCGGGCACGAGTTCCGCTTCCTCCACCTGCGCCCGCAGCACCAGTGGATGGGCCGCATCGGGCACGTCTATCCGGCGGGCGCGCTGGTGGGCGTCTCGGGCGGCGACACCTGGGACACCGGCGGCGCGGGCCGCGGCTACTCGACCGGTCCGCACCTCTGCGTGCAGACCCTCGCCGGCTTCCGCGGCGCCTTCCCCCAAGGCACCGACCGCTGCCACTGAGCAGAAACTGCAGCCGCAGAGGCGCGGAGCGCGCCGAGGTTTCGCAGAGAAAAACATTCGGGTCGCCTCCCAACGAGGTGGGGAGACGACCCGTTTTGCTTTTGCTTCCTCTGCGAAAACTCTGTGAACTCTGCGCCTCTGCGGCTGCAGTTGGCCCCGACTGTCCTACGCGCCGATGGCTTTCTTGAGCTCGCCGCCGATCTGGGCGGCGAAGGCGTCGATGGTCTTCTGGTCCGGCCCCTCCACCAGCACGCGCACCTTGGGCTCGGTGCCGCTGTAGCGCACCAGCACCCGGCCCTCCTTGCCCAGCTTCTTCTCGGCGTCGCGGATGGCGCGCATCACGTCGGGCAGCGAGCCCAGCTCGGGCTTGGCCTTGACCGCGAGCCCCAGCTGCGACTGCGGGAAGACGTCCATGCACTTCGCCAGCTCGGACATGGGCTTGCCGCTCTGGACCATCACCGAGAGCAGCGCCAGCGCGGCCACGGTCCCGTCGCCGGTGGTGGCGCTGTCGAGGAAGATGAGGTGCCCGCTCTGCTCGCCGCCGAAGGTGTAGCCGTTCTTGCGCATCTCCTCGACCACGTAGCGGTCGCCGACGCGGGTGCGGACGACCTTCCCGCCCGCCTTCACGATCGCCTGGTCGAGGCCCATGTTCGACATCACGGTCGAGACCACCGTCTTCTTCGGCAGCGCCTTGCGGCGGATGAGGTCGAGGCCGCAGATGGCCATCACCGCGTCGCCGTCGACGATCTTGCCGTTCTCGTCGGCGACGATGAGGCGGTCGGCGTCGCCGTCGAGCGCGATGCCGAGGTTGGCGCCCGACTTGAGCACCGCCTTGCACATGGTCTCCGGGTAGAGCGCGCCGAAGCCCTTGTTGATGTTCTTCCCGTCCGGCTGGTTGCCGATGACGATGACCTTCGCGCCCAGCTCTTCCAGCACGGCCGGCGCCACGCGGTAGGCGGCGCCGTGCCCGCAGTCGACCACGATGGTGAGGCCTTCGAGCGTGAGGTGCCGCGGGAAGGTGTTCTTCGCGTAGACCACATAGCGGCCGCGCGCGTCGTCGATGCGCCAGGCGCGGCCGATGCTCTGCGCGGTGG
>FSWK01000715.1_pt1 | contig 10054 bp, 9 predicted proteins | sample 1637951 | NCBI WGS metagenome assembly FSWK01 (sample SAMEA3914789, study PRJEB12502) | metagenome | biome: forest; material: soil | place: Canada | collected 2011-07-03 | depth 0.3 m | reverse complement strand
GATCCTGCGCGGCGACGCCGGAGATGAGCGAGTCGGGGCCGAACAGGCAGAAGCCCACCAGCGCCATCGCCGCGACGTTGGTCCAGAGGCCGAAGGGCGCGACGCGGCCGTAGAGCGCCAGCGCCCCGGCGAGCGCGACGGTGCAGACCATGGCGACCGCGCCGCGGCGGTGCGGGAACCAGCGATCGGAGATGTAGCCGATGGCGATGGCGCCGAAGATGCCGCCGAACTGGAACGCGGTCGAGGCGTACGCCGCGGTCGAGCCCGCGTAGCCCAGGCCCTTCTCCAGATAGTAGGGCTGCCAGAAGTCGATGCAGTAGCGGATGAGCTTCATGCCAAAGTAGCTCAAGCCCAAAAGCCAGACCACCGGGTTGCGCAGCGCCTCGCGCGAGGCCTCGCGGACGTCGGCGGCGACGGGCTTCCGATCGGTCGCGAGCTTCTCCGGGCCCTCGCGCAGGAAGAGCAGGACGCCCATTCCGACCAGCGCCACCCAGATGGCGGGGCCGAAGAAGGCCCAGCGCCAGCCCGCGTGCGCGAGCAGATATGCGGCCAGCCCGGTGGCAAAGAGCGGCCCCACCTGGAAGCAGGTGGACCAGAAGCCCATCACCGCGCCGCGCTCGGTGGGGCCGTACCAGGCGGCCATCGCCTTGACGTTCCCGGGCCAGCCGGTCGCCTGGAGAAAGCCGTTGAGTCCGAAGAAGAGCGCGAACAGGCTGACGGTGCTCGAGGCGCCGAAGGCGGCGCAGAGCGCGGCCGAGCCGATCATGCCGAGCCCAATCATCCGCCGCGAGCCGACCCGGTCGCAGAGCCAGCCGCCGCCGAACTGGCCGATGGCGTAGGTGGCGAGATAGCCGGTGTCGACCACCGCGAGGCCCGCTGTGGTGATGCCCAGCTCGCGCTCGATGGTGCGCTTGGCGACCGGGAAGTTCTTCCGCGCGAAGTAGTAGGACGCGTACGAGAGCCAGGTGAGTGCGAAGACGCCCCGGCGTCGCCAGCCTTGCATCCGCGCAAGCTACAGCATTTCGCTACTTCATCGCGGTGGCGAGCACGTGACGACTCTTGCGCTCCTGCACGAAGACCACCGCGCGCAGGGTGCCGTGCGGCTTGATCTCACCCGACCACGCAGCGCCGTCGGCCGACGCCACCATCTCCAGCGACCGCGCGACCGCGACGTGCTTGAGCGTGCGGCCTTTGTTCTCGCCGCGCTCGACCTGGACGCTCAAGCCGTCCTCGACGAACGCCACCACCACGTCGGCCGGGCGGTGGTCCTTGGGCAGCTGGTCGATCCGGATCTTCACTGTCGCGGGGTCGGATCGGTCCAGCGTAATGATGCCATGCGGGTCTGACAGCGCGCCCTTCACCGCCGTCTCGATCGACGACCGATCGCTGCCCACCGCGTCGACGCGGCCGTCCACCATGGCCTGCGGCGTATAGGTGCGAAAGCCCGGATAGCTGCCCTGCCGCTCGCTGAACTGGCTCGAGGAGAACGGATCGCGCCAGCCCAGGTTGTTCCAGTAGTCGACGTGCTCGGAGATCACGACCAGCTGCGCGCCGTCGATGGGCTGCGTCTCGTGCAGGCGCTGCAGCAGCGCATCGGCGGGCGGGCAGCTCGAGCAGCCCTGGGAGGTGAAGAGCTCGATCAGGATGGGGACGGCGGCGAGCAGCATGCGAGGTTGACGCGCGACAAAGTCGAGCGGTTACGGCACACTGAACGGAATGTCAGGGGGCTGATCTAGCCTGCCGTCCATGAGCGAACTCCAGCTGTCACTCGCATGCGATGCTCCCGCCGTGAACGAGCCGTCGGCGCAACTGTCCTCTGAGCCGGCCGGCCGCGTGCTGGTCTCCGACGCCTTCGACCTCTTGCGCGGCCTCGCGCCCGAGTCGGTCGACCTGGTCGTCACCGACCCACCGTACGAGTCGCTCGAGCTGCACCGCGCCCGCGGCACCACCACGCGCCTGACCACCAACTGGTTCGCCACCGTGGCCGACGCGCGGCTGCCCGAGCTCTTGCAGCTCGTCTATCGCGCGCTCCGCCGCGACCGGCACTTCTACCTCTTCTGCGACGAGGTCACGGCCGACGTCATCAAGCAGCAGCAGGGCGTCGGCAAGGCGCGCATGCCCAACGGCGGCCGCAAGTGCGCCTCGGGCTTCGTCTATTGGAAAGAGATCATCTGGGCGAAGACCACGCTCGACGGCACGCGCATCCGCGGCGGCACTGGCTACCACTACCGCGCCGCCTCCGAGCGCATCCTCTTCTTCGAGAAGGGCAAGCGCACGCTCTCCGATCTCGGCATCCCCGACGTGCTGATGGCCCCGCGCGCGGGCGTGCCCGGTCCGGCGGTGAAGCCGGCGGCCGTGGTCCGCACGCTGATCACGCAGAGCACCTTGCCGGGCGAGCTCGTGGTCGATCCCTTCGCCGGCAGCGGCGTCGCCGGCGTCGAGGCGCGCGCGCAGGGGCGGCGCTTCCTCATCGGCGACATCGACCTTGCTTATCTCGATCCGTCGCTGGCCGACCTGACGCCGGCCGGCGCGGCCGTCGCGCGCGCTGCCGCGCCCTCGGAAGTGCCGGCGCACGAGCCGCCGGTGCTCGAGGCGCTGGCAGACGGCACCGCCTTCGTCGAAGAGCTGGAGGCCGCGCACGCCTTCGGCTGGCTCGACCCCGGGCCCACGCCCGCGCTGGAGAAGCTGACCGCGCTGCGGCTCAAGGAGCGCGAGGCCGCGGTGCGCCGCGCGCTGCGCACGTCTCCGCCGCGGCCCGACGAACCTCTGCTGCTCCGCGCCTGGCGCGCGTGGGCGCTCTCCGGGAGACGCTTGTGAACGTCAGTCTGACTGCGCGTGGTCCACTCGAGTTGCTCGCAGCGCTGCGCGCGTGGGAGCCGGGCGGCATCGGCCGCTGGGTCGTGGCCGCCGATCCGGTCACGCCCGCGAGCATGCCGCTGACCGCGGCCGAGTGCCTGCTGCTCGCGCGACAGATGGAAGGCGTGGAGCTCTCCTCGGGCGAGTTCGAGCGGCTGATCGCGCTCATCGGGCACTCGCTCGGCCTCGACTACCGGCGCAAGCTGACGGTGGGCAAGACCGTCTATGGCCGCGACCGCGAGGTCGACGTCCTCTTCCGCGACGCGCGCAACGGCAACCGCCTCGCGGTCGAGGCCAAGTACCAGCGCGTGGCCGGCACCGCCGACGAGAAGCTGCCGTATGCGGTGCTGAATCTCCAGACGCTGCCGCTGCCGGGGGTCATCGTCTACGGCGGCGGCGGCTTCAACCTGGGCGCGCTGCACTGGCTCTGCGCCAATACCCGCGCCACCGATATCGCCCGCCTGAGTGAATGGCTCACCGTCTTCTTCGCTCTCTGACGCATGCCGCGGGACTTCGTCATCTGGTGTGGCGAGTATTCAATCGAATGCACGCCGAGCGGACTCCCCGGTCTCTATGACGAGCTGAAGGCGCACGCGGCGCTCGCGGAGGAGCTCGCGCTGGACGAGCGGGATCTCTGCTGCCTCGCGGTCCGCCGCGGCGACGAGCCCTGGCCGTTCCTCACGGTTGCCCTCGGCTGCGCGACCGCGGTCGCGGGCGGCTCGCCGGGCGCGCTGCTGGCGCTCGACACAAGCACGCTCTTTATCGGTTATGCCGAGCAGCTCCTCGCGGTTCGACTGCAGCCGCTCGCGAGACTCTGGCGCTCCGAGGCGCCAGGCGGATTCCGCTTCTGGGAGCAGCACGGCGACGTGGTGCTGCTCGGCGCCGAGCGCGCGCTGGAAGCGTTCTCCAGCGCGGGCGAGAAGCTATGGAGCAGGCCGGCGGCTCCGCCGTGGAGCCATCGAGTCCGCGGCGAGCGGATCGACCTGACCGACGGCGGCGGACGAATCGAGGCGCTCACGCTGCGCGAGGGTCGGGGAGACGGCTCGCGCGGTTCTGGATGATCGCACCGCAGCGCTCGCCGATGTCTCCAAGCGCGGTCACGGCAGAGGCAGTGCCGGGTTGCTTCGAGGCCTCCGCGATTCATCGGTTGACGAGGAGCCGCCCGGGTGCCGGGGGGCTGCGGCGAGAGAGCGTACGTTCTGTACAGTTTGAGCGATTCGAGCGCCCCCGAATGGGCTTCGCCGCGGTACGAAACGTACAGAACGTACGGTCGCCGCCAGGGACTTCCCTCCCACTGTCGCCCACGGGCGTCGGATCACGGGACGTCGGTCGAGGTGCTGGGGAAGGATGCACTGAAGCAACTGGTACTCTGCTACCAAGGTACTTTGGTACCATGAAGGAGAGCGCCGCGGTCGGACTACGACCGCGGGCGTGTGCCCTGGGCTTTGCGCGGCTTCCGCTTCGGCAGGTTCTCCTCTTGCGACTTCCTTTGCGCCGGCGGGCTCTTCTTTCGCGGCGCCGAGGCCTCTCCTCGATCCGCGCCGGTCTTCAGCCGGCTGGCGCGGCGCTTCTCGCGCGCGGCATCGTCCAGCGTGGCCAGCGTGGCGGCGCCCAGCGTCTTGAGCGCGGCGCGATCGAGCGCGAACCCGATGGGCGCGCCCAGCACCGGCCACAGCTTGAGCGCGCGCGGCAGCCAGCCCAGGCCGAGCCGGCGGAGGATGGCGCGCAGCAGGACCGGATTGATCCGCGCGATCAGCCGCGCCGGCAGCGATTCGGTGAGCACCCGGCCCAGCGCGCGCGCCCCCAGGCGCAGGCCCGCGCTCTTGGCAGCATCAGCAAACCCGGCGCCGGCCCAGAGCGCGTAGAGCCGCAGGCGCCCCGGTTCTCCCTCGACCGACAGACCGTAGATCTCGAGCAGCGAGAGGATCAGCTCGGCCTCCAGCGCGAGCGAGACGGCCACGCCCGCCGGCAGCCCCACCGGCAGCGCGACGAGCGCGAGCGTCCCGGTGGCAGCGCCCCACAGGCCGGCGCGATTGGCCGCGGACCGCACCAGCCGCTGGCCGAGCGCGAACTCGTCCTCGCCGGGAAAGTCTTTGCGCAGCGCAGCCGCCCGCCGCCGCGCCCGCTCCTGCGCGCCGTCCACCAGCCCCGCGATCACCGACGGCGTCGCCAGCTCCATTCCAAGTATCCTAGCGCGCGCCGCGGGAGCAGGCTCCCCTGGTTGAGCAATCGATCGCCGCTCCCTCTTCTGGCCAGGCATGGACCGGGCTCCTTGCAGAAATCCGTATGGTGTCCCCGGATTCCCGCGAAAGCGATTGACGGCGGCGCGGGCGGATTGGAACCTGCGCAATGCGCTCAATCCTCTTCGCGGCCCTGCTCGCTTCCGCCTGCGGTCAGAGCCACCCGCCGGCGGTGCGCGCCCGCTTCGATCCGCAGGCCGCGCTGCAAGGCCGCGACTTCTTCGCGCTTCCCTTCCCCACCGACCTGCGCCGCAGCGGCACCGGCCTCGACCTCACCGGCTTCCCCAACCCGGGCAAGTCGAGCCTGCTCTCCGACTACGTCATCGCCATGCGCAGCGGTCAGCCGGGCTTCGGCCTCGCCTCCGCGCTCTACGCCAGCTTCACCGCACCGGTCGATCCCGCGACGCTCACCGCACAGACCGTGCTGCTCGTCGATCTCGCAACCGGCGAGCGCATCCCGCTCCAGCTCAAGTACTTCGACCAGGCGACGCTCTTCGTCCCCGCCGCCACCCTCGCGGCGCTGCCGCTCTTCGGCACGCCGCTCAGCGCCGCGCACACCTATGCGTTCGTGCTCACCGACGGCGTCCACGACCCGCAGGGGAACGCCATCGGCGCCGACGCGGCGATGAGCGATGCGCTGCAGGGTGCCGGCCCCGCCGCCGCCACCACCGCGCCGTTCGTCGCCTTCGCCGCGGCGCACGCCGACTTCAAAGTCCACGCCGTGCTCGCGTCGGTCTTCACCACGCAGGACGCGGGCTCGGTGCTGGTCAAGCTGCGCGCGGCCGTCCACGCCACGCCTGCGCCAGCCGCTGCCGGCCTCGCCTACGCCGCGGGAGCGGGCACGCGCCCGTACCATCTCTTCGCCGGGACCTTCCCGGTCCCGAACTACCAGAGCGGCACGCCGCCGTACTCCGCGTCCGGCGGTCAGCTGTCATTTGATGCCTCCGGCAACCCGCAAGTGGTGCGCACCGAGAGCGTCCGCTTCGCCGTGACCGTCCCCACCGGCGCGGCTCCCGCGGGCGGCTTCCCGGCGGTGCTCTACGAGCACGGCACCGGCGGCGACTTCGAATCGTTCGAGCGCGAAGGGATCGGCCGCGACCTCGCCGCGCGCGGGATCGCCACCCTCTCGATGGATCAGGTGCTGCACGGCCCGCGCAACCCGGGCTGCGACTACACCAACCCGGGGCCGGCTTACGACAGCTGCGTCGGGACGGCGTACTTCAACTTCCTCAATCCCTATGCGGGCCGCGACAACACGCGGCAGGGCGCGGCCGACGGCTACCAGCTGCTGCGGCTCGCGAAGGGCCTGCAGATCCCGGCGGCCGTCCACCCCGAAGGCCTTGCTGTCTCGCTCTCGCCGCAGGCGTTCCTCGGCCACTCGCAGGGAGGGCTCACCGGCGCGCCGTTCCTCGCGGGCGAGCCCGAGCTCAGGGCGGCCGTGCTCTCGGGCACGGGCGGCGTGCTCGCCATCACCGTGCTGCAGCGCAAGGATCCGCTCGACTTCAAGGCCGCCGTCGAGCTGGTGCTCGCCATCAACGGCAAGGAGTCGCTCGAGCCGTTCCATCCCGTGCTGGCGCTGGTCCAGACCTTCGCCGAGCCCGCCGATCCGATCAGCTACGCGCGCCTGCTGGCCGCGCCCCCGGGAGGCCAGCGCAGCGTGATGCTCACCGAGGGGCTGCTCGATCCGTACACCGCCGCCGACGCGTCGGAGGCGCTGGGGGCCGCGGCCGGCTTCGACATCGGCGGCGCGGCGGCGCACGAGAACGCGGCCTTCGTCGCGCGCGGGCTCGCGGTGCAGCCGCTGCCGTACACCGTGGCGCCGGGGCGCGGCGTGCTGTTGCAGTACCCGGACCAGGGACACTTCGCCATCTTCGACAGCGCGGTCGCGCGCTGCCGCTGGCTCGGATTTCTCGACCTGGCGGCGCACGGCGGCGCGCCGCGCGTCGACCCGTGCGGAGGCTGAGCCGCGCCGGAGCTACTTCGCGGCCGGCGCGGGCTGAGCCGCGACGACGGGCGCGGGAGCCTGCGCTGCGCCGGCTGCCGCGGCGGCCGGCGCTCCAGCAGCGGCCACTCCAGCGGCAGGCTGTCCGGGAGCGGCGCCGGGCTGTCCGGCGGCGGCAGGCTCGGCGGCCGCGGTCTCGGCCTCCTCGTCCAGCGCCTCCTGCAGCGCGGTCACCTGCGTCTCGAGCGCGCGGATCTTCACCTCCTGCTTCGCCAGCTGCGGCACCATCACCAGCCACGCCACGATCACGAACACCGCCGACGAGACCAGCAGCGACAGCATCACGTGAACGACCAACTGGCGGGACGGGCTGAACGACGGTTTGGCGGCTTCGGTCTCGAGCATTGGTTGAGCTCCGGAAGGAAGAGGCCGCGGAGCATCGCACAGGAATCCGGAGCGGCACTATCGGGCGTTCGGGTACGCCGGGCCAGCTTCCCACGGCGCGGAAGGTCGGCCACGCGCTCGCAAGTTTCGCGGGCCCGCCGCCATCTGTATCCGAAGTCAAACCGAGGTCAGTCCGCGCGCCAAGCTAGCCCGGCTCGCCCGACGAGAGCTGGTGGTACATCCGCCAGAGCCTGTCGATCTGCCCCCGCTCGACGACCTCGAGCGGCTTCAGGCCTTCAAACGAAGGGTTCGGCGTCTCCATCCACTCGCCGAGCGTCTCCGCCTTGACCACTTCGGAGAGCGCAGCCCGGAGGCGCTCCAATTCTGCCAGGCGCTGCTTCGTTGCAGGCGTCTGCCTGGCGCCAGCCTCGAGCTGCGCCAGCTTGCGCGGAGAGAAATTCGCGAGTCGAGAGAACGTCTCTCGCTTCAGGCCGAACCCTGTGCGGAGGTCCTTGGGAACCACCGCAACCTCGGCTGAGGCCTCGGCGGCAGCCCGGAAGGCGTGTGCAGCGCGGAACCCCTTCTTGGCCGGTCGGCGCGTGGCGTGCTTCACGAGAGCCATCCTGGTACTCCTTTCTGCGATAACTTATGCATGCACAACTGCATGCAGCAAGTCTGCGTGGGCTAGACCGGAAAGTCAAACCCCGGGCATCAATTGGCGTCATCGAGGCCGGCCGCGGTGACCGCGCCACCCGTCTTCGCGAGGGCCTCTGGAAAGACGACGATGTTCGCCTGCCCAGGCACGCACGCGGAAGGCACGATGAGGCAGTCCGCTCCCACTGCGAAGGCGGCGCGGCCGAGGGCCTGCGTGAACGCCTCGCTCCCGGCATCCTGGACCGGCTCCCATTCCAGCGAGAGCCGACCCGGCTCTCTTCAGGCGCCGAAATGCGGCGTGGCGCTTCAGCTTCCTGGAGATCGCCTTCTTCGTCTTCACTCGATCGCGTTCCGTCGGAAGAGCTGCGCCAGGACCATGTCCGGCGCAGCCAGCAGCGCGAAGGTACTCGACCCCGCTCTCACCGCACTATCGGGCGTTCGGGTACGCGCGGCCCTTCCACACCGGCCCCGCCCCGCTGAGCTGCCGCAACACAGAGTGCGCCGCCACGCCCGCGAGGAAGAGCGTCGTGACCGGCACGAAGACGGCCCACGCGAGCGACGCGCCGAAGAGCCGCCGCAGCAGCAGCGCGCGCTGCAGCACCGCGCACGCGCAGGCGGCCGCGGCGACCAGCAGCAGCGGGCCGTGCGCGAACGGCAGCGCGAAGAACGGCAGCAGCGAGAAGAGCGCAGCAGCGATGCCAAGCGAGGTGAGCCACGGCCCGCCCGCGCCGGCCGAGGCGTTCTTGACGAAGCCCCACCAGATCTCGCGCAGCGACGTGTACATCCGCACCGAGACCAGCGCGCGGCCGTCCTCGGCCCGCAGTACGCGCCCGCTCTGCTTCACCAGCCGCGCCAGCTCCATGTCGTCGGCCACGCGATCGAAGATGGCGGCGTGCCCGCCCACGGCCTCGTAATCGGCGCGCGGCATCAGCAGGAACTGCCCGTTGGCGATGGCCACCTTCGAGCGCGGGTCGTTGATCTTGCGCACCGGATACAGCTGCACGATGGCGGCGATGGTCGAGCGCAGGAGCAGCTTCTCCCAGAAGGTCTCGCAGTCGACCCGGGTGAAGAGCGTGTACAGCGAAGCGCCGCAGCGCCGCGCCGCCGCATACGCCGACGGCAGCGCCTGCGGCTGGTGGACCGTGTCGGCGTCGGTGAAGAGCAGCCAGCTGGCGTCGCCCGCGCGCTCGACGCCCTGCGCGTTGGCGTAATTCTTCCCCAGCCACCCCTCTGGCAGCTCGCGGCCGCGGACCACGACGAGCCGCGGATCCTGAATCGACGACGCGACCGAGAAGGTCCCATCCTCGCTGCGATCGTCCACGCAGATAACGGTGAGCCGCGGCCACGCCTGCGCCAGCAGCGAGCGCAGGCAGCGCTCGAGCTGGTGCGCTTCGTTGCGCGCCGGAACGATCACCGCGATGTGCGGCGCGTCGGGCGGCGCCTCGGCGGGCTCGACCGGCCACATCGAGGCATCGACCAGCACGCCCAGGAGCAGCAGCGCCCAGAACAGCAGCGCTCCCCAGAGCGCTATCTGCAGGCGGGGCCCGCGCAGATCGCGCGGCGCGGAATGGTGCCCGACGCGTCGGTGGCCAGGTACCGGTGCGGCAGCACGCCCGCGCCCGCCTGCGCGTGGACGTACGCGCCCAGCGCCTCCCAGTCTTTGATCTCGGTGCTGTCGGCGCGGTGCAGGATGGTCGCTGCCGGGTTGTTGTTGGCGATGGGATTGCCGCTGTCGTCTTTCAGGTGCACGCCGGCGACGGCTGCAAAAGACGCGACGTAGAGGTTGGCGGCCACCTTCACCAGCGCGAGCGGCCCGGCGTCGCCCCAGGCGGCGGCGCCCTTCGAGGCGTCGAAGACCACCTTGGACGGCCCGTCGGGATCGGCGGTGGTGGCCTGGGAGATCTTCGTCACGCGGCCGTTCGACGGATCGATGCTGCTACCCGCGGGGTCGAACGGCGCGCGCGCGGTGTCGTATTCG
>FSWK01000809.1_pt1 | contig 10072 bp, 8 predicted proteins | sample 1637951 | NCBI WGS metagenome assembly FSWK01 (sample SAMEA3914789, study PRJEB12502) | metagenome | biome: forest; material: soil | place: Canada | collected 2011-07-03 | depth 0.3 m | reverse complement strand
CGCGCGCTCTCGCTGCAGCTCGAGGGCTCGCTGGCGCTGCCCCCCTCTGAATTGAAGCGCATGCGCCGCGCGTTGACCGAGGCCTTGAGCGCGCAGCCGCCGCCGCGCGCCGCGCGGCACGTCACGGTCGGCCACACGGCGGAGGAGATCGCGCCGCGGCTCGCGTCGTCGGCGTCTCTCGCAGAGCCGGTGCTGGTGCCGCTGCTGCGGACGCTGGAGCAGGTCGAGGTCGCGCTGGAGCTGGGCTTCCGCGAGGTCGAGCTGGACTTCATGGAGCTGGTCGGACTGGGCGTCGCCGCCGAGCGCGTGCGGGCTCGCGGGGTGCGGCTGGTCATCGCCACGCCGCGCGTGCAGAAGCCGGGCGAAGAGGGCTATGACCTTCGCTTCGATCGCCTGCGGCCCGACGGAATCCTGGCGCGGCACCTCGGCGCGCTGGAGCATTTCAAGGACACCGCGTCGCGGCCGGAGGGCTTTACCGTCCACGGCGATTTCTCATTGAATGCCACCAACGCGATCACCGCGCGGACGCTCCTGGGCTTCGGCTTGTCGACGCTGACGCCCGCCTATGATCTCGACCTCGCGCAATTGCTGGATCTCTGCGCCGGCGTCCCGTCCGAGCGGCTGGAGGTGACCATCCACCAGCACCTGCCGCTCTTCCACAACGAGCACTGCGTCTATTCGCACCTGCTCTCCAATGGCCGCGATTACCGCGACTGCGGCCGGCCCTGCGAGCAGCACTTGATTCAATTGCGCGACGGCGCGGGCCTCGAGCACCCGGTCATCGTCGACGTGGGCTGCCGCAATACGGTCTTCAATGCGCGCGCGCAGAGCGCCGCGTCCTGCCTGCCTGCTCTATTGACTGCCGGCGTGCGCCGCTTCCGCGTCGAGCTGGTCCGCGAGAACGGCGCCGAGTCGCGCCGCGTGCTCACCGCTTACCGCGAGCTGCTGAGAGGCTCCCGCAAGGCGCGCGACGTCATCTCCGACGTGGGCGCGCTGGAGAAGTATGGCGTCTCGGCCGGCACGCTGGTCGTCGTCAGCCAGCCGCATGCGTAGAGCACGTGAGTTGCCTGGCTGCTTATTCCGCTCGATTACGTAGCGGAGCGGGGTTGAACGAGCCGCTTCAAGCCAGGAGCGAATCGCCACGCCCTATCCGGCATCAGCGCTCTTGGGTGTTTGAACGGAGCGTGCGGGATGTCAATTCCGGCTGCGCAGATGGCGACGGTGGCGCGTTATGTCCTCAAGCAGCGCCTGGCCGGCCGCGAGAAGTATCCGCTGGTCCTGATGCTGGAGCCGCTCTTCCGCTGCAATCTCTCCTGCACCGGCTGCGGCAAGATCCAGTACCCGGTCTCGCTCCTGAAGAAGAACCTCTCGATTGAGGACTGCCTGCGCGCCTCCGACGAGTGCGGCGCGCCGATGATCAGCATCGCGGGCGGCGAGCCCCTGCTGCATCCGGACATCGCGGCCATCGCGCGCGGGCTGGTCGACCGCGGCCGGTTCGTATACCTGTGCACGAACGCGCTGCTGCTCGAGCGCAAGCTCGACGAGTTCGAGCCCGACAAGCACCTGAGCTTCTCGGTGCACATGGACGGGCCGCGCGCCGAGCACGACTTCTCCGTTTGCCGCGAAGGCGTCTATGACGTGGCCGTCCAGGCCATCCGCGCCGCCATCGGCCGCGGCTTCCGCGTCACCACCAACACCACCCTCTTCGAGGGCGCGGACCCTGCGCGCATGCGGCGCTTCTTCGACGACATGATGGAGCTGGGCGTCGAAGGGATGATGATCTCTCCCGGCTATTCGTACCAGAAGGCGCCCGACCAGGAGCACTTCCTGCGCCGCGAGCGCTCGCACCAGCTGTTCGCGCGGATGCTCGAGAACCCGAAGCGCAGCTGGCACTTCAATCAATCGCCGCTGTTCCTGCAGTTCCTCATGGGCAAACGCGACTTCGAGTGCACGCCCTGGGGCAACCCGACCTACAACATCTTCGGCTGGCAGAAGCCCTGCTATCTCCTCCAGGATGGCTACGCCCGGACGTTCAAGGAGCTGATGGAGGAGACCGACTGGGGAAGCTACGGCCGGCGCAGCGGGAACCCGCGCTGCCAGGACTGCATGGTGCACTGCGGCTTCGAGCCCAGCGCGGTGCGCGCCACTTTTGATTCGCCGCGCGCCCTCGCGGAGTCGGCGCTCACGATGATGACGGGCAAGCTGTGACCGCCCCGGCCCCGGACGACCTGGTCGAGCGCGCGTTCGACTCCCGCGGCTACGTCACGCTCCGGCGGCGCGACGGCTCCGAGCTGGTCGGCTACGTCTACGATCGCGGGCCCACGCACCTGGACATCTTCGACGAGAGCGCCACCGGGCGGCTGCGGATCGCGCGCGACGAGATCGTGGACATCCGGTTCACCGGCGACGATCCGGTGCGCAGATCGCAGGAGATCTGGGAGCGCCGCAAGGGCGCGCTCGAGCCCCGCCTGAGCCCGGCGTACGGCCAGTGGGGCCAATCGCGCCCGGTGCTGCTCATCGTCGCGGTCGCGCAGGAGCTGCGCTGGACGGCGCGCGCGCTGGGCTTGCGGCGGCGGCGAGCGGTCGCGCGCGGGCGGGTTTTCGAAGCCCGCGGAGCCGAGGGGGTCGAATTCGTCGCGCACGCGGTCGGACCGGGCGGCGGCGCGGCGCGGGTGGTCGCCGACGAAGAGCCGCGGCTGGTGGTGAGCTGCGGCTTCTGCGGCGCGCTCGATCCCCGGCTCGAGCCCGGCGATCTGGTGCTGGCCACCTCGGTGCGCGACGAAGGCGGCGACTGGCTCGGGGCGTCCGCGGCTCTGCTCTCGGCGGCCCGCCGCGCCCTCTCGCCCCTGCCGGTCTACGAGGGCGCGGTGCTGTGCACCACCGCGGTCGCGGCCACGCCGGCGGAGAAGCGCGCGCTGGCCGCGCCGGGCACGCTCGCCGTCGACATGGAGACGCACCCGGTGGCGCGCGCGGCGGCGCAGGCCCGCATCCCCTGGCTCTCGGTGCGCGCGGTCGTCGACTCGCTGACCGAAGGGCTGCCCGGGTTCGTGCGCGAGCCGCGCCAGGGATATGCCGTCCCTGCCCTCCGGCACGCGCTCTCGGCGCGCCGCGGAGCGCTCGAGGTGGCGCGGCTGGCGGCGCACGCGTGGCGCGCCGGCCGCTCGCTGGAAGAGGCCATCCGGCGGCTCGGGCCGGCGCTGGCGCAGGAGGCATCGAGTCAGGAGGCGCGGCCGTGAGGGCGCTGGTCACCGGCGCGAGCGGGTTCATCGGCGGCGCGGTCGCGCACGCGCTGCTGCGACGCGGCGATCACGTGCGGGTCCTGCTGCGGCCCGGCTCGGTGGCCAACGTCCCCGACGGCCGCGACCTCGAGGTGGCGCGCGGCGATCTGCGCGACGCGCAGGCGGTCCGCGCCGCCGCCGAAGGGTGCGCGGCCATCTATCACGCCGGCGCCGTCTACTCGTTCGCGCGGCCGCCCTCGGAAGTCCTCGCGGTCAACGTGGGCGGCACCCGCAACGTGCTTGAAGCCGCGCGCGCGACCGGCGCGCGGCTGGTCTACACCTCGAGCATCGCCACCGTCGGCGGGATGCGCGACGGCCAGATCCCCGACGAGAGCTGCATGCCGCACGGCGCGCCGCCCGGCCCCTACAAGCGAAGCAAGCGGGAGGCCGAGGCGCTGGTCCGCGAGGCGGCCCGCGACGGCGTCGATGCGGTCATCGTGAACCCGACCTTTCCGGTGGGCGCCCGCGACGTGAAGCCGACCCCGACCGGCGCCGTGATCCGCGACTTCCTCGAGGGCCGCATGCCGGCCTACGTCGACACCGGCATGAACATCATCGACGTCGAGGACGTCGCCGAGGGGCACCTGCTCGCCTTCGATCGGGGCGCGCGCGGCGAGCGCTACATCCTCGGCCACGCCAACGTCACCATGCGCGAGCTGCTCGCCGAGCTGTCGGCCCTCAGCGGCCGCCCCGCGCCGCGGCTGCGGCTGCCGCACGGCCTGGTGCTCGCGCTTGCGCACGCCGACGCGTTCGTCTCGGGCTGCCTGCTGGGCCGCGCGCCGCGGGTGCCGCTCGAGGGCGTGCGCACCGCGCGCGAGATCATGTTCGCCAACTGCCGCCGCGCCGTCCGCGAGCTGGGCCTGCGGCAGACCCCGGTCCGCGAGTCGCTGGAGAAGGCCGTGCGCTGGTTCCAGGACGGCGCAGGCCGCAAGAGGAGCACGCCGTGATCGGCCGCGAGCAGGACCTGGAGCAGGCAAACCTCGACGTCCTCATCGAGCGCGCGCAGTCGTGGTTCTTCCGCGAGCAGCTCGACGACGGCTGCTTCTGGGCCGAGCTCGAATCCAACGCCACCATGAACGCGGAGTACCTGCTGCTCACCCACTTCCTCGGCGCGCGCGACGACGAGCTGTGGCGCGGGGTGGCGCAGGACATCCGCAACTACCAGCGCGACGACGGCAGCTGGGCCATGTACCACGGCGCTCCCGGCGATCTCTCCACCACCATCGAGTGCTACTTCGCCCTCAAGCTCGCGGGCGATCCCGCCGAGGCACCGCACCTGCAGCGGGCGCGCGAGTTCGCCCGGGCGCGCGGCGGCATCGCGCGGGCGCGGACCTTCACGCGCATCTGGCTGGCGCTGTTCGGGCAGTTCCCCTGGAGCGAGCTGCCGTCGATGCCGCCCGAGCTGATGCTGCTGCCGCCGCGGGCGCCGCTCAGCATCTATCGATTCGCCTCGTGGGCGCGCGGCACCATCGTGCCGCTGCTCATCCTGATGGACGCCCGGCCGGTGCGCGCGGTGCCGGCCCGCGCCCGGCTCGACGAGCTGCGCGTGCCCGGCGCCGCCCCGCCCGCGCCGCGCGAGCCCGTCGATCGCGCCTTCCTCATGCTCGACGGCGCGCTGGGCCTCTACGGCCGGCTGCCGGTGAACCCGCTCCGCGCGCGCGCGCTGGACGAGGCCCAGCGCTGGATCCTCGCCCACCAGGAGGCCGACGGCAGCTGGGGCGGCATCCAGCCGCCGTGGGTCTACTCGCTGATGGCGCTGCACACGCGCGGCCTCGGCCTCGACCATCCGGTGATGAAGAAGGGCCTCGACGGCATGCACGGCCGCTGGATGGTCGCGCGCCCCGACGGCAGCCGCCGGGTGCAGGCGTGCCTCTCGCCCGTCTGGGACACGGGGCTTTCGCTGCTGGCGCTGCGCGAGTCGGGCGTGCCGGCCAGCGACGCCGGCGTGCAGCGCGCGGCGCAGTGGCTGGTGCGCGAGGAGATCCGCGTTCCGGGCGACTGGTGCGTCCAGGTGCCGGGCGTCGAGCCCAGCGGCTGGGCGTTCGAGTTCGAGAACGATCTCTACCCGGACGTCGACGACACCGCGGTGGTGTTGCTCGCGCTCGAGCGCGCCGGCGCCGTCGACCCCTCGCTGCGCGAGCGCGCGCTGCGCTGGATGCTGGCGATGCAGAGCACCAACGGCGGCTTCGCCGCGTTCGACAAGGACAACACCTCGCGGCTGCCGGCGCTGCTGCCCTTCGCCGACTTCGGCGAGATGATCGATCCGCCCAGCGCCGACGTGACCGGCCACGTGCTCGAGGCGCTGGGCGCGTTCGGCTACGACCGGCGCCACCCGCAGGTCCGGCGGGCGCTCTCGTATCTCTACGCGCAGCAGGAGAAGGAGGGCTCGTGGTTCGGGCGCTGGGGCGTCAACCACCTCTACGGCACCGGCGCGGTGCTGCCGGCGCTTCTGGCGGTGGGCGAGCCGATGGACGGCCTCGCCGCGCGGCGCGCGGTGCGCTGGCTCGAGGAGCGGCAGAACCGCGACGGCGGCTTCGGCGAGACCTGCGCGTCGTACGTCGACCGCGCCTCGCGGGGCCGCGGCGAGAGCACCCCGTCGCAGACCGCCTGGGCGATGCTCGGGCTGGTCGCCGCCGGCCGCGCCGACACGCCGGCCGCGCACCGCGCCGCGCGGTTTCTCGCCGAGCGCCAGCGCCCGGACGGCGCCTGGGACGAGGAGCAGTTCACCGGCTGCGGCTTCCCCGGCTACGGCGTCGGCGAGGAGCGCGGCGCCCGCATCCGCGAGGGCCGCGAGCTGTCGGCGGGCTTCATGATCCGCTACCACCTCTATCGCAACTGCTTTCCGCTGCTCGCGCTCGGCCGCTATCGCGCTGCTTCGGGAGGCCGCGCATGAGGCCGCCCGAGTTCTACCAGGCGCAGCTCGATGCGGTGAGCCGCAGCTTCGCGCTCTGCATCCCGCAGCTGGCGCCGCCGTTTCGCGAGCGGGTCGCGCTGTCGTATCTGCTGCTGCGCGTGCTCGACACGGTGGAGGACGCGCCGTTCGCCGAGCGGCAGCAGCAGGCGCGGCAGTTCGAGACCTTCCGCCGCTTCCTCCGCGAGCCGCCCCGGCCTGCCCAGCTGGACGCGTTTCGCGCCGCGTTTCCCTCCGGCATCACCGCCGCCGAGCGCGCGCTGCTCGCCGACGCGCACGCCCTCTTCGAGGACACCTTCGAGCTGCCGGAGCCCGCGCGCGCCGCCATCGTGGACGCCATCGACCGCATGGCGCGGGGCATGGCGCTGTATGCCGCGCGCGGCGCGCCGCTGCGGCTGGTCGATCTGGAGGACGTGACCCGCTACTGCTGCATCGTCGCCGGGCTGGTCGGCGAGCTGCTGACGCGGCTCTGGGCGCTGGCGGGCGCGCCGCCGCCCCGGATGCTGCACGCGTACCGCTTCGGGCTCTTCCTGCAGAAGGTGAACATCCTCAAGGACCAGGCCGAGGACGAGGCGGCGGGCCGCTTCCTGGTGCCCGATCGCGACCAGCTCCTCGCCAGCCTGCGCGGCGACGCCGAGGGCGCGCTCGATTACCTCACCTCGCTGCCGCCCGGCGAGCGCGGCTACCGGACGTTCTGTGCGTGGTCGCTGATGCTGGGCGCCGCGTCGCTGGCCGAGCACGGGCAGCCGCACCGGAGCCGGCGCACGGAGACCCTGACGCTCCTCGGCCGCACCGCCGAGCGGGTGCACGACGACGCTGCGCTGCGCGCGCAGTTCGCGGAGCTGCTGCCCGAGCTGCCGCGGGTGCGGGCCAGGCCGCCCGTCGCCAAGGGCGAGTTCCATATCTTCCTGCAGCTGATGCACGCCCTCGACGCGCGCGAGCTGGCCGAGCTGGGAGCGATCTCCCACGGTCAATACGGATAGCCGATCTCCACGTACGCCTGCAGCCCTTCCCCGCCGGTCGCGATGTCGACGCGGCCGACCACGTTCGGATGGACAAAGGCGCGAAACCCGACGCCCGCCACGGGCCGCAGATGGGAGAACGCGTGATCGACCGAGTCGAACACCTGGCCAATCCCGACGAAGGGGTCCACGCGCCAATCGGCGGTGACGCCCATCAGCCGGGTCTGCAGCACCCGCACCCGCTGCTCGACCTCGGCGCTCCAGGCGTTGCGGTCGATGAAGCGGTTCTCGGGAAAGCCGCGCAGCAGGAACGAGCCGCCGAGCGAGCTCTGGTCGTAGAACGGCGCGTCCGCGCTGCTGACGAAGCGGGCGGCGAACCGGCCCGCGAAGCCCAGCCGCTCGACCTCGGGCGCGAGCGCGCGCAGCTCGAGCCGGCCTCGCGCGAACGAGGGCGACCCGGCCACGCCCTCGACCACGCCCAGCGCCAGGTCGGCGAACGCGCCGCGCTGCGAGTAGTCGCCGAAGGGGCGGCTGTCGTAGCGCAGGTCCAGCGCCTGGCCCGCGGTGGTGGCGCCCTGCATCCCGGGCGCGCCGGGAAAGACGCGGCGACTCAATGGGAGGCCGCGCACGCCCAGGTCCTGCACGTCGTCGTGGTGCACCTGCAGCTCGAGCCCGGCGTTCCAGTCGCGCCCGAGGTTCACGCCGCCGCGCGCGTTGGCGTGGCCGCGGAGCCGGGTGTAGCTGCTCTCGGCGCTGGCGGGCGCGTCGGGCCCGAGGCCGAAGAAGCGGTAGAACGCGCTGCGCTCCCAGCGCAGCTCCACCTCGCGGGTGATGCGCCCGCTGCCCCGCGCCAGATCGGTCCAGCGCACGAGCGCGTTGGAGTTGATCCGCGAGCTGATCGACGCGATCACGGTCAGCGTCTGCCAGTCCGAGGGATAGGCGAAATAGCGCAAGGTGCCGGTCGCCTGGATGACCTCGTTCCACGTCAGGCTGGGCGCGACGATGGCCTCGGTGCGGCCGCTCGCGTCGCAGACCTGCAGGAACACCGGCATCGCGCCCCAGGTGCTGCCCTCGTTCGGCTCGGTGGAGTAGACGGGCAGCGGAATGGGCCGGGTCGCCTCGCTCCCGGGGCACTCGGCCAGGGCGGCCAGCGAAGCCGTCGCCACCAGTGCGGCCAGCCATGATCCAGTTCTCAAACCGGCCGTCCCTTCGCGGCCCGCTGACCTCCGTGGCCGCCAGCGTGGATGCCAGCCCTGCTGCGCGGTTGCGCGAGTGGCTCCTGCCGTCGCGCACCATGGAGCGCCGCGTGCTGCCGCCGGCAGCGGGGCTCGCGTACATCGGCGCGATCGCTCTGTGTGGAGGGCTGCGGCCGGACCACGTCCTGGTGGGGCTGCTGGGCCTGCTGGATCTGTACAACGAGAAGTCGCGGCTCTTCCTGCGGCTGTTCTTTCCCTTCATCGCCACCGGCGCCATCTACGATTCGATGCGCTATTTCTACTGGCCCGCCATCGCCGGCCGCGTCCACGTCGCCGAGCCCTACGCCTTCGAGCAGCGCTGGTTTGCCCTCGGCGGGCAGACGCTCAACGAGCGGTTCGCGGCGCACCACTGGGCCGCGCTCGATCTGCTCTGCGGCTTCGCCTACCTGGTCTTCGTCGCCGAGTACCTCACAGTGGCCTTCGCCGCCTTCTTCCTCGGCCGCCACCGGACCGTGCGCGAGCTGGCGCTCGCCTTCCTCCTCGTCAACCTGCTGGGGTTCGCCACCTACTTCCTCTATCCGGCTGCGCCCCCGTGGTACGTCGCGGAGCACGGCCTGGAGCCGGCGACCCTCGACATCCAGCCCAGCCCCGCGGCCGCCAGCCGCTTCGACGCCCTGCTCGGCACGCACTTCTTCGACGGCATGTACGGCCGCGGCGTGGACGTCTACGGCGCCTATCCCTCGCTGCATGTCGCGTACCCGCTCATCGCCGCGTGGGCCGTCTTTCGCGAGACGCAGCTGCGCTCCTTGCGCGCGCTGGCTCTGGGCTTCTTCGCGCTGATGTGCCTGAGCGCGGTGTACCTGCAACACCACTACGTCACCGACGTGCTGCTGGGCGTCGCGTATGCGGCGGTCACTCTCGCGCTGGTGACTCAGCGCAGCGCCGCGCGTGCGCTGCGCGCCTCCTCGGCCCAGCCGGCAGCGTCGGTGTCGGCGTCTGCCGCGGCGAGCCGCAGCGCCTCGCCATAAGCGGCGCGCGCCTCGGCCTCGTGCCCGTTCTTGCGCAGCGCCTCTCCCAGCGCGAGCTGGTTCGGCGCGTAGTCCTTCGCGATCCGCGCCGCGGTCTGCGCCTCCGGCAGCGCGGCCTCGGCGTCGCCGGGTCCCAGCGGCCAGCCCGGCGCGCGCAGCAGCAGGATCGCGAGCAGGCGATGCGGCCCGCCGCGGTCCAGCGCGCCATCGGAGGCGGCGGCCCGCTGCAGCAGCTCCACCATGTGCGGCAGCGCATCGTGACCGGTCGAGGGGCGATCGCGCGCCTGCAGGCCCAGCGCGGCCGCCAGCCAGTAATCGCAGGAAGGCGCGGGCCCCGCGTTCTGCTCGCAGAGCTGCCCGACCGCGACGGCCTCCGCCGCCAGCCGGCCGCGCTCGTCGCCCTGGGCGCGGCCGAGCCGGAAGGCCTTGGCGCGGACGGCGCCCGCGTAGGCCGCGGCGTCGCGCGGGTTCGCGCGCGCGGCTTCGAGATAGCGCTGCTCCGCGGCCGCGGCCTGCGCGGGGTCGGCGCGCAGCGACCACGCCGCCTCGGCCTGCGCGATCAGCTGCGCGCCATCGGCCCGCGGCGCGGGGGCGAGCGACTCCAGCGGCGGCGGCGTCCGCAGCGCGTGGGCGCAGGCGGCGCACAGCAGCAGCGGCGCGAGCCCGCGGATCATCGCGCCTGCTGGTACGCGGCGCG
>FSWK01000634.1_pt1 | contig 10200 bp, 7 predicted proteins | sample 1637951 | NCBI WGS metagenome assembly FSWK01 (sample SAMEA3914789, study PRJEB12502) | metagenome | biome: forest; material: soil | place: Canada | collected 2011-07-03 | depth 0.3 m | reverse complement strand
CACCCTCGGTCCGCGGCATGGCTTCGATCACCTCGAGACCTTCTTTGCCGACCTGCAGGCGCGGCCCACGCAGCGCGTGATCGCCAACCTCTCGATCAATGTGGTTGGCAATTCGCCCCTCAATCCCATCGACGAGATCTTCTATGAGCGCCGCGTGCAGCCCGTGCCGCTCGTGCAGCCCTCCCCTACCGGCACCGGCACCACCACCTATTCGCTGCAGGGCAATGATCGCGTGAAGGTCTACGGCGCGAGCCTGAGCTGGGACGACGACTGGTTCAACCTCTTCGCCTATCACCGCGTCGGCCATTACCACTGGGGATATGAGGGCGACTTCTTCGGCCTCTATCGCGAGGCCAACTATGGGCCCAGCACCGATATCTACAATGCTGACGTTCCCTCGGGAATGGAGGTCTCGTTCAAGCGCGCTCTCGAGGGCTTGAAGGTCGCCTTCGGCCCGCAGATCTGGTGGGGCGCCAACCCGCAGGTGATGCTGAAATACGAGCGCCGCTTCGGCAGCATTGACGCGGCGGTGATGTATTCAAACGAGATCGCGCCGCAGACCGGGACCACCACCTCGGCCGCCATTCCCACCAAGCCGACGCAGAAAGCCACCCTCTATCTCGCGCGCCACTTTGGCCTGCTGGGCGTCGAAGTGGGCGGCATCTGGGCCGGCTCGACCCGCAACGGCGACGCCTTCGATATCGCCAGGGCCGACAACACCACTTATACCGATCACATCGTCGCCAGCGACGACTTCGGCGGCAAGCTCAAGCTCTCGCTTGAGAGCGGCCGCTGGCATTGGTATGGCCAGACTGCCTATCAGGGCCTGGTCGCGAATGGCGGTCCCACGCAGTCGCTGACCTATACCGGCTGGAGCCTGCTCGACAGCGGGAGCGGCAACCAGGTCAATGCGCTCACCGGCGTGGCCGTCAATGTGGGCTTGTTCCAGATCGCGCCCAACTTCCTCTGGCAGAAGCCGCTGGTGGGGCCGGTGCCGGCGAGCGCCGGGCGGGCGCGCAACGTGCTGCAGGATCCGTTCGTGGTGCGCGCGAACCGCGAGGAGCTGGCGGCGGAGGTGCTGATTACGTTCGACCCCACGCCCGGCACCTGGCTGTGGGCGTGGGACAACGACCTCCGCGAGGACGCGCGGTTCGCGGTCAGCCTCGACCTGTCTTATCGGCATTTCCCGACTACGCAGGACGCGGGCATTGCGATCCTCGGCGATGGATCGCTGTCGCCCTTTCCGGGAGCGCCGCCGCCGCACGACCTGGTCGAGGCGCGCGCGCGCATCGCCGGCTCGCCGCTTCCCGGGATGCGGCTGGTCGGCCACGTCTGGACTGGCAATGCAGAGAGCACCGGCGTGGACCCGCGCCTGATCACGCGCTTCGGCGCCGACGCGCGGGCGAGCTTCATGAACCTCGCGGTGACCGCTTTTGCGAAGGTCAATGATTGGGGTCCTTATGATTATCACCGGGACTTCAACCTGACCTTCCCGCTGCAGCTGATGGGCGATGTCGCCTATACGCTCGGCACGCCGCGCTGGCTGGGTCTGGCGCAGACGCGCGTGGGCCTGCGCGGGACGCTGCGCTATCTCGACAAGTATTCGCCGCGGTTCCTGCCCAACCCGGCCGACCCCACGCAGCCGGGGCGCGAGTATGAGATTCGCACGTACGTGAACGTCAGCCTCTGAGTGCGTCGATTTCGGGGGAGGCCGCCGCGAAGGCGCCGTCCGCGACCGCGAGGTGGCAAGCGGCGCTGTGCCCGGGGCCCAGCTGGACCAGCGCGGGCGCCTCCTCGCGGCAGCGCGCGATGGCGCTCTCGCAGCGCGGGTGGAAGCGGCAGCCCGAGGGCGGCTCGCGCAGCGAGGGAGGGCTGCCCGGGATCCCCGCCGGCATCGCGGTGCCCTGCAGCGTGGGAAACGCGCGCAGCAGCGCCTGCGTGTAGGGATGCTTCGGCGCGCGCCGAAGCGTGTCCGCGGGCGCGAGCTCGACCACCCTGCCGGCGTAGAGGATGGCGATGCGGTTCGCGATCTGCATCATCCGCGCGAGGTCGTGCGAGATGAAGATGGTCGAGAAGCCCGTCTTCCGCTGCAGCTCGAGGATGGTCTGGAGGATGGCGTGCTCGACCATGACGTCGAGCGCGGTGGTGGGCTCGTCGAGCACCAGCAGCGACGGCGAGAGCGAGAGCGCGGTGGCGATGCCCACCCGCTGGCGCATGCCGCCCGAGAGCTGGTGCGGATAGCTGGCGGCGACGCGCGGCTCCAGCCCGACCATCGCGAGCAGCTCGGCGATGCGCGCGCCCTCGGCGGCGCGGGGCAGGGCGCGGTGCGCGCGGAAGACATCGCGCAGCTGCGCGCCGATGGTCAGCGTCGGGTGCAGCGACTCGAGCGCCGCCTGGAAGACGACGCCGATGCGGCGGAAGCGCAGCGCACGCAGCTCCTCCTCGCCCATCACGAGCAGGTCGCGGCCCTCGAAGCGAACGCTCCCGCCCGCGATCAGGCCCGGCGCCGGCAGGATGCGCAGCGCGGCCTGCAGCAGCGTGGACTTGCCGCAGCCCGACTCGCCGGCGACGCCCAGCACCTCGCCCGGGTTCACCGAGAGCGAAATCGAATCCACCGCGCGCAGCCGGCCGCCGGGCTGCACGTAGTCGACGGAGAAGTCGCGGATCTCGAGGAGCGGTTCGCTCATGCCGCGGCTCCCGGGCTGGGCCGCGGCACCACCGGCGTCGAGCGCGTGAACGGCACGCCCGCGCGCGCGAGCACGGCGCGGAAGGCGCGCTCCTGCTGCAGCCGCGGGTTGCCCAGCTCGTCGAAGCCGGAGTTCAAGAGCGTCAGCGCGAAGCCCACCAGCGCGACGCAGAGCCCGCTGGGCACGAAGGTCCACCACGCGCCGGTGAGCAGCGCCGAGTCGTTGGTGGCCCAGTAGAGGTTGGTGCCCCAGGTGAAGGCCGACAGGTCGCCGAGGCCGAGGAACTCGAGGCCGACCTCGGCGCCGATGGCGTAGCTGGTGGCGCCGATGGCCTGCGCGATCAACAGCGGCAGCAGATTCGGCATCAGCTCGCCCGCGATGATGCGCAGCGGAGTCTCCCCGCCGACGACGGTGGCGAGCACGAAGTCGCGCTCGCGCAGGCTCATGGTCTGCGCCCGCACCACGCGCGCGCCCCACGCCCAGCTGGTGATCACCAGCACCAGCGCGACCGTCAGCGGTCCGGGCGGCACGTAGGCGGCGAGCACGATGGCGAGCGGCAGGCCCGGCAGAACGAGGAAGACATTGATCAGCAGCGAGAGCGCGGCGTCGACCCGGCCGCCGAAGTATCCCGCGGTGACGCCCAGCAGCGCGCCGATGGCGGTGACCAGCAGGCCGACGCCGAAGCCGATGGCGAGCGTGACCCGCGTGCCGCAGACCAGCTGCGCGAGGACGTCCTGGCCCTGGCCGGTGGTGCCCAGCCAGTGCGACGACGACGGCGGCTGGTGCGGGACGCCGACCAGCGCGTCGGGCAGCTGCACGAAGAGCGGGCCCACCGCGGCCATCGCGAAGAACACCAGCAGCACCGCGGCGCCGGCGGTGACGCGCAGGTCGCGCCGCAGCAGCGCGGCGCCAGGCGAGGCGCGGCCCAGCAGCCCGCGCCACCTCATCGGCTGCCCTCGCGCGTGCGCGGGTCGAGCGCGAGCACCGCCACGTCGGTGCAGAAGTTCGCCGCCAGCACCGCGAGCGTGATGACGAGGAAGATGCCCTGCATCAGCGGATAGTCCTGGTTGCGCACCGCCTGCACCAGCAGATAGCCCTGCCCCGGATAGGAGAAGACGATCTCGGTGAGCAGCGAGCCGCCGAGCACGAAGCCCAGCGCCATGCCCAGGCCGGTCAACTGCGGCAGCAGCGAGAGGCGCGCGGCGTAGCGCAGCGCGACCTGCCGCGGCGGCAGGCCCTTGGCGCGGGCGAGCGCGACCGGGCTGTCGGCCAGCACCGCGAGCATGGTGTTGCGCATGCCCAGCACCCAGCCGCCCGCGGTGGCGAGCACCAGCGAGAGCACCGGCAGCGCGGCGTGGCGGAAGATGTCGGCGATGAAAGTGCGATCGAGGCCCGGGGTGAGATCGTCGCCGTAGGCGTGGCCGAGCGGAAACCACCCGAGGCGGAAGCCCAGCCAGTAGAGCATCGCCATCGCGAGCCAGAAGTAGGGGAAGGCGCCGGCGAAGGCGAGCGCGGGCGGCAGCACGGTGTCGATGAAGCCGCCGCGCCACCACGCCGCCGCGATGCCCAGCAAAGTCCCGAGCGCGAAGCTGATCAGCACCGCGGTGCCCGCGAGGAAGGCGGTCCAGATCAGCCCGTGCGAGATCACCGTGCTGACGCGCGCGGGATAGTAGGCGATGGAGAGGCCGAGATCGGCGCGCAGCACGTGCGACAGGTACGTGAGGTATTGCGACGGCAGCGGCGCCTGCGTGAGGCCGAACACCTGGCGGAGCGCCACCAGCGTCTCGGGGCTGGCGCGGCCGCGGAAGCGCGCGAACAGCGCGGTGGCGGGGTCGCCCGGCATCAGCCGCGGGAGGAAGAAGTTGAGCGTCACCGCGAACCAGGCGGCGAGCAGGTAGAAGCCCAGGCGCCGCAGCAGGAAGCGCATCAGCGGGCCTCCGGCGCGCGAGTGAGCTCCGGCGCGCGTTCGACTTCCGGCGCGCGCTCGATCAAGGTCAGCGTGATCAGGCACTCGCGCTGGTCCCACTTGTTCGGCGACGGGTCGGCGTAGGGCTGCGCCGCCGAGGGGAAGTTGCGAAAGCGCGAGGTGTTGTATTCGGCCCAGGAGACGTTCGGATAGAGGGGGATCGCGGGCGCCTCGTCGGCGAAGACGCGCTGCAGGTCGTCGATCAGCGCGCGCTGCAGGGCCGGGTCGGGCTGCGTCTCGAAGGCGGCCAGCGCGCGGTCGGCCGCCGGGCTGGCATAGCGGTGCCAGTTCGTCACCGCGGGCGAGCCGGGCGGCACGCGGGTCGCGCTCGACATCAGCCCTTTATAGAAGGTGTACGGAGTCGGGCCCTCCATCGACCAGCCGAGCGAGAGATCGAAGCGACCTTCCTGCACGCGTTGGAACCACGCCGCGAAGTCCGAGCTTCGGACCTGCGCGTCGATGCCGGCCTCGCGCAGGCCGCGCGCGATCACCTGCGCGGCGCGGACCCAGTCGGACCAGCCCGCGACGGTGAGGACCTCATAGGTGAGCGTCGCGCCGCCGGGCAGCCGGCGGAGGCCGTCGGGGCCGCGGTGCAAGCCCGCCTGCTCGAGCAGCGCGTTCGCCGCGGCGAGATCGTGGCCGACCCAGCTGGCCTTGGCGATCTCCGGGTTGCGCCACTTCGCGTACGCGTCGGAGAGCGCGGTGGCGTCGGAGGGCCGCGTGTACCCGTAGAGCGCCACCTGCACCAGCAGCGCGCGGTCGATGGCGAGGCTGACGGCCTTGCGCACGCGCACGTCGTCGAAGGGAGGGTGGGCGGTGTTTGCGTAGAGGAAGACGGTGCTGCCGGTGAGCGGGAACCAGTACTTGTGGTGCTCGGGGTCGCGGCCCGCGAAGACGCGATCGATCGCGGGGACGAAGTTGCCGGCCCAGTCGACCTCGTCGTAGACGAGCGCGAGGTTCGCGCGCTCGTTGCCGGGATAGGCGGGAAAGCGCAGCGCCGCCACGGCGGGCTTGCCGGGCTGCCAATAGTAGGGATTCCTCCCCAGCTCGTAGAGCTGATCCTTGAAGGTGAGCACCTCGGTGAACGGGCCGGTCGCGACCGGGTTCTCGTTGGGGAAGGCGACCGGATCCGCGACGTCCTTCCAGATGTGCTCGGGCACGATGGGCTGCGGCGCGAACTCGTAGAGCGCGGGATAGAAGACGCGCGTGAGCTCGAAGTCGACGCTGGTGTCGCTCCCGGCGCGGACCGCGCTGAGCAGCTTCCACACGCCGCTGCGGTCGAGGCCGGGATGCTTCTTCAGCAGCGCATAGGTGAAGGCGACGTCGTGCGCGGTGAACGGGCGGCCATCCGACCAGCGCACGCCGCCGCGGATGTCGAAGTGGAGCACGCGCCCGCCGTCTCGCCACTCGTACGCGGTCGCGAGCCAGGGCACGTACTCGCCCTTGACGCTGTTGAAGACCAGCAGCGGCTCGTAGACGCCGGCGATGGTGGGCCAGCGCGGCGCGACCGCGGGCGTGAGCGGATTGAAGTTGCGCGTGAACGAGGCGAGCTGCTCGACCGAGATGGTGAGTGTCCCCGGCGGCGGTGGCGGCCGCTCGCGGACGCAGGCGGCGCAGACGAGGGTCGCCAGCGCCGCGCGCCGGAAAGTCACGGAGCGAGCTCGTACACGCGCACGTAGTCGACCAGCATCACCGCCGGGAACGGGGTGGTGGCGTCGGGCGGGCCGATGAAGCCGCCGCCCACCGCGAGGTCGAGGATGACGATGAACGGGTGGTCGAAGACCCAGCGCCCGCCTGGAGGGAGGCGCGCGGGATCGATCGACTGGTAGACGGTGTCGTCGACGCGGAAGTCGATGCGGGTGCCGGTCCAGTCGACGGAGAAGACGTGGAAGTCTCCGTCGAAGCCGGCGTTGCCGGGCAGGCCGTGTGCCGCGGTGATGGCGTTGCCGCCCGAGTAGCCGGGACCGTGGACGCTGCCGTGCGCGAGGGTCGGCTCCTGCCCGCGGTACTCCATGATGTCGATCTCGCCGCAGGCCGGCCAGCCGCTGGAGCCGAAGTTGTCGCCGAGCAGCCAGAACGCCGGCCACAGCCCGCGGCCCGGCGGGAGCTTGAGGCGCGCCTCGAAGCGGCCCGGCCCGTGCGAGAACTTCCCGCTGGTGTTGAGCCGCGCCGAGCTGTAGCTGCGGCCGCCGTAGCCGTCGTTGAGCGCGGTGATGGCGAGGTGGCCCTGGCCGTCGAGCGCCGCGTTCTGCGGGCGATCGGAGTCGTACTCCAGCTGGCCGTTGCCCCAGCCGCTGCCGCCGGTGTCGTGGCCCCACTTCGAGGCGTCGGGGGCCTGGCCCGCGGGGCCGTCGAACTCGTCGGCCCAGACGAGCTTCCAGCTGCTGGCGGGAGGTGGCGGCGGTGCGGCAGGGGCGGGGTCGCTGCCGCAGCGGCCGCCGAGCATCAGCGCGCTCGCGAGCACCAGCAAGGAGTCTCGAAGGAGCATGGCCACTTCAGCGGCTCGCGGCCGCGGTGGAGAAGAAGTCCAGGTTGGCGAGCGCCGCCTGCAGCACGAGCGTGGCGGCGCCGGTGGCCACGTCGCGCTCGCCCAGCTCGCTGGCGACGATGCGCGCCGCCGCCACCGAGCTCACCAGCGTGCGCGAGCGCACCGCCTCGCGCAGCGGCTCGACCAGCAGGTCGCCCAGCCGCGCCAGGCTCCCGCCGATGCTCACCACCGAGGGGTTCAACAGGTTCAGCATGCCCGCGACCGCGATGCCGAGATGGTCGGCTGCTTCCCGCACCACCTGCAGCGCCAGCGGGTCGCTCGCGAGCGCGGCGTCCTCGACCTCGGTGATGTTCAGCCGCCGGCCGGCGAGCGCGCTCCGGGGGTAGCGCTTGAGCAGCGCGCGCGACCGCTCGACCAGCGCGTTGGTGCCGACCAGCGTCACCAGGCAGCCGCGCAAGCCGCAGACGCACGGCGGCCCCTTGGGGTCGATGGCGGTGTGGCCGATCTCTCCCGCGGTGCCGCTCGCGCCGCGGTAGATGTGGCCGCCGATGATGTGGCCCGAGCCGATGCCGGTCGCGACCTTGATGTACGCGGAGTCCTGGAAGCCGCGGCCCGCGCCCCAGAAGAGCTCGGCGAGCGCGCCCAGGTTGGCGTCGTTGTCGAGCAGCACCGGCACGCCGAAGCGCGCCCGCAGCGGCTCGCCGACGTTGCGGCCGCGCCACTCGGGCAAGACCACGTCGGAGAGGCGGTCGGGCTGGTGCGGATCGACGGGGCTGGGGACCGCGAGGCCGATGCCGATCAGCCGCCGCGCGCCCTTGCGGGTGCGCGCGAGGCAGCTCTCGGCGAGCTCGCCCATCAGCGCGATGGTGCCGGGCGGATCGCTGCGGACGTCGTGCGCGCTCTTCTCCCAGGCGAGCACCTGCCCGCGCAGATCGGTGAGCGCCACCGAGACGTGTGTCGCGCCCATGTCAATGCCGAGGATGCGGTAGGCGTCGTCCTGGAACTCGAGGACGATGGGCCGCCGGCCGCCGCGCGAGATCCCCGCGCCCATCTCCGCGACCAGCCCGGTGGGCAAGAGCCCGCCGACGATGGCGGACACCGTCGAGCGCGACAGTCCGGTGCGGCGGGCGATCTCCGCGCGCGAGATGCGCCGTTCACGCCAGAGCATCTGGATCGATTCGGCGAGGTTTGGGCTCTGGGCGATCATCGGCACGAGAGCCACGGAGGGAAGCACGGGAACCCTTCAGGGGCAAGCGCTCCACTTCACCACCGGCAGGGTCTGCGACTGCTTGCCGACGGTGAGCGGGCGCGTGCGATCGGAGGCGTTGGCGGAAGGGTTCGACGCGCACGCCGCGGGCACGGACTCGAACCCGTTGGCGCTGCTGTCGGTCGCGTACTTGAAGCCGTAGGTGCCGGCCGGGATGGGCAGCGTCGCGGTCCAGAGGCTGGAGCCGGTGAGCACCAGGAGGTTGCAGTCGGCGCAGAAGCCGTTGAAGGTCGCGCGCACCTGCATCTTCGCCGAGCCGCTGATGCCGGTCCCGGTGGTGTCGACCTGGAACGTGACGTTGTAGGTACAGCTCGCGTCGTCGGTGGTGGCGCCGGCGTTGTAGTTGGCGGCGGCGGCGTCGGTGCAGCCCTTGACCTCGCCGGTGGCGGCGTCGGCCGTCCAGGCGATGTCGTCGAGGTAGAAGCTGACCGGCCCCGAGCCCTGCGCGCCCGCTGCCCAGCCGAAGCCGCCGATGACTTTCGCGTAGGTGACCTTGGCGAGGCTCAGCGTGTAGTGCGTCGGCGTGGTGCTCAGCGTGATGGTGCCGGTCTGCACCTTGAAGCCGTCGTTCGGCTGCAGGCCGGCGAAGAACTGCACCAGCTCGGTGCCCTTCTGGCCCCAGGCCCAGAACGAGACGCTCTTCGCGCCCGCGGGCATGTCGTGCCCGACCACGCTGCCCGTGCCCCAGTTGTTCGCGGGGTACTGCCAGTAGATGCCGGCGAAGCTGGTGGCGGGCGTGACCGGCGTCCAGGTGAACTTGTGGCACTTGCCCTCGTGGCTGCCGGCGCGCTGGGTGCAGCCGGCCGCGTCGGTCAACGCGCCCGGAGTGGCGCCGTCGCCGAAGTAGCCGCTGGCGGCGAAGTTGTCGTCGACCGCGAACGGCAGCGTCGCCGAGGTGGTGGTGCCGACGCCGGCGCCGCTCCCGCACGCGGCGAGCAGCGCGGCGGCGAGTGCGGAGAGCAGCTTCTGGCAGCGATTCATCCGGATCTCCAGCACGCTAGTTGTGGAAGTAGACGTTGTCGACATAGGCGGTGACCTGCCCCGACGGCAGCCCGACGAAGATCAGCTGGGCGAGGTGGTGCGGCGTGGCCGTGAGCCCGGCCGTCACGAACCGCGACATGGCGATGTCGAGGGAGATCCACCCGCCCTTCGCCAGCACAGGCGTGGTGGTGGAGTCGAAGTTGAGCTGGGCGCCCGAGTCGTCGCCGCCGCCGTACTTTCCGTCGGCGCCGAAGTCCACCAGCTTGACGCCGAAGCTGGAGGCGTCGGGCGTCCAGACGTCGACGTGGAAGAAGGCCCACGCGGCGCCGTCGATCTCGTTGCTGCTGGCGTAGAACTCGACGCCGACGAAGTCGAGGCTCGAGTACTTCTTCACGGTGTCGCCGCCGATGGTCACGTCGGCCTCCTGCGCCGCGCTCCAGCTCGTGCGCCAGGTGTCGACCGGATGCAGCGCATAGTTCTTCGTCAGGAGATAGAGCGCGTTGGGATCGCTCGGCCCGGTGGGCGCGCTGCCGGGCTGCGAAGAGCCGGTGACGTTGACGGTGATCTTCCCCGCCGCCGCCGTGGCGCCGAGCGCGGCGGTGATGTCCGCGCTGCCCACGCCCACCGCGGTCCCGGTCCCCTTCGAGCTGTCGACGGTGACGGCGGCGGTGTTCGACGAGGTGAGGGTGAACCAGGCGGTGCTCCCCGGCAGCGTCACCACCTCTGCCGTGGTCGAGCCGTTGAGGTTGTAGGCCACCGAGGCGCCGTCGATGGCGAAGGTGGAGCCGGCGGTCTTGGTCAGGGTCTCGGT
>FSWK01000055.1_pt1 | contig 10283 bp, 5 predicted proteins | sample 1637951 | NCBI WGS metagenome assembly FSWK01 (sample SAMEA3914789, study PRJEB12502) | metagenome | biome: forest; material: soil | place: Canada | collected 2011-07-03 | depth 0.3 m | reverse complement strand
CTTCGCCGCCTCGGAGATGATCGGCCAGGGCGTCTCCTCGCGCTCGTCGTACTCGTGCGCCGCCGGGCGCACGACGTTGGCCGCGAAGCCGTGGACCCAGTCGCGGATGTCCTTCTGCTCCTGGGTCAGGGCGAGGGAGAAGGTGAGCTCCTGGGAGGCGGTGGCGGTGATTGTGGCGAGGGCGGTTTCGGCGGCGAGCTCGGATAGCTGGGTGGTCGCAGACATCAGGCTCCTTGCGTGGGGTTGACGGGTCGCTGGGGATCGGGGGACGACCTGGGTTTGGGGACTCGCGTGGCGACGCCCCAAGATCGCAGCCTATTAATAAACGATTACAGGAGAGAATACTGCCTAGCGCCGCGCCGCGATGGTCTTGGTGGCGTTCGTCGGTGGTCAGGTGGCAGTGGGGAGGTGGGCGCCGCGGCCCAAGGGAGGGAATGGGGACCGCGGCGCCCGAGATCGAGTCCTTGCGAGGGGCGGACTCGATTCTCCCCGAGCGCACCGGTAGAGGGCACCGGCCCGCTCGGGCAGAGTCGCACCCGATTTATAAACGACGTCGCGCAGGCTAGCGCAGCTTCCGGGGGCTGTGGGACGGCGTCTATCAAAAGGCGTGGAACCAGGGGCCGACACGCTGCCGTTTGGTGATCGACTGGCCGCCGTGCCAGTCAGCGGGCTCTGGAGCTAGCCCGGTCTCGGTCTTGACCTCGGTCCGCGGACGGCCTGAGAGAGGAGGGGTACGAGAGCGAGCCGTCAGCCAACCGCGTGGCGTTTGCTCTGGTGCTCATCGTCTGCCCACAGCTCCGACAGCAGCTCCACGCCGACCTGCTCTTGGGCCAGGCGGGCGCCCTGCGACAGCAGCAGCGCCACCGCCTGCTCGAGATCCTCGTCGGCCAGCCAGGCGCACAGCTGCGCCGCCGAGCTGACGTTGCAGACACCTCCGGTGCCGCGTCGGGCCCCCTCGACCGGCTGGGGGCGGCCGTGCTCGAGCAGTAGCCGGTAGAGCTGGAGGTCGGGCCGCACCTCGGGCAGGCCGAGCTCGGCGGCTCGTTGGGACGCGCGGGCGGCAATGGTCAGTCCTGCCGCGTCGAGGTCCCCGAAGTAGCACAGCTGTCGCGGGGGTGCGTCGAGTAGCGACGGCAGCGCGGCGGTCACGTGCGCGCCGGCGCCGTACAGCACGGTGCCGACCTCAGGCCAGTGCTCGGCCAGCGTCTCGAAGGTGTCCCAGTTCTCGACAATCAGCGCGTCGTCGCGGGCCGGGTCTACGGTCCGGCTGATGAAGGGCGGGCTCGTGCGCCGGGCGCGCAGGAGCTCGAGCGTGAGCCGGTCGGGTGCAAACAGGCGCGGGTCCGCCAGCAGCGCGGTCAGGCGCTTCTCGTCGCCCAGCAACTGCACCGAACGCTCGCGCAGCGGCACAACCGGCCGACCATCGGCCTCGCCCAGGAAGCGGTTGATGGCCAGCAGGTCCTCCAGGCGTCGGGGACTCCAGTCACGCACCTCGGCGGCCCAGCGCAGCTGCGGGCGCCAGCCGACGCCGTGGGCCGGCACGCGACGGGCGGTCCGGCGCTCGGGCGGAGTGGGGCGCACGGTCACGAAGCTCGGCAGGGCAGGCATGGCCGAGCGATCCCAGGCGCCCGGCATGCGCGGCAGGCTAAGCCGGTCGGCGACGGCCAGTCGATCGAGATCCTCGCGCAGCGCGCGGCGCCGGTCGGCGTGCTCGCTGGTGGCGGGGCGCACATCGGTGAACAGTCGCTGCACGGCATCCAGGCGCACGATCACCGTCCCAGCACCCTCCAACGCGTCGGCCAGGCGCTGCTGCACGGAGGTCAGCTCGCCGGTCATGGGTCCTGCCGCGTCAGGCGGACCGCACTGATGTTGCCATCGGCCTGGGCCAACGCGTCGCGGTAGCGCACCTCCTGCACCCGCACGTGGCGCAGGCCGTCGCGCACACCACGGCTGTTGCGCAGCTGCAGCAATACGGGAAACTGCGCCACTACGGCATCCTCGGTGGACGGCGTCAGGCAGATCAGCTGCACGCCGAGGCGTCCGGCGACGCGAAACATGATGCTCAGTAGCTCGGGGCTGGTGGTCTTGCCGAAAGGATTGTCGAGCAGCAGCGTGCCGCCGCCGGTGGCCGTCAGCTGCGCGGCCACCGCCTCGCGGCGCAGGTTGGCCAGCGCGCAGTACAGCGCCACGGCAGCGGTCACCCCCTGCCCACCCGACATGCCCTCCCCGAGCGCGGCCGGCTGGAAGGGCAGGCCGATGTCGGGCTTGAGGAAGCGGATGGCCGGCGCGTGTCCTTCGCAGGCGGCGACGATGGCCCGAAACAGCAGATCCGCGCCGCGCAGGCGACTGTCCTGCTCGCTGTCGAGCGCGGCCGTCAGCGTGCGCTCGACGCGGTCGCGCAGCGCTACATCAGTGGGGCGGGCGGGGACCGAGGCGCTGATGAACGACCGGCCCGACCAGCCGCCCAGCCCGTCGGGCATGCGCGACACCGACGCCAGGCGCCGCAGCAGCCCGCAGAAACGGGCGGTCAGCTGGGTGAAGAAGTCGACCACACCGCTGGTTCGCTGCTCGAGGTGCTCGAGCTCTTGGGCCGAAGCGGCGGCGCGGGCGGCGATCTGGCCGTGGGCGGCGGCGGCCCACTCGGCCAGCTCCAGAAGCTCGTCATGCGCGACCACGGTCTGGCGCAGCGCCCGGCCGGCGTCGTCGGGCCAGCGCTCGTCGCGCGCCACCTGGCGCAGCGTCCGGGCCACCTCTGACTGACGGCGCTCTACCTCTTTCAGCTCGTCGTCGGCACCACGCAGCGCCCGCTCCGCGCGCTCGACCTGACGGTCGAGCTCCTCGGGGTCCTCGACCAGCTCGTCGGCGTCGGCGTCCGGGTCGGGATGCTCGGGCAGGCGCCTGAGCAGTCGTTGGCAGGTGTCGGCGCGCTGGCGCACCTGGCTCAGATCCTCGCGCAGCCGAGCCTCCTGCGAAGCCGCGCGGCTGCGGCGCCGGTCGGCCTCCGCGGCGCGCTCGGCGGCGGCCTGCGCTCCCGCCCGCGCCTGCTCGACCGAAGGGAAGCTCGGCCGCTCGTCGGGCTCCAGCGCACGCTTGACGCCGGCGGCGGCCAGCTCCTGCTCGAGCTCGCGCTGAGCCGCCTGCGCCGCCGCGTGCGCGTCCTTGGCCTGCTCATGCATCCCCTTCGCTGCGCCAAGCGCTTGTTGGGCGGCGGCCAGCGCGAGATGGGCGCGGTCTTCGCCGTCCTGGCGGCGCTCGGAGTCGTAGTGGCCCGAGCCAATGAGCTGCGAGGCGGCGTTCAGGACCTCGTCCTCAAAGGCGTCGCGGCGGCGCTGAGCGTCCGCCAGCGCCGTTTCGGCCGCCCGGCGCTCAGCGTCCAGCTGCTCATCGGTACTGGCCGCCTGCCAGCGCTCGAGCGTCGCCGCGTAGGCGGCCCGCGCGACCTGCAAGTCCTCGGCCGGCTCCTCCGATGAGACCTGGGCGCGCAACGTGATATCCGCGCACTCGGCAATGCGCGCCCGCCGGTCCTGCACCAGCGCGCCCCGCTGGTCCTCGAGCTCGCGACGGGCACGGCGTGCCTGCTCCTCGGCAGCCAGCGCTCGACGACGACGGTCAAGCGCAGCGTTGTGCTGCAGATCCAGCGCAGCTGGATCGTGCTCGTCGGAGACCAGCCGCGTTTCCTCGGCGGCCACCGGCTCCAGGCGGGCGTGCGCCAGCTTCAGCGCAGCCAGGCGCTGCTCCTCGGAGGTCACGCGCTCAGACAGAGCCCCAAGGTCCTCAACGGCCTGGGCCGCGTTGTCGCGGGCCAACTCGAGCTGGCGGTCGGCCTCGACGCGCTCGTCGTCGGCCGTCCGCGCCTGATCCTGCGCGGTGGGCCGAGGGTCGGTGGGGTGGCGCTCCCAAAGCGCCATGCAGGCCAGGCGCAGCGCTGTGGCATCGCGCATCTCGGCCTCGAGCGCCGTGTGGAAGTCGGCGGCGCCCTGCAGCGATTCCTCAAGATCGACGCGGTGGCGCTCGGCGGCGGCTGGATCCACCATGCCGGGCGCGGCGCTCACCGCACGCCCGGCCTCGCCCTGAGGCAGCTGCTGGCCCAACAGCACCTCGAACTCCTCGCTGGTGAATACCGACACGGCGCGGCGCAGGCCTGGCAGCTGGACGGCCAACTCGCCGACCAGCGCGTCGGCGCCGTCGGCGTCGGCGCTGGTGAGCACCACGCCCGCCACCAGTGCACCGCAGCGGTGAAGACTGTCAGCCCACAGGTCCGGGGTGCGCGACTCGTGCACGTACCGCCAGCCGGAGGCAGCTGGCACCCTGCGCGCGTCCAGGTGGGCCAGAACCTGGCGGCAGTCTTGGTCTGGTGGGATGAGCCCGGGCTGGCTGGCGGCGATCTGCTCGATGACCTCGCGCTCAGCGTGCTCCTCGGCCAGCAGCCCCGCCAAGCGTAGCTGCGCGTGACTCTCGTGATCAGCCAGTCGGTCGGCGGCGTGGCCTGGGTCCTCCCAGAGCGCAACCGCGCCCTCGGGCTGGCCGAGCACGGCGGCCAGCCCGTCCATGAGGGTTACCTCGGCCACCTCGTCCTGCAGCGCCCGAAGCCGCGTGCGGGCCTGCTCGGCTCGGCTGCGAGCCTGCTCGGCAGCGGTCTGCGCGCCCGAGCGCGCCGCTTCGGCTCGCTCAGCGCGCTCCCGCGTCTCGAGCAGCGTCGCGCGCAGCGCGGACAGAGCCGTCGCGCGACTCTGCTGTTCCTCGGCGACGGCCGCGACCTGGTCGGCGGCAAGTACGCCGGCGGCCAGCAGGCCGTCGCGGGCCAGCGCGTCGCGCTGGCGCTGCAGCTGGCCGTGCTCGCGGTGGGCGGCTTGCAGGCGCTGCTCCAAGCTGGCGGCCACGCGCACGGCGTTGTCGGCCTGCTCACGAGCCAGCGTTTCCTGACCTTCGGCTTCGGTGATGCGCTCGGCGAGCCGGTCGATCTGAGTCGCGAGCGACGCGGCCGCGAGCGAAAGCGACTGATGCAGACGATCGCCGGCCAGCTCGGCGATCCGGCGCAGCGGCTCAGAGTCACGGTCCAGACACTCGAGCGCCTCCGCGATGGCTTGCAGCCGCGCCAGCGCCTCCGCCGCCTCGGCCAGCGGCACGGCGGCGCGCCACGCCTTCCACTCCAACTCCCGCCCGCCCACCGCCGCGCGCTGCGCGGCCAGCGCCTCGTCGGCGTGCTCGAGCTCCATTCCCGTCGCTTGGGCGTGCGCGTCAGCGGCCTGTAGCCGGGCCGTTGCCTGCTCGCGCCGGGCAGTGGTCGCCTGCAGCTGCGTGTCGCGGCGGCGCTCCTCCAGCACCGGCAGCCGCGCCTCGGCGAGACTGCGCGTGCGCTCAAGCGCCAGCCGCAGCAGCTGCGCCTCGCGGCGCGCGTGGCCGAGGCGCTCGCGGGCACGGTCGCGCGCGCCGGCCAGCTCGGCCAGCGGCGCGCTGGCCTGGGTCAGCTCGCTGAACAACTGCGCCTCGGCGGCCACCACCTCCCGACGCGCCAGGGCCGTGTGCTGGGCGCCAACCATCGCGGTCAGGCGCTTGAGATCGTCTTCGTCGGCCAGGACCTCCACGAAGAAGCGCAGGAACGCCTCGTCGGTCTTCAGGGAGGTCAGCAGCTGATCGGCGCCGCCCTCTTGGTGGTTCATGCGCACCTGGTAGCGGAACAGGTCGCTGTCAATGCCTCGGTCGCGCAGGGCGGTGATCCACTTGCCCTGCTCGGTGGTCTGCACGGCGTCGTGGTCGCCTCGCGCATGCTCGGTGAGCGCGTCGGCCAACGCGCGGTGGAAGGCAGCATGGCCGAGCCGATGGCCCTCCTGCACGAAGGGCAGCGTGTCGAGCGTCAAGCCGTCAGGGCAGAAGCAGTAGAAGTGCACCAGTAGGTCTCGGCTGTCGGCCGATGGATGGCCGTGGCGCCAGCGCATGGTCTTGCCGGTGATCAGCAGCTCGTCGCCGCGGCGCCATTCGATGGCCAGGTGGGCGAGGTCGCTACCGAGCACGAACTTGCCAAGCTTGGTCCAGGTCTCCTTCTCACCGATGATGCCGCGCTGGCCGGGCACCAGCACGTTGAGCAGGTGTTGCAGAAGCACGCCCTTGCCGCCCTGGTTGACCAGGCGCAGCGCCACCGCCGAGCCGGAAGCGCCGTTGGCGTCACGTAGGTCCAGGATGCCCTCGTAGCGCGCGGTGGCAGGGCCGATCTGCGACAGGCGGATGCGGCTGATCGTCCAGCTCACGCGGGCTCCTCGGCCAGGCGCTGGGCTGCCAGAGCCAGCTCGGCCCAGTAAGGCAGCTCGGCCAGCTCGCGCACATGGACCTGCAGGCGAGGCGTGGTGCGGTAGGTGGGCGGGTCACTGCGCGGCACTAGGCGCAGCAGCCGCAATTCGTGCAGCACACGGCATACACGAGCGACTATGGCCACGGTGCTGCTCAGCAGCGCGCGGTCGTCCTTCGTGGTGCCGGTCTCAGCGGTGCTCACGTAGGCACGCCAGACCCGCTCCAGGCCGGGCTCGTCGGCGGGCGGGTCGACCTGGCGACGCACCTGCCGGTCCAGCTGCAAGCACAGGTCGCGCAGTACCTGCTGGGCGCGATACGGGTCCACCTGCCCGAGCTGGGAGTCGTCCTCCAGCGACTCCGGCGTTGGGTAGGCGCAGTAGCAGACGGCCAGCAGCGCCAAGGTCCAAAGCTGCCGCTCGCGCACGGTGCTGGGAACACCAGCACGCCGCAGTTCATCTGCCAGCGCGGCGAACGGTGAGGTGCGTCCAATGATCGCGTCTTCGTCGTCTTCGCTGGGCGAGCTCGGCGCCAGCACCAGCCCTGCCTGCGGCGTGCAGGCGACGGGGCGCAGCGTCAGCCCCTCGGCCACCGTGTCGGCCAGGGCGCGGAAGGCGCCATCGCCTCGATAGGCCGAGATCAGATCGCGGTAGCTAGCGTCCTCGCCGGGCTCGGTACGCGCCAGCGCGAAGGCGATCATTCGGCTGGCCTCACGCACGTCGTGCAGATCCGGGCTCATTCGGCCTCCGAGAGCTCATCGATCACCTCGACGTCGACCAGCAGCAGGTCCTCGCCGCCCAACCACCCGGCGCCCGGCACCTGCAGCGGCTCACCGAGCGCCACCGCCGCGCGGAAACGCTCGGGCACCGACAGCTTCTCCTCGTCCTCGCCACCGCCCAGCACGGCTAGGTGCTCGGCCCCGTAGGCCTCTGCGGCCATAGCTGCCAGCATCCACAGCGACCCCTCGTCCAACTCGCCAACTACGCCGGCCAGCACCTCCGACAGGCGGCGTCCGTCGATGCCGCGCAGGTGCGCGGCCAACGCGGCGCGTCGCGAGTCGACGTCGGCGTCGTGCTCGAGCTCGGGCTCCTCGGCCACCGGCTCGGTGGCGGGAACGGCGCCGGCGCCGTCCAGCACGCGCCGCACGACCGACGCCAGCGTAACTATGGGCGCTGCAATCGCACCCAGCAGCGCCTCAGCGGGGTGCGGGCGCAGTGCGGCCGCGTCGCTCCTGGTCAGGGCCATGAAGCCCCACAGGACATCGTGACGCAGATCGGCGCGGCGCATACTGACCGGGCGGATGACGAACTGCTGGCGATCCTGGGCCTCGGAGAAGGTCTCGTGCACGGCAGCCAGGTGGGTGAGCAGCTCGGCGTGTGTGCGCTGCGTGTCGCGCAGCAGCCCCACCGCGTCGATGGCGGCGTGGCGGTCGCGAGTGTCGGGAGCCACCAGCACCTCCTCGAGCTCGCCGATGATGGCTTGCTCACCTGCCAGGCGCTCCTCTAGGTGACGGTGCGCCTCCGTGAGGTGGGGCAGGACGTCGGCCGCCCAGTCGATCTCGGCGAGGTTGCGCCGCGCAGCGTCCACGTAGCGCCGGGTCTGCTCCATGTACTGCACTGACAGCAGCCGCATGGCGTGCGCCAGCGTCTGCGCAGCCCGCAGCTGGCGGTTGGCCACCAGGAAGCGCAGCCGCAGCTCGGCAGCCTGCGCCTCGGACGCGGCGTCGAAATCCAAGCGGTCGACGAGCACGTTGATGGCCTCGGCGCCGGCGCGCAGGTAAATCCGTCCGCCGGCTGCCTGGTGCTCAGTCAGCAGCCGTAGTGTCATGACCGCCTGACGGATGTGGCTGTCGGACGTCAGGTCGGGGATATGGAGGGCGTGGGCGGCCAGCAGCTCGCCGACCACCCGCGCGGCCACCGCTTGGTGCTCAGAGGCCGGTCGGTCGGGTGCGTGCCGCAGCGCCTGCCCGGCCAAGCGATCGGCGAGCTCATCGCGGGTCAGCCCGTTCTGGAACTCCTGGCCCAGCGCCACCAGCTCGATGGCATCCAGCGCCAGCTGATCGAGCGGATAGGGAGCCAGGTCGCCCTGCAACTGGCCCTTGTCGGCCTCCAGGCGATGCAGCGGCCGAGTGCACGCGAACGCGCGGGCCCGGCGCAGGCGCCGCTCGTCGGCAGCCCGATCTCGAAGGGGGGCAGAGCCTGCAGAGTCCATCCAACTGACTTTGGCACGCCCGGCGACGTTCGTGAAGTACCGCTTCTCGGACCTGCGCGGTTGTTGCGCCGTCGCCCGGCCAAGGCTGACCTGACTCTGACGCACGCACGGCCGGCGGACGTGAGCCGCTCAGCGGACTATCGGCTGAACCTCGAACACCTTGCAGAAGCTCGACGTCGCTCACAGTCGCCTTCACGCCGGCAGACACAGACCAACGGAAACGTCGAGGCGCACAAGACAATCCTCGACGCGAGCCAGTGCCCCGTAGTTGAGTGCGACGGCCTGCTTGGTCGTCGCACTCAACTCATCGTGCCTCGCGCTGTCGTGCCGGAAGTCGCAGTCGACGACGGTTCAGTAGGAAGGGTCCTGACGCGAACCCGACTCGGCGAGGGAGCAGTACCGCACCGAGCTGTACCCAATTGGTACGCGCAGACCAGCGATGCGATGGGATTGAAACAGGATCCTGCGACCGCGATTCGGGCCTGGGCGGCTTGGGACCTGGTGGACCGGCACTGGATAGGCGAACGGATCTGGTGACAAATCTACCGTGGAGGGAACCCTTAGCTCGCGGCGACGTGCGGCACGACGTTAGATGATCGTGCGGATCCGCCCGATCGGCGCAGTGACCAGTACATGGCCGAATACCGCGACGTCTAGACGTATCGTGAGGCGCTGCTCAGCGCTGATGTGGGTGACCGTTCCAGACACAATCGTTCCAGCTGGAACGAGCCCATCTGAGGTTTGCATGCCCGAGACATCCACCTGGACGCGTTGTCCGACTTGCGGCATCAGTGGAGAGTGATCGCCAGACACGATTCAGCCTACCCGCTCGGCGATAGCGCGACTGACGATACGCCGCACGCTTGCTCGCTCGCTCGAGGTTTGCAGGAGCTCTCGGAGGCTCCGCGTATCCTCATGGGCGCTCAGCATCACTTGATCGAACGCCTCAGCCTCTTGCTCGAGGAGCGCTGTGAGGTCTCCGCCACCCTCCACTCCCGGACGCACGAGTGCGAGGTTCCAACTCTCCTGCCCAATTCGAGCTCCTCGAGGACCGCCGCCGAGACTTCGTAGAGCAACTCGAGCGGAATACTCGCGCGACTGTGGTTGTGGATGTAGCGCTGCTCCAGCAGCACGATTCCACGGTTGGACAGAGTTGCCAGTCGATCCTCCAGCGCAAGGTTGCTGGAGGCGATTTGTCGTGGGCTCCTCGAGCTTTGCAGCGTGGGCCTGACCAGGCTGCTCGGGGTCGAGCACTGGTAGCGGCATCAATCGCAAGTGTCCAGTGCTCCACTCCGCCAGTGGGATGTTCTGATGATCGCTGACTGGCGCCACGGTCACGCGGGCTCGCAGCCTTGGCCCTGCGCGCATTGCACATGGGTGACTGAGCACCATCGCGCGGGTCCGCCCGGCGAGGCCGGGGATCTCGACGTTGCCGAAGATGTCGCCTTGGCAGATCGGCCGGTAGGGATCGACTTCACCAGCACGGGCGAGGTATATCTCATCCTCGGAGGCCGGTGAGTCGAGCACGCGTACCCTCTAGGATCGCTCGCGTACTACGACCGACGGCTGCCCGTCTGGCGCGAGCGTGACTTCGTAGCGATCACTCACCCCGTACTTGGTGCGCCACCGAGGATCGACTGCTACAAGTACCTCGTGGGGCGTACGGTGTAGTCCTGCGAGGTCCAGTAGAAGCTCGTAGCGGCGCATCGCATAAAGGTCGGCTGGGGTGAGCGTCGATTCCTCCGATATCCGCACCTCAAGCCAGGAAGCACGGTCACACATGGCCGGGG
>FSWK01000684.1_pt1 | contig 10296 bp, 9 predicted proteins | sample 1637951 | NCBI WGS metagenome assembly FSWK01 (sample SAMEA3914789, study PRJEB12502) | metagenome | biome: forest; material: soil | place: Canada | collected 2011-07-03 | depth 0.3 m | reverse complement strand
GTGCGGCTCCTTGCCGAAGAACTGCTGCACCACCTGCTGCACGCGCGGCATGCGGGTCATGCCGCCCACCAGGATGACGCGGTCGATCTCCTTGGCGGTGATGCCGGCGTCCTTGAGCGCGAGCTTGCACGGCTCGACGGTGCGCTGGACCAGGTCCACGACCATCTCCTCGAGCTGCGCGCGAGTCATGGTCTCGGTCAGGTGCTTGGGCCCGCTCTGATCGGCGGCGATGAACGGCAGGTTCACGTCGGTCTCGGTGGCCGACGAGAGCTCGTGCTTGGCGCGCTCGGCGGCCTCCTTCAGCCGCTGCAGCGCCATGCGGTCGCGGCGCAGGTCGATGCGGGTGGCCGCGAGGAACCGCTCGTTGAGCCAGTCGACGATGCGCTGGTCGAAGTCCTCGCCGCCCAAAAACGTATCGCCGTTGGTGGCTTTGACCTCGAAGACGCCCGAGTTGAGCTCGAGCACCGAGATGTCGAACGTCCCGCCGCCGAGGTCGTAGACGCAGACCTTCTCGGCCGCCGCGGTGCGCATGGCGGCGGCTGCCGAGCCCTTGCCTGCGCCCTGCGCGCGGTCGAGGCCGTACGCCAGCGCCGCCGCGGTGGGCTCGTTGATGATGCGCAGGACGTTCAGGCCGGCGATGCGGCCGGCGTCCTTGGTGGCCTGCCGCTGGCCGTCGTTGAAGTAGGCGGGGACGGTGATGACGGCTTCGGTGACCGGCTCGCCGAGATAGTCCTCGGCGGTCTGCTTCATCTTGGCGAGGATCATCGCCGAGATCTCCGAGGGGCTGAAGCGCTTGCCGCGCATCTCCACCCAGGCGTCGCCGTTGTCCGCCGCCACGATGCGATACGAGCTGACCGAGATGCTCTTGCGGACCTCGTCCGAGTCGTACTTGCGGCCGATCAGCCGCTTGACCGCGAAGACGGTGGCCTCGGGGTTGGTGATGGCCTGGCGCTTGGCGATCTGCCCGACCAGCCGCTCGCCGGCCTCGGTGAAGCCGACCATCGATGGAGTCGTCCGGCTCCCCTCGGAGTTGGGGATCACCACAGGCTCGCCGCCTTCCATCACGGCGACGCAACTGTTGGTGGTGCCGAGATCGATGCCGATCACCTTCGCCATTAAACCTCTCCCCCCAGACTACTACGCAGCTGACCAGAACCAGACTCTACGGTCAAACACCCGAGAACTTTTTTAGTTGGGCGAGGCGGGCGGTGTTCCGTCCCCGCCGCCGGCCTGCGCCGCCTTGGCCTTGGCGACGACCACCGCGGCCGGCCGGATCAGGCGATCGTTCAGCTTGTATCCGCGCGCCATCTCCGAGATGACGGTGTTGGGCGGGGCGTCGCTCTCCTGCTGCATCAGCGCCTCGTGCAGGTTGGGGTCGAAGATCTTGCCCACCGCCGAGAAGCCGGTGACGCCGTGCTTGGCCAGCGCGGCGTCGAACTGTTTCTGCACCAGCTTCACGCCCTCCAGCACCTGGGGCAGCGCGTGCTCTTCAGCATGGTCGAGAGCACGCTCGAGGTTGTCGGCCACCGGCAGGAAGTCGCGCAGCATCCGCTCGCCGCCGAACTTCTGGATGTCCTCCTTCTCCTTCTGCGCGCGCTTCTTGAAGTTCTCGAACTCGGCGGCGTTGCGCAGCAGCCGCTCGTGCTCCTCCTTCAGCCGGTCGGAGGTCTCGCGCGCGCGGGCGAACGACTCTTCCAGCTGGGCCTCCAGCAGGCGCACGCGCGCCTGCAGCCGCGAAGCATCGGCCGCGTCGGCCGGCGAGGCGGCGGGTGAATCGTCGACCGGGATCTCGTCGTGCGCTGGCTGGGCCGGATCATCGAAGTGCGGCAGGGAATCGTCAGGGATCAAGGGGGGCCTCCTATCAGAGGGTCGGCTAACATAGCGCAGCGAAAGCGTTCGCCAAGTTCGCGCGGGTACTGATCTGCTAGTCGCGCGGATCGAGAGCCAGGCCGACCGTGCGGGCGGTGAACTCGACCAGCGGCACCACGCGCGCGTAGTCCATCCGGGTGGGGCCGATGACGCCGAGGGCCCCGACGATCTCGCCGGCGATGCGGTACGGCGCGGCCACGATCGACAGCTCGGGCCCCGAGATGCCGCTCTCGGCGCCGATGAAGATGGTGAGCTCCTCGGCCTCCAGCGCCCGGTTGAGGACGTCGAGCAGCCGCGTCTTCTCGTCCAGCGCCTTGAACAGCGCGCGCATCTTGACCACGTCCTGCACCAGCGCGGGGTCCTCGAGGAACGAGCTCTGCCCCTCCAGGTGCACCGACGGCCCCTCGCCCGGCCGCACGGCCTGCGCGCCGAGCAGCAGCGACCGTGTGCGCAGCTCGTCCAGCTGGGCGCGGTCCCGCTCGAGCTCTGCCTTCAGCCGCGCCTGCGCCTCGTCGAGCGTCAGGTCCAGGACCAGCGTGTTGAGATAGTTCGCCCCCTGCTCCAGCTCGGACGGAGTGGGCATCGGCTGGCCCGGGGGGATGGTCAGGAGCCGGTTGTGCACCGCGCCCGAGCGCGCCACCAGCACGGCCAGGATGCGGCCCTCGCGCAGCGGCAACAGCTCGATGCGCTGCAGCCGCTCCGACTGCGGCCGGGGCGAGGCCACCACGCCCGCGTGCCGGGTCAGCGAGTGCAGCATGCGCGAGGTCGCCGCCATCAGCCCGTCCATCTGGCCGGCGGCGTCCTGGACCTTCTGCTCGATGTGGTCGCGCTCCTGCTGCGCAGGCTTCTTCACGTGCAGCAGCGCATCGACATAGTACCGGTAGCCGCGGGAGGTGGGGACGCGGCCCGCGCTGGTGTGCGGCTTCTCGAGGTAGCCGAGCGCCTCGAGGTCGGCCATCACCGCGCGCACGGTGGCCGACGAGCAGTCCACCTCGGCGCGGCGGGCGATGACGTGGCTGCCCACCGGCTCGCCGCCGTCGATGTGATCGCGGACGATGGCACCGAGGATGCGGCGCGCGCGATCGTCGAGTGGGCGGACTGCGGGCATGGGCAGGTTGTAGCGAACCGGACGTCGCTCGGCTAGCCAGGAGCGCGCGGCGGTCTTCGAGCCGGGCCAGCGCAGTGGGCTTGCCGGGGAGGCGAACGACGCCCCAGCCGTCCTGGACGGGCGATCGGCCGCTTGCATGCCTGCCTCGCCATCGCCCCAGCGCACTCCGGCATTTGCCCTTGCTCGTCTAAGGGATACAGTGGCCCGCGATGGCGACCCCCGCGCAAAAGGAACACGCCTCCGATCCGGATGCGCGCGCGCTCGTCGAGCCGCTGCGGCCGATCGGCAGCGGCAGCCGGCCCCCGCCGGGGTCAGCGCAGACTCCTTCCCGCGGCTGGCCGGCGGCGTTCCCGGCGCCCCAGCCGCGCGCGTCGATGCGCCGGGTGGGCCTGTTCTTCAAGATCTTCCTCGGCGACATGACCATCTGGGCGGTGCTCTCGGGCGTGCTCACGTATGAAGTGGTGCGCCGCGGGATGGACCCCCAGCACGCCATGGCCGGCGCGAGCGCGGGCCTGGTGGTGGCCATCGCCGTCTCGATCGGCCTCAAGCAGGTGGCGAACCGCGTGGTCCGGCTCAACCGCAGCGCGCTCGAGATCAGCCGCGGCGATCTCTCCAAGAAGCTGCCCACCGAGCACGCCGGCTTCCTCGGCAACGACGAGGTGGACGAGCTCACCGTGGCCATCGCGCACATGCAGGAGAACCTGCGCGAGCTCGTCTACCGCATCACCGAGACCAGCCGCGCGGTGGCCGACTCCGCCGACGACATGCAGGAGTCGTCCGGCAACGTGAACGCCTCGGCCGAGAACATCGGCGGCTCGATGGGCCAGATCGCCCGCGGCGCCGAGAACCAGCTGGCGCTGGTCGAGCGCGCCTCCGCGCTCATCGCCAACATCGCCGGCTCCATCTCGCGCAGCGCCGACACCGCCGCCAAGGCCGCCGACGCCGCGGGCGCCACCAGCAACGCGGCGCAGGCGGGCGGCGCGGCGGCGCAGCTGGCGGCCGAGAAGATCAAGAAGGTCTTCGCCGAGATCGAGGCCGCCTCCGAGACGGTGTTCGCCTTCGGCGAGAAGACGCAGGAGATCTCCAAGATCGTCGTCGCCATCACCGGAGTCGCGCAGCAGACCAACCTGCTCGCGCTCAACGCCGCCATCGAAGCGGCGCGCGCGGGCGAGTACGGCCGCGGCTTCGCGGTGGTGGCCGACGAGGTCCGCAAGCTCGCCGAGAGCGCGGGCCGCAGCGCCGAGCAGATCAGCCGGCTGGCGCAGGAGATCAGCCAGCGCAGCCAGCACGCGGTCGCCGCCATGAAGGAAGGCATCGACGAGCTGGGGCAGGGCCGCGAGGACCTGGCGCAGATCATCCTCTCGCTCGACGAGATCGTCCACGCCACCCAGGCCGGCTCCGAGCGCGTCACGGCGATTTCCCTTGCCGCCAAGGAGCAGCTCGCGGGATCGGAAGAGATGGTGAAGGCCATCGGCGACATCCGGCAGGTCGCGTCGGGCAACGCGAAGAGCACCGAAGAGGTGTCGCACGCCATCACCGAGCAGGAGGCCACCACGGCCTCCATGGTGTCCGCCGCTCAAGAGCTGACCAACCTTTCGCTGGAGCTGCAGACCGTCGTCTCGCGCTTCAAGCTGGAGTGACCCACCACGTGTCCCGCGCCGTCATCTGCATCCATGGAGGAGACCGCTACGCGATTCCCCTGTCGGCGGTGCGCCGCGTGACCGAGGTCTCGGCCATCGCGCGCGTGCCGCGGGCGCCGCCGGCGCTGCTCGGGGTGATGAACCAGCAGGGCCGCGTCGCCTGCGTGGTGGACCTGGGACCGCTGGTCGGCCTCAAGGCGCGGCCGGCCCGGCCGGACGGGCGGGTGGTCATGCTCCAGCGCCAGAAGGGCGACCTGGGCATCTATGTCTCCGAGGTGGCCGGCATCGAAGAGCTGCCCGCCGAGATGCAGCTGTTGACCGAGCGGCAGGGCGCCGCGCATGCGCAGGTCCAGTCGCCGGAGGGCCCAGTGAAGCTGATCGATCCGGAACTCTTGCAGCGGGCCATCGACAACCTGGTGGAGGCGTAACGTGGGGCCTCAGAGGCGCGTTTTGATCGTCGACGATGCGCTGTTCATGCGCAACACCCTGCGCGACATCTTCGCCACCGCCGGCTTCGCCGTCGCCGGCGAGGCGGACGACGGGGTGCAGGCCGTCAACCTCTTCCGGGAGCTCAAGCCCGACCTGGTCACCATGGACATCGTGATGCCCTACAAGAGCGGCATCGACGCCACGCGCGAGATCGTCCAGCTCGACCCGGGCGCGGTGGTGATCATGTGCTCCGCGCTCGGCCAGGAGTCGCTGGTGATGGAGGCCATCGAGGCGGGCGCCACCGACTTCATCGTCAAGCCCTTCCGTCCGGAAGATGTCCTGGCCGTCGTCAAGAAGGTCCTCGGAGAGTAGTTGGCCACCGCGGCGCACAAGTATCTCCCGCTCTTCATCGCCGAGTCGCGCGAGCACCTCGCGCTGCTGGCGACCGAGCTGGTGCGCATCGAGCACGAGCCGCCCGGCGGGCCGCTCTGGGACTCGATCTTCCGCCGCGTGCACTCCATCAAGGGGAGCGCGGCCACCATCGGGCTCCCCGAGATCGTCGACATCGCGCACGAGGCCGAGGCGCTGATCGGCAAGCTGAAGGCGCAGAAGGCCAGGCCTGAGCGGCGCGAGATCGACCTCTTGCTCGAGTCCTCCGACGCGCTCGGCAAGCTGGTGGCGCGCGCCGAGGCCGAGCTGCTCCGGCAGCAGCAGCTGGAGGTCTCGCCCGAGCTGGTGGCGCGGCTCAAGGCCGCCGCCCGCGCGCTCCAGTCCGACCCGCCGCCGCCTGTCGTGCTCCGGACGACGGCCAGCGTGGTGCCCACGGCCGACCCCGCCCTCCCGCGCGTGGACGTGGCGGTCGCGCTCTCGCGCGCGTGCCAGGCGCCGGGCGCGCGCGCGCTGATCGTCCAACGCAAGCTGAAGGCGCTGGGCGTGCTGCTGGAGATGGAGCCGCAGCCCGCGCAGCTGATGCAGAAGAAGGGCGCGGCGCGGATCGTGGCGCTGCTCGCGTCGGCGCGGCCGCTCGAGGAGATCCGCGCGGCGTTCTCCGGCATCCCCGAGGTCGAGACGGTCGAGGTGCGCCTCGCGCCGCTGGCGCAGCCGGGCCTCGCGCAGGCGGGCCTCACGCAGCAGCAGCCGGCCGCGGCGCTCCCGTCGCAGCCGATGCGCCCCGAGGCGCAGCTCCCGCTCGACGACCAGCGGCCGGAGCCCACCGTCCGCGTGCGCGCGCAGGCGCTGGACGTGCTGCTCGATCAGGCGGCCGAGGTGCTGCACGGCATCGCGCGCCTGCGCGACGCGGCCCGCAAGCTGCCCGAGGGCGCCGCCTTCGAGGCCGAGGTGGACCGCCTGCGCCGCACCGCGCGCGAGCTGCACGGTCACGTGATGAGCGCGCGCCTGACGCCCTTCTCGGCGCTCACCGAGCGGCTGCCGCGCGCCGTCCGCGACCTCGCCAACAAGCTCGGCAAGGAGATCGACCTCGAGGTCTCGGGCGCCGACGTCGAGCTCGATCGCACCGTGATCGAGGTCCTCGGCGATCCGCTCACGCACCTGGTCCGCAACGCGGTCGATCACGGCCTCGAGACGCCCGCGATGCGACGGGCCGCGGCCAAGCCGCCGCGCGGCAAGCTCACGCTCTCGGCCCGCCGCGAGCGCGACAAGGTCTACGTCGACATCTCCGACGACGGCCGCGGCCTCGACGCCGCGCGCCTGCGCCAGAGCGCGGTGGACCGCGGCGACCTGACCGCCGACCAGGCCGCGAATCTGTCCGACCAGGCCGCGTACGAGCTCGCCTTCCTGCCGGGGCTCTCGACGCGCGCCGAAGCCACCGACGTCTCCGGCCGCGGGGTCGGGCTGGACGCGGTCAAGGGCGCGATCGAGGCGCTGGGCGGAAAGCTCGGCCTCCGCTCCACGCCCGGCAAGGGCGCGAGCTTCACGCTGGAGCTGCCGCTGTCGGTGTCGATGGCAAATCTCCTGCTCGTGCAGGTGGGCGGAGAGCTGTACGGCTTGCCGCTGCATCGCGTGCTCTCCACCATCGAGTACGACCTCTCGGCGCGCGGGGGCGAGGGCTTCGAGGCGCGCTCGCTGGCCGTCATGGGACAGCTCGTGCGCGCCTTCTCGCTCTCCAAGCTGTTCGGGCTGCCGTCGCTGGCGCCGCCTGGGCCGCGGCCCTTTGCCGTCCTGGAGGTCGACGGCGTGACCTTCGCGGTGGCGGTGGACCGGCTGGTCGGGCAGGAGGAGGCGGTGCTGCGGCCGCTCTATCCGCCGCTCGACCGCATCAAGGGTCTCGCGGGCACCACCGTGCTGGGCAACGGCCGGCCGCTGCTGGTGCTGGACCCGCGCGGGCTGGCGGAGCTGGCGTTCGCGGCCCCGCGTCTCGCCGCCAAGGGAGCCGCGTAAATGGCGCACGCCACGCTCTCGCCGCTCGATCTCACCCCGCACCAGATCGAGGCGCTGCGGCAGCTCGCGCACCTGGGCTCGGCCGATGCGGCGCGCTCGCTGGGGCGGCTGCTCGGCACCTCGGTCGAGGCGGTGCAGCCGCGCGCGCAGGTGGCGCCGCAGGGCGGCGTGGCCCGGGTGCTGCAGCCCGACGCGGCGGCGTTCTCGGTGCACTTCACCGTCGAGGGCGGCGCGCGCCTGCGCTGGATGATGCACGTCACGCCCGAGGGCGCGCAGCTGATGGGCGGGCTGCTGCTGGGCGCGCCGGTGTCCGGGGGCGGCGCGAGCGACGGGACGCTGTACCTGAGCGCGCTCGCCGAGATGTCCAACATCGTCGTCTCCAGCTACGTGGGCGGCGTGGGCGCGGCCGCGGGGCTGACGCTGGTGCCGTCGATCCCGCACGTGGGGCAGGGCTCGCTGCACGACACCATCGAGGCGTGCTTCGGCGACCTCGACTCGGCGCTGCTGCTGGTCACCGACCTGCGGCTGCCTGGCGTGCGGCAGGCGGGGCGCATCGTCTGCGCGCCGGTCGACGACTCGCTCTCGCGGCTCCTCTCCATGCTCGGCGCCGCGTAGGACCGGGGCGCGAGACAGCGCTTCCGGCAACCGCGAAGGCGCGAAGGCGCGAAGGGTTTTTTTGTAAGAAAGCATTCCTTCATTGCTTGGCGCCGTCGCGGTTTGTCGTAAGAGAGGTCGCATGGACGCGCGGACGTTGAAGGAGTTTCTCGAATCAGTGAAGGGCGGGCAGGTCTCGGTGGACGAGGCGGCGCGCACGCTGACCGAGCTGCCGGTGCAGCAGGTGGGCGACTTCGCGGCGCTGGACGGCGAGCGCGCGCTGCGGCAGGGCGTACCGGAAGTCGTCTTCGGCGAGCGCAAGCGGCCCGAGCAGATCGGCGCGCTGGTGGAGCGGCTGGTGTCGCTGCGCCAGTCGGTGCTGGTCACCCGCATGGCGCCCGAGGCGGAGGCCGCGTGTCTCGCCGCCGCGCCGCACGGCCGCTACGACCCGATCTCGCGGACGTTCACGGCGCCGCAGGCCGGCGCCGACGGCAAGCCCGCCCCGCGCGAAGGCAAGGTCGCGGTGGTCTGCGCCGGCACCACCGACATCCCGGTGGCCGAGGAGGCCTGCGCCACCGCGCACCTGGTCGGCGCGCACGTCGAGCGCATCTACGACGTCGGCGTGTCGGGCCTGCACCGCCTGCTCCGCCGCGCGAAGGAATTGCGCGAGGCCGACGCGCTGGTGGTGTGCGCCGGCATGGAGGGCGCGCTGCCGTCGGTGGTGGGCGGCCTGGTGGCGCGGCCGGTGATCGCGGTGCCCACCAGCGTGGGCTACGGCGCGTCCTTCGGGGGCCTCGCGGCGCTGCTCGCCATGCTGAACTCCTGCGCGGCCAACGTCAGCGTGGTCAACATCGACAACGGCTTCGGCGCCGGCTTCCAGGCGGCGCTGATCGCGCGGGGCGCGCACCGGGCGCGGACTTGAGCCCCGGCGATCCTGCAGCAGCCGGCGCCGCGGCGAGCGGGCCCGGAGACCGCTCGCGAGGCGTCCGGACGCTGGCGCTCGAGCCCATCGGCGGCATCGCCGGAGACATGCTGCTGGCGGCGCTGCTGCACCTAGGCGCGCCGCGCGCCGCGCTCGACGACGGCCTGCGCGCGCTGGCCGCGGCCTCGGGCGAGCTGGATTTACTCTCGGTGAAAGTGATTTCACAGCCCGCCGAGGTGGCGGGCATCCGCTGCCTGCACGTCGACGTCGACGTGGGCGGCGACGGTGGGCCCGCGGAAGGCCACCAGCACCAGCACCGGCCGTTCCGGGTCATCCGCGAGCTGCTGCGGCGCGCGGCGCTGCCTCCGCGCGCGCGCGAGCTGGCGCTGCGCGCCTTCACCCTGCTGGCCGAGGCCGAGGGCCGCGTCCACGGCGTCGCGCCCGACGAGGTCGAGTTCCACGAGGTGGGCGCGCTCGACTCCATCGCCGACGTGGTCGGCAACGCGCTGCTGCTCGACGCGCTCGACCTCGATCGCATCGTCGCGCTCGCCCCGCCCGCCGGCGGCGGCACCACCCGCAGCGCGCACGGCATCATCCCGCTGCCCGCGCCGGCCACGCTCGAGGTGATGCGCGGCCGCACGCTGCGTCCGAGCGGCCCCGGCGAGCGCACCACGCCCACCGGCGCGGCGATGATCGCCGCCTGGACCGAGCACGCCGCCGCCCTGCCCGAGATGTCCATCGAAGCCATCGGCTACGGCGCCGGGACGAAGCGGTGGGACGACGCGCCCAACGTGCTGCGCGCGGTGCTGGGCACGTCGGTGCCGCAGGCCGAGGGCGCCTTCGTGCTCGAAGCCAACCTCGACGACCTGAGCCCGCAGCTCGCGGCGGTCGCGCTGGAGGCCGCGCTGCAGGCGGGCGCGCTTGACGCCTGGATCGCGCCGCTCACCATGAAGAAGGGGCGGCCGGGCCACCTGATCGGCGCGCTGGCGACCGAGAGCGCGCGCGCCCGCGTCGAGGCGGCGCTGTTCCGCGAGACCACCACGCTGGGCGTGCGCTGCCACCGCGTCGAGCGCACCGTGCTCGAGCGCGAGCTGGTCGAGATCCAGACCGCGTACGGCCCCGTCCGCGTCAAGCTGGGCCGGCAGGGAGGGCGGCTGCTCAACGCCGCGCCGGAGTTCGAGGACTGCGCGCGCGCCGCGCGCGAGCACGGCGTGGCGGTCAAGGAAGTCCTCGCCGCTGCCATCGCGGCGTTCCGGGCCGCCTGACCCGCTTCCCTGTTCGGTCCGGCGGGGGATAGACTCATGCCCGGGGGTCGAAGAAGAGCCGCCATCCGTGAC
>FSWK01000582.1_pt1 | contig 10336 bp, 7 predicted proteins | sample 1637951 | NCBI WGS metagenome assembly FSWK01 (sample SAMEA3914789, study PRJEB12502) | metagenome | biome: forest; material: soil | place: Canada | collected 2011-07-03 | depth 0.3 m | reverse complement strand
GTCCAGGCCACCGCGAAGTTCCCGGGGCTGCAGAAGCAGGCGCAGCAGGCGACGCAGCACTACCTCGAGATTCGCGAGCACTTCTTCCAGTTCGTCCGGACGCTGCACGGACTCGCCGGCCAGGCGGACAGCGACGGGCTCGATCCGAAGAAGTATCCCGACCTCGTGGCGCTCCAGGGGGCCATCCGCTCGCTGGAGGTGAAGGTCAGCGCGCTGGGCGATGTGAAGAGCGCCGACTCGAAGATGCAGGCCACCGTCGCGCCGCTCAAGCATGAGGCCACCGCGCTCCACGGGCGGCTCGGTCATGCGAAGGCGAAGTACCAGAAGGACCCGCCCGCCGAGACCGCCATCGAGGCGATGTGGTCGAAGCTGGGCCGCCTGCAGCGCATCCTCGCCGGCCACGCCGACAAGGGGAACGTCGACAAGGGAGACAAGGGCCTCGGCGTCGACCCGCACCACGCGCCGAAGAAGCCGCGCAAGCGCCGGCCTCACGGGCACCACGCCAAACATCGCAAGCACGACCCTGTCGATGAGCTGATCAACGGCGTCCTCGACGACAACCGCATCCACGTGAACCGCGGCGGCAATCGCGGCGATGTCGAGCAGCACGACGGCCAGGAGGTCGATCCGTCGGCGATGGATACGTGGCTCGGGGCAGGCCACGGCGTCGAGTTGTTCTCACAGGTGTTCGGTGCCTTCCTCCCGGCGCACGGCGCGACTGGTGGGCATCAGGGTCACGGCACCGGCGGCGGCCAGCACGGGACCGGCGGCCACGGTGGCCAGCACGGCACCGGCAGCCACGGCGGCCAGCACGGCACCGGCGGCCACGGCGGCCAGCACGGCCACATCGACACGCACCTAGTCCACCACAGCCCGCCCGGCCACGGCGGCCACCAGGACCCGCACGGCCCCGGCGGACAGCATGTCAACCCGCACGGTCCTCCCGCGCCGCACGGGCATGGCCCGCACCCGCACGGCCGCCGCAAGGGACGCGGCGGCATCCTCGGCCGGCTCGGCAAGCTGATCCCCGGCAAGGTGCAAGGCTTCTTCCACGGCATGTTCGAGAAGCTGCACGGCTTCGCCGACAAGATCGGCAGCTGGGCGCACCAGGGCGCGGGCCTGCTGGGCAAGGGCATGCACCTCGCCGAGCAAGGCATGCACGGCCTCGGCGTCATCGAGGGCGCGGCGGAAAAGGTGCAGGGCTTCGCCGGCAAGGCCGAGGGCTTCCTCAACAAGCTGCACCTCGGCAAGGCCGCGAACTTCGCCCACCAGATCGGCGGTGCCGCCGGCTTCGTCGACAAGGAAGCGCTGCTGCTCCACGGCGGCCTGAAGAAGGCCGACCAGTGGATGGGCGTGGGCAAGAAGGACCTGGGCTCGGTGGAGAAGTTCTCCAGCCGCGCGGGCAAGGCCTTCGCCCTGGCCGAGCAGGGCCACCTGGGCGGCATGCTGCGCATGTTCAAGGCGTCGAAGTTCGGCGACGGCATCGACGGCAAGGGAGCGCCGGAGAAGGCCAAGCTGAGCTCGATGTTCGACGAGCCGCGCCGCCTCGACCTCGGCACCATGAGCCGGATGGAGGGCTTCCTCGGCGGCGACCTGAGCAGCGTCCGCCTGCACACCGGCCCCGGCGCGGCGCAGATCACCAGCCGCTACAACGCCGAAGCCGTCACTGTGAAGGAGCACATCTTCTTCGCTCCGGGCCGGTTCAACACCCAGTCGGTGGAAGGCCAGAAGCTGCTGGCGCACGAGCTCACGCACGTGCTGCAGCGCGGGCGGCCCAACCTGGACGTGCGCACGGCCGAGAGCGAAGCGCTCGGCTCCGAGCGCACCTACGGCTCGCCGCAGATGGAGACGCTCAACCTCGGCAAGCCGTCGGCGGACTTCAAGCTGGCGGACGGCGAGGGTATGGGGTCGTCCAGCGGCGTGCACACCGCCAAGCGCAACCGCAGCCGCGGCCACGAGTCGGGCGGCAAGGACGAGCTGCCGGACGGCGAGGACTTCATTGAGCGCGTCTCGGGCCGCGTCTACGAGCTGCTGATGGAAGAGCTCGAGCACAGCTTCGAGTCTCGGTAGCTCCTAGGAAGCAGCAGCGCTTCAGGCAACCGCGAAGGCTTGCAGCCCCGCGGGCCGGCGGATTTCTTGCGGCCCGGAGAAGCGGGTGTAGCGTCGGCCGCGTGCTGGAAAAGATTCTCGCGCTGTCGCCGCCGCAGCGGCTGGTCGCGGGTGCCGCGCTGGTCTCGCTGGTCCTCACCGGCCTGTCGCTCGCGGACTCGCGCGGCCTCGCGCGGCTGCGCAAGCTCGACCGCGATCTCGCGCGCCAGGAGCAGCTCAACCAGCAGCTGCGCGACGAGAACGCCGCGCTGGCCAGGACAGTGAAATCCCTTTCACCGCCAGTGAACGACGCCGCGCTCGAGAAGGCGGCGCGCGAGCAGCTCGGCTTCGTCCGTCCGGACGAGGTCGTCTTCAAGTTCGAGTGAGCTCGAAGACGATGACGCGACACTCGGCGGCAGAGCGGCGGGCGGCGGTGGCGGCGATTCCGGCTGCGCTCTCGATCCTGATCGTCATCCTGGTCTGCGGCGCGTTCGGCGGCCAGCGGCTCTGGCCGTGGGTGCTGCTGATCGGCACCGGCCTGATCGCGCTGGGCCGCTTCGCGCTGGCGGGCCGCATGTCGTCCGCGCAGTCGGTCGAGTGCGGGCTGCTGGCCGGCGTCGCTGCGCTGGCGCTGACCGACGTGAGCCAGGGCCTCGCGAGCCCGCTCTTGTACCTGCTCGGCGCGGGCTACGTGCTGGCGCTGCCGGTCAAGCGCGGCGTGCCGCTGATCGGCGCCATGCTCGGCCTCGATCTCGGCATGACGCTCGCGCGCGGCGCGCCGCTGCTGGTGCCGGGAGCGCACGCGGGCTTCACCATCCTCTTCGCCGCGCTCTACCACGCGCTGCTGGGCGCCCGGCTCGCCGCCGCGCGCAAGGCCGAGGGCGAGGCCGTCAAGAAGCGCATCGCGGAGGCCGAGCAGAGCGCGCGCGAGCTGCGCCTGGTCGCCACCGCCGACGAAGGCGCGGACCGCCATCTGCTGGCCGGCGTCGCCGAGATCGAGGAGGTCCTGCGCGGCACGCTCGCGGTGGCCGAGGCCGCGCTCAAGCCGCACGCGGTCGCCATCTTCCTGCTCAGCCCCGACGGCGAGAGCCTGCGGCTGCGCGAGTGCCTGTCGCAGGAGGACGGCCTGTTCCGCGGCCCGCTCTCGTCGAAAGAGGGCGCGCTCGGCGCGGTGATCGCGGCAGGCAGGCCGGTGCGACTGGAGGCCGACGGACCCGCGCTCAGCTACTACGAGGGCGCGCCGCGCGTCAGCTGCTTCTGCGGCGTCGCGCTGACCGAGCGCGGCGACGGTCCGGTGCTGGGCGCACTGATCGCCGATCGCGCTGCCGCGTTCTCCTCCGACGACGAGCGCGTGATGGTCGCGCTGGCCGCCGAAGCGGTGCGCGCCATCGAGGCCGAGCGGCTGCTCGGCGCCGTCCGGCGGGAGAAGGAAGAGAAGGCGCGCTTCTTCAAGGCGCTCGAGGAGCTGAACCGCACCACCACGCTGTCGCAGGCGGCGGAGACCGCGGTGCTGCAGGCGCGCCGGATGTGCCCCGCGCTCGACCTCTGCGCGGTGACGCTGAGCGAGGCGGCCTCTGGCCGCACCCGGCACCGCGTGCTCGCGGTCGACGGCGACGCTGCCCAGGCGCTGCGCGACCTCTCCTTCGCCGACAACGCGGGCCTGGTCTCGAACGTCGTCAAGCTGGGCGCGCCGCTGCCCGGGCGGGCGTTGGGCGCGATGGACCGCGTGGTGATCTTCGACAGCGCCACGGTGGTGCGCGGCCTCGCCTCGCTCAAGGTCTTCCCGCTGCGCGCCGGACAGGACACGGTGGGCGCGCTGGTGTGCGGGTCGCGCTCGCGCGACGCGCTGACCGAGAGCAGCCAGAAGGAGCTCTCGATGCTGGCGCTGCAGGCCGCGGAGGCGCTGGTGCGCACGCGGCTCTACGAGCAGACCGAGAAGCTCGCCACCACCGACGGCCTGACCGGACTCCTGAACCGGCGGACGCTGAATGCGCAGCTGCAGGCGCGGCTGCGCGAGGCGCAGCGCTACCAGCGGCCGATCGCGTTCCTGCTGCTCGACGTCGACCACTTCAAGAAGGTCAACGACACCTACGGCCATCCGGCCGGCGACGCCGTGCTCAAGGGCGTGGCGCGGATCGCGCAGAAGCAGGCGCGCGAGACCGACCTGGTGGCGCGCTACGGCGGCGAGGAGATGGCGCTGGTGCTGCCCGAGACCGACCTGCGCGGGGCGCTGGCGATCGCCGAGCGCGTCCGGGCCGCCTGCGCCGCGCAGCCGCACGCGACCGAGCAGGGGCAGGTCAAGGTCACGCTCAGCGTCGGCGTCTCGAGCTGGCAGCCGGGGGCTCCCGCGGTCACGCCCGAGGAGCTGCTGGAGCACGCCGATCGCGCGCTGTACCGGGCCAAGCAGGGCGGCCGCAACCGCGTCGAAGGCCCGCGCGCGAAGGCCGCGGCGTAAGCTGCTTTCCCGCTTCGCTTCCGGCATCGCCCGATCTACGCTTCCGCAAAAGCTCGCGCACCCCGGGGAGTCCAGTTGAGAAAGAATTACGTCCTCGACACCAACGTCCTGCTCCACGACCCGCGCGCGCTCTTCCAGTTCAAAGACAACAACGTCATCATCCCGATCTACGTCGTCGAGGAGATCGACAAGTTCAAGCGCGATCTCTCCGAGCTGGGGCGCAACGCGCGGCAGGTCTCGCGCGACCTCGACAAGTTCCGCGAGGAGGGCGGCTCGCTCACCGACGGCGTCTCGCTCGAGGGCGGCGGCGCGCTGCGGGTGATGTTCACGCAGAAGGAGCTGCCCCGGCAGTTCCTCAACTCGGCGCTGGTGGACAACCGCATCCTCGCGCTCGCGACGGATCTGAAGGAGCGCGAGCCCGAGACGCGGCTGGTGTTCGTCACCAAGGACATCAACCTCCGCATCCGCGCCGACGCGCTGGGCCTGCCGACCGAGGACTACGAGAACGACAAGATCGCGGACGCCGAGATCTACATGGGCGTGCGCGAGGTGGACGTCGCGCGCAGCGACATCGACTCGTTCTACGCGCACGGCGAGCTGGCGCTGCCCGACGGCGTGCCGGTCTGCCCCAACGAGTTCGCGCTGCTGAAAGATCGCGAGTCGCCCAACCACACCGCGCTCTCCAAGTTCAACGCCACCAAGGGCAAGTTCGTCCCGCTGCTCAAGTCGCTCAAGGAGGGCGCCTGGGGCCTGCGGCCGCGCAACAAGGAGCAGAGCTTCGCGCTCGACCTGCTGCTCAACGACGAGATCAAGCTGGTCACCATCGTCGGCAAGGCGGGCACCGGCAAGACGCTGCTCGCCATCGCGGCCGGCCTGCAGAAGACCATGGAGGAGCAGATCTTCCAGAAGATGCTGGTCTCGCGGCCGGTCTTTCCGCTGGGCAAGGACATCGGCTACCTGCCCGGCACCGTCGAGGACAAGCTCAACCCGTGGATGCAGCCCATCTACGACAACGTCGAGTTCCTGATGGGCCTGTCGCGCGCCGACAAGAAGGCGGGCCGCAGCTACCGCGAGCTGGTGGATCTGGGGCTGGTGGCCATCGAGCCGCTGACCTATATCCGCGGCCGCAGCATTCCCAACCAGTACATCATCGTGGACGAGGCGCAGAACCTGACGCCGCACGAGGTGAAGACCATCATCACGCGCGTCGGCGACAACACCAAGATCGTGCTGACCGGCGACCCGTACCAGATCGACAATCCCTACGTCGACTCGACCAACAACGGCCTCGTGCACGTGGTCAACAAGTTCAAGAACGAGAAGCTGGCGGGTCACATCACGCTGACGAAAGGCGAGCGCTCTGCCCTTGCGGAGTTGGCCTCGAACCTTCTGTGAGCGAGGGCGCACCGCCGCCGCTGATCAGCTATCCGACGCACTACACGTTCAAGGCGATGGGGCTCGCGGGGCCGGAGCTGAAGGCGCGCATCCTCGCGCACGTGCGCGCGGTGCTGGGCGCGGTCGAGGAGAGCTCCATCACCGTGCGGCCGTCGAGCGCGGGCAAGTACGAGAGCGTCAGCGTGCACGTCTACCTGACGTCGGAGGACGAGCGCCGCCGCATCTACGAGGCGTTCCACGGAGACAAGTCGATCGTCTGGTACGTCTAGAGACTGGTCTTCAGGCGTTGAAGTCGAGCAGCTCGAGCGGGCGCTCCGCCATCTCCAGGACGATCTCGCGGCGGTAGCCCTCGGCGTCGCCGCCGACCTGCACCGGCATCTCGCGGTCGAACTTGATCAGCACCTTCTCGCAGTGGAAGTCGAGGATGCCGGTGCGCGGCGTCCCGCCCTTCCAGATGGTGCGCAGGTTGCCGAGGATCTTCGCCACGCTCATGGCGGTGACGCGCAGCTGGAACCGGCCCGGCGATCGCAGCGCGTGCGGGAAGATCTTGAAGCCGTAGCCGTAGCAGGGAACGGTGCCCGCGGCGGCCAGGCGGCAGGGACCCTTGTAGAGGATCTCGCCGTGCTCGATCTCGCGGCCCAGCGGCTTGCCGTCGGGACCGATCTGCTGCGCGGACGCGCCCAGGTTGACGATCTCCACCTCGGGCAGGCGGCGCTGCGAGAGCGCGGTGGGGATGGTCTTGCCGACCACCGACCAGAAGTAGCCGAGGCCGCCCACGCCCGCGAACTCGAGCTTGCTGCCGCGGAGGCGCTTTTTCAGGCCGACGTAGTCGTTGAGCACCGCAGCGTCGACCCCGACGCCGGCGAAGGGCGCGCGCTTGCCCTCGTGCGAGAGGAGGTGCAGCGGCCTTGACACCGAGCACTCGCCCGAGCGGGTGCGGAGGATGTCCTCGACCACGCCGACGCGGTTGGAGCTGGCGCCCGCGTAACCCGCGAGCGCGTTGCCGGTGCCGAGCTTGAGCACGCCGAAGCGCGGCAGGCGCAGCGCGTGCGCGGCCTGCGGGGCGAGCTTGAGCGCGCAGCCGCGCGCCGACGAGGCGTGGGCGCCCGCCGCGGCGGCCTCTTCGAAGAGGCAGTTCACGTAGCCGACGAAGGTCCCGTCGCCGCCACCGGTGAGGACCGTGCGGTAGCCGCGGTCGAGCACGGTGCGGGCGATGACGCGCGCCTCGTCGAAGCTGCGCGAATAGAAGAGGTCCTCGGCGGGGACGAAGTTCTCGAGCTCGCGGCGGAGGCCCTCGGAGACGGCCTTGGCGTTGGCGTTGAGCAGGACCGCGACGCGCTCGTTCTGGTGCCGCCCCACTTTGAGATGCTCGACGTTGCCCATTCGTTGATGCTCCTCGATGTCGCCGTCGTTTGGCCGCGCAATGCATGGAAGCAAACGCGAGGCCGAATCCCGGCGCGCCGCGTCAGTTCACAAAGATGAAACAGAACGGCCACTTGGATTTATTGCAGGTGGGCGTAAGCACACACGGCGAGCGGCTGGACGCGTATTCGCCGTGACGGTGCGCAGGCAATTGCGCAGCGTCTGGATGGCGCGGAATGGGGCAGACGGGCGATCGCGCGTCTTTACTCTTGGCGATCTGCTCGGTTGAGCGTAGAGAGGACGCTCCTCGTCATCGGAGGCGGTTGAATGAAGGTGTTTATCACCGGGGGTAACGGGTACATCGGCAGCGCCGTCGCGCTTCGCCTCAAGAAGGCGGGACACGACGTGCTGGCGCTGGTGCGCTCGGAGGAAAAGGGGGCCGCGCTCAAAGCGGCCGGCATCAAGCTCGTCGTTGGCGAGCTCTCGAAGCCAGCGGGCTATGCCGCCGCTGCTTACGGGGTTGCCGCCATCGTTCACTGCGCACAGGAGCAGAGCGCCGAGTCGGTCGAGCTGGACAAGAAGACCATCACGAACGCGCGCGAGCTCCTGCACGGCAAGGTGGGGGGCACGTTCATCTACACCAGCGGCTGCTGGGTGAGCGGCGACACCGAGGGCGTGGCGGACGAGACCGCTCCGCTGAAGCCCGGCAAGATGGTCGCCTGGCGTCCGGCGCACGAGCAGCTCGCGCTCAGCATGGCGAAGGACGGCATCCGCGCCGTGGTGGTGCGGCCCGGCATCGTCTATGGCGGAGCGCGCGGCGGGATCCCGGCCATGCTCTTCGGCACCGCGGTGAAGCAGGGCGCGGCGACCATGTTCGGCGAGGGCCAGAACCACTGGCCCATGGTGCACGTGGACGACCTGGCCGAGCTGTATGTGCGGCTGGTCGAGCGCGCGCCGGCGGGCTCGGTCTTCAACGCCGTCGACGCCTCCCAGCTCACGCAGCGCGAGATCGCCGAAGCGGCGTCGCGCGCGGCGGGCAAGGACGGCAAGGTGCAGGCGAACCCGGTCGAGGCGGGCAACCTCTTCGCCGAGGCGCTCGCGCTGGACCAGCGGCTCTCGAGCGAGAAGGCGCGGAACGAGCTGGACTGGCGCCCGCGCCACGAGAGCTTCGTCGCCGAAGCGCCCGCGCTGTTCCAGCAGTGGCAGGCCGCGCAGTAGCAGCGGTCACAGCCATCGAAGAAGTTTACGAGCCGGCCCTCACCAGATGGTGGGCGCCGGCTCGCTGCTTTGGGGGGCGTCGGCCGCGCGGACGGAGGGGCGCGCCGCTGCTCAGGTCGCGGCCGCCGGCGCGATCGCGTCGAGGATGGCGCGGTCTCCCTGGACTGCCACCCGCTGCGAGTAGAGCTGCATGCCGCGCAGGCCGCCCAGCTCCTCGCCGCCGCCCGCGTGCCCCGGCCCGCCATGCACCAGCTGCGGCAGCACGGTGCCGGGGCCGAAGGTTTGACCTGCAACCTTCTCGCTCCCGAGGTAGATGCGGCCGTGATACGGCGCGATCGAGAGCACCAGCGCGCGCAGGAAGTCGCGGTCGTCGCTGTACGCCGAGCAGACCAGCCCGCCGCCGCCGCGCCGCACCAGCTGCGCAGCCATCGACGCGGAGGGCGCCAGCGTCGCCACCGGTCCGAAGACCTCGTCGGTGTGCATCACCCGCGCGGCAGCAGCGTCGCGCGCGACCAGCAGCACCGGCCCCACGAAGAAGCCCTTGCCCTCGGGCGCCAGCGCCTTCACCGTGCCGTCGCCGCCGAACACGGTCTCGGACTCGGCGGCGAGGCGGGCGATGCCGGCGCGGATGTCGCGCTGCTGGTCGCGCGTCGAGAGCGGTCCCATGGTCACCTCGGCGCGCGCGGGGTCGCCGACGCGCACGGCGGAGAGCCGGTCGATCAGGGCCTCCTGCACCGCCGCCAGCTGCGCCTCGTCCACGAAGATGCGGCGGACGGCGGTGCACTTCTGGCCCGCCTTCTGCGTGATGTCGCGCGCGACGTCCGAGACGAACAGGTCCCAGGTCGCGCTGCCCGGCTGCACGTCGGGCCCCAGCACCGCGGCGTTGAGCGAGTCGGCCTCGACGTTGAGCTTCACGCCCCGGCGGCCGAGCTGATCGCGCAGCTTGTTCGCGGTCTGCGACGAGCCGGTGAACGCGACCACGTCCTGCGGCCCGAGGCGGTCGAGCAGGTCGCCCGGCGAGCCGCAGAGAAAGGAGAAGACGCCGGGCGGCAGCGCCTTCGTCTCGACGGCGATCTCCGTCATCCGGTGCGCCACCAGCGCGGTCGAGGTGGCGGGCTTCGACACCACCGGCATGCCCGCGAGCAGCGCGGTGGCCGCCTTCTCCGCGGTGCCCCAGCCCGGGAAGTTGAACGCGTTGATGTGCACCGCGACGCCGTCGCGCGGGACCAGCAGGTGGACCCCGGCGTAGCGCGAGGTGCGGCCCAGCTGCAGCGGCTCGCCGTCGCGCAGGACCTTCAGCGAGCCCAGCTGCGCGCCCAGGTCGGCGTAGTGGGCGAGCGTGCCGATGGCGCCGTCGACGTCGAACTTGGCGTCGCCGCGGGTGTTGCCGCCGTTGGCCATGGCGAGCGCGATCAGCTCGTCGCGGTGCACGTGGAGCGCCGTGGACCAGGCCCGCAGCAGCTCGCCGCGCTGGGCGAAGGTGAGCTCGCGCAGGGCCGGGCCGCCGGTCGCGCGCGCGTGCTCCAGCGCGGCGCCGAGGTCGAGCCCCGCGGTCGAGGTCTGCGCGAGCGGCTCCTCGGTGGCCGGGTTGAGCAGGGTGGCCTGCGGGCCCTGTCCTTCGATCCAGCGGTCCTGCACGAAGCTGCGCAGCGTGGTGGGCATGGCGCGGGTGGTAGCAAAAACCGCTCACCCGCGCCACCGGCACCGTCGCGGGAGGGAAACTGCAGCCGCAGAGGCGCAGAGTTCACAGAGGTTGCGCAGAGCAAGGCTTCGGGTCGCCTCCCGACGTCGTGTGGAGGCGACTTCGTTTCTCCTCTG
>FSWK01000644.1_pt1 | contig 10420 bp, 7 predicted proteins | sample 1637951 | NCBI WGS metagenome assembly FSWK01 (sample SAMEA3914789, study PRJEB12502) | metagenome | biome: forest; material: soil | place: Canada | collected 2011-07-03 | depth 0.3 m | reverse complement strand
GCTGGGCATCGAGCTGTGCGAGCAGCCGACCCGGGACCTGCTCGGCCTCGCCGGCGCGGCGGTGACCATCGCCGCAGACGAGCTGTGCGTGAGCGAGCCGGACTCCGCGCTGGAGCGGGCGCGGGCGGTGGTGCTCAAGCCGATGGCGCTCGGCGGAGTGCTGCCGGCGCTGCGGCTGGCTGCGCGCGCGCGGGCACGCGGGATCGGGACGCTGGTGACGAGCTCGCTCGACGGCGCGATCGCGCGCGCGGGTGCGGCGCACCTGGCCGCGGCGCTGCTGGCGCACGGTCCGCAGCCGGCCGCGGGCCTCGCCACGGGCGCGCTCCTGCTCGAGGATCTCTGCGAGGACCTGCTCGCGCCTCGCCGCGGGAGCATCACCATCCCCGCCGTGCCCGGACTCGGACTCTCGCTGTGACGCCGCAACTCGAGTGTCCGGTCGCCCGAGCGGCCCGCCTGCAGCCCGACGCGCCCGCGATCGAATTCCGCGGCGCGACGCTTTCGTACGAACAGCTGGAAACGCGGGTTCGCCGCTGGCAGCTTCGAATCGCCGGCACAGCGTTTCGGGCGCGCGGCGAGGCCGAGGGCGCGGCGCCGCGGTTGTTCGCGGCTGGGGTGAGCTCGGTCGAGACCATCGCGCTGGTGCACGCGGCGGCCCGCGCCGGCGCCGCGCTCGCGCTGCTCAATCCGCGCCTGACGGAGGCCGAGACCTCCGCTCTTGTCGCCTCGCTGCAGCCCGCGACGGCGGCGGATGCGCTCGCGCCGGAGCCGTCCGGCAGCGTGACGACCGCGATCGATCCGGACGCCGTGCAGCTGCTGCTCTTCACCTCGGGAACCACCGGCGTGCCCAAAGCGGCGCAGCTGACGGCAGGGCAGCTTCGCAGCAGCGCGCTGGCCTCGAATGCAGTGGTTGGACTGGACGCGCGCTCGCGCTTCCTCTGCTGCCTGCCGCTCTTCCACATCGGCGGGCTCTCGATCGCGCTGCGCTGCGCGGAGGCGGGCGCGACGCTCTTGCTGCACGAGCGCTTCGACGCCGGGGCCACGGCGCGCGCGCTGGAAGACGGCGCGACCCACGTCAGCCTGGTCGCCAGCACGCTCGCGCGCACGCTGGACCAGCTTCGCCGGCCGCTCTCGCAGGTCCGCGCCGCGCTGATCGGCGGAGGGCCGGTGTCGCAGCCGCTCCTCGACCGCGCGCGCGCCGCGGGGCTTCCGGTGCTGCAGACGTACGGCCTCACCGAGACCTGCGCGCAGGTCACCTGCGAGCGGCCCGGCGAGGCCGACGGCACGACCGCGGGTCCGGCGATGCCCGGCATGGAGCTGCGCATCGCGGACGGCGAGATCGAAGTGCGCGGCCCCGCGCTGATGCTGGGCTACCTTGGCCAGCCGCCGCTGCCGCGCGACTGGTTCCGCACCGGCGACCTGGGCGCGCTCGATGCGCGCGGGCGGCTGACCGTGTTCGCGCGCCGCGTGGACCTGATCCTGAGCGGCGGCGAGAACGTCTATCCGGCCGAGATCGAGACGGCGCTGCTGGAGCACCCGGCCGTCCTCGAAGCCGCGGTGGTGCCGGTGGCCGACGAGCGCTGGGGGCAGGCGGGCTGCGCATTCGTTGCGTTGCGCAATGATTGCGATCTGCAAGCATTCCTGCGCGGGCGGCTGGCGGGCTTCAAGATCCCGCGGCAGTTCATTCGCGTGGACGCCCTGCCCCGCACCGCGGCCGGCAAGGTCGACCGGCGGGCGCTCATCCGCTCGCTGGAGCCGCCTGGTACTTCTCCAGCAGCTGGCGCAGCGGCAGCGCGAGGCCGGTAGAGCGGCCGGTCCGCGGATCGACGGCGACGTGGACCGTCCCCGCGGTGGCGAGGTGCAGCTCCTTCTCGCCAAAGAGATCGTAGTCGACGCGGAAGCTGCGGTCGCCGATGCGGCCCACCGTCACGCGCACCGTCACCAGCTGGCCGGCGCGGAAGGGCCGCTTGAAGGTGGCCTCGGCGTGGCCGATGGGCAGCGCCTGCTCGCCGCTCTGGATGATCTCCTCCAGCGGCGTCCCGCCCGAGCGCAGCATCTCCTCGTACGCCTCGTGGCAATAGACCAGGATATTGGCGAAGAAGACGATGCCGGCGGGATCGGTGTGCTGGAACCGGACCCGCAGCTGGTGCTCATAGGCGGCCATTGAGGCCTCTCTATCCCTTTCTTCGGGAGCGGGCGAGGGTTATACCGGCTCTGCTTTGGACGCGCGCTCGCTGCCTGTCGTGGCCGCCCCGAAAGCCGCTCCGCTAGACACGGCAGCGGCCGCGGCGCTGGGGCTCGCCCCGCGTGGACCCGCCCGGGCGCAGGGCATGCTGGACAGCTTCGGCCGCCCGCACAGCTATCTGCGCATCTCGGTGACCGAGCGCTGCAACCTGCGCTGCACGTACTGCATGCCGGCCGACGGCGTCCCGCTGCTCGCGCGCGACCACCTCTTGACCTTCGAGGAGATCGAGCGGCTCGCGGCGCTGTTCGTGCGGCTGGGCGTGCGCAAGATCCGCCTGACGGGCGGGGAGCCGCTGGTGCGCCGGGACATCGACGCGCTGGTGGCCCGCATCGGCGCCTTGAAGGCGCACGGTCTCGAGCGGCTGGCGATGACCTCGAATGCGCTGTTGCTCGAGGACCATATGGGGGCGCTGCGCGCTGCCGGCGTCGACGCGCTCAACCTCTCGCTCGACACGCTGCGGCCCGACCGCTTCCGCGCTATCACGCTGCGCGACGGCTGCGCCGAGACGGTGCGCGCCATCCGCGCGGCGGCGGCGGCCGGGTTCGCCCGCGTGAAGGTCAACGCGGTGGCGATGAAGGGCATCAACGAGGACGAGTTGGTGGCGCTGGCGCGGACGTTCGCGCGCGAGCTGCCCATCGAAGTCAGATACATCGAGTATATGCCATTCGAGGGAAACACCTGGGGTGAGGGCAAGGGCATGCTCGCCGCCGCCGAGATCCGCGCGCTGCTGGAGCAGGAGCTTGACCTCTTCCCGCTGGGCCTCGACGAGACCGCGCAGGTCTACGCGGCGGCCGATCGCGGCGGCGCGCGCTGGCCGGGGCGCATCGGCATCATCGCCGCCATGACCGAGCCCTTCTGCGGCACCTGCAACCGCACCCGGCTGACGGCTGACGGCAACTTCCGCTGGTGCCTGCTGGACGAAGGCGAGCTGGACCTGCGCGGGCCGATGCGCGCGGGCGCGACCGACGACGACCTGATCGCGCTCATCGAGCGCGGCCTGCAGAGCAAGAAGGCCGGCCACGCGCCGGCGGCCGAGCTGATCGCGCTGCAGAAGGCGGCGGGGCCGGCGCACGCGCGCTCGATGATCCGCATCGGCGGCTGAGTTCCGCCGTCTCGCCACGCGGGCCATGCAGCGACGACTGTCGCTCGGTTGGCGCAAGAGGTAGACGGCGCGCCGGGGGGGGCAGGGGTGCGCCGCGGACTCGTACGTTTCGTACGACCCTCCGCCGAGCGCTCCTCCGCCCCCCGCTCCCGCCCACCGTCGACGATCAGGGCTGGGCTGCCAACAGCAGCTCGATGGGGAGGCCGCCGTTCTGTGTCTTGAGGAGGCGCCGCAGCCCGGGGCCGATGGCGCGGCCCAGCCTCTCTTGAGGAACCACCGCGGCCAGCTGCCAGGCCGGCCGGCGCGCGCGCAGGGTCGCGCCCAGCTCGCGATAGAGCGCGTCGAGATCGCCTGCGCCGCGTGACCCGCGCGAGGCGTCGCCGCGCGATTCGTGAGCGGAGGCGCCGGCTATTCCATGCGCGGCCGTGCCGCGCGGAGGAGCGGAGCTGGGCTCGACGCGCACTCCGTAAGGAGGGTTGGTGGCGAGGAGGCCCGGGCCCTCGCGGGGCGGGAGGTCCTTGAGCGCGCGCTGCTCGAAGGAGATCTCCACGCCGGCCCGCCTGGCGTTCGCGCGCGCGGCGGCGATGGCGGCGGCGTCGAGGTCCGAGGCTTCGATGCTGCAAGTCATCGCGCGCGCCGGCGGCAGGTCCGGCAGCGGCGGCGCCTTGGCCCAGCGCTGGAACGCGAACGTCCGGCCCGCGCCCGGCGCGCGCCCCGCGGCGATCAGCGCGCCCTCGATGGCGATGGTCCCCGCGCCGCACATCGGATCGCAGAGCGGCACGGACCCGTCCCAGCCCGCCGAGAGCAACAGCGCCGCCGCCAGCGTCTCGCGCAGCGGCGCCGGGCCGGGCGCGAGCCGGTAGCCGCGCTGGTGCAGCAGCGCGCCGCTGGTGTCGGCGCTGACGGTGCAGACGTCGTTGTCGAAGCGCGCGAGGAAGAGCTGCGCGCCCTCGTCGTCCTCGGCAGCCTCCGGCGCGGCCGCGCCCAGCCGCGCCTCGATGGCCACGCGCAGCCGCTCGGCCACCGCGTCCGAGTGGTAGAGCTTCGACTTGCGGCAGGTGACCCGCAGCGCGGCGGGCGCGCGCGGGCGCAGCGCGATCTCCCACGGCAGCTCTTTCGCCTTGTGCACCAGCTCGGGAAACGTCTTCGCCGTGAAGCTGCCCAGCCGCGCCACCACGCGGGACGCGGTCCGCAGCCAGAGGTTGAGCCGCGCCGCCGTCCGCAGATCTCCCTGCAGCTCGACGCCGCCCGGAACCGAGCGGCCCGCGAGGCCCAGCGCCGCGACCTCGGCCGCCGCCACCGCTTCGAGCCCTGGCGCGCAGACGACGAAGAGGTCCATTGCCTTCCCTCTGCCGCAGACGGAGCGGCTGTGATAGTCGGCGCGTCTTATAAAGGAAGCGGAGGGAACGCGTGCACGTGGTCGTCACCGGCGCCGCCGGATTCATCGGAGCGCACTCCTGCCGCGCGCTGCTCGATCGCGGGCACGCGGTCACCGCCGTCGACGACCTGAGCCACGGCCGCAAGGAGGCGCTGCCGGCGGTGGCCAGACTCTACGTCCTCGACGTCCGCTCGCCCGGGCTCGCCCCGCTGCTGCAGGCGCTGCGGCCCGACGCCGTGCTGCACCTCGCGGCGCAGATGGACGTCCGCAAGTCGGTGGCCGACCCGCTCCACGACGCCAGCGTCAACGTGCTCGGCACCGTCGGCGTCCTGGAAGCCGCGCGCCGCGCCGGCGTGCGCCGCGTCGTCTTCGCCTCGTCGGGCGGCGCGGTGTACGGCGAGCAGGACGTCTTCCCCGCGCCTGAGTCGCACCCGCGGCGGCCCGCCAGCCCGTACGGCGTCTCCAAGCTGTGCGGCGAGGAGTACCTGGCGCTCGCGACCCGGCTGCACGGGCTCTCGACGCTGTCGCTCCGCTACGCCAACGTCTACGGCCCCGGGCAGGACCCGCACGGCGAGGCGGGCGTGGTCGCCATCTTCCTGCAGCGGCTGCGCGCGGGGCAGCCGCTGGTCGTCAACGGCGATGGACTGCAGACGCGCGATTACGTGCACGTCTCCGATGTGGCGCGCGCGAACGCGCTCGCGCTGGAGAGCGATGCGGGCGGCGCGCTGAACATCGGCACCGGCGTCGAGACCACCGTGCTCGAGCTGGCGCAGCGGCTATCCTCGGGAGGCGCTCTCACGCACGCGGCCGAGCGGCGCGGCGAGCAGCGGCGCAGTTGCATCGATCCGGCCGAGGCGCGGCGCACGCTCGGCTGGCGCCCGGAGATCCCGCTCGCCGACGGACTCGCGGCCACCGCCGCTGCCTTCGTGGTAGTCGGGGCGCCATGAAGCAGGCCAAAGGAGACGCGGTTCGCAAGGAGCTGCTGCCCGGCCAGTCGGTCGCGCTGCTCAAGGAGCTGCACCTGGTGGGCCGCGACGGCGCGCTGCACGCCGACTCGCTGCGCAAGCTCAAGCAGGTCAATCACCTGGTCCAGCTGCTCGAGCCCGCGCTGCGCGACGCCTTCGAGCGCCATCCGGAGGCGCCGGTCATCGTCGACGCCGGCGCAGGAAATGCGTACCTCGGCTTCGTGCTCTACGAGCTGTTCTTGAGCGCTGGCTCGAGTATCCTCTATTCAGTAGAATCGAGAGCGGACCTGATGGCCCGCGCCCAGGAGCGCGCGAAGAAGCTGGGCTTCGATCGGATGAAGTTCGTCGAGGCCACGCTGACCGCGGCCCAGCTGCCCGAGCGCATCCACGTCCTCACCGCCCTGCACGCCTGCGACACCGCCACCGACGACGCCATCGCGCTGGGCATCCGCCGCAACGCCGACCACATCGCGGTGGTCCCCTGCTGCCAGGCCGAGGTCGCCGCGCAGCTGAAAGAAAATCCCAAGCACGCGCGCGCGCCGTGGCCCAGCATCTGGGCGCACCCCATCCACCGCCGCGAGGCCGGCGCGCACCTGACCAACGTGGTCCGCGCGCTGGTGCTGCAGAGCTTCGGCTACCAGGTGACGGTGACCGAGCTGACCGGCTGGGAGCACTCGCTGAAGAACGAGCTGATCCTCGCGCGCCGCGTCCACAAGGACCACTTCGGCGCGCGCAAGGAGCTGCAGGAGCTGCTCGACGCGACGGGCATCCGGCCGAAGCTCGCGGTCGAACTGGAGCTGCTCAAATGAACTTCGATCCCAACGCCGCCGCGCCCGAGCAGTCGGGCGTCTTCGGCCTCCCGCACACGCCGGCCGACGCGCAGGTGGTGCTCATCCCGGTGCCGTTCGAGGCCACCACCAGCTACGGCGGCGGGACGTCTGGAGGCCCGGCCGCCATCCTCGCCGCCTCGAAGCAGGTCGACCTCTTCGACGTCGAGGTCGGCAAGCCCTACGAGCGCGGCATCGCCATGCTGGAGGAGTCGCCCGACCTCAAGGCCTGGGACCACGCCGCGCGGGTGGCGGCGGCGCACGTGATCGCGCGCGGCGGCACCCACGGCGAGCCCGCGCTGCTGGCGGCGGCGGAGAGCGTGAACGAGTACGGCCTCCGCATGAACGCGCACGTCCGCGCGACGGCGGAGCTGTACTTGAATCGGGGGAAGATCGTCGGGACCATCGGCGGCGACCACTCGATCTCGTTCGGCGCCATCGAGGCGCACGCTTTACGGTCCCCAGGCCTGGGCGTGCTGCACTTCGATGCGCACGCCGACCTGCGCCGCGCTTATGAAGGCTTCGAGTGGTCGCACGCGTCGATCATGGAGAACGTGATGCGGCGCCTGCCGGCCGTGTCCCGGCTGGTCCAGGTCGGCATCCGCGATCTCTGCGAGGAGGAGCACGAGAGGATCGAAGGCAGCGACGGCCGCATCGTCGCTTTCTATGACGCCGACCTGGCCGAGCGCCGCTTCGCCGGCGAGACCTGGGCGCAGCAGTGCGCCCGCATGGTCGCCGCGCTGCCGCAGCAGGTCTACGTCAGCTTCGACATCGACGGCCTGGACCCCGCGCTCTGCCCGCACACTGGTACCAAGGTACCAGGCGGCCTCTCCTTCCAGATGGCGACTTCGCTGCTGCGCGCGACGGTCGAGAGCGGCCGCACCATCGTCGGCTTCGACCTCACCGAGGTGGCGCCGGCGCGGGACGGCAGCGAGTGGGACGAGAACGTCGGCGCGCGGCTGCTCTACAAGCTCATCGGCTGGACGCTGAAGTCCCGGCGCTCCCTTGATCAGACTGCATGACAACAGTAGAAGCCACCCCCATGACGACCGCGCTCCGCTACGATCGAACCGTTGAAACGGACAAGAAGGATTCGCTCTCGGAGATCGCCCGGCTCGTCGACGACGGGGAGACTGTCCTCGATCTGGGCGCCTCGACCGGCGCGCTCGGCGCCTACCTGCGAGACACCAAGAAATGCGTCGTCGATGGTGTCGAGTTCGACCCCGAGGCCGCTGCTGTCGCCCGCTCGCGCTATCGCAAGTGCCTGCAGCTCAATCTCGAGACCGCACGGCTCGAGGAGTCTTTCGAGAAGGGGGCTTACGACGTCATCGTCTGCGCGGACGTGCTCGAACACCTCAAGGCGCCGCAGGACCTGCTGGCGCAGCTCCAGCCGCTGCTCTCGTCCTCGGGTCGCCTGCTGATCTCCATCCCCAACGTCGGCTACGTGGGCATCGTGGCGGGCCTCCTTGCGGGCGAGTTCCAATACACCGAGACGGGGCTCCTCGACCGCACTCACCTGCGCTTTTTCACCCGCACAAGCCTGCTGGAGCTGCTGAGTCTCCACGGCTTCCACGCCCGGCTGGTGAAGCCCATCTACGCGGACGTGGCCGACACCGAGTTCCGCCACGTCCGGCTCGAGACCTTGTCCCCGGCGGTCCTGCGCTCCCTGCTGGCGCAGCCCGACGCGCTCACTTACCAGTTCATCGTCGAGGCTCTCCCTGGTCCGGGCATCGCGCCCGCTGCCAAGCCCGAGCCCGCGAGCCTGGGCTTTGGTCTCCAGCTGTATTGGGCGACCGACGGCACGATTGATGAGGCGCACAGCTCGCGCGGCGCCGGCGCGCTGGGCAAGTCCCACCAATCCATCGAGCTGCCGATTCCGCCCCTGTCGCACACGCCCAGTGGCCTGCGGCTCGATATCGCCGACCGGCCGGGATACCTGCGGATCCACGCCCTCGCCCTCCTCTCCCAGGACGGCGAGCGGCTCTGGTCATGGGACGGCGCGGCCGCAAGCCTGCGCGCGCTCCGCCAGCTCAACGTCGTCGGAGACGTGTGGCTTTCGAGCGGCGACGACCCATCCTTCGATCTCCCCGTCACGGCCGCAGCGCTGGCGCGGCTGGCGGAGGGAGGCCGGGTCCAGCTCGAGATGGACTGGCCGCTCTCGGCCGATCATCGCTACACGCGAGAGCTGATCGACGAGCGCGAGCAGCAATGGCAGCGCGAGCGCGCTGTGCTGCTCGGCCGCGTGGAGGGGCTAGAGTCGTCGCACCAGCGCAGTCTTGAGGCCTTGGCCAGGGAGCAGGGCGCGCGAGAGGCCTCGCTGCGCTCCGAACAGGCCCGGCAGGCGGCGGCCCTCGACGGCATCCTCTCCCAGCTCTCCGACTTGCGCGCCCAGCAGATGGGCGCGCTCCACCATTTGCAAGGCGTCGCCCACCGGCTGTCGCTGCTCGAGGCCGCGCCAGGCCTGCGCAAGGCGCTCCGGACCGTCCGAAGCAACGTGATGCGGCACGCCTTCCAGCTCGAGCCGGTGCACGGACGCAACGTGAAGGCGCTGGGCCCGGGCCGGTGGGACGCGCTCACCTCCGATCCGTCGTTCGAGCTCACCTCCAGCCGCGGACGCTTGCCCGCCGGCTGGGTGCAGCTCGCGTTCGAACTCGAGGCCGACGCTCCCTTCGTCAACCCGCCCCGGCTCTACGTCGACTCGGGCGAGGGCTACAACGAGGCCAGCTGCATTCTGCTGCCCCGGCCGAAGGACGGCGTCTCCAGCGCCATCCTCAAGCTGCCGCCCATCGTCCGCTCCATCCGCTTCGATCCCACCGATCGCCCGGGCCACTTCCGCCTCGGGACGCTTGCGGTGCACGAAATGGGCAAGGCCGAGGCGGGCGCGCGCCTGGCCACGCCCGTCCTCCGGGAGATCATTTCAGAGCCGGGCCGCACCAGGCTCGCGCTGGGGAAGGCCATCGATACCTTGAGGAAGGACGGGTTGGCCGGCCTCAAGCGCAGCCTGCGCGAGCGCACCCGCGTCGCCGAGCCCACCTACGATGAATGGACCGCTCAATTCGACACCTTGCGCCCGCAGGACCTGGCGGCCATTCGCAAGCTGATCCCTTCGCTGCCCGCGCAGCCGCTGCTGTCCATCGTCATGCCGGTGTACGAGGCGCCCGAGCCCTGGCTGCGCCGCGCCATCGAATCAGTGCGCGATCAGCTGTACGAAAACTGGGAGCTCTGCATCGCCGACGACGCGTCGAAGGCCCCGCACGTCCGGCAGGTCCTGGAGGAGGCGGCGGCGAGCGACCCGCGCATCAAAGTGGTCTTCCGCCCGGCGAACGGGCACATCTCGGAGGCCTCGAACAGCGCGCTGTCGCTGGCCACGGGCGAGTTCGTCGCCCTGCTCGACCACGACGACGAGCTTCCGATGCATGCCCTGTTCATGATCGCCGAGGCCACCGGCCGGTCCCCAGGGACGGACCTCTTCTATTCGGACGAAGACAAGATCGATGAAGAAGGCCGCCGCTACGAGCCTTACTTCAAGCCCGAGTGGGATCCCGACCTGTTCCTCTCGCAGAATTTCTTTTCACATCTCGGTGTCTATCGGACTTCGCTCGTTCGCGCCGTGGGCGGATTCCGCAAGGGATACGAGGGAAGCCAGGATTACGATCTAGCGCTTCGCTGCACCGAACGGAGCCAGCACATCCAGCACATTCCGCACGTGCTCTATCACTGGCGCTCGGTGGCGGGGTCCACCGCAGCCACCACCAGCGCAAAGAGCTATGCGCAGACGGCCGCCGAGCGCGCGCTGCGCGACCACGTCGCAAAGGAAGACCCGGCCATCAGCATCTCGTCGGGATCCTTCCCCACCACCTATCGCGTGACCCGCCCACTGCCAGTCCCGCCCCCGTTGGCGAGCAT
>FSWK01000436.1_pt1 | contig 10426 bp, 6 predicted proteins | sample 1637951 | NCBI WGS metagenome assembly FSWK01 (sample SAMEA3914789, study PRJEB12502) | metagenome | biome: forest; material: soil | place: Canada | collected 2011-07-03 | depth 0.3 m | reverse complement strand
GGATGGGTCCCGTGCGCCGGATGGGTCCCGTGCGCCGGATGGGTCCCGTGCGCCGGATGGGTCCCGTGCGCCGGATGGGTCACGTGCGCCGGATGGGTCGCGTGCGCCGGATGGGTCGCGTGCGCCGGATGCGTCCCGTGCACTGGATGCGTCGCGTGCGCCGGATGCGTCGCGTGCGCCGGATGCGTCGCGTGAGAGCCGTGGCCACCGACGGGGTCGGTCGCGCGGCGGCGACGAGCAGGCTGCTCGGTGCGGCTCCCCTCGCCGCGGACGCGCTTGCCCGTTGCGCGCGCGGTGTGCAGCTCGGGGTGCTTGCGGCGGTGGTCCTCGAGCTTCTTCTGCGCGAGCGGGCTGAGGTTGCCACCGCGCGCCGAGCGATGCGCCATCTGGCGCTCATAAGCCTTGGCGGGATTCTTCACGCCGGCGTAGCCCAGGCCCTTGTCGAGGTAGCCGCGATAGGTGCTCAGCTGGTCGGACCGCGCGTGGCCCCACTCGAGCGCGTGCGAGAGCTTCTCGTCGCCCTTGCCCGCGAGGTCGCCGGCGCGGCTGATGAAGTGGCCCACGGCATTGTTGCCGAAGAAGTTGGCCACGCCGGGCGCGTTGTCGTGGATCTGCTTGAGCGCGCCGTCGGCCTTGTCGCCCATGGCCAAAGTCTTGTCGAGGATGTCCTGCGCCTTGGCCGCCTTGCCCGCCACGTAGATGCCGCCGCGCACGACCTTGCTGCCGGTCTTCTCGAGCGCGCCGACCAGGTTGCGGGCGCGCGGGTTCGCCATGACCTTCTCGAGCGCATGGAGCGGCCCGCCCATCTTGCTCGCGCCCATGGCCAGCTTCTCGGCCTCGGAGAGGTTCTTCCCCGAGAGGAGCTTGCCGGCCATCTTCATGCCCTTGAGCTGCTTGAGCGCGCCGGGATCGAACGCGTCGAGCGCGCCGCCCGCCGCGCCCTTGACCGCGTCCTTCCAGTTGCCGCCGCTCGCGACCGAGCTGATCGCTCCCTGCAGCGCGCCGACGCCCATCTTCGCCAGCGGTCCGACCTTGAGGAACGGCAACGCGCCGGTGAGCGCTCCGCCTGCCGCGCCGGCGAGGACGCCCTTCCAATCCTTGCCTTCGCTGATGGCGCTGATGGCGCCGATGCCCGCGCCGATGAGCGTCTTCACGATCAGCCCGCCCGGGATGAAGGTGGCGGCGAGCGAGAGGCCGGTGACGAGGAACTGTCCCGCGGGGCTCTGCAGGAAGTTCGAGGTGGCCTTGTACCCCTTCTTGATGCCCGACCACGCCTGGCCGGCGACGTTCTTGGTCTTGTTCCAGATGGAGGTGAGCGGGTTCTTGGCCAGCGCCCAGCCCTTGGACACGGCCATGCCGAGCGGCGACATCTTCCAGGCCGCGCCCGCCAGGTGCCCGGCGGTCGAGAGGCCCTTCTTGATCATCCCGCCGACCGCGCCGACCACGCCGGTCTTCTTGACCCACTCGAGGCCCTTGTGGGCCTGCTGCCCGACCCAGCCCGCTGCCGCGTGCGCCTTGTTGCCGACCCAGCTGGCCGCGCCGCCGACCTTGTTGCCGATCCAGGAGAGCGCGCCGCCGGCCGCGCTGCCCATCTTCTTGAGCCCGGCCCACTCGGCCGCGCCGAGATTCTTCACGCCCTGCAGCGCCGCGTGACCGAGCCCGGAGGCCTTGTCGCCCAGCCAGTGCGCGCCGTGCTGCACGCCGCTCCAGAGCTTGTGGCCGAACTTCTGGTACTGCGCGAAGGCGGCCTTGCCGTTCTTCTTCACCCAGTCCACGGCGCCGTGGGCCTTGTTGCCGACCCAGTCCATGGCGCCGTGCGCGGCGTGCGCCAGGCCGTGCACGCCCTCGGAGATGCGGCTGCCGAGGTTGTGGACGCCCTGCCCCACGCGGTGCGCGAAGGTCGAGACGTTGTGGCCGACCCGCTGCACGAAGCCGGAGGCGCGGTGCGCGACGTTGCGCGCGAAGCCGACGCCGCGGTTGACCACGTTGCCGACGGTGCGCTGCACGGTGCTGACGGCGCGGTTGGCGAAGCTGCTGATGCCCGCGGCCACCGGCGCCACGACCCGCTGCGCGACCTGCGCCACGCGGTTGACGGTGTTGGTGACCGCGCTGGTCGCCTTGTGGAACGAGCTGGAGACGGAGTCCTTGAGGTGGCTCCAGAAGCCGAAGCGCGGCTTGTGGCCCTCCTTCACCATGCCGTGGAACATCTGGACGGCGTTGAAGATGCGGCTCTGGCCGCGGCTCGCCAGGAAGTGCGAGGCCATGCTGGCGATCGGCAGGCCGTGCGACCGCTGCGTGGCCTCGAGCAGCGTGTGGAGCGGGCCGCCCTTGGAGAAGTGCGCCGCGTGCCCGTGGCCCTTGGGGTGATTGCGGAAGACGTCCTGGAAGGCGGCGGCGGTGATGGCGGCCGGCGGCGGGCCATGGCGAGCGGGCCCGCTGCGGCCGACGATGGCCTTGCGACGCTCCTCGGTCTTCATGGCGAGGTCGTGCAGGGGCGAGCCCTTGGGGGCCTTCCCCATCTCGGAGAGAGCGCGGGTCACCGCCTGGTGCTTGTGGTGCGAGCTCTGGCGCTTCATCTCCTTGTGGATCGCGTGCGCGTGGTGCGCGTGCAGCTGGTGAAGCCCGCCGTGCGCCGGCGCATGGCCGAGCGCTCCGCCGCGGTGGCCGCCGCCGAGCCCGCCCAGATGTCCGCCGCCCAGCGCTGCGCTCATGCCGCCGCCCAGCGAAGCGCCGCCGAGTCCGTGCCGCGGACCCTTGAAGTGGTGGCCGTGAACCTTGCCGCCGAGCGCCTGCAGCGCGCCCTTCTCGACCCTGGCCAGCTCGTGGACCAGCTGCGAGGTGGAGGCGTTGCGCAGCAGCTGATCGAGACCCGGGTGCTGCTTGCGGAGCCGCTCCAGCGCCTTCTCGCCCAGCACCTGCGCCGAGGGCATGTGCAGCAGGGGCTGCCCGTGCGGCTGGTGGGCGTGCGCGCCCTGTCCCTTGCGCGCTTCGCCCGCCACCTTCGCCAGCTGCCCGCGCCGCTCGTCGATGAGCTTGCGGAAGTTGCCGATGTGCATCGCGCCGCCCTTGCTGGACGCGATCGAGCCCATCTGCGTGAGGATCTGGCCGATCTCCTGCGCGCCTTCGTGCAGCGCCTCGCCGCCCTGCCCGCGCAGCCGCGCCAGGATGGAGTCCATCCGCGCGAGGTGATTCCGCAGCTCGCCCGCGTGCGAGTCGGTGAGGGTGCGGTGCGTGGCCGTGGCCAGGTGAGCCAGCGTCGACTCGAGGCGGCTGGCGACGCCGCCGCCGTGGGCGTGCCCGCGATCGAGGATGTGGTGCAGGTGGTTGCGGTTCGCGCCCGAGCCCTTGACCGAGCGCGCCTCGTGGAGGATGCCGCCGAGGGCGTGGTTGAAGCGCGCGACGTGGTGCTCGACCGGCAGGTGCTTCGAGCCCGGCCGGCCGGCCTGGTGCGACGGCAGGCGCTGCGCGACCGCGTTGGCCTGCGCGAGGGTGAAGATCTTCACCGCGGCCTCGGCGAGCAGGTCGGTGATGGCCTTCTGCAGCTGGCGGCCGATGGGGCCGGCCTTCTCGGCCACCTGGGCCCCCGCGTCCGTGGCCGCCTTGCGCGCGTTCTCGATGGCGCTGCGGGGCGAGACGAACCCGAGCCGGCCTCCGCTGGAGACGAGCCCGAGCGACAGCCGCCCGCGCACCGGCTGTCCCGGCGTCGAGGAGAAGAGGTGCAGCGAGGGCGCGACGTCGAGGCGGGTGTTGCAGCCCAGCGAGATGCTGGTGGTGCCGGAGACAGAGAGGACGCCGTCGAAGTTGTCGGCGCGGAAGAAGAGCTGCGCGGTCTGGCTGCCGCGGCCGATGCCGTCGGTGCCGGTGTGGAAGCCCGCGGGACGGTCGACCTTCTCCAGCGTGACCCGGAGCGGCCCGTGCGCGCGGACGCTCGCGAGGCCGGCCTGCACCGGGCGCTGCGCTCCGCGCAGGGTGGTGGCAGGCTGGTGGGGCTGGAGGCCCGCGTGTTGCGGCGCCGGATGCCCCGGGAGGGGCGCGGGTCTCGCGCCGGGTTTGGGATGGGCCCCGGTCGCCGGGTGCGAGGGCTTCGCGGCGTGCGGTGCCGGCTGGGACGGGTGCGCCGCGTGCGGCAGCGGAGCTGCGTGCGGCGCCGGCTTCGCGGGGTGCTGGGGATGGGCGGAGTGCGCCAGCGGCGCGGGGCTGGACGGAGGCGCGTGCGCCGCCGGCATTCCGATGTGCGGAAGCTTCGCGCCGGTGTGCGGGAGCGAGTGCAGCCCGTTGCCGCGCGGCGCTTGCGCGGTCAGCGCGCCTGCGTGTGCTGCCGGTGCGTGCACCTTGCCGTGGTCGGGCAGCTTGACCACGACGGGGCCGCGCTTCCCGCCCTGCGCCCAGGGCGGCACGATCACCTGCGCGGCGCGCCCGGGAGTCCCGGCCGGGTGCTGGACCGCCGGCTTGCCCAGCTGCACCTGGTGGCTCTGCTCGGCCTCGAGATACTTGACGCGGAGCCGCTCGTACTTGCCGCGGGCCTGGTCGCGCGTGTCCTGCAGCGAGCGGACCTTGCGGAACGTCTCCGGCGCCATGCCGCCGGTGGACTGCGCTGCGCTGAGGCCGCGGGTGGCCTCGTCGATCCGGGGCTGCCACTGCGCGAGCAAGCCGACGAGGACGTCGCGCGCCTTGCCCGACACCTGCGCGAGGTGCAGCGCGGACATCTTCCAGTCGGCGACGGTGGTGTCGAGGTGAGCGTCGAGATCGAAGCGGCGGGCGCGCTGCTGCACGCCGTCGAACAGGTCGAGGACCGCGTCGACCTGGGTGCGGGTGGTGCCCCCGGCCTGGAGCTCGATGCGCGCGCGCCCGACCGCGGCGTGCAGCTCGGACGCGGCCTGCCTCCAGACGAGGAGGTGGCTGCTGAGCCCGTCCTGCTTCTGCGCATCCTGCAGTCGACGGTCGTGCTGCGATGCCTCGACCGATGCCTGCATCATGAGGCGATGCAGGTGCTCGACTTCGTGCCGGCTCGGTGTCGCCAAGTAGCCTCTCCCGGGTCAAACCAATTGCCTGAACAGATTACCTGAATGGAGGGGTGGCTTACAAGGGGTAGGTCCTGGTAAGCAGACGGGCGGCTTGATTTTCCTACGGGAGTGCCCCTCCGCGCAAGCCGCGGCGGGCAATGCAGGTCGCGCGGATATTCGATTCAACGCTTCGGCGCGACGGGATTAGTCCGGGCGTCGGCGCTATCCGCCGCGCCCGCGGGACTTCCGGTCAGGTAGGTCAGGATCAGCGCCCGCTCTTCGGGGGCGAGGTGGACCTTCTTCTTCGCCTCCATCTCATCGATCGCGTCCACCCACTTCACCCGCGTGCGCTCGGCGGGCTCATAAGCCGCGTGACAGGAAGTGCACTTGGCCAGGTACATCCGCTCGCCGTCGCTCATCGGCCCGCGCGGCCGGCCGCCGCCGCAGGCGCAGAGCAGGACCAGAGCGAGCAGGCGCTTCACAGGTTGAACCCCAGCACCGAGCGGAACTGGAACTGGCTGGTGGCGTCGCCCAGCCCGACGCCCGCGCCGGCCTGCAGCCAGACCCGCCCGCTGGCGACGCTCACCGACGGACCGGCGTACCAGCTGCCCTTGGTCTCTCCCGCGGTGACGGCCTGGATGGTCCACACCTCGGCCGCCACGCGCAGCTGCGGCACCACCTCGTAGCGCGCGCCCAGGTCGACCTCCCAGTTGCGCTCGGCGCCGCGGAGGAGCTTCTGCTCGCCGACCAGGTTCAGCACCAGCCCGAACCGGCCCAGGTCCCTCGTCAGGGTGAGCTTCTCCTCCAGCTCGAACGGGTCGGACAGCGCGGTGGGCCGCTCGCCCTCGAGGTAGAGCATGACGTTGACGGGCCACTCGCCGCGCTCGGCCAGGCGGTAGCGGGTCTCGACGCGCCAGGAGTCGAGCCGGAGCGGCGCGTGGTCGGGGCCGCCCTGCGCGAACACATGGTAGAGCGCGATGTCCCAGTGGTCGGTGAGGCCGTACTCCAGCTCGACCCGGGTGGTTACCAGCGCCGCGGAGAGATCGCCCGGCGGGGGCTCGATCTCATTCCACAGCTCGAGCTCGAGGTTGCCCTTCGGCTGGGTCGCGTAGTCGTAGGCGCGGACGAAGCTGCGCTGATCGGCGCGCGCGGCGCCGGCGGCCGCCACGCTGATTCCGATTGTGATTCTCATTATCAACAGGAAGTCGTGCGAGGGGCGCGGTCGGAGCATGGGGTCTCTCTAGCGGGGGCGGCCCTGCAGGGTCTGGCAGGCGCGGCACAGGCCGTACAGCTCGAGCTTGTGGCGCGTGACGGCGAAGCCGTGCTGCCGCGCCACCGCGTCCTGGAGCTCTTCGATGCGCTCGTTCTCGAACTCGATGATGACGTGGCAGCTGGTGCAGATGAGGTGGTCGTGGTGGTGCCGGTCGAGCGCGGCCTCGTAGCGGGTCTGCCCGTCGAAGAAGTGGCGCGCGCTGGCGAGGCCCGCGTCGGAGAGGATCTTCATGGTCCGGTAGACCGTGGCCGCGCCGATGTTGGGGTCGCGCCCCTGGACCTTGCCCAGCAGCTCGTCGACGCTGAGGTGCCCGGTCTGGGAGAAGAAGGTGTCGACGATGACGTCGCGCTGGCGGGTGGCCTTGAGGCCCTTCTCGGCGATCCAGGCGGCCAGCCGCTCGCGGGCGGCGGCGGCCGGCGCCGGGTCGGGCGCCGGCTGGGCCTGGCGGGATCGCTTGCCTTCGCTGGAGACGGTGGGTCGCGGCATCTGTCTTTGAGATTGAGACTGATTCTCAATCTCGACCGCGAAGGCTAGCGCCGCGAGAGGCGGGTGTCAACCTCGACGCTCAGGGCGCCGCTTGGCCCCAGCCGCGCCCGCGCGCGACCTCGCGCCAGCGCGCCATCGCCGCCTCGCCCTCGAGGCCCGGCGCCGCGTCGCTGCCCGCCAGCCGGACCAGCGCCGCCCGCGCGGCCAGCCGGACCCGCGGGTCGCGATCGGTGAGCCGGTCGATCAGCCCAAAGGCGTAGCGCGCGCCGTCCGGCCGCGTGCCCGCGACCTCGGCCGCCAGCGCCCGCACCCGCGGATCGCCCGAGGACATCAGCGCCGGCACGTCGTCGCTGGACCCGGGCGGCGACGCCATCTTCTGGCGCGTGCCCGGCAGCAGCAGCACCCAGATGAGCGCGCCCAGTCCGATCTGGAAGAGCCCCACCGAGGCCGCGTAGCGACGCGCGCGCACCAGCGTCAGGCGGTACACGGCGAAGACCACCAGGAAGACGGCGAAGACGACCGGCGCGGCGATCTGCGTCCACTCCGGCAGCGCGTGGCCGGCGATGTCGCCGCCCGCCCAGAAGGCGAATCCCGCGCTCAGCACCAGCAGCGCGTAGAGGGCCGGCCGCAGGATCTGCACGAAGCGCAGACCCGATCGAACGTGAAGCCTCCCTGCCTCTGCCTCGCTCACGAGCGGTGCTCTACCCCGGCGCGGAGCTGGCGTCCAGAATGGCGGCGATGCGGTTCAGCTCTTTGTTCGCCTGCTCATAGTGGCCGTCCGAGTAGGCGGCCGTCACGTCGCGCAGCAGCTTCTCCACATCGGCGCGCTGCGGCTCGGCGAGCCTGGCGCTGCCGCGGACCGCCTGCAGCCGGTTCATCTTCTGCTCGACGAACTTCTGGTCCACCTTCAGCCGCGCCAGCACCCGCCCGAGCTCGCCGACCAGGTCGGAGGCGCGGACGAGATCGCCCTGCCGGCGGGCGGCAAAGATCTCTGCGTTGAGCGGCTGGTCCTCGGCCGGCAGGTCGGTCATGAGGATGCCGCGGGCCTCGAGGTCCGCGAGCACCTTGCGGTGCTTCGCCTCGACGGCGTTGGCCTTGGGAACATCGCGCGCGGCCAGCTGCGAGGCCGGCTGCTGGGCCGCGCCGGCGGGCAGCGCCGCCTCGCGCAGCGCCAGCGCCTTCTCGCGCGCGGCCACGTCCCGCTCGCGCGCGGCCAGCAGGCCCTCGCGCTCGCCCAGCTTCGCCTCGCGCGCCGCCGCCGAAGCCTCGCGCAGCGCCAGGGCGTTTTTCGCCGCGCTGCCCGGGTCGCTGTCCATCGCGACCTTCTTTGCCAGCACCTCGCCCTGCTGGGCCTGCAGCGCGGTCTGGCGCGCGGTCATCTGGCTCTCGAGGTCGCGCGAGCTCTTCAGCTTCTCCTCGAGGGTGCGCCGCTGCTCGGCGTCCGCGGCGGCCTTCAGGCCATGGGTCAGGTCGTCGATCTGCGACTCCAGCTTGGCCTTCTCGGCGCGCAGCGAGTCCTCGCGCTCGCGCAAGCTCTTCTCCTGCTGCTCCAGCTCGCGCCGGTCGCCCTGCACCACGATGGTGAGCTCGTCCGAGGGCGCGGGCTTCCCGCCGTCGCAGGCGGCGACACCGAGCAGCAGCAGCAGGCACCAGCGCTTCATGCCGCCTCCACGCTCTTCAAGCGCCTGGCTTCCCAGAGCGGGACGGCCTGCGACTTGCCCTTCAGCTTGACCGGCTCGCGCGCCGACGTCTCGATCCACTGGGCCACCTGCTCGTAGACGCTCTCGGAGATCAGCACCTCGCCGGGCCGCGCGTGCGACTCCAGCCGCTGCGCCAGGTTCACCGCGTCGCCGATCACCGTGTACTCGAGCCGCCGCGCGGCGCCCAGGTTGCCCGCCACCGCTTCGCCGCTGTTGATGCCGATGCCGAAGCCGACCTGGGTCAGCTGGCGCCGGGCCCGATCGGCCGAGAGCCGCGCCGCGTGCTCCTGGATCTCCAGCGCGCAGATGACGGCCGAGCGCTCCGGCCGCTCGACCGCGCGGGGCGCGCCCCAGAGGCACATCGCGGCGTCGCCGATGAACTTGTTCACGGTCCCGCCGTTGGCCTCCACCCGATCGACGACCACCGAGAAGTATTCGTTGAGCAGCTCCAGCACCTCGGCCGGCTGCAGGCGCTCGCTGACGGTGGTGAAGCCGCGGACGTCGAGGAAGAGCACGGTCACGCGGCGCTGCTCGCCCCGCAGCGCGAGATCGTCGTGCTCCTCGAGGATCCGGTCCGCGACGTCGCCCGAGACATAGCGGCCGAGCGTCCCGCGCAGGCGCTCGCGCTCCTTGAGGCCCACCGCCATGTCGTTGAAGGCGCGCGCCAGATCGCCGACCTCGTCGTGCGCCTGCTCGGCCGACGAGATGCGCTGGTCGAAGTCGCCCAGCTCGAGCCGGCCCATCGCCCACGACAGCTCACCCAGCGGCCGCGCGATGCGGCCGCCCATGGCGAGCGCGCCCAGCACGGCGAGCAGCAGCGTGGCCAAGAGGACGATGCCGTCGCGCCACAGCCCGCGCCGCAGCTCCGCGTCGAGCGCGAGGGTGGAGATGCCCAGCTCGAGGCGGCCGATGGTCCCGCGCCCGTTGTCGAGCACCAGCTTCATCGGCACCGCGCGCAGGCCGCGCAGGCGGGTGCCGCGCGCGAGCAGCTCCAGGCAGCGCGCGGACCCCGCCCGGCAGATGGCGGCGAGCTGCGGCGAGAGGGACTGGAGCAGCGGACCGTTCACCGCCGAGGCCTTCTCGTCGAGGTTGCCGGCCGCGTCCCAGACCAGCGCATAGACGATGGGCACGCCGCGCGGCGAGTTCACCACCATGTCCTGGATGCGGCTGGCGTTGAGCCGCACCTCGTCGACGCGGACCTCCACCGAGAGCGGCACCGCCGTCGAGATGAGGTCGGTGGCCAGCCGGTCCTGCGCGGCGAGCTTCTGCGTCCACGGGATGATGACGGTGGAGATCGCGACCGCGGTGACCGCGACCGCGACCAGCGCGGCGGCAAAGGCGGCGATCTTCAGGCGGAGGGGAAAGCGGCGGCGCTGCACGGCCGCGAGAATCGGCGCAAGCCGGCGGGCGAGGCAAGAGAATTGGCGCGACGGCGATTGACATTCGACGGTGCTTTTTCCAAGGTGCGCACCCTCGTGACCACCCGGGAACCCAGCAGCGAGCTCATCGAACTCGTCCGCGAGCTGTGCCGGCGCGCGGCGCGGCCGGTCAGCGACGTCGAGATCCGCGGCGCGCTCCAGCTCGCGTCCGCGCGCGACGAGACCGCGCTGCGCAAGCTCGCCCGGGCCGCGAAGCCCCCTGCCGCGCCGCTCGGGCCGCTGGCGTGGCTCGACGTCGCGCGCGGCATCGATCCGGCGGTGGCGTCGGCGCGCGAGCTGGGCGGCTACTACGCGCTGCTGGCCGAGCGCGACGCGCTGGCCGCCATGCTCCAGGCGCGCGAGCCAGCGAATGGCGCGCGTCCGCCGGGCGTCGAGCCGGCGCAGCCGCTCCCCGCCGTCGAGTCCCTGCGCGCGCCGGCCCCCCGCTCCGCTCCCGCCGCGGCCTCGCCCCCGCCGCGCGCCGCGAACTCCCGCGCTGCGCCGCGTGATGATGCGGAGGCCGCGAACTCCCGCGCCGCTCCGCGG
>FSWK01000392.1_pt1 | contig 10432 bp, 11 predicted proteins | sample 1637951 | NCBI WGS metagenome assembly FSWK01 (sample SAMEA3914789, study PRJEB12502) | metagenome | biome: forest; material: soil | place: Canada | collected 2011-07-03 | depth 0.3 m | reverse complement strand
TGCTCACGCTCCAGCCCGCATAGCTCGCAAGAGAGTTCGCACAGGCCCGCCACGCGGCGGCCCGGCCGGGAGTCCGGCCGTCAGCGGGGGGAGGCTCGATGAGCTTTGCTCAGCGAGGGGACCGCAGGTCCCTCCAAAGGCGCTGAAGCGGATCCGCGCAAGCGGCGCCGCTTCAGCGCGCGCTGAACCAGGGCAGCGCCTCGCGCGGCAGGTTGAGCGAGCGGAAGAAGAACTCCGCCGTCCCGAGCGCGGCCTTGTAGATCTCGCGGTCGACCGGCCGCTGCAGCACCGCGCCGTACGCGGCGGCGAAGCGCAGCGAGGTCCCGTAGACGTGCGCGATGCAGTCGGCGGCCTCGCGCAGATCGCCGCGGCCCTTGACCATCGGCGTGCCGAAGCGGTGCGCCAGCCAGCGCGCCGCCAGCGGGCGCAGCAGATCTTCCTGCGGCGCGAGCCACTGCTGGAACGCCGGCTGCCAGTCCTGCAGGTGCGCGCCGAGCGCCGGCACCAGCAGCGGCTTGGGATCGATGGACCAGACGAAGCGCTGGTAGCGGACGGCCGTGGCCGAGAGCAGGTCGGCGCCGTGCGCGCCGATGCACTCGAAGAGGAAGGCGAGGAACGGCTGCGGGTCCTCAGGCTCGACGACCTCGAAAGCGGCCTCGTTGCCGATGCGCAGCCGGCGGTACGCGTGGGCCAGCGCCGCGAGCGGGCGCCACACCGGCTGCGGCGCGGCGAAGGCCTCGACGCTCAGGTGCCGGATGCGGTCGAGCGCGGGCGTCTCCAGCCGGTGCTTGCCGACGCGGCCGGAGATCGTCTCCTCGGTGTGCGCCACGCGCAGGTCGAGGCCCTCATCGCCGAAGAAGCCCGGCTGGGTGAAGAGCCGCAGCGGCTCGTCGGTCTCGTCCAGCTGCTCCAGCACCTCGGGGCAGACCGGGTCGAACCACAGCTCGACGCGGCCGTCGTCCTGCTTGTAGCCGAAGGCGGGAAAGTCCACGCACAGGTCCGGCAGCGCGGTCGGCCCGTAGCGCGCGTGCACGCTGCAGCCCTTGTCGGGCGCGAGGAAGCGGCAGGCGCGGTCCTCGCCGACGCCGTCGAGCTTGAGCGAGTCGAGGATCTGTTTGCCGGTCTTCTCGTCGGGCTCGCCCTCGAGGATGAGCTTGATGCCGTGGGTCAGCTCCTCCTTCTCCTTGCCCTGCAGGTGGTCGTTGAGCCGGAGGAAGTCCTCGAGCCGGAAGGGGATGTCCCAGCCGCTGCAGCAGCAGCCCTTGAGGTTGCACTTGAAGCGGCGCATGGGCTCGGACAGCACCACCGCGGAGGGCGCCTGCGAGCCGACCTGCGGCTCGCGCGGCGGCGGGACGACGTTGAGGGACAGTTTCTGCACGCGCGCGACTCTACTCCTGTCGCACGCCATCGATGAGCACGAACGCCGGGCGCGCGAGCGCGGTGGCGTCGGCGAGCGGATCCTCCCGCAGCGCGAGGAGGCTGGCGCGCGCGCCGACGGTCAATCGGCCCAGGTCGGGCAGGCCGAGCAGGTCGGCGCCCGCGCGGGTGGCGGCCTCGACGATCTCGGCGGCGCTCAGTCCCGCCTCGGCGAGCAGGCGCAGCTCCCGCTCGTCGATGCCGGGCACGGTGCCGGTGTTTCCCAGATCGGTGCCGTAGACGATGCGCGCGCCCAGCCGGTGCAGCGCCCGGAGGTTCGCGACCGGACCGCCGAAGGCGTGCAGCGTGGAGATCACGATCTTGATTCGGGAGAGAAGCTCGTCCGACAGCGGCCCGGCTGGCGTGTGCGCGAAGACATCGGTGCCGGCGTCGAGCGCGCGTCGCACGCCGGCCTCGTCCAGCGCGTGCGCCGCGACCTTGAGCCCCAGCCGGTGCGCTTCGTCGGCGGCCGCGCGCGCGACCACCGGCTCCAGCAGCGGAGCGCGCGCGTCGAAGGCGAGCTTGATGAAGCGCGCGCCTGTTTGCGCCAGCCGCCGCACCGCCGCCCGCGCCCCGTCCGGCGTCGAGATCTCGAGGCCGTAGCCGTCCGCGCCCCAGCTCTGCGTGGGATAGCCGCGCGGGGCCGTGAGCAGCGGGCCCGAGAAGACGGTGTCCAGCGGCAGGTCGCGCAAGCCCGGCAGCAGGCGCTCGGGCGCGCCGAGGTCGAGCACCGCCGCCACGCCGCCGCGCCGCTCCAGCGCGGCGACCGCGGACAGCTCTCCGGCCACCGCCAGGTGCACATGAGCGTCGATGACGGCGGGGGCCAGCCAGAGCCCGTGCGCGTCGATCACCTGCGCGCCGCGCGGCGCCTTCGAGGCCAGATCGAAGATGCGCCCATCGCGGACGTGGACGTCGGCCGGACGGCCCGCGATGCGGCCGCCGACGATCCAGAGCTCCGCGGCCAGCGCGATCGCCACCATGCGCGGCGATTGTATATGCTCGCGCGCCATGCCGGACGAAGCCGACGAGCTCATCCTCAAGATGCAGCACCTCGAGGCGCAGGCGCGCGAGAGCGAGCGGGCGCGCACGGCCGACGCGGGCGCGGCGGAGCTCAAGACCGCGGCGCAGAAGATGGCGCACGAGGCGCAGGTCGAAGTGGACGCGGCGCAGAAGGCGCAGGCCGAGGGCGAAGCGAAGGTGGCGCGCGCGCAGCAGCCGGGCGTGCCGACGCTGGAGGCTGCGGATCTCCTGGTGGCCGGACGTCAGGAAGCGCAAGACGCGCGGACCCGCCTGGTCAAGGCGCGCGCGCGGCTCAACTTCGCGCTCGACCGCATGGACGATGCCGAGCGGGTGGAGTGGGACGCGCTGCAGGCGAGCGCGCGCGCCGAGACGCACGGCCAGCTGGCCGACGATCCGCTGTTCAAGGGCCCTGCGGGTGGAGGGACTTAGAGCGCGAGGGGCGCTGCGGCTCGCGCTCCTGTGCGGCGTGCTGCTCGCGCTCTGGATCGGCGTGCGGCAGCTGCCGGTGCTGCGCTGGGTGGTGCTGGGCGCGGAGCTCGCGCACCGCTCGGGCGCTCACGGCGCGCTGCTGGTCGCCGCCGGCATCTATCTGCTGACGCTGCTCTTCCTGCCCATCGTCCCGCTGCTGCTCGCGGCCGGCTGGGTGTACGGGCTGTGGGGCGCGGCCATCGGGCTGCTGCCGGCCGTGGCCAGCGCGGCGACCGCGTTCTCGATCGCGCGCTTCTTCGGCCGCAGCGCCGCGGCGCAAGCCCTGCTGCGGCGGCCCCGCACGCGCGCGCTCGCCGAGCTCGCCGAGCAGGGCGGCGTGCTCACCGTGATCCTGATCCGCATCTCGCCGGTGCTGCCCTACACGCCCAGCAACGCCGTGATGGGCCTGACCGGCATGAAGCTGCGCGATCTGGTGATCGGGACACTGGTCGGAATGGCGCCCGGCGCCCTGCTCTACGCCTGGGCCGGATCGCTGCTTCCCAGCGCCGAGGCGATCGAGCGCGGCGAGGGCCTCCACGGCAAGCTGGTCTGGGGGCTGCTCGCGCTGGGAGCCACGGCCGCCGCGATCATCGGCGCCGCCGCGGCCCGCAAGCTGCGCTCGTTGCCCAGGCATTGAGCCGCGGCTTACGCTCTCAGCTGGCGCGAACGCCGCGGGCCAGCAGCACGGTGTCCAGCATCTCCTCGACCAGGGAGAGGATCGCGTCGGGCGTGGGCCCGTCGACGATGGGCGTATCGCCCACGCCGAAAAGGAAGTGGCCGCACACCGAGCCGCCGGCGTTGCGGAAGAAATGCACGGCGATGCGGCGGCCGCGAGCTTCGAGGTGCCGGACGGCGATGGGCTTGTCGTTGGTCATGGTCGACAGCGGTTCGCAAGTCCGGGGCCATGCTGGCAGCTTGCATGCGGGCTCGATCGGCCAGATTTCTGGCCCTTCAGAATTGCACCCCTTCCCCCTCTGGAAACCAGCACCTCGCCGGCCACGGAGCGGAATCGGGCTCACTGCCGAGCCACCGCAGCTTACGCAGGAGCCGGCTCAATCGCTGGCCCGTGGCTCGAAATCCGGCCTCAGGGCCGCTGGCATCCGCATTGCGTAAGGAGGCGGCATGGAGCTGTCGCGATTCGTCCTCACCTACAAGGATGTCCGGGCTGGCGAGCACGTCCTCTACAGCGTGCTGGAGGACCGCTACATGGGTGTCGACGCCGCGACGCTGGCGGCGGTCGAGCGCTGGACCGCCGCGGGCGAAGAGCCGCGCGACGCCGCCGAGCGCGAGGCGCAGGAGGTGCTCTTCGAGGACGGCTTCCTGGTGGACGATCGCGCGGCCGACGACGAGCACCTGCGCAGCTACCTCGACCGCGCGCGCGAGGGCGTCCCGGGCCAGATGTACGTGACGCTGATGCCCACGCTCGCCTGCAACCTGGCGTGCACCTACTGCTTCCAGAAGGACCACCCGGCCGTCGCGAAGATGCAGCCCTCGGTGGAGGACTCGACGCTGGAGTGGATCCTGCGGCGCGTGGACGAGCGCGGCCTGCGCCACCTCAACATCCACTACTTCGGCGGCGAGCCGCTCACGCGCAAGGACTTCTGCCTGCGCACCGCGAAGGTGCTGTCCGCCTCGATGGCCGCGCGCGGCGGCACCTTCTCCTGGCAGATGACCACCAACGGCATCGGCCTCGACGTCGGCTTCGCGACGGCCATGCGCGGCTTCGGCGACGGCATCTTCAAGGTCACGCTCGACGGCGACAAGGAGACGCACGACCAGATGCGCGTCTGGCGCAGCGGGCGCGGGACATTTGATGAGATCTTCGCCGCCATCGCCGCGGTGGCGCCGCACGTGCGCGTCCGCGTCGGCGGGAACTTCCAGCCGCACCAGGCGGCGTCGTTCGAGAAGCTGCTCGACCGGCTCGAGAGCACCGGCGTGGGCAGGCTGCTGGAGAGCGTGCGCTTCAAGCCCATCGTCGACACCAACGGCCGCGAGCAGGGTACCTGCACCAGCTGCTCGGACAAGGCGGAGACGCAGACCTTCGTGCAGCTGGGCAAGTCGGTCGAGCGCCGCAACCTCGCGCCGAAGAGCCCGCGCGGGGAGTCGCTCGAGGCGATGCTCGGGCCCTGCGAGCTGCACTGGAAGAACAACTACACGATCGATCCCGAGGGCAAGGTCTACAAGTGCCCCGCGGTCGCCGGCCTGCCGGGCCTCGAGGTGGCCACCGTCACCGCCGTCGGCGAGCCCGAGAAGGTCGCGCCGCTGCTGGCGCTGCGGCCCTGGGAGCAGTGCGGCGACTGCGCGTTCATGCCGGTCTGCGTGGGCGGCTGCCTCGGCGGCAAGTTCCTCCAGGTCGGACGCGCAGGCCAAGTGAGCTGCAAGAAGGATCTGTTCGAGCAGAGCTTCCGCGAGAGCGTCGTCCAGCGCTTCCTCGCGGAGTTTCCCGAAAGCGAAGAGCTGCACCACGCGGCATGAGCAATGCCGCATTCCCCCAACAAATGGAGAGTCCCATGAAGCTCAAGCGAAGCAACCGGAAGTCGTCACGCAAGCTGACCCCGTGCGCATGGTTCCTCGACAACGCTTGACGGAACGGCCGGCGCAGAGGACTTTTCAAGGTCCTTGCGCTCGCTTCTCGCACTCGCAGCCATGGTCGCGTGTGGGGGCCGCCCGGCCAGTCATCCGGTCTCGATCCGCTTTGCGGTGGTCGGGCCGCTGCTCCCCGTCACGGCGGAAACCGGCGAGCGCTCGAGCAGCCTGGTCGCGCAGCAGTGGGTGTTCGAACCGCTCGCCTCGTTCGACGAACGCGGCGCGCTGAGGCCCAGGCTCGCCTCCCGGATCGAGTTCGTCGATCGCCGCAAGCTCCGGGCGTGGCTGCGCCCGGCGACCTTCAGCGACGGCACTCCGCTCACCGAGGCCGATGTGGTCCGCTCGCTGGCGGCCAATCACCTGCGGGCGGTGCGGGTGGGCGATGCGCTCGAGATCGAGACGGACGACACGACGGCTCCGCTGGACCAGCTGCTGGTCAGGACGCTCGTTTCGCGGGCGTCCTCGGGAGGCGACCTCGGCACCGGCCCGTTCATCGTGGACTCGCAGACCGCCGGGCAGGTCGTGCTCAAACGCCGGACCTCCAGCGCCGGAGACATCTCCGAGATCGTGCTGCGGAGCTTCGCGAGCGACCGCGACGCGTTCATCCGCACGCTGCGCGGCGATGCCGACGTGCTGCGGCTGGCCGAGACGCGCGCCCTCGATTTCTTCGAAGGCGTGCCCCGGATGCGGATCGTTCGCGCCCCCGGATCGGCGGTGCATGCCGCGGCATTCAATCCGCGACGTCTCGGAAAGGAAGAGCGGGTGGCGCTGGTCCGCGCCCTGCGGGTGGAGGCGATCAGCGCCGCCGCCTATGGCGAGGGTTGCGTGCCGGTGCCTTCCCACGCCACCGGTGAGCCGCCTCCCCCCGGCCGTCGGCTCGACATCCTGGTTCCGAGAGGCACCGACGAGAAGCTCGCGCTCGCCATCCGGCGGGCGCTGGGGCCGCGCGGCGGCGAGGTGCGGTCGCTCGAGTTCGGAGCCTACTTCGACGCGCTGAAGGCGGGCGACTTCGACCTCGCCATCGCGCGGCCGCTGGTCTGGCCGCCGTCGGCCGCCGGCCTCATCTGGAGGTCGGAATCCCACAATAACTACGTCGGCTACTCGAACGCCGCGGTGGATGCCGCTCTCGACCAAGGGAACTGGGCGGCCGCCCGGCACGAGCTCGAGGTCGATCCGCCCGCGGTCTTCTTCTGCACCCAGGAGCGCCTCGCCGTGGTGGACGCGCGCGTGGTCGACGCGCGGCTTGGACCCTTCGAGTTCTTCGAGTCGCTGCCCGACTGGCACGTGTCGCCATGAACCGCAGCGACCTCTCCTTCCGCCTCGCGCTGCTGGTGGCGCTCGCGGGCCTGCTGCCCATCGCGCTGGTCGGCGTCGCGTCGATCGAGATCCTGCGGCGCCGCAGCGAGGCGGCCTCGCGCGAGGCGATGCACGCGGTCGCCGAGCAGGCCGCCGCGCGCATCGGCGACTACGTCGAAGCGCAGCGCATGATGCTGCGCACCGTGGCCGCCGCGGCCGGCGACGAGCCGGACGCCGCGCGCAAGCTCGAGGAGGTGTCGCTCGACGCGCCGGCGCTGGCCCACGTCGCCATCGTCGATGCGCGCACCCCGGCCGCCCGGCTGCCGAAGGCCCTCACCCGCGAGCAGCTCGGCGAGGCGCTCGCAGGCCGCGAGGTCTCGTCGTCCACGTACCGGAGCGGCCTCTCGTCCGCGATGGACGTCTGCGTCCCCGCGGTCCAGCACCCCGGCCGCGCGATCTGCGCGACGCTGGATCTGCTCGAGCTCCAGCGCCAGGTGCAGCGCATCCGCGTCGGCGAGTCCGGGTACGCGCTGGCCTTCGACTCTGCCGGGAAGCTGATCGCCGCGGGCGCGGGCGACCTGCGCGCCGCGGTGCTCGCCGGCGACCGCGTGCCCGAGGCCGACGCCGCCGAGGACCTGGCGCAGGGCCGCCCCGCGCGCGCCGACGTCTCGGGCCGCATCGCCGGCTGGGCGTTCCTCAAGCAGCTCGGGTGGAGCATCGCGGTGGAGCAGTCCTCGCAGGAGGCGCTGCGCGCGGCATACGCGGCGCTGATCGCGCTGGCGCTGGTGGCCGCGGTGGCGCTCGGCGTCTCCATCGCGCTGGGCGCCGCGCAGGCGCGCCGGATGCTGACCACGCTGGAGATCGAGGAGCGCTGGCGCACCGCCGGGCAGATCGCGAGCGGCATCAGCCACGATCTCGGCCATCGGCTCGCCATCCTCCAGCAGACGGCGGCGCTGGCCGACGGCGGCGACGCCAGCTACCTGCCGCTCATCCGCGACAACCTGCGCGCCGAGGTCTCGACGCTGCGCAAGTTCGTCGCCGACTTCGCCGACCTCACGCGCGAGGTGCACGTCGAGGAGTTCCTGCCCCTCGAGCTGGGCGGCTTCGCCGAGAGCGTGCGCCGCGCCGCCGAGCCGCACGCCGCGAAGCATGGCGTGATCCTCCAGGTGCGGCCGACGCCCGGCCCGCTCTGGGTGCGCGCCGACCGCTACCTGCTGGAGCGCGCCGCGCTCAACCTCGTCTACAACGCCATCGAGGCGTCGCCCGACGGCGAGCGGGTCTTCCTCTGGGTCCAGCCGGAGGAAGGGCCTGCGCCCCAGGTGCTGCTGCGGGTCGCCGACAGCGGGGGAGGAATCGCCGCCGGCCGGCTGGCGCGCCTCTTCGATGCGTTCGCCTCCACCAAGCGGACCGGCGCGCACGTCGGCATGGGCCTCCCCAACGTGCGCCGCATCCTGCGCGCCCACGGCGGCGAGGTCTCGGTCGAGAGCGAGCTGGGCAACGGGAGCATCTTCACGCTTTCGCTCCCGCGCGATGAGCCCCCGCCCGCTCAGTCGTCGGAGTCGGTGCCCATCCCGTAGGCGCGCAGCTTGGCCTTCAGCGTGGAGTAGCCGATGCCCAGCTGCTCGCTGGTGCGCTTGCGGTTCCAGTGGTTGCGCGCCAGGACCTTCCGGACGAAGCCCTTCTCGAACGCGGCGATGGCGGCGCCCAGGTTCTCGGCCTTCTCCGCCTCGCGCGAGAGCACCGACGAGACCGCGATGTCCAGCGGCAGATCGCTCTCCTCGATGCTCTGCGAGTCGCAGACGACTACGAGCCGCTGCATGGTGTTCTCGAGCTCGCGGATGTTGCCCGGCCAGCCGTACTGCACCAGCGCGGCGGCAGCGTCGGGAGCGAGCGTCTGGGGCGGACGGCCGTACTCGGCCGCGTAGCGGGCGAGGAAATGCTGGGCCAGCTCCTGGATGTCCTCGCGGCGCTCGCGCAAGGGCGGCACCAGCATCGGCACCACCTTGAGCCGCCAGTAGAGGTCCTCGCGGAACTTTCCCTCCTGGACCGCCTTGCCCAGGTCGCGGTTGGTGGCGCAGATGACCCGCAGGTCCAGCTGGATGGGGCGGTTGCCGCCGACCCGCTCGATCTCGTGATCCTGCATGGCGCGCAGCAGCTTGGTCTGCAGGTCGAGGGCCAGCTCGCCGATCTCGTCGAGGAAGAGCGTGCCTTCGTTGGCGAGCTCGAACTTGCCGTACTGCTGCCGGATGGCGCCGGTGAACGAGCCCTTCTCGTGGCCGAAGAGCGTGGACTCGACCAGCTCGGACGAGATGGCGGGCAGGTTGACGGCGACGAACGATCCGGTCTTGCGGTCGCTGCGCATGTGCAGGTAGCGCGCGAGGACCTCCTTGCCGGTGCCGCTCTCGCCGGTGATGAGCACGGTCACCGGCTTGGGCGCGACCTTGTCGGCGAGGAGGGTCAGCTCGCGCATCCTGGGCGAGCGGCCCAGCATCGGCTTGTCGCCGTGCGCGCGGACCTCCTCGCGCAGCTGCACCAGCTCGCGCTTGGCGTTCTGCTCCGCGATGGTCTTGCGCACCCGCGCGGTCAGCTCGGGCGGCGAGAAGTCCTTGGTGATGTAGTCGAGCGCCCCGGTCTGCATGGCCTCGACGGCCACCGGGACCTCCTTCAGCACCGAGCACATGATCACGGCGACGTCGGGAAACCGGTCGCGCACGGCGCGCAGCGTCTGCATCCCGCCGATGCCCGGCATCTGGACGTCGAGCAGCATCAGATCGGCCGAGCTGGTCTGCAGCTTCTTGAGCGCCTCTTCACCGCTCTGCGCGACCAGGGTCTTCATCCCCGCCTTCTGGAGGACGAACTCCATGGTCCCGCGAATGGTCGAGTCGTCGTCGACAATCAGGACGGTCGGCAACCGCGGCATGGGCGCACTCTACTTCCGAAACGAGGCGCGGCAACCGCGAAGGCGCCGGCGCCCGTCGAATGCTTCTTTACACTGCCTGGCCTGGCGCCTGGGCGGCCTCGCGCGCGCCGGCGGGCCGGCGGCTCCGCGCCCAGTGGACGATGCGGACCGCGAAGAGCAGCACCAGGATGAACGCGTAGAGGCTGGTTTGCTTGTTGAGCGTCTTGAAGCGCCAGATGAAGTGCACCAGCGCGCCCACGCCCGCCAGGTAGGTCAGCCGGTGCAGGCGCTTCCAGCGGCGGAAGCCCAGCCGCTTCTGCCAGCCCTGCGTCGAGGTGATCGCGAGCGGCAGCAGCAGCACCCAGGTGGCCATGCCCACGGTGATGAACCTGCGCTTGACGAGGTCCTTGCCGATCTCTCCCCAATCAAAGAACTGGTCGAGCCCGACGTAGGCGGACAGGTGCAGGCACGCATAGAAGAACGCGTAGTCGCCGAACAGCTTGCGCAGCAGCAGCGGCCACTTCCACTTGAAGAGCACCTGCGCGGGCGTGCACGCGAGCGACAGCAGCAGCATCGTGAGCGCGTAGAAGCCGAGCCGGTTCTCCAGCTCGGAGATGGGGTTGGCGCCGAGGTCGTTGCGCAGCCAGCGCCCGGCCAGCCACGCGAGCGGCAGCAGGCAGGCGACGAACGCCGCGGGGACCAGCGCCTTGCGGGAGACCATCAGAAGAACTTCTTCAGGTCCATGCC
>FSWK01000714.1_pt1 | contig 10568 bp, 9 predicted proteins | sample 1637951 | NCBI WGS metagenome assembly FSWK01 (sample SAMEA3914789, study PRJEB12502) | metagenome | biome: forest; material: soil | place: Canada | collected 2011-07-03 | depth 0.3 m | reverse complement strand
TCACGCTGACGTATCTGTATCGCCCGATCGCGCCGCTCAAAGATCCAGCGTGAGATAGCCGAGCGGCTTCTCCAGGCGCTTCAGCACGGGCAGCGCCACGTTGTAGACGGGCACTCCGCCGCGGGTCGCGCCGCGCAGCGTGCCGCGGTGCGCGTGGCCGTGAAAGGCGGCCATGGGCCGCAGCTGATCCAGCGGGCCCGAGAGCCGGGTCGCGCCGAGGAAGGGAAAGATCTCCAGCGGCTCGCCTTCGAGCGTCGGACGGCAGGGGGAGTAATGGAGCAGGGCCACGCGAACCCGGCTGCGAAGCTGAAAGAGCGCATTCTCGAGCTTGAGCTCTTCGCTGATGCAGGCGTCGACGAACTGCTTGAGCGGCGCCTCGCCGAAGCGCTGCAGCTGGGCGTGCTCGAAGCCGCCGGCGAATCCCTTGATGCCGGCGACGCCGAGCCCGTCGTGCTCCCAGCCTTCGCCGTCCAGGACGTGCACGCCTGCGTCGCAGAGCTTCTTGCGGACGATGCTCTCCTGGCCGGTCTCGAAGTCGTGATTTCCGAGCACGGCGCACTTCTCGATCTTGAGGCGGCCCAGCTCTTCGACCAGCCAGTCGGTCTCTTCCGGAGTGCCGTGATCGGTCAGGTCGCCGGCGAGCAGGAGCGCGTCGGCCTCCTGATCGACGCCGTGCAAGGCCTCCGCGATGTTCTTCCGCGTGTCCGCCCGGCAGTGCAGATCTCCAACGGCAGCGATGCGCATGCTCGTCCTCTTTCAGTGCGCGGCCGGGTACTTCACCGGATAGGCAGTGTCGCCAGCCCAGCCGGGCGTCTCGGTCTCGCGCGTGTCGCGATAGCCTTCGGTGTTGGTCTCGAAGAGGTACTGCTGGCGGGAGAGCAGCGTCCCGCGGCAGACGCGCTCGGCGCTGGCCGGCACGCGCTCGGCGCGCGCGAGCCGCGAGGTCAGGTCCTGCATCACCCAGCCGGGGATCTGGTCCTTGTCGGAGGGGAAGGCAAACCGGAAGGTGATCAGGTGCACGAAAAGCACCTGCCAGTGCGGCTCGAAGCGCTGCAGCAGGTGCTTCCAGTCGAGCCGGGCGCCCATGGCGCGAATCAGGTGGTGGATGTCCGCGCCGTCGAAGCGCTCGCGCTCCTGGATGAAGGCCTTCTGCCAGATCATCTCCTCGGCGGGGACGATCAGCGCCTCGAGATCGAGCACGTTCGCCGTCGCCGCGCGCTCGCGCCACTTCGCATCGACGATGCCGATGCCGTTCCCGGAGCAGAAGATCAGATCGATGAAGTAAGGGCCGCCGTACGCCTTGGCGATCCACATGGGATCGGTGAACTCGGTGCGGTGGCCGGCGCGCGAGAGCACGTCGAGCGCCTCGCCGATGCGGTCCTTGCGGAGGAAGAGGTCGAGATCCTTGGTGTCGCGCCAGAGCCCGGTATGGGTCTTCAGCGCGTAGGCGCCGCCCACCATCGGCTCGAGCCCGGCCTCCTGCAGGAGCAAGAGCGCCCTGCCGTGGACGCGCCGCTCCTCGAGCGCTTCGGCCTCGGTCCGGTGAAGATCGATTTGCACACGGGGGAAGTTGGCGATTGCGTCGTGCCGCGGCAAACGCGGGGCGCCTGCCTGCTCGCTGTCTCAGCGGCGCTTGCGTGCGCGGGACCGCTTGAGCGGCTGGCAGTGCGGACAGAAGAACGTGCTGCGCCCGCCCTGCACGATGCGCTCGATGCGCGTGCCGCAGGTGCGGCAGGGCTCGCCCGCGTGATCGTAGACGAGGAAGACGTTGGCCGACGGGTCTTCCTCGACATAGGTGATGGGCTCGGGCCCGTCCTCCTCGGAGAGCGCGAACTCGATCGAGGCGGTGACGGCGCTGGCCAGGCGCGAGGTCTCGTCCGGGGTCAGAGAGAGTCCGGCGCGCTGCGGGTGCAGGCCGGCGCGGTGCAGCGACTCGCCGACGTGGATGTTGCCGAGGCCCGCGAGCGTGCGCTGATCCATCAGCGCTTCCTTGACGGATCGCTTGGTGGAAGTGAGCGCGCGGTGAAGGCGCTCGACGTCGACGCCGTCGGCCAGCGGGTCGGGGCCGAGCGCCGTCCAGCCTGCGTGCGCGCGAAGCTCGTCCGGCTTGCCGCGGATGAGGCGTCCGAAGAGGCGCGGGTCGCGGTAATCGACGGTGTTGCCGTCGTCGAGGTGGAGCGAGGCGCGGACGTGCGACGGCGGCGCTTCGTCCTCGCCGCGGCGGATCCACTTTCCGGTCATGCCGAGATGGGAGATGAGCGACTCGCCGCGATCGAAGTCGAGCAGCATCCACTTGCCGCGCCTCTCGATGGAGACCAGCGCGTGGCCGGCGAGCGCGGCGAATCGCTGCGGCGCCTGCGGGCGGAGGATGCGCGACTTCGCGGCGCGCGCGGAGATCACGCGCCGGCCGGTGAGCCAGGAGCGGAGCTGGCGGGAGGCGACCTCGACTTCGGGGAGCTCGGGCACGGCGGCATCTTGCTGGAGTCGGCGCGGCGCGCAAGTGCCGCGAAGTCAGCCGGGACGAAGCGCGCTGTCGAGCTTGCGCAGCAGCGCGCGCGCCGACTCGGGCGGCAAGGGCGCGCCGCCCCAGCGTGCGGCGAGACAGGTGTTGGCCAGCTCGGCGACCGCAGCAGCCGCGAGCGGCCCGGCGATGAGCGAGCGCGCCGCGGCCTCGCGCGCGGTGGTCGCGGCGTTCACTGCGACGCCTGCGCGCGCAAGCCGCCCGCGCGCGCGCTGCCACAGCTTGAGCGCGCGGCGCTGATCGGGATCCAGCGGCCGCCCGCGCGCGGCCTGCCGCCGCCCGCGGCGCCGGCGCACCAGGAATGCGGCGGCCAACGCCAGCGCGAGCACGGCGCCGATGGTCTTCGCCCATGCGGCCTGGAACGCCGCGCCTCCGCCGCCCTTGCCGGAGAGCCGCCGCCCAGCCTCGGAGAAGAGCGCGCCGGCGCGCTTGAGGAACTGCGCCTGCGAGAGGAGATCGTAGTCCACCACCAGCACGCGCCACTGCTCCTGGATGGAGTCCCAGAGCAGCACCAGGCGCGGCCAGAGACCCTCCTGCTGGCTGCCGCGAGCGTCCGCGGGCGTGGGATCGAACGGGATATAGCCGGCGCCAGGCACGTAGACCTCCACCCAGCTGTGCGCGTCGCCGGCCCGCACGGCGTAGTAGCCGGCGTCGGTGCGCCGGCCGCCGTAATAGCCGGTGACGTTGCGCGCGGGGATGCCGGCCGCTCGCAGCAGCATCACCATGGCGCTGGAGAAGAGCTCGCAGTGACCCTGCTTGCGTTCGAAGAGGAAGGAGGCGATCGGATCGGCCTGCTCGCCCGCCAGCTCGCGCGTATAGGCGAAGGTGCTGGAGAGATAGCGCTCGACCTCGAGGGCCGCGTCGATGGGATCGCGCCCGGAGGTCAGCTGGTCCGAGAGCGCCTTGACGCGCGGGTCGAGCGACGGCGGCACCTCCAAGTCGGCCTTGACGAGATCGGGATAGGCGCGGCCGCGGCCCCGCAGCAGCGCGACGCCCGGCTCATTCTGGTCGACGGTGACCACGTAGCGCAGGTCGCCGACCTCGGTGGGCTGGTAGAACAAGTCGCCGATGGAGTTGCGGTAGACGCGCTGGGTCGCTCCGCGCGCCGACATCGGACTCTGGAACTCGACCTGAATTGGCCAGCCCGGCGGCGTGAGGATGACGCCATCGGAGAAGCCCGCGACCGCCTCGATGTCCGCGGTGAGCACCTGCTCCCGGCGCCTGCCGGGGGAGAGCCTTCCCAGCACCGGCCGCGCGTCCCAGTGCGAGGCCGGTCCGTAGGCGGCCTGCTGCCCGCGCCAGCCCTGGCCGGTCCAGACGGAGAGCGCGCGCGCCCGCCAGTGCAGGCCGAGGTTCACGCTGCTGTCCGGCGGCTTGGGCTGGAGCCGCACGCGCAGCACCACGCGCGGATCGTCGGCGATGGTGCCGTGGGCCCGCAGGTCGACCTGGTCCCCGAGGCCGGCCATCGGCTTTCCGGTCGAAGGACGCCGCAGGCCGCCGATGGTGACGCGCGGGAAGGTGAAGAACACCACGGCCGATCCCACCAGACCCAGCAGCGACAGCGCGGCGAGCGCGCCCAGCAGCGCGGGCGTCGCCAGCCGGCGCGATTGCAGCAGCGCGGCCGAGCCTTCCGGACCGCGCCCCGCCTCGATCTCGAAGCGCAGGTGCGTCAGCGCCAGCGCCCAGGTGGCGGTGATGGAGTAGAAGATGAAGCCGACGCCGAAGAGCAGCTCGGCGGAGAGCGCCGCGCCGGCGCAGAGGAGCAGCAGCGAGAGCAGGAGCAGCAGCATCTCGTCGCGCTCGCCCTTGCGGTGCCAGAGGCGGTGGAAGCAGAGCAGCAGCGAGAAGCGCGCCGCGGCGAGCACGATGTCGAGCTGCCCGCTGGCCACGGCAGAGGCAAAGAAGAGCAGCGCGGCGGCGAGGAAGAGTGTCCAGGCCCACTCGGCCTTGCCCGCGACACGCGCGCCATAGAAGTGCGCGCCCACGAGCGCGAGCGGAAAGAGCAACATCAGCACCGGCCCCAGCTCTCCAGAGGCGGCGCAGGCGCCGAAGGCCGCCAGCACCGTCAGCGAGCCGGCCCACTGCTGCGCCTGCAGGAGGGTGAGGCCGCGGCTCCGCGAGGTGAAGATGGCCGTGCTCATGCGACCACCAGCAGCGAGGCGTGCGGAGGAGGAGCCGGCGCCGGGCCGCGCGGGGCGGGCTCGACCAGCGCCAGCAGCGTCAGCGCGCGGTGGAGGTGCACCTCGCCGCTGCCGGGCGGAAGGCCGCTGCCGCAGAGGGCGAGGCCGACCTCGCTGCCCGAGTCCAGCTCGCGCTCGACCAGCGCGGCCGCCTGTTCGACCGACGCGTCCAGCGCGGCGCCCGAGAGCGTCCGGTGATCGAGCACCACGCACACGCGCTTGCGCTGCTCCTGCTCGCGGTCCACTCCGATGAGCTTGCCGGCGCGCGCGGTGCTCTTCCAGTGGATGGTGCGCGCGTCCTCGCCGGTGCGGTGGTCGCGCAGCGAGTGGACCTCGAGACCCTGCCCGGCGCGGTCCTGCGGCCGCTCGCCCTCGCGCGCGAGGTGCCGGGAGATCAAGAGCAGTGGCTCGACGCGGCGGGGGAAGACGATCAGCTCGGCGGGCGCGTCGATGGGCCGCGACTTCTCGAAGAGCCCGAACGGCGCCTTGGTGGCCACCTCGAGCTGCGCGAAGCAGTGGCGCCCGCGCCGCAGCGGGGTCAGGCGATAAGCGATCTCCGCCGCCTGCCCCGCGGCGAGCACCACCAGGAAGCCGCGGCCCTCGATGTCGCCGCCCTTCTCGCGCAGCTCCAGCGAGAACGACGGCGCGCGCGGCTTCTGGTTGCGCACGAAGATGCCGACCAGCGCGGGCTGGCCCACGGTGGCCGCGGACGGGAGGCGGCGCTCGAGCCGCAGCGCGCGCAGGCTCTGCTCGGAGAGGATGCCGCTCACCACGATGGACGCGAGCAGGAGGCCCAGCACGAGGAAGAGCAGGTTGTTGCCGGTGTTGATGGCCGCGAGCCCGATGCCGACGGTGAGCGCCGTGTACCAGCGGCCCAGGCGCGTGAAGCGGAGGTTGCGCTTCCAGGGGGGCGTCGGGCGCGGCAAGGGGACCGCGAGGGTGCTCACTCCGGCACCGGCACCTGCTCGACCAGATCGCGGATGACGCGCTCGGCGGCGAGCCGCTCGATCTCGCCGCCGCCCGGCCCGCGGCCCGCCAGGGTGACGCGATGAGCGAGGCACGGCACGCACAGCTCCTTGACGTCGTCGGGCTCGACATAGCCGCGGCCGCGCAGGAGCGCGCGCGCCTTGGCCACGCCGAGCAGCGCGATGGCGCCGCGCGGAGATGCGCCCAGCGACACCAGCGGCGTCGCGCGAGTGGCGGCCACCAGCGCCAGCACGTAGTCGGCGATCTCGCGCGCGACCCTGACGCCGGGCACGGCCGCCTGCAGCCGCCGCACCTGCGCCGCGGTGGCGGCAGGCTTGAGCTGGTGCAGCTCCACCGAGGTGCCGCCGCCCAGCAGCAGCTCGCGCTCGACGTCGGGCGCGGGATAGCCGATGGAGAGCCGCAGCAGGAACCGGTCGAGCTGCGACTCGGGCAGCGGATAGGTGCCGGCGTGCTCGTGCGGGTTCTGCGTGGCCAGCACCATGAAGGGTCCGGGCAGCGGCCGCGCCACGCCGTCCACCGAGACCTGGCCCTCGGCCATGGCCTCGAGCAGGCAGCTCTGGGTACGCGGGGTGGTGCGGTTGATCTCGTCGGCGAGCACCAGGTTGGCGAAGAGCGGGCCGGGCTTGAAGACGAACTCGCCGCGCTTCTGGTCGAAGACGGAGACGCCGGTGATGTCGCCGGGCAGCAGGTCGCTGGTGAACTGGACGCGCGCGAAGCCGAGATCGAGCGACCGCGCGAGCGCCTGCGCCAGCGTGGTCTTGCCCACGCCGGGGACGTCCTCCAGCAGCAGGTGCCCGCCGGCGGCCAGCGCGGCGAGCGAAAGCTCAATCACTTCCTCCTTGCCGCGCAGCGCCCGCGCGATGTTGGCTTCGAGCCCGGCGGCGATCTTGCGGGCCTCCTCCGGAGTGAGAGGGGACTCCGCGGCGTCGAGCCTGATGACCGGTTCCATTGGCCTGCAAGCTTAACAAATGCGATGCACTGCCGCCCGTGGCATACCTCGGCCATGGCCATGGAAGTTCCGACCGTCACCGTCACGCCGAAGGGCGCGGCCCGCGCGCGCGCAGGCCATCCGTGGATCTTCCGCGCCGACGTGGCCTCGGCCCTGCCCGGCCTCGCCTCTGGCCAGGAGGTCCGGCTGGCCGACGCGCGCGGCAACTTCATCGGCCGCGCCTTCTGGGCCACCCAGTCGCCCATCGCGCTGCGCGTGCTCTCGCGCAAGGACGAGCCGCTCGACGATGCGCTGCTGGCCGACCGGCTGAAGGCCGCCCTCGCGCGCCGCCGCTCCTTTTTCCCCAACGCCGACGCGTTCCGGCTGGCGCACGGCGAGGCCGATCTCCTGCCGGGATACTTCGTCGATCTCTACGGCGACGTCGCGGCGGTGCAGCACCTGTCCGAGTGGGCCGAGGCGAAGCGCTCCACGCTGGCGCGGCTGGTGGTGGAGCTGACCTCTGTCAAGGCGGTGGTCTCGCGCGACGACGGCAGCTCGCGCGACTTCGAGGGGCTGGAGCGGCGCACCGAGATCCTGCACGGCGCGGCGCCCATCCAGGCCCGCTATCACGAGGGCAGCATCGAGCTGGAGGTCGACCTGCTCGGCGATCACAAGACCGGCGGCTATCTCGACCAGACCGAGAATCACCTCCGCGCCGGCGAGCTCGCGCGCGGCGAGGCGCTCGATGCGTTCTGCTACCACGGCGGCTTCGCGCTGCAGCTGGCGAAGAAGGCCACGCACGTGCTCGCCATCGATCAGGACGCGCACGCGGTCGAGCGCACCCGCCTGAACGCCGCGCGCAACGGGCTGGGAAACATCGAGGTCAAGGCCGCCAACGCCATCGAGCAGCTGCGCGCGCTGGACAAGGCCGGGCGCAAGTTCGACACCGTGGTGCTCGACCCGCCCGCGTTCGCCAAGCGGCGCGACGGGCTCGAGGCCGCGCTGCGCGTCTACCGCGAGATCAACTATCGCGGCCTGCGCCTGCTCAATCCCGGGGGCGTGCTGATCACCTGCTCCTGCTCGGGCCGCGTCACCAACGAGCTGTTCGCCGAGGTGATGGCCTGGGCGGCGCAGGAGGCCAAGCGCCCCGTGCAGCTGCTGGAGCGGCGCGGCGCCTCGCGCGACCACCCGCCGCTGGTGGGCGTGCCCGAGACGGAGTACCTCAAGGCTTGGTTCCTCCTCGCGCCCTAGCGCTACCGACGGCGGAGCGTGCCGCTGAGCGCAGCTTCCAGCTTGCCCTTGCCCCGCACCGCGATCTCCGGAGTGCGGTGCCACTCCGCGAAGTCGCGCAGCGCGGCGGCGAGGCCGGCGATCAGCTCGTCGGTCACCGTCACGCCGCGCTCGAGGTGCAGCGCCTTGATCTCGAGGAGCCCGTCCTGCCGGTGCGCCTTGGGGTCGAGCCGCCCCACCAGCGCTCCGCGGTGGAGGATGGGCAGCGAGAAGTAGCCAAAGCGCCGCTTCGCCAGCGGCGTATAGATCTCGATTCGATAATCGAAGCCAAAGAGATCGAGGACGCGGGCGCGGTCGGAGATCAGCGGATCGAACGGGGACAGCAGCGTGGTCCGCGTGGCCGGCTTTACAGAAAAGCCCTCGTGGACATAGGCCTCCTCGCCCTCGAGATCGACGCGCACCGCTTCGGGAAGATCGCGCAGCGGCGGCAGCCCGCGCACGTCCGGCAGATACCGCTGCACCCAGCGCGGCTTCGCAATCCCGAGCGCCTTCAGCGCGCGCACCGCGAGCGCCCGCCGCGCCTCTTCCGCCGAGGGCGCGCGCGCGTCGTCGAAGCCGGGCAGCACGCGCTCGCGGAGATCGTAGATGCGCTGAAAGCCCTCGCGCCGCGCGATCATCAGCACGCCGGCATTGAACAGGTGCTCCAGCGCGCGCTTCTCCGGCTTCCAGTCCCACCAGCCATTGCGCAGGCCGCGCGGGCTCTCGAAGTCGGTGCTGCGCACCTCGCCCTGTCGCGCCCGGCCGAGGACAGTCTCGAGCGCCTCGGGCGTCGCGCCCCGGCCGGGATGCTCCAGCATCCGCCAGCGATACAGGCCGTAATCCTCGATGGGCAGGAAGCACGCCGCGTGCGCCCAGTATTCGAAGAGCTTCCCGTCGGCCAGCAGCTCATCGAGCCAGCGCGGCTCGAACGCGCCCAGCCTGCTCCAGAGCACCAGGTAGGGACTGCGCGCCACCACGCTGATGGTGTCGATCTGCAGCAGCGCCATGCGCCGGATGGCCGCGAGCACGTCGGCCTTGCGCGCCTTTTGCGGCGGCTTCCGCGACAGGCCCAGCGCGGCCAGCTGGATCGACCGCGCCTCGGCGAGCGAGAGCTTCTGCAAGGGAACTTACGGCGTGGGCGGCGGCTGCGAGATGGGCTGCTTCTGCTTCAGAGCCGCCTCGCGCACGATGTCGAAGACGCGCTTGGGCGGCGTCCAGCCCCACTCTTTTTCCAGCAGCGAGATCTTCTCGACGTCGCGCCGGATGCCCAGCCACTCGGCTTCCGGCAGCGCGCAGAACGCCTCGACCCCGCGCGGGTCCAGCTGCGTGCCGGCCACGCGCTTCATCTCGGCGATGGCCGCGTCGTGCGTCTGCGCCTTGCGATACGGCCGGTCGCTGGTGATGGCGTCATAGGTGTCGGCCACCGCGAAGAGCCGCGCGCCGAGGACGATCTGCTCGCCCTTCAGCTTGCCCGGATAGCCGTTGCCGTCGTAGCGCTCCTGGTGCTGGAGCACGATGGCGCTGGCCTCGCGCAAAAACTCGATGCGCTGGAGCAGCGCCCAGCCCAGGTGCGGGTGCTCGCGCATCTCGTCCCACTCGTCGGCGTCGAGCGGCCCCGGCTTGAGCAGCACGGCGTCGCGCACGCCGATCTTGCCGATGTCGTGGAGCAGCGCGCCCATCTCGATGGTGCGCAGCTCGGCCGGGTCCTTGACGCCCAGCTGCTCGGCGATGCGCCGGGTGAAGCGCGACACGCGCCGCGAGTGCCACTGCGTCTCGGTGTCGCGATAATCGAGCACGGCCACCATGCCGTCGAGCAGGTTGGTGGTGCGCTCGTCCACCAGCGCCTCGAGGCCCTTGTTGAGCGCCGCCAGCTCCTGGTTCTGGCTCTGCACGATGGCGGTGAGCTGGCGATTCTTCTCGCGCAATCCATAGGTGTCGAACGCCTGCCGCACGCAGCTCAGCAGCTCCACGCGATTCCACGGCTTGCTGAGGATGCGGAAGATCTCGCCGTTGTTGATGGCGTCCACCGCGGCGCTGAAGTCGTGCGCCGCGGTGAGCAGGATGCGAACGGTCTCGGGCTGCAGCGCCTTGGCCTTGGCCAGGAACTCCGCGCCGGTCATTCCCGGCATCATGTAATCGGCGGAGAGCACCTGATAGGGACGCTCCTTGAGCTGCTCCAGGGCCTCGGCGGGATCGGCGCAGGCGGTGACCTGGTAGCCCGCGGCCTCGAACGTGCGCTGCAGGGCGTGGAGGATGGGCCCTTCGTCGTCGACGATCAGCAGCCGCTCGACCTCAATGGACATTTCCACCTCTTGAAACGGAAGATAGCACCATTCTCCCGGCAGTCCGGTAAGCGCAAGCAGCATCGATCATCGAGCACGGAGGCGCACATGCAGGCACTCGTCGATGTGCAGTGGGTGCAGCAGCACCCGGAGGCCCGGCTGGTCGACCTCCGCTGGAGCCCCAAGGGACCTTCGCTGGAGCGCTATCGCGCGGCGCATCTCCCCGGCGCCGTCTTCGTGGATCTCGACCGCGACCTCGCGCAGCCGGGCGGGCCCGGGCGCCATCCCTTTCCCTCGGTGGAGAGCTTCACGGCGCTGCTGTCGCGGCTGGGCATCGCGCCCGGGACTCCGGTCGTCGTCTACGACGACGGCCCCGGCTCGATCGCCGCGCGGCTCTGGTT
>FSWK01000538.1_pt1 | contig 10648 bp, 10 predicted proteins | sample 1637951 | NCBI WGS metagenome assembly FSWK01 (sample SAMEA3914789, study PRJEB12502) | metagenome | biome: forest; material: soil | place: Canada | collected 2011-07-03 | depth 0.3 m | reverse complement strand
GGAGGAGATCGTCGGCGGCGTGAAGCGCGGGCTCTACTGCCGGCAGTTCGGCGGCGGGCAGGTGGACATCTCGAACGGCAACTTCGTCTTCGAGATCTCGGAGGCGTACTTGATTGAGGACGGGGAGATCACCAAACCCGTGAAGGGCGCGATGCTCATCGGCGTGGGGCCGGAGGCGCTGAAGAATGTCACGCAGGTCGGGTGCGATGCGGCGCACGACCCGGGGCTCGGGACCTGCGGGAAGGACGGGCAGAGCGTGCCGGTGGGGGTGGGGCTGCCGACGGTGCGGATCGACAACGTCACGGTCGGAGGCACCGGCGCATGAATCCTCAAAAGGGAGAAGGTCAAGGGCTTAAGCAAATTTCCCAGAGGAGAAAAAACAGTAAGGACCTTGAAGGTCAAGTCCTTAAGGATTCGCTGGTCTCGACGTGCGAGCGCCTCGCCGCCCTGGCAAAGCAGGCCGGCGCCTCCGACGCCGAGGCCTTCGCCGAGCGCACCCGCGAGTCCTCCGTCAAGGTCCGCGACGGTGAGGTCGAGGAGCTCCAGCAGGCCACCAGCAAGGGCATCGGCCTGCGCGTGATCAAGAGCGGCCGCCTCGGCTTCGCCTACGGCACCGACTTCTCCAAAGCCGGCCTGCAGCTGCTCGCCGACCGCGCGCTCGCGCTCGCCAAGGGCACCGCCCCCGACGACAGCAACGTGCTGCCGAAAGTCCTCAGCCGCGCCAAAGACAGCGAGGGCGACTACGACCCCGCCATCGAGGACATCGACCCCGCCTGGAAGCTCCAGACCGCCCGCGCCTGCGAGAAGGCCGCGCAGGGCGTCGACCCGCGCGTGAAGAAGTTCGAGTCCACCGGCGCCGGCGACTACCTCTCCTGGCACGCGGTCGCCTCCACCCGCGGCAGCGCCGGCGAGTCGCGCGCCTCGTACGCCTACGTCTACTGCTCGCCCGTCGCGGAGGAAAAAGGCCAGCTGCAGACCGCCAGCTGGTCCGACACCCGCAGGCTGCTGGGCCAGCTGCAGGCGCCGGAGGAGATCGGCCGCATCGCCGCGGAGAAGGCCGCGCGGATGCTGGGCGCGCGCAAGGTGAAGTCGCAGAAGGTCCCGGTCATCTTCGACCCGCAGATGGCCGCCGGCTTCATCGCCGGCCTCTCCGCCGCCGTGAACGGCAACCTCGTCTTCAAGAAGTCGAGCTTCCTCGGCGACAAGCTCGGCAAGCGCATCGCCAGCAAGCAGGTCACGCTCATCGACGACGCCACCCTCGCCCACGGCCTCGCCACCCGGCCCTTCGACGGCGAGGGCACCGCCTCGCAGCGCACGCCGATCATCGAGCAGGGCGTGCTCCGGAGCTTCCTCTACGACGCGACCACCGCGAAGAAGGCGAAAGCGCGCTCCACCTCGAACGCGGTCCGCGGCTGGGCGTCGCTGCCGGGCATCGGCACCAGCAACCTGTTCCTGCAGCCCGGCACGCAGAGCCCGGAGGAGATCATCAAAGGCATCAAGCAGGGTCTTTATGTGACTGCGATGCTCGGCCGCGGCGCCGACGTGGTCACCGGCGATTACTCGCGCGGCGCCAACGGCCTCTGGATCGAGAACGGCGAGCTCGCCTATCCGGTCCAAGAGATCACCGTCTCGGGAAACCTGCTCGCCATGCTCGAGGGCATCGACGCGGTCGGCAGCGATCTCGACTTCCGCTCGAGCACGGTGGCGCCGACGTTGAGATTCGCCGAGCTGGTGGTGAGCGGCACGTGAGGGCCCTGCTCTTCGATCTCGACGGCACGCTCACGCGCAGCGCGGGCGCGGGGATGAAGTCGCTCGCCAGGGCGCTGCACCAGAAGCCGCGCGCCGCCGAGCACCTCAAGTCGATGAGGCTCGACGGCATGACCGACCGCGCGATCGTGCGGCTGACGCTCATCGCCGAGGAGAAGGCCGTCTCGGAGGAGGCGATCGACGAGGTGCTCGGAAAATATCTCGACGCGCTCGAGCAGGCCTGCGCGGCCGGCGACGCCTACCGCACCCTGCCCGGCGTCGACGCGCTGATCACCCGCCTCCACGAGCGCGGGGACGTGCTGCTCGGCCTCTGCACCGGCAACGTCGAGCGCGGCGCCCGCGCCAAGCTGTCGGGCACCGGCCTCTTGCCGCGCTTCCGCTTCGGCGGCTACGGCAGCGACGCCGAGCCGCGCGCCGACATCGTCCGCGCCGCCTGGCAGCGCGCCCGGGCGCTGGGCGCGCGGAGCGGGCTGGTCATCGGCGACACCCCGCGCGACGTGGCGGCGGCTCACGAGGCGGGCCTGCCTGCGCTCGGCGTCGCCACCGGCCGCTTCTCGATGGACGAGCTGCAGCAGAGCGGCGCCGACGAGGTGATCGCCGACTTCTCCGACCTCGACGCCAGCGAAATGCTGCTGCTGGGTCAGCTCCAGATGCGTGCGGCGCCGTAGGCGTCGAGCGCGGAGTCCTTGCTCACGATCGCCGCCCCGAGGCAGAGGGCCTGCGCCACCAGCAGCCGGTCGAACGGATCGCGGTGGTGGAAGGGCAACGCGGCGAGCGCATCGAGGTGAGCGGGCTCGATGGCCACCAGCTGGGCGCCCAGGTTCTTCTCGCAGGCCGCCGCCAGCTCCTCGATGGTCAGGGTCATCGAGATGCGCCCCAGGCTGCTGAGAATGGCGATCTCCCAGAGGGAGACCGCGCTGAGCAGGACCGTCGCGCTTCCCTGCAGGGTCTTGCGCGCGGCGCCGCCCAGCTTGCGCGGGTCCAGCGCGGCCCAGAGGACGGCGTGCGTGTCGAGGAGGACGCGGCTCATCGGTAGTCGTCGAAGTCCGCGAGGGGCGCGTCCCATCCGCGCGCGAGCTTGATCCGGCCCTTGAGGAAGCCGAGGCGCCGGGCCACGGGCGGCCGCCCGAAAGGCACCACCTTCGCGACGGGCTCGCCGCGGTTCATCAGCACCACTTCCTGGCCGGCCCGCGCGGCCGCGACGATCTCCGAGAGCCGCGTCTTGGCCTCGTACATGTTGTAGGACTTCTTCGCCATCCGAAGAGACTAGACCAACCTGGTCAGGTTGCGAAGCTGGCCCCCCGGGCGGAGCGCGCTCAAGGCGCCGGCTCTTCGTCGTCGCTGCCGGGCTGCGCGTCGTCCGGCGGCTGCGTGGCCGGGTCCAGATCGCGCGCCAGGTCCGGCATCAGCTTCTGGATCATCTTCATCGCGTCGCGCAACTGTGCGTCCGACGGCGCGCCGCCTCCCTGCATCAGCTTCATCAGCTGGGAGAAGCCGGGCACGCCCGCCGCGCCGCCGCCGCCGCTGAGCGACTCCACCAGCGCCAGCGCGTCGGGCTGGGGGATGTCCTCGTCGCCGTGGCGCTCGCGCAGCCAGCGCCGGTCCAGCGCGGAGAGCTCGTTGCCATGCTCGGGGTCGGCCCAGCGCGCGGCCTCGAGGAAGGCCTCGCCGCCCGCCTCGCGGAACGCCCAGCGGCGCCGGTACTCGCGCAGCGCCGCGAAGAAGCGCGCGTCGCCCATCACCGCGCGGGCGCGGTCGAAGAAGAGCGGCGCCTTGCCATAGACGAGGCCTGCATACGCGAGCGGCGACCGGAACTGATCGGCCGGCCTCGCGACCACGCCGTCGGCGACGCGCGCCAGCCGCATGCCCTGGTAGTTCATCGCCACGAAGCTCGCTTCGGCTTCGGCCGCCGCCGCGCGCCCCGCCTCGCCGCCGCCGCGCGCCATCTCGGTGGCGAAGACCGCGCTCCACTGCGCCAGCGCCTCGTCCACCCAGGGCGCGCGCCGCGGGTCCGAGCCCACCACGCCCTGCCAGAACTGGTGCGCGACCTCGTGGAAGCAGGTGAACTCGAACATGCCCGGCGGCACCGCGCCGGCGTGCGCGCGCGGCGACAGCGCCTGCGCGATCAGGGCGAAGCCCGGCATCTCCACCCCGCCCGCCCCGCCGGTGAGCGGCGCCTCGGCCAGCGCGAGCGACCGCCAGGGATACGGCCCGAAGCGCGGCTCGAGGCTCTTGAGCGCCGTGCGCGCGCAGTCGAGCAGCTCGCGGGCGCCGGCCTCGCCGTGCAGGGACGCGGCGCGCAGGTGCACCGGTCCGTCGTCATCCACGACCTCGCTGGCGAGAGGAGAGGCCGACAGGCCCAGCGCGCCGCGGAGGCCGGCGGCAGCGAAGGTGGCCGTCTCCTTCTGCGGGCCGGACGCGTGCTGGCCCAGCGCGGAGCCCGCGCCCGCGACCCGCCAGCCCTTGGGGACCGTGAGCGCGACCACGGCGCTGGACGGATCGGCGTGGCCGGCGTCGCCCAGCGGGCCGGGCTCGAGCTTGTCCCACTGGCCGCGCGCGCGGGCGGCGAGCTGGGGATACCAGTCGACCAGCACCGCGCCCTGCTCGCCCACAGCAAACGTCCCGTAGCCCTTGTCGCTGGTGCGCCCGGCGCCGAGGCCCGGCGCGAGCTGCGCGAGCATTCCCGCGGCCGCGGCGAGCGGATCGTCGTCGCCGCGGCGGAGCCTGCGCAGCCTGCCGTGGAACGCGAGCGTGACCACCGCGGTGCCGCCCGGCGCGAGCGAGGCCGGGATCTCCAGCACGCTGCCGTGGGAGCGCGCGGCGACCCTGGCGCCGTCGACCCGCACGTCGTCGGCCTTCAACGAGGTTCCGCGCGCCGCCTGCGGGTAGAGCCGCAGCACCACCTGCGCGAGCGGGGCGGCCTCGCGGTTGCGGTAGACCAGCCGCAGCTTGCCGTCGACGCGCGCGGTCTCGGGATCGAGCTCGGCCTCGACCTCCGACAGCGGCTGCTGCGAGAGCGGGCCGATGTTGCCGGTCAGCTCGGCCAGGCCCTCGGGCCGCAGCGAGGCGGCGAGCAGGTCGAGCTCTTCCGGCGCTGGCCCGGCAGCCGCGGCGAGCGCGAGCAGCAGGGAGGCGAGGATCACTTGTTGACGACGATGCCGCAGGTGCCGCCGCAGGCCGCGGCGGGGTCGCGGTGCTCCACGTAGAGCGCCGGGAGCGCCCAGGTCACGGCGGCCGCCAGCACCACGGCCCCGACGGCGGCGCCGCTCCAGAACCACCACTTCTTCGTCAGCGGCTGGGAGACGGCCGGCGCGAGCGCGGCTTGCGGAGCCTTCGCGCCGGGCGCGACAGCGGCGGGGGCGAGCGCGACGCCAGCAGGAGCGAGCACGAGCGGCGGCAGGGGCACCGGCTCGACGGCCGCGGCCCCGGCTGCTGGCCCTGCCGCGAGCGCGGCCCCTCCCGCTGCCGCGGAAGTGGCGGCCGGGTCGCGAGCCGCGCTCGTCGAGGATGGCGCTCCAGCAGTCGCTGCCGACGGCCCTCCCGCGACGGCGGGGGCTGCACCGGCGGGCGCGGTGATCAGCGCGGTGAGGGCATCGGAGGGCGATGGCGCAGCCTCGGCCGCCGGAGGGAGCGGCAGCGGCGCCACCTCGGCGAGGAGATCGATGGAGAGCAGCGACTTCTGCCCCGCCACCACCTGGACGCGGCGGGTGACGGAGACGAAGCCCTTCCGGCTCAGCTTGATCTGGTGCCGGCCCGGCGCGACGGGCAGCGGCGCGAGCGGCACCGTGCCCACGGCCCGGCCGTCCACCGCGACCTGCGCCCCGCGCGTCGCCGACTTGATGACGAGCGAGCCGTTGGCGGACTTGTGCAGCCACCGCGGCGCCGCGGGCAGCGGCAGCGCCTGCGCGACGTCGTCGGCCGCGCCGGCGGGCAGCGAGAGGCAGAGCGCGATCAGCAGTGCCTTGCACGCGTTCATCGCGGTGATAGTACAGCCGGCCGCGAAAGGGCGTCCATGCCGAAGGCTCCTCCGGTTGTCCGATGCTGCGTGCTGCGCACTCCGCCCGTCGCCGGCAAAGCCGGCTCCTCCGTCGCATGCCGCGTGCTGCGCACTCTGCCCGTCGCATGCTGCGCGCTCCTGCTGCTCGCCGGCTGCCGCAAGCCGGCGCCCGCCGTGGCAGCGCCCGCCGCGCCAGCGCGCTTCTGCGACCGGGACCTCTCCGGCGTCTGGACCAACGCCAGCGACCGCCACTTCGCCTACCGCTTCCGCGACCACGGCGGCGTGCTGCGCGGCGAGTACCTCATCGTCCAGGACGACGGCGGCCTCCAGGACCCGCCCGAGCCCATCCTCTTCGAGCTGCACCGCACCGACTCCGCGCTGGCGGGCGTGATGAAGGCCACCGGCCCCGCGCCCTCGGGCCGCGTCTGCCCGGTCGAGTTCGGCATCACCGTCTCCTCCTGCGAGCCGGGCGCGATGGTCGCCGTGGTCGAGACCGAGGTGCCGATCACCGACGCCTGCACCCGCAAGCTGCGCGGCGAGGACGGCGGCGAGATCCCGCCCGCGCTGGTCGAGTTCCGCTTTGAGCGCCTTCATCCGTCAGGTGGCTGAGCGGGGATCGGGGGATCTGCTGCTAAGCTCTGCCGGAAACCTTTCCTCTGCCTTCTGGAGCCTTCAAATGATGTCGACACTTGCGCGCCGCGGCGCCCTGGCCGCGCTGATCACCATCACCTCGATCGCGGGGTGCAAGTGCGGCTCGAAGGTGACCACCATCGGCTGCTCCAGCGACTCCGAGTGCGTCGACCAGAACGCCGGCAACACCCGCTGGTTCTGCGACAAGACCAAGGCGCCGCCCACCTGCGCTCTCCAGCCCAAGCAGTGCGACACCGCCGCCGACTGCTGCCCCGGCCAGGTCTGCAACGCCCAGGGCCACTACTGCTTCGACAAGTACACGCCCTGCAGCGTCGACGGCTCGTGCCCCGCCTCGGGCCAGGTCTGCGAGACCATCGGCGTGTTCGTGAGGGGCCAAGGCTGCACCTTCAACAAGTGCGCCACCGACGGCACCTGCGCCAGCGGGACCGCCTGCTTCAACAAGTACTGCGTCTCCGATCCGCCCTGCAACGGCGGCTGCACCGGCGGCAAGGTCTGCATCACCGCCACCAACCTCTGCTCGCCGCCTCCGGCCGACGCCTCCTGCAAGCAGACCTGCGGCAACGGCAAGATGCTGGTGCTGACCAACCCGGACAACATCTTCGACCTCTGCAACGCCGCCACCGAGACCTGCGAGTGCGACTCGCTCCCGCCGCTGCAGACCCGCGACGTGGCCCGCTACTCCAGCATGGCCGTCTCCGGCAACACGCTCTACGTCAGCGCCTACGACGGCGTGTACCAGGACCTGGTGGTCCACACCTTCGACAAGAACTCGCTCGCGGCGCCGCTGAAGTCGCAGTGGGTCGACGGCGTCCCCTCGACCGGCAGCGTCGGCGGCGACCCCAACGGCCCGCGCGGCGGCATCACCGATCCCGGCCCCCGGGTCGGCCGCTACACCTCCATCGCCGCGACCGCCTCCGGAGACCTCTATGTCTCCTATTACGACGAGGACAACGGCGACCTGAAGTTCGCGGCGCGCTACGGCGGCCCGCTCGCGCCGTGGACCGTGATGACGGTCGACGGCTCCACGCCGGTGGGCTCGGCGCCGAGCAACGGCGACCTCGGGCTCTACACCTCCATCGCGCTGATGACCAACGGCACGCCGGCCATCGCCTACTTCCGCCGCGGCTCGTACGACACCGGCGCGAAGAATGAGCAGGGCTCGTCCACCGCGCTCATCTATGCGATCGCCACCAAGGTCCAGCCGCTGGTCGCCGCCGACTGGAAGGTCATCGGCGACATCGACACGCTCAACCGCCCGCCTCCGCCCTGCAACAACGGCTGCCGGACCACCGAGACCTGCATCGACGACCCCAACGCCGCCAACGGCCAGCGCTGCGCCGTGGCCACCACCGGCTGCGCGCCGGCCTGCGCCGCCACCAACCTCTGCGTCAAGGACACCGACGCCAACGGCTCTCCCGTGTGCCGCACCACCGAGGCCGCGGCCACGCTCGCCGAGCTGCCGCAGGGCACGGGCCTGATGCCGTCGCTCGCCTTCATGGACGACCACCCGGTCATCGCCTACTACGACTCGATCAACCAGGTCGTGAAGGCAGTCCAGGCCAGCGGCACCGGCTTGACTCCCTCGTTCGGCGCGCCGGTCGAGATCGACGGCCACGACACCACGGTCGGCGCCACCCAGCGCGACACCGGGCGCTTCCCCACGCTGGCCATCTCGAGCAATGCCAGCGCGGTGGGCGGCCGCATCGCCATCGCGTTCGGCGATCGCACCGCGCAGCAGCTGCTCATCTACCAGTCGGGCGGGCTGACGGCGCACGCCGCGCACGCCGCACCGGGAGTGCCGGGGCTCATCCACGTGGTCGACGACGGACGCCCCGCGGCCGGCGAGGACTGGCACCCGCAGAGCCTGCCGGGCGCGCAGACCTCGGTGGCCTTCACGCCGTCCGGCAAGATCGCGCTCGCCTACCAGGACGCGACTCCGGTCAACCTGGTCCTCGCGAGCTACGACCCCAACACCCTGAAGACCGTCTCGCGGACCACGGTGCGGTCGACCGGCTCGGCGGGCTTCTACCCGCACCTCACGCTCGACCAGTCGGGCGCCGCCTTCGTCTCCAGCGCCACCATCAAGGAGGCTCCGGGCCTCCAGCCGGCCAACCACCTCACGGTCGACCAGGTCCAGGCTCCTTAGAAAACCGGGATTAAACGAGCGCGTCGAGCTCGGCCTGGGCTTCGGGCTCCAGGTCGGGGTCGCCGCGCGCGAGCCGCAGCGCCTCGACCGCCTCGTCCAGCGTGCGCTCCGGGTCGGCGTCCAGCCGCCGCAGCGCGCGCACCAGCTCCAGCCGGATGCGCGCGTCGTCCGGCGCCAGCACGGCCGCCCGCGAGTGCATCCGCAGCGCCTCTGCCGGCTCCTTGTCCTGCAGCAGCAATCCCAGCTGCAGGTAGTGCAGCGGATCGTCGGCCAGCTTGATGGCCGCGCGCAGGTGCGCCACCGCCTCGCCCTCGCCAGCCTCGCCTTTGCGCAATGCCAGCGCCGCCAGCCGCGACAGCACCTCCGCCGAGGTGGCCGCGTCGGGGGCGAGATCGCGCGCCTCCAGATAGAGCTCGCGCGCGCCGTCGTCTTCGAAGTGCAGCGCGCGATAGTCGCCCAGCGCGATCAGCGCCTCGACGTCGTCGGGCCGCAGCGCGACCAGCCGCTCCAGCGCGGAGAACAACACCGGCATCCGGTCGCTCGAGACGGCCTCGCGCGCGGCGTCCAGCAGCACCCGGCGCGGGGCCTCGAGCGCGGGCGCCTGTTCCAGCAGAAGCAGCAGCTCGTCGCAGGCCAGGTCGGCGTCGGTGGACAAGAGCCGCAGCGCCCTGCAGAGAGCAAGGAACACCTGGGACGGCACGGGCGGCGCGCCCACCTCGGCCGGCGCGGCGCCGTCCTCGCCCAGCGCCAGCAGCGCGGCGCGCGCCAAAAGCTGACCCACCTGCAGCCCCTGCCCGATGGGCAGCGACTCGGTCCACGAAGCGCGCTCTGCCCCGGCCTCGCTCAGCGTGGCTGCGATGCGCAGCTCGTCGCCCTCGAGGTCGATGCTGCCGTCGAGCACCAGCTCCGCGCCCTGCGAAACCTCGATCACCTCGGGCACCGAGAGGAGCGCGCGCGCCTCGGCCAGGACGAAGAGCGCCACGTCCTCCGCCTCGACGCTCCCGGCCGCGAAGCGACGGACGTCGATGGTCCTCACCGCAGCTCCGGCACGTGCCGCGCCAGGATCTCCGAGACGCGCGCGAGGTCGGGCCGCCGGGCGAGCGCGTCCTTCACGTAGCGCAGCGAGGCCGGGATGTGCACCAGGAACGCGGGGTTCTTCTTCACCTGATCGATGAAGACGAAGCGGCCCGCGTCCTTCAGCTTCCGCTGCACGGTGAGCAGGTCGAAGAAGGCGGCGAACCCCGCGACGTCGGCGATGCCCAGCGCGGCGCAGTAGCGCGCCAGCATCTCGCCGATGAGCGGGCGGTCCAGCTCGACGTAGCTGTCGCGCAGCAGGCAGACGAGGTCGTACTGCCGCGGGCCCTGCAGCGCGTCCTGGAAGTCGATGACCACCTGCTCACCGCCGCGGAGCACCATCAGGTTGCGGCTCTGGTAGTCGCGGTGCGTGAAGCTGCGCGGCGCGGCGGCCAGCTCGCGCGAGATCTCCGCGAAAGCCACCCGCAGCTCCTGCAGCTCGGCGTCGGTGGCGGTGGAGCCGCGCGCGAACATGCCGTACTCGAGGAAGTGCTCGAACTCCCACTGGTAGAGCTCGAAGTCGAACCCGCGCGACCAGGCCAGGCACGACGGGTCGGGGTGCGCCTCGGCGCCGGCCCGCAGCCGCGCCAGCTGGTCGATGGCGTCGGCATAGATGGCGCGCCGGTCGCCGCCGTCCAGCGCCGCCTCGAGCGTGCGGTCGGAGAGATCTTCCAACACCACGAAGCCGCGCTGGTGGTCGTCCAGGTAGATGCGCGGCACCCGCACCCCGATGCCCTGGAGGTAGCGGTGCACGTTGAGGAACGGCAGCTCCGCGAGCGCCTCCTGCTTCGACGCCTCCTCGCTCTTGAGCGGGTCGGCGGGCAGCTCCATCACCACCGCGCTGTGCCCCGCGGCGACGTCCTCCACGCGCCAGTAGATGCGGTTGCCGGCGCCGCCGGGGAGACGCGTGACGCGACCCGCGGGTTGCCCGGTCGCGCTGGTGTACGCCGCCTGCAGCTGGTCGTTCGTCATGGGCCCGCGAGACTATTTCGGCGCGCGGCCGGCCGCCACGG
>FSWK01000460.1_pt1 | contig 10734 bp, 9 predicted proteins | sample 1637951 | NCBI WGS metagenome assembly FSWK01 (sample SAMEA3914789, study PRJEB12502) | metagenome | biome: forest; material: soil | place: Canada | collected 2011-07-03 | depth 0.3 m | reverse complement strand
TCGGCCAGCACGCCGCGGCGCGCGTTGTCGGCCTGCACCTTGTAATCGCCGACCGACTTGAGGAAGAGGCAGTTCTCGTCGGTGTGGGTCTTCTTGCAGGCGGCGAGGAACTTGTCCCAGTTGGCCGGCCGGAGGGCCTGGCTGACCTGGGCCGCGGTCGCCGCTGCCTGGGCGGAGGAGCCGCAGAGGAGGATGGCGGCCGCGCTGGCGGCGATGATCTTGTTCATTTGGATGTTCCCTTTAGTACGGGCGAGAGGCCCGCGATGACGGCGCCTATTGCACGGCATCCGCATTCCCGCAATCGGCCGGCCGCCGCTACTTCTCCAGCACCTGCCGCCGCCAGGAGAGCAGCGTCTGCGCGCGGCGCCCCGCCGTGCTCTCGGCCAGCCCGGCCAGCTGCGAGATGCGCGCGGCGATGGCGACGCGGTCCGGCGGCTCGGCCCCCAGCAGCGCCGGGGCGATGGCGGCCACCGACGGGCTCTTCTCGATGGCCTCGCGGAACGCCGCGCGCTCGGCCTCGCTGCCTTCCGGAGCGGCGAGCAGCTTCCGGCCCAGCTCGGTGGGCAAGAGCGCGTCGCCGGCCTCGACCCAGCCCAGCACGATGGCGGCGTTGACGGCGTACCCGGCGTGGCGCCGCGAGCGCTTGGTGCGCTCGGCGATGCCCTGCGTGTCCTCGAGGCCGGCGCCGATGGCCTCGACGGTCCGGCGGACGTCGGTGAGGTTGTCCTCCTGCGGAACGTCGGCGCTGTGGAGCTCCACGATCATGGCGCTGGCAACTATCAGAACAAGCGGCGGCGGGGCGCGAAAAGGAGCACGCGCGGCCCGCAAAAGCCAGTTGACGGAGGACGACCGCGACGGCGAGTGATCCGCCCACGCTCCCAGCTGCCGTTCACGCCCGGTCGAGCAGCTTGCGGACGCTCAGCGCCAGGTCCTCGATGCTGAACGGCTTGCCGAGAAAGGCCGCCGTTCCAGGCCGCGCCTCCAGCACCTCGGGGGCGGCGTAGCCGGAGATGAGCAGCGTGCGCAGGCCGGGCAGCTCCTGCGTGAGGATCCTCGCCAGCTCGGTGCCGCGCATGCCCGGCATCATCACGTCGCTCACCAGGAGCTGGACGGGCTGGCTGGACCCGCGCGCGAGCAAGAGCGCCGCCTCCGCGTTCGCGGCCGCCTGCACGCTGTATCCCAGCGAGCGCAGCATGCGCGCGATCGCCTCTCGCAGCCGGGGCTCGTCCTCCGCGAGCAGCACGCTCTCCGTCCCGGTCGGCATCGCCGGGAGTTTCGCGAGGGGCGCGGCCTCGGGAGCGGCCTCCGCGGCGAGGGGAGGGAGCAGGACCGTGAAGGTCGTGCCCTGGCCGGGCTCGCTGCGGACCTCGATGTGGCCGCCGGCCTGCCGCACGATGCCGTAGCAGGTGGCGAGGCCGAGCCCGCTGCCCTTTCCGGGCGCCTTGGTGGTGAAGAACGGCTCGAAGATCTTTTCCTGCAGCTCGCGGGGGATGCCGGCGCCGGTGTCGGCCACGCTGAGCGCGACGGAGCCCCGCTCGACCCGGGCCGCGATCTCGAGCGTTCCGCCCTGCGGCATCGCGTCTCGCGCGTTCACCGAGAGGTTCATCACCACCTGCTCGATCTGCCCGAGGTCGATCAGCACCGCCGGCAGCCGGTCCGCAACCGAGGTGCGCAGGACGATCTCGCTGGGCAGGACGCGCTCGAGCAGTCGCCGGGTGTTGGTCACCAGCACGCCCAGGTCGACCGGCCGGGGCCGCACCACCTGGCGGCGGGAGAAAGCCAGCAGCTGCCGGACCAGGTCCGCTGCCCTCCGCGAGGCCTCGAGGATGGGCTCGAGGTCCCGGTGGACAGGCGACCCGGCCGCGAGCCCGTTTCCCGCGAGCAGCGCGTAGCTCTGCACCACGCTGATGATGTTGTTGAAGTCGTGCGCGATGCCGCCCGCGAGCGTTCCCACCGCCTCCATCTTCTGCGCCTCGACCAGCTGCGCGCGCAGCTTCTCGCGCTCCACCTCCAGCGCGCGGGCGGCGCTCACGTCGCGCGTCACCGTGAGCAGGTGGGGCTTGCCGGCGAGCTCGAAGCGGTGGGCGGAGAGCTTGGCGAGGAACTCCGAGCCGTCCTTGCGGCGGAGCCGCGCGTCGTAGTCGCGGACCTCGGTCTCCCGCTGCACCTGCTCGAAGAGCGCCAGCCGCTGCGCGGGATCCATCCAGATCTGGAGATCGACCGTCTCGTGGCCGACCGCCTCCTGCTGCGAATAGCCGGTCAGCGCGGTGAAGCCGCGATTGGCCGCCACCAGGACGGCCTCCGGCATGCGGTTGATGACGATGGCGTAGGGGCTGATCTCGAAGGCGACGCGCAGGAGCTCCTGGCTGTTCCTGAGCTCCTCGGCGACCCGCTGCCGCTCTCGGACCTCGACCTCGAGCGCGCGGTTCGCCGCGAGCAGCTCCGCGGTGGCGACCTCCAGCCGCTGCTCGCGCACCCGCGCCTGGGCGAAGGCCTCGCGGATGGTGAGGCCGAAGCGATCGAGGATGATCACGAAGATGACGAAGGTGAACGCCGAGATCCAGAACAGCCAGCTGGTGCTGTAGACCCGGAAGTGCGGGCCGGTGCCGCCGAGGAAGCCCGCGCCCCGCGCCCACGCCACCGCCATGGCCGAGACGAACGCGGTCAGCACCGCCCACAGCGCGCGCCGGCCCAGCAGCAGGGCCGCGAGCGCGAGGACGGTGGGCAGGCCCTTGAGCGCGTCGCGCGCGAACTCCAGGCCGCCGAGCGCGGTCGCGATCGCCAGCGCCGCGGTGAAGCCGGCCACGAACGTCCAGGAAGCGCGGCGGTAATGGCCGCGCCGGATCCACCACACCGCCAGCATCGCGAGGGCGCCGTTGGTGAAGTTGGTCGCCGAGGCGATCAGCGCGGGCGGTGCCCCTCTGAACAGCCGCGCCGCCTCCAGCGCGAGGAGGCCCAGGCAGAACACCAGCGCGAACACCTGCAGCGTGATGGCGTGCTTGCGCTCGAGCGGATCACCCGGGGGGATGCGCCTCAGCCAGCCGATCGGTCCGCCCCCGGATCGGGTCATCGCCGGAGCTTACGCGGAAGAGGGGCCCCGGAGGCAGCCATTCCGCTACGGCGCCCGCGAGAGCGCCTTGCGGCATCCCTGCGAGATGGCGGCCGACTGGCGGCGGCACGCGTCCAGCTGTCTCTGCCAGTCGCTGCTCGAGCCCGGCATCGCGTCGGCGCAGGCGTCGCCACGGCACGAGCGGGCGTCGGCGCAGCTGGGCAGGTGCTTGACGCACGCGACCTCGGCGGCGATGAGCTCGCGGTCCTTGTCGGTGCAAGCGGAGGTGTCGCCGCAGCTGTCGGCCACCAGCGACGCCAGCGGCACGTCGCACTCGCGCGACTTCTCGCGGACGGCGCGCAGCTCCTCGGAGACCGTGCCGCACAGCTCGGGCCGCGACCCGGCGCAGGCCGCGAGCAGCAGGAGCCCCAGACCGGCTGCGCGCCCCGTGCGAGCGGCCCGGCGGATCATTCGTCGTCCGGGGCCGGCTGCATCTTCGCGCGGAGCAGATCGCCCAGCGTGCCGAAGCCCTTGCCCTTGGCGGGGATGGACTTGCGGTAGGTGTCGTAGTCGACCCGGTCGGCGGCGTGCTCGGCGGCGGTCTTCGAGAGGCGGTAGCGGCCCTTCTCGTCGATCTCGAGGATCTGCGCCTTGAAGGTCGTCCCGATGGGCATGACCTTCTTGTTGTCGCTGCCGCGCGGCGTGCCCAGCTCGGGGTTGGGCACCAGGCCCTTGCCGCCTTCCCACTTGACGAAGACGCCGTAGAGCTCGCAGCGATCCACCGTCGCGTCGACCACGTCGCCGACGTTGGAGCGCTTGGCGCGCGGCGCGGCGGGAGCGCCGGCAGCGCCGCCCTTGCGCTCGCGCGGCTCGGCCGGGGCCGCATTTGAAGACCCGACCGGCGCGCCGTCGAGCACGCGCCGCAGCGACACGCGCCGCTGCGCATCGTCGATGGAGTCGATCTGCACCTCGATGCTCTCGCCCTCCTTCACCACTTCGCGCGGGTGTTGGACGTGCTTGTTCGCGAGCGCCGAGACGTGCACCAGACCGTCGACGCCGGGGAACAGCTCGACGAAGGCGCCGAACGGCTGCAGCCGGACGACTTTCCCGGTGAGGGTCTGGCCCTCCTGCAGCGACGGACGCGCGGCGTCCCACGGGTCCTGCTCGAGCGCGCGCAGCGAGAGCGCGATGCGCTCCACGCCCTTCTCGTCCTTCTCGATGCGCAGCACCTGCACGCGGACCTTCTGGCCCTGCTTGACCGCGTCCTGCGCATGCGCGACGCGCTGGTGCGAGAGCTCGCTGACGTGGATCAGGCCCTCGATGCCGCCGAGGTCGACGAAGGCGCCGAAGTCGCGCACGCCGGTGATCGTCCCCTCGAGCGTGGCGCCGACCTCGAGCGTCTTGCGCAGCTCGATGGCCTTGCCCTTGCGCTCCTCTTCCAGCAGCGCGCGCCGCGAGAGGATGGCGTTGCCGCCGCGCATCTCCATGACCAGGAACTGGAGCTTCTGGCCGACAAAGGTTCCCAGGTCGTCGTGGAAGCGGATGTCCACCTGCGAGGCCGGCAGGAACGCGCGGGTGCCGCCCAGGTCCACCTCGAGGCCGCCCTTGTTGTGGGCGGTGACCGTGCCCTCGACCGGGACCTTGGCGTCCATCGCCTGCTGCAGCGCCTCGCGGCCGGCGCCCTTGGGCACCGAGCGCGTCAGCACCACCTGGCCTTCGGCGAGCGAGAGGACGTAGCCGTCGACCACGTCGCCGACCTGCGCGACCATGTCGCCCTTGTCGTTGCGGAGCTCGCCGAGGTCGATGATGGCCTCACCCTTGCCGCCGAGATCGAGGAAGGCGACCTCCGCGCCGAGGTGCGCGATCTTCGCCGAGATGCGCTGGCCGGGCTTGAGCTTGCCGCCCTTCCCGGACTGCGCCGCGCGCTGCTTCTGCGCCTCGGCGAACATGGCGCCGAAGTCGCCGCTCTCCTCCTCGGCGCCGGGCTGCGCGTAGATGGATTCGGCGAGCGGCTGCGGCTCGCGCTTCGGCGGCCGCGGCGTCTCGGCCTCGCCGGACGTCCTGGCCTCGTCGGACTGCCCGGCGGTGGCGCCACGGCGCGGCGGATACTTGGGCGTGCGCGGCGGCCGCTCGGGAGCCGGCGCGGCCGCGGCATCGGAGGAGGCAGCGGCCTCGCCCGCAGGCGCGTCGCCGAGCGTGGGCTTGCGCACCACGATGGGCATCTTGCGCTCCTCGCGCGGCCGCGGCGGGCGCGACTTGCGCGCCTCCGGCGGACGCGCGGCGGCAGGGTCGGCGCCGGGCGCAGGCGCCTGCACGCCGGCCATGATCTCCTCGAAGGTCGGCTGGGCGCTCTTCTTCTCGGGCACGGGCGCGGGCGGCGGCGCTTTCGGCGCGGGGGCCGGCGGCGGCGGAGGCGGCGCGCTGGCCTGCTTCATCACGTCATCAAACGACAGCGCTTTCGGCTTGCGCGACGCGGCCGGCTTCTCGTCGTGCTGGGACTGGTTCTCGGACTCGGGCTTCTCGCTCATCAGATCCGCCTGCAGCTGAAAATGGGGTGCCGCTAATACCACTACCTCTGCGGCGACACCATGAAATGCGCCCTGCGTGGACACCGTCCAATGGTGTCCACAGTTGGTTGGCCCACGGCCGGACCTGGCCCTAAGTCCGCGGGGAGGTCCGCGCCGCGCCGCGCTTGCGCCCCGCCGTCTCCGACTCGGCCATCAGCTCGCGCATGTTCGCGACCAGCTTCACCTCTGCCGGCAGCTTCACTTTCCGCATCCCGTCGCCGCCCACCAGCACCCGTCCGCCCGCGTGCCGCACCGCCGACGCGCAGAGCGCCACCTGCTCGGCAACCGCCGCGGTGTCGGCCGGCATCGTGGAGGTGATGACCGTAAGCGCGGCGCGCGAGCGCTGCATCAGCTCCGCGAGGTCGCGCGCCGGCGTCTGCGCCAGCGGCGCCAGCACCTCGAATCCGCGCGCCCGCAACAGGCACCCCGCCATCCGCGCGCCGATGTCGTGCAGCTCCCCCGCCACCGCCGCGATCACCGCCACGCCGCGATCGGGCCGCACCGGCTCTCCCGGCGGCTCGGCCAGCGGCTGCGCCCGCGCGATGACGTCGATGAGGGTCTGCGAGACCACGTGCTCCTCGGCGACGGAGATCTCGCCCTTCTCCCAGCGCGCGCCGATGGCGAAGAGCGCGGGGCTCACCACGTCGTCGAAGAGCTCCTCCAGCGCCGGCCCCCGCAGCCGCATCGCCGCCAGCTGCGCGACGCACGCGTCGATGTCCCCGGCCAGCGCCGACTTCTGCAGGTGGGCGATCGCCGCCGGCCCCCGCGCGGCCTCGGGCAGGCTGGAGGGCAGCGGCCCCGACGCCTGGTAGCGGCGCTTGTGCACGAAGGCGGTGACGTCGCGCAGGCGGAACTTGCGGTGGCCGCCCGGGGTGCGGAAGCAGTCGATCTCGCCCGCGTCGGCCCAGCGCTTGACTGTTGCTTCGCCGACGCCGAGAAGCTGTGCGACCTGCCGGGTCGAGAGGACGTCTGTCTGCATCGAGTGGCCCCCTGAACGTTATGAGCGATTAGAGCATGGTCGAGCGCGGACGATTCGCACCCAGCCCCACCGGCGAGCTGCACCTGGGAAATGCGCGCACGGCGCTGCTCTCCTGGCTGTGGGCCAGGGCGGCGGGCGGCAGCTATCTCCTGCGCGTGGAGGACCTCGACGCGCCGCGGGTGCGGCCGGGGCTCGCCGCGCAGCAGCTGGACGAGCTGCGCTGGCTCGGCCTCGACTGGGACGGCGAGGTGCTGCGCCAGTCCGCGCGCGCCGCCGCGTACGACGCCGCCATCGAGCAGCTGGGGGACCAGGTCTACGAGTGCTTCTGCTCGCGCGCGGAGATCGCCGCGGCCAGCGCGCCGCACGCGCTCTCCGACGAGGGCCCGCGCTATCCCGGCACCTGCCGCGCGCTGACCCGCGCGCAGCGCGACGAGCGGCGCAAGCTGCGCGCGCCGGCCATCCGGCTGCGCGTGCCCGAGGGCGCCATCGCCTTCGAGGACGAGCTGGCCGGGCCGCAGGCGTTCGATGTCCAGGCTCAGGTCGGCGACTTCGTGCTCCGCCGCGCCGACCGCGTGCACTCGTACCAGCTCGCTGTCGTCGTCGACGACGCGGCGAGCGAGGTCACGCAGGTGCTGCGCGGGGCGGACCTGCTGCCGTCGACCGCGCGGCAGCTCATCCTCTATCGGCTGCTGGGCCGGCCCGCGCCGCGCTGGGCGCACGCGCCGCTCGTGCTCTCGGCCTCGGGCGAGCGGCTCGCCAAGCGCGATCGGGCGGTCTCGCTCTCGGCGCTGCGGGCTGCGGGCGAGGACCCGGCGGCGGTGGTGGCGCGGCTGGCGGCGCTCTCGGGGCTCGCGCCGCGCGGGTCGCCGCGCGAGCTGGTGGACGGCTTCTCGCTGCGCCTCTTGCCGCGCGAACCGGTGCGCGTCGGCGCGGTGCCCTGAGCCTCCCGGGTTGCCGGTCGCGGCCCCTCTGTGCTAGAGGCGGCGGCGCCCTGGAGATTCCGAAGTGCTGGCGGCGGCCCCCAAGGTCGGGTAGAACGCTCGCCCGCAACGAAGGCAGGAGCATTGATTGTCCGAGAAAGAAGCAGGCATTGAAGTCGAGGGGACCGTCCGCGAGGAGCTCGCGGGTGGGAACTATCGAGTCGAGCTCGACAACAAGCACTCCGTGCTCGCGTATGCGTCCGGCAAGATGCGCAAGTTCCGCATCCGCATCCTGCCGGGCGATCGCGTGAAGCTGGAGCTGTCGCCGTACGACCTCACGCGCGGCCGCATCACCTACCGCCAGAAGTAGCCCGGCCGCCGCGAAGCGCCTGCAGGCAGCCCGCGCCGCCGCCGCGCCGATCAGGGCGCGACGAAGCTGTAATCGGTCGGCCCCGCGCGGCGCGTGAGCAGCACGCACTCTGCGCCCGCGCCGCAGACCAGCTCGTGATGCACCTTGGCCGGGATGACGAGGTAGCTCCCGGCCTGCACCTCGTGCGGCTTGCCGTCCAGCGTGAAGGTCGCCTTGCCCGAGACGATGCTCGTGTACTCGGCGTGCGAGTGGAAGTGCGCGGGCAGGTGGTAGCCGGCGGGCAGCTTCGCCCAGCCCGTCGCGCCGCCAGTGACCGGGTCCACGCCGATGGCCGCGACCTGCGCGCCCTTGGGCAACCCCGGAGTCGGCGCGGGGATCCACTTCGCCGAGGCCAGGTCCGCGACCAGCTGCTCCTCGGTCGAGGGCGGCTTCGGCTTGGGCGCGTCGTCGGCGCGCGCGGCGAGCGAGGCAGCGGCAACCAGCAGGGCAAGGAGCTTCATGGGCGAGTCCTTTGCGCGCCGCGCACCGGATCGCGCGCGGCTTGCGCGGGAGGCTATCCGGAAACGCGAACGAGCGCGCTGCGACGGCGGTCGGGGCGATGCGCAAAGCGCGGGAGCGGCAACAGTCCGCGCCGCGCTTTGCTAGGGTGCGCACCAATGCAGGCTCGGATCCTGGTAGCCGACGACAGCGCCGTCAACCGCGCTCTCCTCTCGGACATCCTGCGCAAGGCCGGCTACCAGCCCGTCCTCGCCGTCAGCGGCGAGGAGGCGTTGAAGCTCATCCACGCCGCCAAGCCCGACCTGCTGCTGCTGGACGTGCTGCTGCCCGGCAAGGACGGCTTCGAGATCATGGCCGAGCTGCGCCAGGACCCGGCCACCGCCGACCTGCCGGTCATCTTCCTCACCGGGCTCGCCGACACCAAGGACAAGGTGCGCGCGTTCGAGCTGGGCGCGGTCGACTTCATCACCAAGCCGATGAACGTCGACGAGATCCTCGCGCGGGTCCGCGTCCAGCTGCGCGTGCGCGAGCTGTCGAACTCGCTGGCGCGCGCCAACGACGACCTGCGCCGCTGGCAGAAGATGCTGCAGGACGACCTCAAGGCCGCCGCCGACATCCAGCGCGCGCTGCTGCCGCAGGGCCCGCTCGAGCTGCCGCACCTCTCGGGCGCGTCGCTCTTCCTGCCGACGCAGAGCGTGGGCGGCGACATCTTCAGCGTCCAGCAGCTCGACCCGCAGACCGCCTGCGCCTGGGTGCTCGACGTCAGCGGGCACGGCGTTCCGTCGGCGATGATCACCGTCTCGGTGGCGCAGCGGCTCTCGCTGCAGGGCGGGGTCGTCGCCAGCGCGCCGCGCGCGACCTCGTCGCGCATCGCCTCGCCGAAAGCCGTCCTCACCCAGCTCGACGCCGACTACCCGATGGAGCGCTTCGACCGCTTCTTCACCATCGCGTACCTGGTGCTGGACCTCGAGCGCGGCAAGCTGACGGCCAGCTCGGCCGGCCACCCGCCGCCGTTGGTGCTGCGCCGGGGAGAAGCGCCGCAGGAGCTGACCGCCGGCGGCAGCGTCATCGGCCTCGGCGCCGGCGGCTTCGAGCAGCAGGAGCTGATGCTGGAAGACGGCGACCGCGTCATCCTCTACACCGACGGCCTGCTCGACTACGAAGACCTGGCGGGCGAGCCGTACGGCGTCTCGCGGCTCGCGCAGCAGCTCACGCGGACGCGCGACCTGCCGCTGGTCAGCGCGGTGGAGCAGCTGGGCAAGGACCTGCGCAGCCACGGCGGCGGCGTCGCGCCGCTGGACGACGTCACGCTGCTGGCGCTGGAGTGGCGCGCGGCGCACGAGCTGTTCGGCTCCTGCGAGAGCACGCTCGAGGGCGTGCGCGGCCTCGCGGTCCGGCTGCGCGAGCACTGGCGCGCGGGCGAGGTGCCCGACAAGGCCGCGCAGGAGCTGGAGCTGGCGTTCGTCGAGGCCGCCACCAACGTGGTCGTCCACGCCTACCAGAACGACCCGGCGCAGGAAGTTCGCGTGCGATCGATCGTCAGCGGCGCGGTGGTGGTGCTGGAGATCCGCGACAGCGGCGCGCCGGCGCGGGCCGGCTTTCCCGGAGCGACGACGCCGTCGCTCGACGCCGAGAGCGGCCGCGGCGTCTTTCTCATCCGCAGCCTGGTCGACGCGGTGGCGTATACGTCGGGGCCGGACGGCAACGTGCTGGCGCTGCGCAAGCGGATCTGAGCTGAGCGCGCGGGCCGGGCCTGCCTGGCGCAGATGCATTGACAATGATCATTGCATACGCCGGCTGGCCCCTGCCGATTCCTGCACGACGCCGGACTCTCCGTCGTGATGAAGCGACCGCAATGCGCCGAAGATAAGTGAACTCGATAGCTGGGGAGCGGCCGCGGCGATGGTGCTGGCAGCAGCTTGCAGTGGCGTTGCGAAGGAAGCCTCGCCTGCGCCGTGACCTCAGGCCGGCGCAGGGGACAGCGCCGCTGCAGCGGCGGACCAGAGTGCTTCGGCAGAGTGGCGTCCCGGACGCCGGCGTCGATGCAGGAGCGCCATCGATCGACGGCGGCATTGCCCAGCCGGCGACAGATGCCGGGAGCTGAAGCCCAGGGAGACTCATGGTCCATTCTTGCGGCAACTGATGATGGCCAGGGGAAACCCATCATTGCCGGGCGTCTGGTGCGCAGCTGGTGCCTTGATCGCCGGCCAGCTCGATTGACCCCGTGCAGGCACCGCTCGCCGGAGTTTCCGCTCCGATTCCCGGAAATGCATATCCCTTGCCCGGCAGGCAGGACGACAAGTTGCGGAGCGACCAGGGTGCCAGTCCGGCGGCGATTGAAAGTCCTTGTT
>FSWK01000188.1_pt1 | contig 10753 bp, 9 predicted proteins | sample 1637951 | NCBI WGS metagenome assembly FSWK01 (sample SAMEA3914789, study PRJEB12502) | metagenome | biome: forest; material: soil | place: Canada | collected 2011-07-03 | depth 0.3 m | reverse complement strand
GGCCGAGGCGCAGGGACGCGAGCTCGTGCGTCTGCAGTGCTACGAGGGGCTCGACGAGGCCAAGGCGCTCTACGAGTGGGAGTACGCCAAGCAGCTCCTCTACACGCAGCTGCTCAAGGACAAGATCGCCGAGACCATCGCGGGCGCGCAGACGCTGGCGCAGGCGGCCGAGCGCATCGCCGGCTCGGAGGACCTCTTCTTCAGCGAGCGCTTCCTGCTGCCGCGGCCCATCCTCGCGGCCATCCGCAGCAAGACGCCGGCGCTGCTGCTCATCGACGAGATCGACAAAGCCGACCCCGAGTTCGAGGCCTTCCTGCTGGAGGTCCTGTCGGACAACGCGGTCACGGTGCCGGAGATCGGGACGGTGCGCGCCATCCACATTCCGCGGGTGGTGCTGACCAGCAACGCCGCGCGCGAGCTGTCCGACGCGCTCAAGCGGCGCTGCCTGCACCTGTACATCGACTTTCCCTCGGCGCAGCGCGAGCTGGAGATCGTCCGCTCGCGCATCCCGGGAGTGCAGGAGGCGCTGGCGCGCAAGGTCGTCGCGGCGGTCCAGGCCATCCGCAAGCTGGACCTCAAAAAGCTGCCCTCGATCAGCGAGACGCTCGACTGGGTGCGGGCGCTGGTGCTCCTGAACGCGGCCACGCTCGACGGGCAGATCGTCTCGGACACGCTGTCGACGGTGCTCAAGTACGAGGCGGACATCGCCAAGGCGAGGGAGCATCTGGGCTACATCGCGGCGGCCGAGCTGCCTCCGACCGTGCGTTAAAAAGCGAAACGGGCCCCGGGCGCGAGCCCGAGACCCGTTCGAGAGACAGCGAGCGGCCGTTAGCGGTGCTTGCCCGAGCGCACTTCAGCGCGCGCCTGCGGCCTCGCTTGCGCGGTGTCGGCCCAGCCCGGGTAGCCGATGCGGACCGACTCGGCCGAGACGTCGCCCAGCTCGACGCCGGACTTCTTGTCGCCGACCACGAAGCCCCCGTGCGCCTTGAAGAGGATGTAGACGGCAGGGTCGTCGGTGGACATGCCCTGCTCCTGCTTGTGGAAGATGTCTTCATAGACAGAGACCAGGACGACCCCGGGCGCGATCTCCTTCGCCTCGCCGAAGCGGAAGGTCTTGAGCTGGTCATCCTTGTTGGCCCAGGGGGCGAGGTTGTGCGTCTCGCTGCCGGTGCGCTTCTTGAGCGCGGCGATGGTGGACAGCGTCTTCGGATGGGTCAGGCGCTTGACGCCCTCCCAGTCCTTGCGCACGTCGCGCGAGAGGTACTGCTGCAGCGTCGCCTTGGCGAGGAAGACGTCGGGCGACTCCTCGTTGAGCATCGACTGGACGCCCGCGTCGTCCTTCTCGATGGTCGACTCCACCGCGGTCAGTCCTGCCAACAGAATCATCGTCGCGATCAACATGGTCCGCTCCCCTCACACCGTTTTGTCGGCAAGCGCTGCCTGCCATCCACACGGAGGGGAGCATGAGCACGCGACGTGCCAGCGGCAGCTGAGAGAGCGAGCGCCCGGCGCGAGGGAAAAGAAGTTCCCCGGGAGGGAACTAGCCTGCCGCGCGGGTCAACGGCGTCGCCAGCACCACGCGATCGCGGCCGGCCTTCTTGGCTTCGTACAATGCAGCGTCTGCCTTCTCGATCAGTCCGGGCAGGTCGGTGGCGTCGACACCGTAGGTGGCGATGCCGATCGAGATGGTGCAACAGAGCGGCTCGCCGGCAGGCGTTGCGGCCACCGGCGAGGTCGCCACCGCGCGGCGAAGCTTCTCTGCCACGTCGGCCGCCTCGGCGCGGGCGATGCGCGGCAGCACCACGCAGAACTCCTCGCCGCCGTAGCGCGCCACCAGGTCCACCTTGCGCACGTTGCGCTTGAGCAGCAGCGCCACGCCGCGCAGCACGCCGTCGCCGACCGGGTGGCCGTGGCGATCGTTGATGGTCTTGAACAGGTCCAGGTCGACCATCAGGATCGACAGCTCGTCGCCGAAGCGCAGCGAGCGCGACAGCTCCTGCTCCAGCCGCAGGAACAGCTGCCGCCGGTTGGCCACGCCGGTGAGCGCGTCGGTGTACGAGAGCTCCAGCGTCTGGTGGTAGAGGCGCGCGTTGGCGATGGAGAGCGCGGCCTGCGCGGCGAGCGCCTCGGTGAGCCGGACCTCCTGCGGCGTGAACGCGTCGACGCGCGAGCGGCTCAGGTTCATCACGCCCAGCATCCGGCCCTTGGCGCGCAGGGGGACGGCGAGGAACGAGCCGGACGAGCGCCGCTGGCTCTTGTAGTGCAGGAAGCGCGGGTCCTTCTCGACGTCGGGCACGTAGATGGTCGTGCCCTGGGCGGCCACCTCGCCGGTGATGCCCTCGCCGAGGTGGAAGCGCATCCCGCGCGCGCCCGCCGGCGCCTTGCCCGCGACCGCCTCGATCACCAGCTGGTGCGTGCCCTCGTCGATCAGCAGCACGCTGAAGTCGTCGACGGCCAGGCGGGCGCAGATCTGCCGGCCCAGCGTGTCCAGCTGCTCGGGCAAGTCGAGGCTGCCCGAGAGCGCCTTGGCCACCTCCAGCAAGAGCTCCATCTCGCCGATGTGCGCCTCGAGCTGCTGGTTGAGCGTCTTCAGCTCGTGCTGCATGCGGATCTCGCGCTCCATCTGCTCGATGGACTCGCGCGTCTCGATGCGCTCGACCGCCATGTCGGTGACCCGCGCGAGCATGGTGTTGAAGCTGCGCGCGAGCTTGCCCAGCTCGTCCTCCGAGGTCACCCGGGCGCGCACCAGGAAGTCGCCCAGCTCGGCGCGGCCCATCACCTGGCGGAGCGCCTGGATGGGCTTGACCAGGAACTGCCGCGCCGCGATGGCGATGACGATGCCGGCAAAGGTCAGCGAGAGCAGGGTGCCCAGCACCGCGCCGCGCCGCAGCTGGGTGAAGGCCAGCGCCGGATCGGATCGCGCGATGGCCTGGGTGTGCGCGATCAGGACGCCCAGGCCCGCCAGCAGCACCACCGCCGACGGAATCGCCGACGCCAGCAGGAGCTTCAGGACCAGCGAGCTGCGGAGGCGCTTGAGCACGGGCGTCCGATTGTACACCTCGCGCGACGGCGTGGCCGGAAAGCGGCGGCCGGGATTTTGCGCCCGGCGGGGAAGTGCCGCACCTTCGCCGGCAATGCTCCGCCTCGCCGCGACGCTCCTGCTGGTGGCCTCCGCGGCGCGCGGCGAGGAGATCCGCATCGAGCTGCTGCGCGGCGCTCGCTCGCTCAAGCTGGGCGCGCGCCAGGTCTCGGCGAGCGGCGCGCAGCTGCTGGTGGATGGCAAGCCTTCTCCTGCGCTCTCGGTCGCGGGCGAGCCGGTGGACGGCCGCGCGCTCCCGGGCCGCATCGAGGTCTTCGTCGACAAGGGCGCGCTGGTCGCGGTCAACACGGTGGACCTCGAGGACTACGTCGCTGCGGTCGTCTCGAGCGAGGTGCCCGCCAGCTGGCCGGCCGACGCGCTCGAGGCTCAAGCCGTCGCGGCGCGGACGTTCGCGGTCGCGCAGAAGATCGCGCAGGGGCCGGGGGCGCGCGCCCACCTGCGCAGCACCGTGCTCGATCAGGTCTACAAGGGCGTGGCGGCGCAGTCGGCGCTCTCGGCCGCGCGCGCGACCGCGGGCGAGGTGCTGACCTTCGGCGCGGCGCCCATCGCGGCCTACTTCAGCGCCTCGTGCGGCGGCCGCAGCGAGAGCGGCGAGAGCGGCTTCAACCTCGCCGCCGGCACCACGCCCTACCTGCACGGCGCCGAGCCGGACGAGGACGAGCGGCCGTGGACGGTGAGCTTCCCGCTGACCCAGCTCTCGGCCGCGCTGCACGCGCGGCTGCACGAGGAGATCGACGCGGTCTCGGTGGCGGCGCGCACTCCCAGCGGCCGCGCGCGCACGGTGCGGCTCGGCGCGCGCACGCTGGCCGCGGTCGAGCTGCGGCAGATCCTCGGCTACGAGAAGCTGCCTTCGCTGCTGTTCGACGTCAGCGTGCGCTCGGGGGTGGCGGTCTTCACCGGGCGCGGCAGCGGGCACGGCGTGGGCTTGTGCCAGTGGGGCGCGCGCGAGCGGGCGCGGCGCGGCGAGCACTACCGCGAGATCCTCGCGCACTACTATCCGGGCGCCGAGATCCGCCGGATGTACTGATCGCGCAGCGCCTGCTCGCACTGGCAGTCCACGGTGGCGCGGGCGCGCAGGTAGAGGAGCACGAGCGCGACCATGGCGAGCGGCAGGAGCAGCATGCGCAGCACCGCCGCGCCGACGAGCTGCCCCAGGCCCGGCCCGATCAGCGCCCGCGCGCCCAGCGAGCCCGCGACCAGGACCGCGAGGTAGAGCACCACCACGGCCAGGACCGACGGCCACTCGGTGCGCATCAGCATCCACGAGCGCTCCAGCGCCTGGTGGCCGCGCAGGCCCTCCACCATGGCGACCGGCATGGCGAAGGCGAAGCCGACGGCGAGCACCGCGCCCGGCACCACCAGGAAGCAGCCGCCGAGCAGGGTCAGCGCGAGCGAGAGCGTGCCGGTCGCCAGCAGGCAGCCGAACCGGGCGCCGACCAGCGCCCAGGCCTGCGAAGGTCCCGACGCCACGCCCAGCACCACGGGCACCACCGCCGCGAGCGCGAGCAGCGTGGCCGCCAGCAGGGCGCCCGCTCCCAGCAGCAGCGCCAGCGCCAGGGGGCGCAGCTTCGAGAGCTGCAGCTGGATGCTGTCGGCGCGCCGCGCTTCGGGCTGGTGCGCGTCGGGCGCCCGCTGCGGGTCGAGCGTGCCGGCGGCCGGCCGCGGCGGCGCGTTCTCGTCGCCGGCCGGCGGACCTGCCTCCTGCTCCGTCGCGGCCGAGAGGCCCATCACCCAGGCGCCACCCACCAGCGCGCTGGCGGGCAGGAGCGCGAGGCCCGCTGTCAGCACCAGCGCGACGAAGTGCCTGCGGTAGACGGCGAGGGCCTGAGCGAACATCACGCGCGAGCCTTACGCCGCGCGGGCGATCGCGTCCACCAGCGGGGCCCGTCCGAGCGCGCGCCGGTAGAGCGCGCCGTGGCCGTCGGCCATCCGCTGCAGGGACAACTCGGACTCGACCCGCTCGCGCCCGCGCCGGCCCATCGCCGCCATGCGCTGCTTGTCGGAGAGCAGGGCGACCAGCTTGCCGGCCAGCGCGCGAGCGTCGCCGTAGGGCACGAGGAAGCCGTTGTCGCCGTCGCGCACCAGCTCGGGGTTGCCGCCCACGCGCGTGGCGATGAGCGGCAGCCGCGCCGCCATGGCCTCCATCAGCGCGTTCGAGAGCCCCTCGGCCGACGAGCAGAGGCAGCCCGCCTGCACCCGCGCCAGCAGCGCCGGGACGTCGAGCCGGTGGCCGAGCAGGAAGAAGCTTTGCTGCAGCCCGAGCTCGAGTATCCGATTCTCGAGATATTCGCGCTCGGGGCCCTCGCCGGCGCAGACGAACTTCACGCCCGGCAGGCGGTCCTTCACCAGCGCCACCGCCTCGATGAAGGTCCGGTGGCCCTTGACCGGCCAGAGGTTGCCGATGACGGCGACGACGGTCTCGCCCTCCGGCAGCGGCGCCTGCAGCGGCTGCGCCGCCAGCGAATCGAAGCGCGCGAGGTCGAGCCCGTTGCGGACCACGACCACGTTCTCGGGCTTGCAGCCCTCGTCGCGGATGCACACCTCGCGGACCGCGTCGGCGTTGGCGACCACCAGATCGGCGAAGCGCGCGTTCAGTTTTTCAGCCTCGCGATGCATCTTCCCAAAGCCGGATCGCAGGTGGCCGAGGTCGACGCGGCTGACGATGGCCTTGGTGCCGGTGAGCCGCGCGACTGCGAGCGCGAGCAGGTTGGTGTTGAAGTCGGTGGCGTGGATGAGCTTGACGCCCTGTTTGCGCACCAGCGCGGCGATGCGGGCGATCTGCAGCGCGGTGTTCGGCTTCATCATCGAGCCGTTGAGCGGGAAGACGATGGGCTCGTAGCCCAGCGCGCGCACCTGCTCCAGCATGGGGCCCGAGGCTTCCAGGCAGCCCACCACGGCGCGAAAGCCTTCGGGATGGAGGCGGAGGCGCTCGACGAACTGGCGCTCGGCGCCGCCGATCCAGAAGCGGTTGACGAGGTGAAGGACAGGGATGTCGGCATCCGGCATGCCCGGAGGTTGTGCACGGACTTTCCCATCGGCGAGTCTTGACAGCGGGCCGCGTCTGGAACACGACAGCGCGCCCCCATGAACTCGAAACCGCAAGTCCTCGCCATCGACATGGGGTACGGCCACCTTCGGCCTGCGGCCGCGCTCGCCGGATATCTCGAAGTCGACGTGCTGCAGATGGACCGCGCCCCCGCCGGCAGCCACGAGGACTTCCGCTTCTGGGAGCGGACCCGCAAGCTCTACGAGCCGCTGACGCGCTTCTCGCAGCTCCCGGTGGTCGGGCGGCCGCTGCAGGCGCTGCTGTCGGCCATCACCGCGATCCCGGAGCCGTGGCCCCGGCGCGACCTGTCGGCCGGGACGCAGGGCACGCGCTGGATGGAGCGCGCCGCGCGCGACGGCATCGGCAAGCAGCTCGCCGAGGGCTTGAGGCAGTCGGGCGCGCCGCTCGTCAGCACCTTCTACGCGGGCGCCATCCTCGCCGAGCTGCATGGCGCGAAGAACCTGCACTGCGTGATCACCGACAGCGACGTGAACCGCGTCTGGGCCCCGCCGGACGCGGCCCGCAGCGACATCGTCTACTTCGCGCCCGGCGACCGCGCGCGGCGCCGGATGGAGAGCTACGGTGTGCGGCCCGGGCAGATCCGCGTCACCGGCTTTCCGCTGCCGCACGAGCTGGTCGGCGGCCGCGAGCGGACGGCGCTGAAGCGCAACCTCGCCGGGCGGATGATGCGGCTCGATCCGCGGCGCGCCTTCCGCAGCCGGCACTGGGACGAGATCGAGCGGAAGCTGGGCCCGCTCCCACTGGACGAGGAGAAGCGGCCGCCGCTCCTCACCTTCGCCGTCGGCGGGGCGGGCGCGCAGACGCTGCTGGCGCGGGCGCTGGTGTTCGGCGTCAAGCAGCAGCTGCTCGAGGGGACGCTGCGGCTCGCGCTGGTGGCGGGCCGGCGGCTCGAGGTGGCCGAGGCGCTGCAGGAAGCGGTCCGCGACGCCGGCCTCGAGGACAAGGTGGAGCTGCTCGTCGACCCGGACGTCTTCGGCTACTTCCGCAAGTTCAACGAGCTGCTGGCGCGCACCGACGTGCTCTGGAGCAAGCCCTCCGAGATCACCTTCTTCGCGGCGCTGGGGCTGCCCATCGTCTGCGCGCCGCCGGTGGGCGTCCACGAGAGCTGGAACCAGCGCTGGGCGGTCGAGCGCGGCGCGGCGCTGCAGCAGTACGAGCCGGCCACCGCGGGCGAGTGGCTGCAGGAGTGGATCAAGGATGGCACGCTCGCCAACGCGGCCTGGAATGGCTTCAACGCGCTGCCGTCGCTGGGCCTCTACGAGATCGCCGACGCCCTCGCCGCCGAGGGCTGAGGCGACGTCCGAGCCTGAGCGCTCGGACCCCCCGGTGACGAGGGCTCTCTCGGGGCGGTTGTACAAATTGTAAAGATCGTACGTATCCGCGATGGGGTCGGGTTTGCGCCTGTTGCGTACGAATTTTACAAATTGCGCAAGCGTTGCGGAACCCCCAGCACCGCCGCCCGGCTCGCTGCAAAATCTGCGAGCCGATGCTCAACAGGGAGGTCGCGCCGCTGCGCGGACGTGTTAAAGCGCCGCGCGTGGACGTCGCCGCTTTTGATTTCGAGCTGCCGCCGGAGCTGATCGCGCAGGAGCCGCTGCCCGAGCGCGACGCCTCGCGGCTGCTGGTGCTGCCGCGCGCCGCGGCAGGTGCAGGCGGCGCGGTGGTCCCGAGCGGCGAGGGTGGGCTGCAGCACCGCGCGGTGCGCGAGCTGCCGCAGCTGCTGCGGCGTGGCGACCTGCTGGTCATCAACGACGCGCGCGTGATTCCGGCGCGGCTGCGCGGGCACAAGGCGGACACGGGCGGGAAGGTCGAGCTGCTGCTGGTCGAGCCGCTCGCGCCGCCGACGCGGACAGGCCCTGCGGCGGCGGGCGCCGACCAGGGCGTGCTGTGGCTCGCGATCGGGCAGGCGTCGAAGCCGCTGCGCGCGGGCGCGCGGGTGACGGTGCAGGACGCGACGCTGGAGATCGTCGAGGCGCGCGGAGAGGGCCAGTTCGTGGTGCGGCTGCCTGCCGAGGGCGCGGCGCTGTGGGACTTCCTCGACCGCGCAGGCGAGCTGCCGCTGCCGCCGTACATCGAGCACAAGCCGGGCAGCAAAGATCTGGAGCGCTACCAGACCATCTACGCGCGCGAGCGCGGCGCGGTGGCGGCGCCGACGGCAGGGCTGCACTTCACCGGACGGCTCTTCGAGGAGCTGGCCGCGGCGGGCGTCGAGGTCGCGCGCATCACGCTGCACGTCGGGCCGGGGACGTTCCTGCCGGTCCGCGCGCAGCGCACGGAGGACCACCGCATGCACCGCGAGCGGTACGAGGTCCCCGAGGCGGCGTCCGCGGCGATCGCTGCCACCGCGGGCCGCGGCGGGCGCGTCATCGCCGTCGGCACCACCGCGCTGCGCACGCTCGAGGCCTCGGGCGGCCGCGCGGGCCCGGGCGCGACCGACCTCTTCATCACGCCGGGCTACGAATTCAAAGTCGCCGACGGCCTCTTCACCAACTTCCACCTGCCGAAGAGCACGCTGCTGATGCTGGTGTCGTCGTTCGCGGGTCTCGACCGCACGCTGGCCGCGTATCGCGAGGCCGTCGCGCGTGGCTACCGCTTCTTCTCCTACGGCGACGCGATGTTGATCCTATGAACTTCGAGATCACTCACCGAGACGGCGCCGCCCGGCGCGGCGTGCTCGAGCTGCCGCACGGCCGGGTCGACACGCCGCAGTTCATGCCGGTGGGGACGGTCGCGTCGGTGAAGGCCATCGCGCCCGACGACCTGCTGGCGATGGGCGCGCAGATCATCCTCGGCAACACGTACCACCTGATGCTTCGGCCCGGCGCCGCGCTGGTGCAGGAGATGGGCGGGCTGCACCGCTTCATGTCCTGGTCGGGCGGGAACATCCTCACCGACTCGGGCGGGTTCCAGGTCTACTCGCTGGCGAAGCAGCGCAAGATCACCGAGGAGGGGGCGCTCTTCAGCAGCCACCTCGACGGGAGCAAGCACATGCTCTCGCCCGAGCGCGCGGTCGAGCTGCAGATGCAGCTCGGCAGCGACGTGCTGATGGCGTTCGACGAGTGCCCGCCGGCGCAGAGCGAGCGGAAGTACTTCGAGGAGTCGCTGGCGCGGACCACGCGCTGGGCGCGGCGCTGCAAGGTCGAGTGGCAGCGGCGCGGCGAGGGCGCCGGGAGCCTCTTCGGCATCGTGCAGGGCGGGCTGTTCCAGGACCTCCGCGCCCGGCACGCCGAAGAGATCGCCGAGCTGGACTTTCCCGGCAACGCGCTGGGCGGCTTCTCGGTGGGCGAGAAGCCGCAGGCGATGTGGGAAGGCGTGCAGCACGCCGCGCCCCTGCTGCCGGCGCACAAGCCGCGCTACCTGATGGGCGTGGGCACGCCGGAAGATCTGCTCCGCTGCGCGCTCGCGGGCGTCGACCTGTTCGACTGCGTGATGCCCACGCGCGTGGCCCGCAACGGGCTGCTCTTCACCCGGCGCGGGCGGCTGCAGATCAAGAGCGCCCGCTACGCCCGCGACCCGCGGCCCGCCGACGAGGCGTGCGGCTGCTACACCTGCCGGACGTTCACCCGCGCTTATCTGCGGCACCTCTTCGCCTCGCAGGAGCTGCTGGCGTTCCGGCTCAACAGCCTCCACAACCTGACGTTCTACCTGGACCTGATGAAGGGCCTGCGCGCAGCCATCGAGCGCGGCGAGGCGCAAGCCTATGCCCGCTCCCTCCTCGAGGCGTTCGCGGCCGGGCCGGATCAGTGACGAACGGCCCCGGCTGTGTCATTAGGGAAGAACGATCTCCGGGGGGAGGTTCTGCACATATGGATTTGAGAACCATCCAGCAGCCGCGCGTGCGCGCCGTGCTGGCGGCCACGCGGGGCTTCAAGCCCGTGATGTGGGGCGAGCACTCGCTGGACCTGCTGCACATGGTCACGCAGATGAACCGTTCGGGCTTGCTGATCGTCCGGGGCGAGGACGGCAGCGAGCGCGCGCTGGTGTTCGAGGCCGGCGACATCACCTGGGCCGCGTCGACCCAAGCCGCCGAGGACGGCCGCCCGGCCGAAGTGGTCTACGGCCTCATCGGCCTGCTGGCGGGCGCCTTCACCTTCCTGCGCGCTCCCGAAGGCGCGCTGCCCTCGGGCGAGACGCACTCCACCCATCACCTGCTGTTCGATGGGCTGCGCCGCCTGGACGAGTCCCGGCGGGGAGAGCCAGGCTCCTTGACCGCTTGACCCTCCGCTTTGGCTCCAGGGTCGGTTCCCGGTTGCCCCTCTCGGGTGTGGATGCTAGAAGGTCCGCCCCGCCGGGATTCCAACACGGGTCTGTCAGGAGCTGAAGAGTGCTCGCACTGCTAGCGCAAGCCGCGGAATCATCGTCGCCGTTCGGCGGCCAGTTCGGCATGCTTCCCCTGGTCCTGATCTTCTTCGCCATCTTCTATTTCATGATCATCCGGCCGCAGCAGAAGCAGCAGAAGGACCACAAGGCCTGGGGCGATCAGCTGAAGAAGGGCGACGAGGTGGTCACCGGCGGCGGCATCGTCGGCAAGGTCGCGCTCGTCGCCGGCGACGTGGTCACCGTGGAGATCGCCAACAACGTCAAGG
>FSWK01000720.1_pt1 | contig 11023 bp, 12 predicted proteins | sample 1637951 | NCBI WGS metagenome assembly FSWK01 (sample SAMEA3914789, study PRJEB12502) | metagenome | biome: forest; material: soil | place: Canada | collected 2011-07-03 | depth 0.3 m | reverse complement strand
GACGACGAGGACGCGAAGGTCAATCTGGAGCTGCTGCTCAAAGGGGAAGAGCAGAAAAAGAAGCAGCAGCAGGGCCAGGAGAAGCAGGAGCAGAAGCAGCAGCAGGACAAGAAGGACAATGAGCAGCAGACGAAGGGCAAGGAAGACCAGCAGCAGAAGGACAAGTCGGAGGGAGAGAAGCAGAAGGAGCCTCAGCAGGAAAAGAAAGAGGCGGGAAACCAGCAGGAGCAGAAGCCGCAGGCGCAGAAGAATGAACAGCAGCAGGCGGCCGACGAGAAGCCCGTGGACCGCACCGAGGCGCAGCGGCTGCTGGACGCCTTGAAAGCGGGAGAGAAGAACCTCCAGGTGTGGCGCTTCGCGAAGCAGAACAAGAAAGACTTGAAGAGGGGCAATGTCGAGAAGGACTGGTAATGCGCTGCTGCTCGCGCTGGCTTTGGCCCTGCCGGCGCGGGGAGCGGGCGGCGAGGTCGAGCTGTCGGCCACGGCCGATCGCGACGAGGTCGCGCTCGACGGGACCGTCACGCTCGAGATCACGGCGACGTATTCGCAGAAGGGCGATCCGGGTGAATTGCAGCTGCCGCCGTTCCGCGACTTCGACGTGGTCAGCCGCTCGCAATCGGAGCAGGTGAGCTTTCAATTCGTCAATGGCGCGCCCAGCTTTCGCCGCACCACCGTCTATTCGATTGCGCTGACTCCGCACCACGCCGGAGATGCAGTGATCGAGCCGGCCCGGCTCACCTGGCAGGGACGCAGCTATTCGACTCAAGCCATCAAGGTGCGCGTGCTGCCGGCCGGCCAGGCGCCGCCGCCGAAGGCGCAGCGGCAATCGCGCGCGCAGGATTCATTCGAGCAGGCGCCCGATATGCCGGACCTGGCCGACCCGTTCCAGGACGTGCACCCCGGGAGCAAGGACCTGGTGCTGCGGGCCACGGTCGATCACGACCACCCTTATGTCGGGCAGCAGGTCACCTATTCGCTGTACCTGCTGGCGCGAATCAATGTCAGCGGCATCGACAAGCTGCAATTGCCCAGACTCGATGGCTTCTGGAGCGAAGAGATCGAGGCGCCGCAGCAGCTGGTGGGCGAGGCGCGGATCATCGACGGCGTCCCTTATCGATCCTTCTTGTTGCGCAAGCGCGCGCTCTTTCCGCTGCGGGCCGGAAAGACCTCGATTGAACCCGCCGAGGTCGAGGTGTTGACCGGCTTTGGCATGCTCTTCTCGCGCGGCAATGCGCGGCGGCAATCGCAGGCGGTGCCGCTCGAGGTCCAGCCGCTGCCGCCCGGCAAGCCGGCGGGGTTCGATCAAGGCAACGTCGGCCAGTGGGAGCTGAAGGCCACCGTCGAGCCGCTGCAGGTCGCGGTCGGGCAGCCGGTGACGCTGAAGCTCGTCGCCACCGGGCGCGGCAACGTGCGCGACCTGATCCTGCCCCGGCTCGGCAACGTCCCGGGCCTGCGCGCGTATGACGCCACCACCACCGACAAGCAGGGCGTCGAGCAGGGCCACGTCACCGGGACCCGCACCGTCGAGCAGCTGCTGGTGCCCGAGCGGACCGGGCAGCTGGAGATTCCGGCGCTCACACTCGACATCTTCGATCCCATCCAGAAGCAGTACCGGACGCTGCGCACCGAGCCCGCGCGGCTCGAGGTGCTTCCCGCGGCGCCCGGGACCAGCGCGGCTTCGGGCGCGCCCTCGCAGAACCTGCTCGGGGCGGGCGGCGTGCGGCCCATCCGGCTGCGCTTCGCCTCGGCGCGCGCGCCGGCGCCGCCGTGGACCCGGCCCTGGTTCTGGCCGCTGTTGGCGCTGGGGCCGTTCGGGCTGGCGGCGCTGCTGGTCTCGGACAAGGCGCGGCGGTTGCTCGCCAGCGATCCGTCGCAGCAGCGGGTGCGCGGGGCCCGGGGCGCGGCGCGCAAGCGGCTGCGCGGCGCCGAGGCGCTGGTGGAGGGCGGCGACGCGGACTCGTTCTATGCCGAGGTCGCGCGCGCGCTGACCGGCTATCTCGGCGACAAGCAGGGAGTGGTGGCGGCGGGCCTCACGCGCGACGAGCTCTCGCAGGCGCTGCTGCAGCGGGGCCACGCCGTCGAGACGGTCCGCAAGCTGGCCACCGTGCTGGACGAGTGCGACCGCGCGCGCTTCTCGCCCGGGGCGCGCGAGACGGTGGCGCGGCAGGCGATGCTGCTGCGCGCCGACAAGCTGCTGGAAGAGCTGGACCGCAAGGGGGCGGCGTGATGCCCGGCCTCCAGGCCCCGCCGCCCGCGCGGCTCTCCGCACCCGCCGCGTTGGCGCTCTTGCGGCGCTCCGTGATCGCGCGCATCGCCGCGCTTGCGCTCGGGCGGCTCTCCGCGCTGCGAAGCATCGCCGCGCTCGCGCTCCTGCTGGCCGCGGGCCCGGCGCTCGCAGCCTCCACTCCCGCGGCCGAGGCGCAGGGCGGCGCGGCCACGCTCTTCGCCGACGCCAACACCGCTTATCTCTCCGGCGACCTCCCGCGCGCCGTGGCCGCCTACGAGGGCCTGGTCTCGGAGGGCGTCGTCTCACCCGAGCTGGAGACCAACCTGGGCGCGGCCTGCCTGCGCCAGGGCAAGCGCGGGCTGGCGGCGCTGCACCTGGAGCGCGCGCTCTTCCTCGACCCCGGCGACGACGACGCGCGCGCGGACCTGCAGGAGGTCCGCCGCGGCAACGTCGACCGGCTCGAGGGCGAGAGCGAAGAGGGCGGGACCGAGACGCTCTCCCGCGTGCTCTCGCCGCTGCCCGGCGGCGTCGCGGCCGCGCTGCTGATCTGCGCCTGGACGCTGGGCTGGGTGCTGTTGGGCGCGCGCATGTTCCGGCCGGCGCGGCGCTCGCTCGCGCTGGGCGCCATCCTGAGCTTCGGCGTGGCAGCGGTCGCGGCCGGCGTCACCCTGGCGTCGGCCATCGGCCATGACCTCGCGCTCAAGCGCGCGGTGGTCATCGCGGCGTCGGTGCCCGCGCGGGAAGGTCCCGACGACAAGAGCATCAGCCACTTCGAGGTGCACGAGGGCACCACCGTGCGCGTCGAGGACGAAGAGGGCGGCTTCCGCCGCGTGAAGCTCGCGAACGGACTCGCCGGCTGGGTCCCCGACAGCGCCGTCGAGCTGGTGGTCCCGCCGGGCTGGGCGGGACGACCGGTGCTGGTCACGCAGGGGCCGTAGGACGCGGTCCCCGCGCTTCAGGCTACTGCCCCTTGGCGGCGGCCTTCTCGGCCTTCTTGTTCTTGTGGTGCTGGACGAGCGCGCCGGCCGCGGCGCCCGCCTTCGCATGTCCCTTGCCGACGAAGTGACCGCCGGCCGCGCCCACGGCCGCGCCCTTCAAGAGGCTGTGGTGCTTCTCCGGAACCGGCGTCGTCTGGGCCGGGGCCGCCGAGTCCTGCGCGAACGCCGCGCCAGGGACCGTCGCGAACAGCAGCGCCGCGCCGGCGATCGCCGAGAGGAGACTGACCTGCTTCGATGCACGAGCCATTGGGAACCTCCGCACTGGATGGGTTCCAGGAAGCGTGCGCATCGCCGAGGGCAGCAGCAACCAAGACGCCCCGCGGAGCGCTCGCCGTGCGAGCTGCCGGCCGGGCCCTCTAAGCCTGGGCCAGTTCCTTGAAGTAGATGACGTTGCCCGCGAGGCCCGCGCTGCCGGACGCGCGGCAGTAGCGCGGGATGCCGCCCGCCCGCGTCCAGCCGAGCTTCAGATAGAACTGATTCGCGGCGTCGCCTTCGCGGGTGTCGAGCACCAGCAGCGTGCGGCCCAGCGCCCGCGCCTCCGCTTCGCAGCGGTCCATCAGCGCGCGCCCCACCCCGCAGCGCCGCGCGCGCGTCGAGACCAGCAGCTTGACCACCTCGGCGCGGTGTTGGGCGTTGGGCTGCCAGGCTGGCTTCAGCTCGACGCAGCCCGCGACGGCGCCGTCCACCTCGGCGACGAAGAGCAGCGGGTGGGGCTCCGCCCAGAACTCCTCGGCCAGCGCGAGCGGCAGCGGCGCGACGAAGCTCAGCGAGGCGCCGCCGTCCACCGCCTCGACCAGCAGCCGCGCCAGCGCCGGCAGGTCCGCGCCGGTCGCGCGCCGGATCAGCGGTGCGCCGGTCATCGCGGCAGCGAGTCCAGGCCGTCGGCGCCGATGTTCGGCACCCAGCGATGGATGGTGGTGTCGACCAGCTGCTCGATCTGGAACGGGTCGTTGGCGAGGAGGCCCTCCAGCTCGGCGTCGTCGGCCACGCGCAGCAGCAGGCCGCCTCCATCGCGCGGGTCGAACGGACCCGACGCCACCAGCTTCTTCTGCGCCAGCAGCTCGCGCAGGTAGGCGCGGTGGCGATCGGTGGTCTGCTGGATGCGCTCGAGCGGGAAGCGATACTTCAGCACCACGAAGGCGTACACGGCCGGCTCCTCCTGGGGCGCAGGGGCGCGCCTCGCCGCCGTCCTCATAGCACCCGATCGCCGGGCGCGGGAGGAGGCTACCGGCGCGGGGGCGGCGGCAGCGAGAAGCGCGGATGCGAGAGCCGCACGAACGCCGCTTCGGCCTCGGCCAGCAGGCCCGCCGTCTCGGCCAGCGCCTCCTCCGTGTCGAAGCCGAGCGCCACGGCGGAGATGAGCTGCGCTTCGATCGCCTCGCGAATGACGTTGTCGTTCTGCATGCGGGCGACGATAGTCCGCCCCCCTGACACCGCAAGAAAACCACCGGGACAAGCCATGCTGATCTGCCTGCTTCTCGCGCTCGCCAGCCCCGAAGGCCGCGCGCGCGCCATCGCCGACAAGCTGCCCTTCGCGCACGCCGCCCACCTCGAGGTCCGCAGGGCCGCGGGCGCCATCAAGGACGGGCCGCTGCGGGCCGCGGTCGAGGCGCAGCTGGCCGCGCCCTGGCTGCCGCCCGAGGCGTGGGCGTACGCGCATCCGGCCGAGGCGGCGAAGCTGCTGAAGGACCGCGGGCTGCTCGACGGCGCGCTGGACCTGCCGAAGTCCGGCGTTGGCCGCTTCTCGTCCGCGCCGGGCGGCCCGTGCGAAGACGGCCACCACGGCTACCCGGGCGGCCTGGCGGTCCACACCTGGGTCAACCTCCAGCACGCCCGCGCGCTGGCCGACATCTACCGGAAGACCTACGACCTGACCCCGGACGACGACACGCTGGCGGCCGCGGCCATCTGGCACGACTCGCTCAAGGCCTCGACGCTGCCGTGGAAGGAGGACGGCTCCTGCGGCCCCGAGCCGAAGATCGCGGGCACCGCGGCCCATCACATCCTCGGCCTCGCCAGCGGCTACCTGCGCCACCTGCCGGCGGACCTGCTGCTGGTGATCGCCAGCGCGCACCTGGCGCCGACGCCGGGCGCCAACGCGAAGACCGTCTGCGGCTGGCTGCAGGCCGCCGCGATCCTCGCCAACGGCGAGCCCTCGACCTGCCCATCGCACGCCCCGCCGGAAGCCTTCATCACCAACTCCGCCGACTCGGACTACGCGCTCACTGGAGCCGCCTGGACCGCCTACGCGGCCCGGGCGCCCAAAGGCTGGGCCCGCTACGACGCCCTGCTGCAGGACGGAAACGACGTGCTCTTTTTCACGAAACTGCGATGACCCCTTGCTTCGCGCCCGGAGACCTGCTAAACGCCCCGCACCCTCGGAGCTTCACAAGAACGCGTCCGGGGGCTCAGGCGCGACACTGCGCCCGATCACACGAAAGTAGAAAATGCTGACCGGTACCGTGAAGTGGTTCAACGATGCGAAGGGCTTTGGCTTCATCACGCAGGACAACGGCGGCGAAGACGTCTTCTGCCACCACACCGCGATCCAGAGCGAAGGGTTCCGCACCCTCGCCGAGGGCCAGAAGGTGACGTTCGAAGTGACCAAGGGCCCCAAGGGCCTGCAGGCGCAGAACGTTCGCCCGGCTTAAGCCAATAGCTGTTCGATCGTAAGCGAAGGCCCGGCCCGCAAGGACCGGGCCTTCTGCTTTTTTACGCGACCCGCAGTACCTTTCGCCGATGCAAGACGACCGCCTCCCGACAGGGATCGAAGGCCTCGACGACATCCTGGGGGGCGGGCTGCCGCCTGGCCGCCTGTACCTCGTGCAGGGCGACCCGGGTTCGGGCAAGACCACGCTGGGCCTGCAGTTCCTGCTCGAAGGCGAGCGGCGCGGCGAGCGCGGCCTTTATGTCACCCTCTCCGAGACGCGCGAGGAGCTCACCAACGTCGCGCGGTCCCACGGCATGGACGTCGACCGGCTCTCGCTGTTCGACCTGGGCTCGAGCGGCGTGCGGCTGGACGCCGAGGCGCAGAACACGCTCTTCGAGCCCGCCGAGGTGGAGCTGGCCGAGCTGAGCGAGGCCCTGCTCGCGAAGGTCGCCGAGGTGAAGCCGGCGCGGCTGGTCTTCGATTCGCTCTCCGAGCTTCGCCTGCTGGCGCAGAGCGCGCTGCGCTACCGTCGGCAGGTGCTGGTGTTCAAGCAGCACCTGGCGTCGCTGGGCTGCACGGTGCTGGTCACCGACGACCGCACCAGCGAGAGCGGCGATCTGCAGCTGCAGAGCCTCGCGCACGGCGTGCTCGCGCTCGACCAGCTCTCGCCGCTGTACGGCGCCGAGCGGCGGCGGCTCCGGGTGATCAAGATGCGCGGCGTCGCCTATCGCGGCGGCTTCCACGACTTCCGCATCCGCAAGGGCGGCATCGACCTGTTCCCGCGGCTGGTCGCCTCCGAACATCACAGCCGCTTCGCGCCCGAGCAGGTGTCGAGCGGCCTGCCGGGCATGGACGAGCTGCTCGGCGGCGGGCTCGATCGGGGGACCAGCGCGCTCTTCCTCGGCCCGGCCGGCAGCGGCAAGTCGGCGCTGGCCATGCAGTACGCGGTGTCGTCGGCGGCGCGCGGCGAGACCGCGGCGGTCTATGCCTTCGACGAGGGGCTGGGCACGCTGGCGGCGCGGAGCGAGGCGCTGGGCCTGCCGTTCGGGAACCACCTGGCGTCGGGCAAGCTGCGCGTGCAGCAGGTCGACCCGGCCGAGATGTCCCCCGGCGAGTTCGTCCACCTCGTGCGCCGCGACGTCGAGAGGTACGACGCGCGCGTGGTCGTCATCGACAGCCTCAACGGCTACCTCAACGCCATGCCCGAGGAGCAGTTCCTCACCGTGCAGATGCACGAGGTGCTGAGCTACCTGCGCCAGCGCGGCGTGCTGGTCATCCTGGTGGTCGCCCAGAGCGGGATGCTCGGATCGATGACCTCGCCGGTGGACGTGAGCTACCTCGCCGACACGGTCGTGATCCTGCGCTACTTCGAGTCGCTGGGCCGGGTCCGCAAGGCGCTCTCGGTGCTCAAGCGCCGCAGCGGCAAGCACGGCCAGGACATCCGCGAGCTGCAGATGGACGGCAAGGGGATCCACATCGGCGAGCCGCTCGACCAGTTCCAGGGCGTCTTCACCGGCGTGCCCACCATCTTGCAGGGCCGCAATTGAACCAGGAGGCGCGCATCCTGGTGCTGGCTCCGCTGGGGCGCGACGGCCCGCTGGCGCAGAAGGCGCTGCAGGACGCGGGCATGGACGCGGAGCTCTGCGCCAGCATGGACGCGCTCTGCGAGCGGCTCGCGGAGGGCGCGGGCGCGGCGCTGCTGACCGAGGAAGGGCTCGATGGGCCAGGCGCGGCGCGGCTCTCGGCGGCGCTCGAGCTGCAGCCGCCGTGGTCCGACTTCCCCATCGTCCTCTTCGCCGGCTCGCGGCTGCCCGAGCTGGGAACGCTGGGCAACGTCACCGTGCTGGAGCGGCCGGTGCGCATGCGCAGCCTGCTCTCGGCCATGCGCTCCGCCCTGCGCGCGCGGCGCCGCCAGTACCAGGCGCGCGCCATGATGGACGAGCTGCACCGGTCGGTGCGCGAGCGCGATCAGTTCCTCGCCATGCTCGGCCACGAGCTGCGCAACCCGCTGGCCGCCATCCTCACCGCCGGCGAGCTGATGGAGCGCAGCGGCTCGCAGGAGTTCGCGCGGCCGCGGCAGGTGATGCTCCGGCAGGCCCGGCACCTCGGGCGGCTGGTCGACGACCTGCTCGACGTGGCGCGCGTCACCAGCGGGAAGATCGCGCTGCGGCAGGCCCCGATCGATCTCGCGCAGCTGGTCGCGCGCGCCGTGCAGGCCTGCGAGCCCCGCGCGCGGCAGCAGGGCCTGACGCTCTCCACCTCGGTGCCGCCGCAGAGGGTCCCGGTGCTGGGCGATTCGCTGCGGCTGGACCAGGTGCTGGGCAACCTGGTCGGCAACGCGCTCAAGTACACGCCGGCCGGGGGCGCGGTGCAGGTGAACCTTTCGCTGGAGGGGGCCGAGGCCGTGCTGCGCGTGAAGGACAACGGCATCGGCATCGCGGCCGAGACGCTGCCGCGCATCTTCGAGCTGTTCACCCAGGCCGAGGGCGCGCTCGACCGCGCGCAGGGCGGCATGGGCATCGGGCTGACGCTGGTGAAGCGGCTGGTGGAGCTGCACGGCGGCACGGTCGTGGCCCGCAGCGCGGGAGCCCAGCTCGGCACCGAGCTGACCGTCCGCCTGCCGCTGCTCCAGGCCACGCGTGAAGCCGCCGAGCCGGCGCCCGACGCCCCGGGGGTTCCGCGGCGGCGGATCCTGCTGGTCGAGGACAATCCCGACACGCGCGAGGTGCTGCAGATCGCGCTGCAGGAGAGCGGCCACGACGTCGCGGTGGCGGCCGACGGCCTCGAGGCGGTGCGGCTCGCGGCCGGGGTCAAGCCGGAGGTGATGCTGGTCGACATCGGCCTGCCCGGCAAGGACGGCTACGACGTCGCGCGGGAGGTCCGCGAGTCGCTCGGGGCGCGACCGCTGCTCATCGCGCTGACCGGCTACGGGCAGCCGGAAGATCGCGCGCGGGCGATGGCGGCCGGGTTCGACCTGCACCTCACCAAGCCCATCGACCTGGACGCGCTGGAGCACGCGCTCGTCTTCACGCGCTCTGCGTGACGCACTTGCGCGGGCAGAGGTCCGCCACCACGCAGCTGCCGCAGAGCGGCTTGCGCGCGAAGCAGGTGCGGCGGCCGTGCCAGATGAGCAGCTGGTGCGACAGGCCCCAGCGCTCGGGCGGCCACAGCAGAGACAGCTCGTCCTCGACCTTCCGCGGGTCCTCCTGCGCGGTGAACCCGAGCCGGCGCGAGACGCGGCCGACGTGCGTGTCCACCGGCAGCGCCGGCGTGCCGAAGGCATGGTTCACCACCACACCCGCGGTCTTCCAGCCCACGCCCGGCAGCTCCTCCAGCGCCTCGCGCGTGCGCGGGATCGCGCCGCCGCTCGCGGCGATGGTGGTCATGGCCGCGTGCAGGTTCTTGGCCTTGGTCCGCCAGAGGCCGACGCGGCGGATCTGCTCGCCCAGGGAGTCCGGCGTGCTGCGGGCGTAGTGGGCGGCCGTCGGGTGGCGCGCGAAGAGCGCGGGCGTGACCGTGTTGACCAGCTTGTCGGTGCACTGGGCCGAGAGCATCACCGCGACCAGCAGCTGCAGCTCGTCGGCATAGTCCAGCTCGATCTTCGCTTCGGGCATCTGGCGGGCGAGCGCGTCGATCACCTGCTTCGCGCGCGCGCGCTTCGCTTCCTTCGACTCGCGGGCCATCGCGTATTACTAACCCGCCCATGGACCTCATCGACCTGCGAAGCGACACCGTCACCCGTCCGACCCCCGGCATGCGCCGCGCCATGGCCGACGCGCCGGTGGGCGACGACGTCTACGGCGAGGACCCGACGGTGAATGCGCTGGAGGAGCGGGTCGCGGCGCTGCTGGGCAAGGAGGCCGCGCTCTGGGTGCCCACCGGGACCATGGCGAACCAGCTCGCGCTGGGCGTGCTGGTGGGCCCGGGCGACGAGCTCATCTGCGAGCGCGGCGCGCACGTGGTCAACTACGAGGGCGGCGCCACGTCGGCCTTGTGGGGCGCGCAGTCGCTGGTGATCGACGGCGAGCGCGGCATCTTCGAGACGTCCGTCCTCGAGAGTGTCCTGCGCAGAACCGAGGACGTCCACGCGCCGCTGCAGAAGGCCGTGGCCGTCGAGAACACGCACAACCGTGGCGGCGGCTCGGTGTGGCCGCTCGAGAAGCTGCGCGCCGTGACCCGGCTGGCGCGGGCGGAGAAGCTCCTGGTCCACCTCGACGGCGCGCGGCTGTGGAACGCGCACGTCGCCTCGGGCGTGAAGCTGTCCGACTGGGGCGCCTGCGCCGACACGGTCAGCGTCGCGTTCTCCAAGGGGCTGGGCGCGCCGGCGGGGTCGCTGGTGGCCTCGACGCGCGAGCGGGTCGCGAAGATGCGCCGGCTGCGCAAGCGGCTGGGCGGCGGCATGCGGCAGGTCGGCATCCTGGCCGCGGCGGCGGCATACGCGCTCGACCACCACCTCGAGCGGCTGGCCGACGATCACGCCGCCGCGCGCTCGCTGGCCGAGTCGCTGGGCGCCCTCCCCGGCTTCCGCTGCACATTCCCCGAGACGAATATCCTGCTGGTCGACCTGCCCATGCCCGCCGCGCAGCTGGTCGCCGCCGCGCGGCTCGAGGGCGTGCTCTGCGGCGCGGTCTCGGCCACCCGCATCCGCCTGGTCACGCACCTGGACGTCCCGGCCGCGGCAGTGTCGGAAGTGGCCTCGCGACTGCGCCGCGCCGCCAGCCGCTGACGCTTGCTAGTATCGGGCCCATGTTCGATGCGCTCGATCCCGGCACGCCCCACGCCGGCACCCCGAAGTTCGTCACCGATCTCGACACGCTCATCCGCGCGCGCTACCCGCTCGTCTACCTGGTCTCGTGGGAGGAGCAGCGGCTCGACGGCATCCTGCAGGAGCTGGCGCAGAGCCACGGCAAGGCGCTGGTCTCGTGGTCCATCACGCGCGGCCTGCGCTACGTGGGAGGAGCGCGGACCACGCCCATCCTCGATGCGGGCCGCACGCCGGCCGAGGCGCTGAACGCCATCGCGCGGCTGAGCGAGCCGTCGCTGGTGGTGCTCAAGGACTTCCATCCCTGGCTCGGCGACCCGGCCACCATCCGCGCGCTGCGCGACCTCTCGCAGGATCTCAAGTCCACCTATACGACGGTGATCCTG